>SXGQ01755259.1_pt1 | contig 67269 bp, 60 predicted proteins | sample 3178371 | NCBI WGS metagenome assembly SXGQ01 (sample SAMN11356859, study PRJNA531348) | freshwater metagenome | isolation source: freshwater sample F1-20 | place: China: Fuxian Lake, Yuxi | collected 2017-12-25
ATCTTGATGATTCCATCTGCGCCACTCTCGCCCTCTCGAGAGCAGAGTGCTCGGATAACTTCTGCATCAAGGGAAATCTCATCGCGTGGGTCAAAGATCAAGAGAAAGTCATTCTCGGTCCCATGACCATAGGTAGTCGTAATCTTCATCTGGCGCGAAGGTTACCTCTCACTCTTTGCTATTTCGTCACGAAAACTATTCATTCGATAGAACCTTCATTGCCCCGGCCATTCGCGCTTCAGTATCTGCGCCTTTGATCCACCGGATTCGCGAATCTCGTGAGAACCAGGTCTCTTGGCGCCGGGCATATTGGCGGGTTGCGCGCTTGGTTTCTTCTTTCGCCTCATCCTCGCTCAATTTTCCTTCAAGGAAAGCGATCACTTGAGCGTAACCGATCGCAGCTCGCGCAGTCCTTCCGTTGAGGATTCCGTTCGCTATGAGTGACTGAACTTCCGAGACCAAGCCTCGCTGCCACATCTGGTCGACACGGCGATCTATTCGCTCTTTCAAAGTTTCGCGGTCCATGACTAATCCAATTTGCTTAGCTTCAGGGTAATAACTTTTCCCTTCTCGCGGCAGATTCGCAGTAAAGGGCTTACCGGTTATCTCGATCACTTCAAGGGCTCTCACGATTCGCCGAAGATTTTCTTTCGGGATTGCAACGGCTGCGACTGGGTCGAGCTGGAACAACCTCTGGTGCATCACTTCGCTCCCCAGGTGCATCCCCTCCTCCAAAAGCTTTCTCCTGATTTCAGGATCAGTCTCGGGGAAATCAAGTTCATCTAATAACGCCTTGATATAAAGGCCGGTGCCGCCCACTACGACTATAGATTCCCCCGTTGAAAGGATTTGATCGATTATCACTCGAGTATCTCTCTGATAATCAGCAACCGATGCATCCTGGTTCACATCCAAGATATCGATCATGTGATGAGGTATTCCAACACGCTCCTGCATGGATAGTTTTGCTGTTCCTATATCCATACCTCGATAGAGCTGCATAGAGTCAGCATTGACGATCTGGGCACCGATCTTCGCCGCGATTGCTAGCGATAGATCGCTCTTTCCCGTTGCGGTTGCCCCAGCAATAACTAATAACTGGGGTCGATTTTGTTCTAGCATCGTCAAGAAAGCGCAGCAGTCAAAGTCTCGCGCGAGAGTTTCGGTATCCCTAGCATCACGCCTCTCGATTCTGCTTCATCAACCCGCTCGGCAAATGCATCTCCGCCTCTGCTCGCCCGAGATGAGAGCAATGCTCCCTGGGCCATGAGGTAGAAAGGTTTTGCTTCGGTCACCTTGATGGTTGCAAAATCTCCAGGGCGAAGTGAAGGCGAGCTCGAACCTTCGAGTGAGTGGCTATTAAAATGAATCAATCTGAAGTCTTCACTCTTGCCACTCATACGGCCGCTCTCATTGCCATCATTTTCTTGGATCAGGACTTCGAACTCTCGGCCAATTGCCTGCTGGTTCACTTTCCACGCAATCGCCTCTTGATGGCGATGAAGTCTTTCGTATCGTTCTTTCACGACCTCGGCTGGTACTTGATCCGGCATTTCGGCAGCAGGAGTTCCAGGACGCTTTGAATATTGGAATGTGTAGGCCGCAGTGAATTGCGCTTCATCGCAGAGATCTAGTGTCTCCTGAAAATCTGATTCGCTCTCACCTGGAAAACCGACGATGATGTCGGTGGTGATAGAGGCGCCAGGTATCGCATTTCGAACTCGGTCAATGATTCCGAGATACCTACTCTTTCGATAAGAACGTCGCATCGATTGCAGAATCCGATCTGACCCTGATTGCAGGGGCATATGTAGGTGTGGCATGACATTCTTTGTTTCGGCCATCGCCTCAATCACATCATCTGTGAAATCGCGTGGGTGGGGTGACATAAAACGAACTCGTTCTAGGCCATCAATCTCACCGCAAGCGCGAAGTAATTTCGAAAAGGCGCCACTCTCTCCCAATTCAACGCCGTAAGCATTGACGTTCTGGCCCAAGAGAGTGACTTCGACAACGCCTTGATCGACCAGCGTTCTCACTTCGCGCAAGATCTCATCCTGGCTTCGGTCTTTCTCGCGACCTCGCAGGGCCGGGACTATGCAGAAAGTGCAGGTGTTATTGCAACCAACCGAAATCGACACCCACGCTGAGAAGGCTGAGTGTCGCCTAGCGGGAAGAGTCGAAGGAAAGTGTTCTAGCGCCTCTTTGATCTCAACTTGAGACTGCCCCTCAATCCGTGCTCGCTCTAGAAGCACAGGTAGAGACCCGACATTGTGAGTGCCAAAGATGACGTCGATATACGGAGCGCGCTTCAACATCGATTCTCGGTCTTTCTGGGCAAGACAACCCCCGATGGCGATTTGCAAGTTGGGGTTCTCTCGTTTTGACGGGGCGAGGAAACTCAGCTGACCATAGAGCTTGTTATCCGCGTTCTCCCTTACCGCGCAGGTATTGAAAACGATGAGATCAGGGTCTTCGCCATCGCGGGCGGCGATATATCCGGCGGCATCAAGGGATCCTGCTATTCGTTCGGAATCATGAACGTTCATTTGGCAACCCAAAGTTTGGATCGCATAGCGCCGCGTCATAAAGATGAAGTCTACAAGCGAGAGGAGAAGCTAGTTTTGCTACTGTTTTGCAAGCTCCCTGATCACTTCATTGATCATCTGTGAGGGAAATCCTCGTCGCATAAGTGCACCGGCTACACGCCGCTTTGTCGTCTCAATCTCTTCCCCCGCACGGGGTCGCCACTTCTTACGAGCAAACTCCTGAGCAAGCTCCAAATCTGAAGATTCAGGGATGTCTTCGATGACCCAATCAATCGTCTCCTGATCGATTCCCTTTTCGCGAAGTCCCTGAGATATGACGCGCTTAGAACTCTTCTTCACTCTTCTCGTTCTATCGCTAAATGCCCGCGCAAAATCCAGGTCGTTGATATAGCCCATCTCCTCGACGCGGAGCAGAACCGAATCACGAATCTCATCACTTGCACCCCGTTTAGATAGGTGCTTGGAGAGTTCTGACTTACTGAGCGAGCGCCTACCAAGCGCCGTTAAGGCGATGGTAAGCGCTACTGAGAAGGGATCGCTCTCTACTTCGTCGATTCGCTCAGAGGTCGGGTGATTAGAACTCGACATCCGCAGTTGCTTCATCCACTGCAGCAACCAGGGCTGGATCGACAACGGTCGTCATCAATCTCGCACGGATCTTAGATTCAATCTCGTTTGCAAGATCTGGGTTGTCAATCAAGAACTGTCTCGAGTTCTCTTTACCTTGTCCGAGTTGGTCGCCTTCGTAGGTAAACCATGCTCCCGACTTCTTGACGATGCCGTGTTCCACACCAAGATCCAGGAGTGAGCCCTCGCGCGAGATTCCGACACCGTAGAGAATGTCGAACTCTGCTTGCTTGAATGGTGGAGCCATCTTGTTCTTTACGACCTTGACTCGCGTCCTGTTGCCGACGGCTTCTTGGCCATCCTTGAGAGTCTCTATGCGACGGATATCCATGCGAACGGATGCATAGAACTTGAGCGCTTTACCGCCCGTTGTCGTCTCAGGTGAGCCAAAGAAGACGCCGATCTTGTCTCGAAGCTGGTTGATGAATATTGCTGTTGTCTTTGAAGAACTGAGTGCGCCAGTAATCTTTCGTAGCGCCTGGGACATGAGTCGAGCCTGGAGACCCATATGTGAATCACCCATCTCACCTTCAATCTCAGCTCGTGGCACCAAGGCCGCGACTGAGTCAACGACGACGAGGTCGAGCGCTCCGGATCGAACCAACATATCCATAATCTCTAGCGCTTGTTCACCCGTATCTGGCTGTGAGACCAAGAGAGCATCAATATCAATACCCAACTTTTTGGCATACTCGGGATCGAAAGCATGTTCTGCATCGATAAATGCTGCGATGCCACCTTGTTTCTGGACATTGGCAATTGCATGAAGAGTGAGTGTGGTCTTACCTGATGATTCTGGTCCGAAGATCTCAATGACACGACCTCGGGGTAATCCACCGATACCAAGAGCGGCATCGAGTGCGATTGATCCAGTCGGAATGACTTCAACAACCTGATTCGCTCGTTCGCTCATCTTCATAACAGAGCCCTTACCGAACTGACGCTCGATCTGGGCGAGAGCGGTATCAAGGGCCTTGAGCCGCTCGGGATTTACTTGGGTTTTCTTCGATTCGGGGGCTCCTGATGATTCAGGGGCGCCTTTAGCCTCGCGGGCCATCGTGCTACCTCTTTAATCTCCCATGTGATGGGCTCTAAGGACCTTTCGGTCCGGACTAGTCCAGAAGGTACGGAATACCACCGACGGCGGGGACGAATCCCTCGCGGAAATGTGGAACCGCTCTGGTTGGGCATGAGAAGGGTATCCGAACATCTGTTCGAATACCAGAACCCCTACCTCGGCGAGTCGAATCGGCTAGCTCCACTGCCCTCATAAAGCCTCAATAAGATGCAAAGGTGCGTAGCTCAGCGGCGATCCTCCAAGAACTCGAAGATGAATCCATCGAGATCCTTCGTGAAACGGCAGCGACCTTTCGAAAACCAGTCTTGCTCTACTCGATCGGCAAAGACTCGACCGTCATTCTCCATCTAGCACGCAAAGCTTTCTATCCAGCGCCTATCCCCTTCCCCCTCCTGCATGTCGACTCCACCTGGAATTTCCGGGAGATGATTACTTTCCGAGATGAAGTAGTGAAGCAACATAATCTCAATCTCATTGTGCACATCAACCAAGATGGTCTCAGGGATGGCATAACTCCTTTCAGTAACGGAATCTCTGAATACATCCGAGTTATGAACACAGTTGCACTCAAACAAGCATTTGACCAACACGGTTTTGATGCCGCGATTGGTGGTTCACGTCGTGACGAAGAGCGAAGTCGCGCCAAAGAACGAATCTTTAGCGTCCGTGAATCCGGCTATCAATGGAATCCCCGCGATCAAAGGCCAGAACTTTGGCGCACCTACAACACCAAACTGCGACCAGAGCAGACGATGCGAGTCTTTCCAATCTCTGATTGGACTGAACTTGATATCTGGAATTACATCTGGCAAGAGAACATCTATGTAAACCCACTCTATTTCGCCAAGAAGCGACCGATGGTTCGACGTGGCGAGCAATTAATAATGGTTGATGATGAAAGATATCCGTTAGAACCCGGCGAAAAACCCGAAATGATGATGGTGAGGTTCAGGACTCTAGGGTGCTACCCGCTCACCGCAGGCGTGGAATCGACTGCAACCTCCATGGAAGAAGTGGTTGAGGAGATAACTGGGGTGAGATTGAGCGAGAGAGCCACGCGGTTGATTGATGGCGATAATGAAGATTCTATGGAGAAGAAGAAGCGCGAAGGCTACTTCTAATCCAAAGAATTTCTAGAAAGACTAGAAAGAGATGTTCTAGTCGAAGATGGGGCCAACGGTTCGAGAGCGCTTGATCTCGAAGAACCCTGGATACGAAGCAACATTGACGACGCCATCCCAGAGTTTGCCCGCCGCTTCACCTTTTGGTGCGGGCGAGATGACCGGACCAAAGAATGCAACGTCACCCACCCTGATCAGTGGCGTTCCCACATCATTTCCAACTAACGATATTCCTCGTTCATGGCTTTCGATGATTGAGGGATTGAGGGATTCATCATCCATGCGCTCCACTAAATCTCCTGGTAGGCCGACCTCAGCGAGAGCTTCTGAAAGCAACTCCTGACCCACTGCCATCTTCTTCAGATGGATTCTGGTTCCGATCGCCGTGTACATAGGCAGGACTACTTCTTGTCCATGAGCTTGCTTTGCCGCCATGATCACTCGCGTACTTCGCCAAGACTTTGGGAAATTCTCTTTATATTTCTCGTTTGTCGTCTCTCGATTGAGATGAGCGAGCGAGAAGATGTTGAAAGTGACATCGATGTCGCGGACTTTCTCTACCTCAAGAATCCATCGCGAAGTCATCCACGCCCAAGGACAGATCGGGTCGAACCAAAATTCCGCTTGTTGCTTACTCACTCTGCTCCTCCAAATCGCCGTTCTCGCTCCGCATAGATCTCAATCGCCTTCCACAGTGTCAATCGATCTACGTCAGGCCAGAGTACATCCATGAAGACCATCTCTGCATAGGCAGATTGCCACATCAAGAAGTTGCTAGTTCTCTGTTCGCCTGATGAACGAAAGAAGAGATCAACATCATTCATCTTCGGTTCATCAAGATATTTTCTAAAGAGTTTCTCAGTGACAGCATCCGGTTTGATCCGTCGTTTTGCCACATCGAGAGCAAGGGCTCTTGTGGCATCAACAATCTCTGCCCGTCCGCCATAGTTGATGCACATATTTAGCGTCATTGCTGTGTTCCGCCTAGTCAATCGCTCAGCCTCTTCAAGTTCTTTGACTACGCTCGCCCAGAGCTTCTGCCTTCTTCCGACCCATCGGACTTTGATGCCACGTTCATGCATCTCGTCCCGACGTTTTCGGATCACTTCGCGATTGAAATTCATCAAGAATCGAACTTCCTCGGGGCTCCTTCGCCAGTTCTCGGTCGAGAAAGCGTAGACGCTGACTTCTTTCAGTCCTATTTCCAGTGCGCCTTCGACGACATCAAATAGCGCTTTCTCCCCGGCTTCATGTCCTTTAGTCCTTGCCATGCCACGTTGCTTTGCCCATCGCCCATTTCCGTCCATGACAATCGCGACATGGCGAGGAAGCGCATCTGCCTTGATCTTCGGTGGCTTGGCCCCCGATGGATGTGGTGTGGGTTTTCGATATCTCATACAGCCTGCTCACTTGAATGGCGCATGGCGGTCTCACTCAAGGTCCGTTCAACAAAAGGAAGCGAGCGAAGCCCTCGCTCGATATGCCACTGAAGATAAGCAGCGACTAATCCTGAAGCCTCGCGACGATTTTTCACTTCGCTGATGCTAGCCCGACTCCAGTTCCCACTCAGTAGATCTCCGAGCAATTCCAAAGTCTCGGCAGTCGGCGTCGCGGAGGCTGATGGGCGGCACTTTCCGCAGACTGAACCTCCGCCAACAAGTGAGAAGTATCGATGCGGTCCTGGAAGCGAACAGATAGAGCAATCAGTTGTCGATGGCGCAAACCCAGCGACTGCGAGAGAACGAAGTAGGTATGCATCCAAAATCAAAAGTGAATCATATTTCTCGTGAGCGAGTGCTCGAAGCGCCCCAACAACCAATTGAAAATGCTGATTCGCGGGTTCGCGTTCATTGCTGGTGAACCGTTCTGCTGCCTCCAAGATCGCATGCGCCACAGTCCACTTCTGATAATCATGTGAGATCTCATCGCCGTAGTTCTCGATACCTTCTGCTTGCGTGATGGTGTCAAGATTTTTGCCGACGTAGAGTTGAAGATCGACATGACTTGCAATCTCAAGCCGCGCACCAAACTTTGACTTAGTTCGACGAACGCCCTTTGCGACCGCTCTTAGACGCCCGTGATCCCTTGTAAGCAAGGTGATGATTCGATCAGCCTCACCGAGCTTATGTGTCCGAAGCACAACTGCTTGGTCACGGTAGAGAGCCACGGCCAAAGAGTAGTTAGCGTTCCTTGCGAAGTGCCCGATTGACCGCCGAGATAATCGCTTTGAGCGAGGCAGTAGTGGTGCTTGGGTCAATGCCTACGCCCCAATAGACCGACTTTGAGGCAGAGCCATTGGCAATCTCGCACTCAAGATACGAGGCCGCCTTCGCATCACCGCCAGCGCTCATCGCATGCTCGTAATAATCAAGGATCGAGAGATTGACGCCGAGTTTGCTAAGCGCATCCGAGAATGCAGATATGGGACCGTTTCCGGAACCGCTAATCTCCCGTTTCTCGCCACCATCGGTGATCGAAGCAGTCAGCTCAACCTCTTTACCCATCTCTGAGCGCTCCGACATCCCGAGCAATTTGAATCGACCCCATGGCGCGACATCAGTCGTCAACTCTGCTGGGAGATATTCATCGACGAAAATCTTCCACATTTCATCTGCGAGGACTTCTCCTCCCTCTGAATCAGTCTTTGCTTGGATTACCTGACTGAATTCGATCTGAAGTCGTCGAGGTAGATCGAGGTGATGCTCGCTCTTCATGAGATAGGCGACACCGCCTTTACCCGATTGGCTGTTGACTCGAATGACAGCCTCATAACTTCTACCGATATCTTTCGGATCAATCGGAAGATATGGAACCGCCCATCTGAATCTCTCCACTTTAGTCTTCGCAGCTGCAGCATCCTTCTCGAGGTGTTCGAATCCTTTCTTGATCGCGTCTTGGTGTGAACCGGAGAACGCGGTGAAGACGAGATCACCCCCATAAGGATGGCGCTCAGGTACTCGAAGTTGGTTTGCATATTCGACTGTTCGCCGGATTGCAGGAATATCCGAGAAATTGATCTCAGGGTCGATTCCGTGACTCATCAAGTTAAGGCCAAGTGTGACAAGGCAGACATTTCCGGTTCGTTCACCATTGCCGAAGAGAGTTCCTTCAATTCGATCTGCGCCTGCAAGATAGCCAAGTTCTGCTGCTGCAACTGCCGTTCCACGATCATTATGAGGGTGAAGGCTTAAGACGATGGAGTCGCGTCGTGCCAGATTGCGATGCATCCACTCAATCGAGTCGGCATAGACATTGGGAGTGGCCATCTCGACTGTGGCGGGCAGGTTAATAATGGTTTTCCAGGAAGGCGTTGGTTTCCAAATCGCTGTGACCGCATCGCAAACTTCAAGTGCGTACTCAACTTCGGTTCCGGTGTAAGACTCTGGCGAGTACTCGAAGTAGACCGTCGTACCTTTCACGGAATCGACCTTGCTGAGGCAGTACTCGGCACCATCAGTGGCAATCTTCTTTATCCCTGCCTTATCTTGGCCAAAGACGACTTTTCGTTGCAGTGTTGACGTTGAGTTATAGAGGTGAACGACCGCCTGCTTTGCTCCTTTGATTGACTCAAAAGTCCTATCTATCAATTCATTTCGAGCCTGAGTCAAGACTTGAATCACAACATCATCAGGAATCATCTCTTCTTCGATGATCCGTCTTACAAAGTCAAAATCAGTCTGTGATGCTGAAGGAAAGCCGACTTCGATCTCTTTGTATCCCATCTTCACCAAAAGATTGAACATCGCTATTTTTCGCGACCAATCCATAGGATCGATCAAAGCCTGATTGCCGTCTCGAAGATCGACTGAGCACCACTTTGGTGCATGAACCATCTTCTTGGTCGGCCAAGTTCTATCCGGGAGATCTACCGGTACAAATGATGAATAACGCGAGATTGGCATCTCACTCTTTTTCTGATGTGGCAATGTCATTTCTTTTCTAACTCCTAAACTCGGCAAGAATTTTTGACTGGGGGTTGCCGATATCGCTTTCTCCCGCGACGAGGGAACCGGCTATTTGGCCCCGTCGCGGCAACGAAGGAGGAGTAGTGATGCAGCAGGCAATGCAGATGCTCTGGCCAGAGAAATGTGCGAAGGTAGTGAGGGCCTGCCCAACATGGTCAGAATCTTACCCATCAACTACTGAGGTGAGAAATCCCTAGAGAACAGGCAAATACCTATCTAGTTCAAATGCCGTGACTTGGCGTCGATACTCCTGCCATTCAGCTCGCTTGTTTCGAAGCACATATTCGAAGACTGGTTCGCCAAGGACCTCGCGGACGAGTTGGCTCTTCTCCATGGCGGCAATGGCCTCACTCAGACTGCTTGGCAATGACTCTGCTGACGCATCATCATCAAGACGATAGTCGCCTTTGATCCCTTCAAGTCCGGCTGCAACGATCACTGAGAAGGCAAGGTATGGGTTACATGCACTGTCAGGTGATCGAACTTCGATTCGAGTAGATACCTCTTTCTTCGGCTTATACATCGGAATTCTCACAAGAGCTGAGCGATCATCACCACTCCATGACGCCCTCGCCGGCGCTTCATGACCGCCGAGCAATCGTTTATAGGAGTTGACCCATTGATTGGTAATCAAAGTGAATTCAGGTGCATGCCTTAACACCCCAGCCACGAATGCCCGGCCGATCTTTGAAAGCTGCCACTTCGCACCAGCCTCAAAAAAAGCATTCTTCTCTCCGGAGAAAAGAGAGAAGTGAGTGTGCATTCCTGATCCTGCAAAATCAGTAAATGGTTTTGGCATGAATGAAGCATGGAAACCCTGGTCAAGGGCCACCTCTTTCACTACATGTCTAAATGTCATGATGTTGTCAGCTGTCGAAAGCGCATCGGCATATCGAAGATCGATCTCTTGTTGACCCGGCGCACCCTCGTGATGAGAGAACTCGACTGAAACTCCCATTGCTTCCAACATAGTGATCGCTTGACGTCGAAAATCATGCCCCACTGCGCTCGGTGTATGGTCAAAGTAACCACCCTGATCGACCGGTACCGGCACTTCACCTGCCTTTGGCGTTGACTTAAAGAGGAAGAATTCAACTTCAGGGTGGGTGTAACAGGTGAAACCTGCATCAGCTGCGCGTTGCAGAGTTTGTTTCAAAACGTGACGCGGATCCGATGGTGAGGGCGAGCCATCTGGCATAGCAATATCGCAGAACATTCGAGCCGCCCCTGGATTCTCAGTTCGCCAGGGCAAGATTGAAAATGTCTGTGGATCAGGTTTAGCCAACATATCCGATTCACTAACGCGAGCGAAGCCTTCTATCGCAGAACCATCGAAACCGATTCCCTCTTCGAAGGCGGTCTCTAATTCGGCGGGTGCAATCGCGACCGACTTAAGAAATCCAAGTACATCGGTGAACCAGAGTCGAACGAAGCGGATGTTTCGCTCTTCAAGGGTTCGAAGGACGAAATCTCGCTGTCTTCCTGAAGTATCAGAATCGGGGAACATGGCTCTAAGTCTGCCTACTGCGTGTTACGGGGATGTTAAACAGCTGAATTCTCGAGTGAACCTTCGAGTCAGCTACCGAATCAACAACCGCTTCAACTACCGAATGTAGGTGGCCCCATTGACATCAAAAGTGGCACCGCTCAAGTGGCGATTCTTGCCACTTGCAAGGAATGCGGTGAGCTCTGCTATCTCCTCAGGCGGAACCCACTCACCCATAGCAAGTCGTGCAGTGATCACTTCTTCACCACCCATCGACTTCGCAGAATTCTCACTCATCGCAGTCCTCACAATTCCGGGTGCGATCAGATAAGCGAAGATCCCAGATTTTCCATAGGCACGTGCAACTGTTTTTAATAGCGCAGCAATCGGTGCCTTCGAAGCTGCATAACCACTAAGTCGCGGATTTCCCGAACCTTGTTGTGCCGCCCAACTTGTCATCCCGATGATCGTTCCACCACCCATTTCCAAGAAGTGATTGACCGCCCTTCTGATCAAGAGTGCCGTAGAGCGCACATTGACTTGTAAAGCTCGATCAAATGCATCGAGCCAGTCTTCTTCACTATCTTCCAAGGAAGCTTCTGGCATAACGGCAGCATTTGCAACGAAGATGTCGACGCGACCCTTCCATGCTTCTGCTTGCTGCCAAAGCGATGAATAACCGTTGGGAGCTGCGAGGTCGGCACCAATCACGATTGCTTGGTCTGCTCCAGCACCTTTGGTCGCCAACTCAGCGCCAGCTTTATCTCCACCATAGTGGGCGATTACCGATGCGCCACTTGCAATCAGACGTGAAGTGATGGCGCTTCCGATTCCTTTCGAAGCACCAGTAACTAGTGCGACTCGACCTTCTAGATTCTCGGGCACATCAACTCCCCTCTTGCCATCTTTCGTTCGCATCTCGGACCTTGCCCCGAACCATCAATCTACTTCCCACTCGGTAAATGCGAAAGACTCGTATCATTCGACTGCCATGAGTGAGAGTAATGCCAAGCACCTGAGAGAAGCCACTACCGATCCCAATGACGCTCTTGTCTTCACTTACTGTGGTGAGAAGTTAGAGGCAAAAGCAGGAGATTCGATCGCCTCCGCAATGGTGAGGAATGCAAAATTAACTTGTCGAGAGAATGAGCGAGCCGAGCCACGTGGAATTTTCTGTGGCATGGGAGTTTGCAATGAGTGCCAAGTTGAAGTGAATGATGAACCTGGTGTGCTCGCCTGCATGCGCTCGCTCGAGGCCGGCGTAAAGATAGTGACCCAGGAACAACATCGTCACTCTCCCCTGGATGCAGTCGCGAATCAACCTCAGGATGGCTTACAGAATGAGATCACACTAAGCCCAGATCTCCTGATAATCGGTGGCGGTCCCGCAGGTCTCTCACTCGCTCGCTCGCTCGTTAAGGATGGGCTAAGCCCCGAATCCATCATCATCATCGACGAACGGAAGAGTCTTGGTGGGCAGTACTTCAAACAACGACAACTTAAATCAGGGGAATCTGGTGACGCTCAAAACTTAGATGCGCAATTTCGCGAAGGCGCAGAACTCATCGATGAGGTTCGAAACTCGGGAGTTCGAATCATGCAGGCAATCACAGTCTGGGCAGCATTCGACCATGATCACATTGCTGCTTACGACGCGAACAAGAGATACATCTTCAAGCCTAAAGAGTTGGTGCTTGCAACCGGTGCTTATGAACGTGGTATTCCGATGCCAGGCTGGACTCTCCCTGGAGTTATGACAACGGGCGCTGCACAGACGCTACTTCGAAGCTATGCGGTTTCACCTGGAAAAGAAGTTTTGGTCTCAGGCAATGGACCACTCAATCTTCAGATGGCTGCAGAGTTGAGCAAGCATGGGACGAAAGTGGTTGCACTCGTTGAGAGCGGGCGAATCTTCTCGCCTCTCTCGATACTTCTCACTCTCGCACTCGCAGTGATCTCACCGAGCATGTCACTCCGTGGCTTGGGATACTTCTTAACTATCAAGCGGGCAGGAATCAAGTATTTCTCAGGTGCTGCAGTGAGCAGTTTTACAGGAAGTACAAAAGTGGAACGAGCCGAAATCTCCTCACTCCATCACAACCGAAAGTCCCGAGTGATCTCTGAAGTTGCTGTGGACTCTGTTGCGATGGGATTTGGCTTCATATCATCTAATGAGTTGGCCCGAATTCTCCGATGTGATCACGAGATTGATCCCACCACTCTTGGCTTGAAGACAAAGACCAGGATTGATGGAAGAACGAGTAGAGATCACATCTGGGTCATTGGAGATAGCGCAAGCATCAATGGAGCTCAGGTTGCGAAACTGAGGGGAACTCTTCTCGCCACATCACTCCTTACTGCTCTCACCTCACGGCGTAAACAAATGAGAGCGAATTTGGCTCGGTTGCTCCTCTTTCGGCATCTCTTATTTCAGCGCGTGCTCTGGAAGATCTATCGCTCGCCACGTCTCTTTGATCAGTTTGCAACGCGTGAGACAGTCATCTGTCGCTGTTTGAGTATCACTCAAGGAGAGTTAATTGATGACTTGCGCGAAGATATGACTTCGGCTGGTGCACTGAAGCGAGTCAGCCGCGTCGGAATGGGCAAATGCCAAGGAAGATATTGCGCGCCATTCGCACAAAAGTTGATTGCAGATCAAACTGGAGTGGAACCAGATACTTACTCTGGCTTCGCGCCACAAGTTCCGATCAAGCCAACAAGTATCGCCACCATCGCCTACTCATGAGTCAACCACGTTCTTGATGACGGCAGGCCCGCGCTAGGATTCGAATATGGCTGAAGAATTCCTGGATAAGTCCAAGGATTTCGTCCAATCACTTGATCGAGGACTTTCAATCATGAAAGTCTTCAATGCCGAGAACTCCAAGTTGACCCTCTCTGAGGTTGCTGAGTTGACTGGTTTCACTCGCGCTACTGCTCGGCGATTCCTTCTTACTCTGGAATCACTCAACTATGTTGGTAGCTCTGGTCGTTACTTCTTCCTCAAGCCAAGAGTTCTTGAACTGGGCTACGCATATCTCAATTCATTCAGTCTGGTTTCGATCGCTCAAGGTCATTTGGAGGAGATGGCTACCGAAGTTCGTGAATCCTGTTCCGCTTCGGTCCTTGAAGGGCAGAATGTCATCTATGTCTGTCGAGCAAGCGGCAACCGACTTATGACAATCAATCTTGCAGTCGGCACGCAACTCCCAGCCTTTGCCACCTCGATGGGGCGAGTTCTCTTGGCCTCAATGACGGAAGCAGAGCTAGATAACTACTTTGCCTCCGCCCATTTTGAGAAGTTCACCCCTATGACCGTGACCGATGAGGGTGAGCTTCGAAAGATCATTGCCAAGGCGCGCAAGGATGGCTACGCAATTATTGTCGGACAACTTGAAGAGGGCGTCGAATCAGTTTCGGTGCCTATCCGCGGCAAAGATGGGAAAGTTCTTGCCGCCGCAAATGTCAGCGCCCATCCTTCGAGAATCTCTCAAGAAGAGTTAAGTACGAAGTTACTGCCTAGATTGCAACAATGCGTTGCCGAGATCGAGCGAGATTTACACCTTCAAAACTGATTTTTTCTTCAAAGACCTCATTTCAATCAGATCTGATCGATACAGATGTACTTGATCTCCAAGAACTCCTCGATACCGTGCTTGGAACCCTCGCGACCAACACCAGATTCCTTTACCCCGCCGAAAGGCGCGCCCTCGTAAGAGATCAGACCGGTATTGACGCCAACTACTCCTGCTTCAAGCGCTTCAGCAACGCGCCAGACTCGAGCATTGTCGCGAGTGAAGAAATATGCGGCGAGGCCGAAGGGAGTGTTGTTTGCGATTCGAATCGCCTCTTCGTCACTCGTGAATTTCACGATTCCCGCTAACGGACCAAAGGTCTCTTCTTGGCAGACCAACATCTCTTCCTTGACTCCGGTGAGAATCGTTGGTTCAAAGAAAGTTGCACCAAGTGGCGAGCGCTTTCCTCCTGCAACAACTTTCGCACCAGCCTTAAGCGCATCATTGATATGGCTCTCTACTTTTTCCACTGCGCTCTCGTTTATCAGCGGGCCCTGCTTGGTATCAGGATCCAAGCCGTTACCTACTCGAAGCCCTGCGACTGCCTTCTTTAACTCTTCGACGAAGCGATCATGTATCCCAGCTTGCACGATGATTCGATTGGCGCAGACACAAGTCTGACCACTATTTCTAAACTTCGAGGCGATTGCACCCGCGACTGCCACATCGACATCAGCATCATCAAAGACGATCAATGGCGCATTTCCACCGAGTTCCATTGCGACTTTCTTGACTGTCTGTGCTGAGGCCGCCATCAGCGCTTTACCTACTTCAGTCGAGCCGGTGAAGGAGAGCGCGCGGACTAAGGGATTGCTTGTGATCTCAGCAGCCACCATCCGCGGATTTCCGACGATAACGCTCAAGACACCTGCCGGAACTCCCGCTCGATGAGCAAGTTCTGCCATGGCAAGGGCTGAGAGCGGAGTGTCGGTCGCAGGTTTGATGACCATTGAGCAACCGGCTGCCAGCGCTGGTCCCGCTTTCCTTGCAATCATGGCCATCGGGAACTTCCATGGCGTGATTGCGGCAGTCACTCCGATTGGTTGCTTGATAGTAAGGAGTCTGCGCGATGCCACATTCGTTGGGATGGTTTCACCGTAAAGCCTTTTGCCTTCTTCTGCATACCACTCGATGAAGGAAGCGCCATAGGTGATCTCACCTCGAGATTCGGTGAGAGGCTTCCCTTGTTCGGCGGTGAGGATCACTGCTAAGTCCTCGACGTTATCCATGATGAGTTGATACCAAGAGCGCATGATCTTGGAGCGTTCTAGAGCTGTCAGTTTCGACCACTTCTCGAAGGCGCTCTGCGCGGTCGTGATCGCTTCTTTGACATCATCAACAGTAGCCATAGCTACCTCGACTATGCGAACACCAGTCGCTGGATTGATGACTTCACGTTTAGACCCATCCGAAGATTCCCGCCACACGCCATTGATGAATAACTGACTCTTAATCAGTGATGGATCTTTTAGTAGGTCAGCTAGCGATTTCTCGGTCGAGTACATGTTGCGAAGTCTAAGACAGGCGAGCCATAGGGGCATCGAATCCGTTGTTTCGAACTTGTTATCAGGCACACCCGCCGTAAATCTAGACATCGATTCATGACTTCACTACCCTCGTGAATGCACTCCCAGAAAATGCGCTATTCGAACAGGTGAGAGGGGATTCAATGTCACTGTCGCTCTCGGAGAAGGATCGACGTTTCTTCTTCCATCCATTTACCGCGCTCAAGGCGCACGAAGAGAGTGGCGGCAAGATCATTGCTTCAGGTGAAGGGTGCACACTCACCGATGTCGATGGTGGCAGATATCTCGATGCGATGGCAGGGCTATGGTGTGTCAATCTCGGTTATGGCAATCAACGTCTCAAAGACGCTATTGCGGATCAAGTAACAAAACTCTCTTACTACCACTCGTTCTCGGGCATGAGCACCGATCTGGCAGTTGAACTCTCTGAGCGAGTCATATCTTTGGCGCCGAAGAACATGGCGAAGGTTTTCTTTGGAAATAGCGGATCTGATGCCAATGACACAAATGCAAAGATCATCTGGTTCTACAACAATGCGATCGGACGGCCTGAGAAGAAGAAGATCATCTCTCGTTTTCGTGGCTATCACGGTGTAACCGTTCTCTCAGGTGGACTCACCGGACTTAAGAATCTTCATGAGGGCTTCGATCTCCCGCTCTCAATGATCAGGCATGCACGTCCGCCGCATCGTCTCTGGGAGAAGACACCCAGCATGAGCGATGCAGATTTCGCTGACCAACTTGCGCGTGAACTTGAAGAGATGATCATCAAGGAAGGTCCAGAGACAGTTGCTGCCTTTATTGCCGAACCAATCCAGGCAGCTGGTGGCGTGATTGTTCCTCCCGCTGAATATTTCCCTGCGATCCAGAAAGTCTTGAAGAAATACGATGTCATGTTGATAGCAGATGAGGTTGTAACTGCATTCGGTCGCCTTGGCACGATGTTCGCATCCGATCTCTTCGGTCTCGAGCCAGACATCATCACAGTCGCTAAGGGATTGACCTCTGCATACATCCCGCTCTCGGCCTCGATTGTCTCGGAACGGATCTGGAAGGTATTGCGAGATGGATCGGAGAAGTACGGTGCATTTGGTCATGGTTACACCTACTCGGCTCACCCCATCGCCGCTCGTTGCGCGCTAGAGACGCTTCAGATCTTGGAGGACGAGCGAATGCTCGAGCGAACCGTCAAGCAAGGTGCGCTGTTGCACCAACTTCTTCAAGATACTTTCAAAGATCACCCACTCGTCGGGGAGATTCGAGGCAAACATTTGATTGGTGCGATTGAACTAGTAGATCAAAAGAACCCTGCGAAAGCATTTGATCCAGGTGAAAAAGTCGCAATTCGAGCTGCCAAACGTTCCATGGAACTTGGCGTGATTACTCGCGCGCTCCCGGCCGCGGACACGCTCGCCTTCTCACCGCCGTTCGTCGTGACCGATGCGGAATTAGAGAAGATGGTCTCGACCGTTCGAACTGCCGTGGATGAAATCGCCAAGGAAATCGGTCGCTAACCTTGCAATGAAGCATCGCCCAATTCGAATCGGGTTCATAATCAATCCGATTGCTGGAATGGGAGGAGCGGTTGGGCTCCACGGAACTGATGCCGGAATCCATTTAGAAGCCGCCCGACGCGGCGCATCACAAATCTCCACTCAACGAGCCGCGATGACTCTCTCCTTTCTCTTCAACTCGCGCGAGTGGTTACAGGCTTCCTCTGAGACTCTATTCATCACTCCTGAAGGTCAGATGGGTGGGGACCTTTTACAGTCGATGATTGACCCTACTCAGATCCAATTAATTCCTTTAAAAAACGATTCGACAACCGCTGCGGACACGAAAGAGATTGCACAATCACTCTTCGAGCACGGGGTCGATCTCATTCTCTTCGCGGGCGGTGATGGCACTGCCAGAGATATCTTTGAGGTCATCGACGAGAAGATTCCACTACTTGGTATCCCCGCTGGCGTGAAGATGCGAAGTGGAGTCTTTGGACTACATCCGGCCAGAGTTGGCGAAGTCCTTCAACGAATCATCGTCACTAGTTCAAGAATCGAAAACGCCCTTCCAACCCAAGATGCAGAGATCTTGGACCTTGACGAAAATTCGAGTGACTATTCGAGTTCGCAATTCTTCGGTGTTGCAAAAACTCCCTATGCACCTGATTTGCTACAGAGATCGAAATCGGCTTCAGGTGACTCCGGGGCGAGCGCCTTAGATGAGTTAGCCCTCCATTATGCGAAGGCGATGAAGCCGAAGAGGCTCTATATATTCGGACCCGGAGGAAGCACCAACCGAATACTCAAATCTCTTGGACTCTCTCTCTCGCCAAAAGGTGTCCATGCCATCATGGACGGGCACTGCATCGGTGAAGACATTGGCGAGGCAGAGATAGCAGAACTCGTGGCGCGAAATTCGGAGTGCGAACTTATCGTTGGGGTCATTGGTGGCCAGGGATACCTCTTTGGAAGAGGAAATCAGCAACTTAGCTCCGGGGTCATCGAGGCGATTGGTTGGTCTCACATCTATGTACTCGCTTCTGCAGAGAAACTCCTGGAATTAATGCCGACAGAACTGCATATGGATTTCCATCAACCCCTCCGAAATCCCCCGCCGAGCTTTCTTCAGGTCCACACCTCTAGCTCACGAACTGTTGTCTGTCGATTGATCTATCAGGTAGCGTCACCCTCAACATCCACGCTTGCACGCAACTAACTTGGTTCGAGTCGAGGATGCAGAATCGCTAGAAATTCGGAAGGATGACTTCATGTCAGCAAAGGACAAGACGCTTCCACAGCCCCATCCATTTATGGCGAACTCTGCGCCAGCGAGCTATCGAGAATTGCTTCGAGTAGCCGAAGTCAAAGAGATTGATGAAGTCTTCGAGCAGATTCCCACTGATCATCTATTCAAAGGTAAATGGAAAGTACCGCGCGGGATCAAGTCAGAGGCGCAGTTATCCAAACATCTCACAAGCATCCTGAGAAAGAACATCTCGGCTGAGGATTACACCTCCTTCCTTGGCGCTGGATGTTGGAATCACTATGTCCCGGCCATTTGTGACGAGATGGTCACGCGTACCGAGTTCTCCACCCCAGTCTGGGGCACTCCTTCATCTGATCACGGTCGAAACCAAGTCTGGTTTGAGTTCTGTAGCCAACTTGGCGAGTTGGTGGGTATGGAGTTCGTTGGATTACCTCTTTATAGCTATGGCACCGCTGCAGGGCATGCGCTTCGAATGGCTGCTCGAATCAACGGGCGTAAGAAGATATTGATTCCTGCATCACTGGATCCTGAGCGTGCCAAAGTGATTCGCACCTATGCAGGTTTCAAGGAACTCAATGGATTCCTTGATGTCGTCACAGTGAAATTTGATAAGAAGACTGGACGACTGGATCTGGCTGACCTTAAAGCAAAACTTGATAAAGAAGTCTGCGCGGTCTATTTCGAGAATCCAAACTACCTCGGCGCACTAGAGAGTGAAGCAGCTGAGATTTCGAAGCTGGCCCACTCGGTCGGCGCAGAGGTCGTCGTAGGAGTTGATCCCATCTCACTTGGCATCATCGCCCCAGCTTCGCAGTACGGGGCTGACATCATCGTCGGCACTACCCAACCTCTTGGTGTACATATGAATGCTGGCGGCGGAGTTGGCGGATTCATTGCAACTCGCGATGAAGAGAGGTACGCGAAGGAATATCCGACGTTACAGGTGAGCTTGACCGGAACTACAGTCCCTGGCGAAATGGCTTTCGGTCTCACACTCTTCCACCAATCTTCATACGGGTCTCGTGAGAATGGCAAAGACTGGACCGGAAACTCGGTCTATCTCTGGGCAGTTGCGAACGCGACATACATGTCCTTGATGGGACCAGAGGGATTTGTCGATGTCGGAAACTCCATCATCGCTCGAGCGCGTTATGCGGCGGAGCGAATCAACAAACTCAAAGGAGTCAAAGTTCTATGGCGAGATGGTTTCTTCAAGGAATTCGTCGTCAACTTTGATAAGACTGGTAAGAGTGTGAAGAAAATCAATAAGAAGTTGTTGAAGCATGAGATCTTCGGTGGCAAAGACCTCTCCGATGAATTCCCGGAGTTGGGTGAGAGCGCGCTCTATTGCGTCACAGAGGTTCACACCCTTGAAGAAATTGATGCCTTAGTCGATGCGCTGAAAGAGGTGACAGCATGATCAAGTCCAAGATCCGCAAATATCACGCTGCAGTCTGGGATGAACCTCTAGTTATGGATTTGAGTCAACCAGGTCGACGTGGTGCCTTTGCTCCTGCAATAGAAGATGAGATCACTGATTCGGTCGGCGATCCATCAGCGCTAGTCCCAACCGCTCTCAAGCGTAAGGTCGCACCAGAACTACCGGAGCTCTCTGAATTCGAGGTCCAGCGCCACTATCTCCATCTCTCCCAGCAGACCTTAGGCATGATGGGAATCAGCCTCTTCGGGACCTGCACTATGAAGTACAACCCACGGCTCAATGAGCGACTGGTCTATCAACCATTCGTCGCGAAGATGCACCCACATCAAGATCCAGAGACGATGCAAGGAATCCTAGAAATCGTCTATAGCTTCGATGAGATTCTTCGCGATCTCTCTGGCCTCGATAAATTCGTCTTCCAAGCAGGTGGCGGTGCTGATGCTGCGTACACGATGGCAACATTGACGCGCGCTTACCATGCAGCGCGAGGTGAGCTGGCACAACGAACAGAGATCATCACTACTGTCCAAGCTCATCCATGTAATCCGGCGACGGCTGCGGCTGCCGGTTTCAAGGTCATCACTCTCCCACTTGAGAAGGATGGTTACCCATCACTTGAGGCGCTCAAATCAGTTCTCTCCAATCGGACAGCAGCGCTGATGGTCAACAATCCAGATGACATCGGAATCTATAACCCACAGATCAAGGAGTGGGTCAAGGCGGTGAAAGAAGTTGGAGGACTCTGCTTCTACGATCACGCTAACTTCAACGGTGTGATGACGCGAATTCGCGCCGCCGATCTTGGCTTCGATGCCTGTATGTATATGTTGCACAAGACTTTCGGAGGAACAAAAGGTGGCGGTGGACCAGCAGTTGGTGCATTCGGTTGCCGTAAAGAGTTGGTGCCCTATCTTGCTGGCCCAACCGTTGAGAAGAACTCTGATGGAACTTACTTCCTCAAAGAGGAAGGGCCTAAGAGCGTCGGTCGTGTCCGCGAATTCTTCGGCAACGTGCCGGTAGTGATTCGTGCTTATTCATGGACTCGTGCAATGGGTATCGATGGACTTCGAGATGCAGCAAACATCTCAGTCCTAGCCAATAACTACATGGAGAAAAGACTTCTTGCGATCAAAGGAGTGACAAAGGGTCTTCCAGAGCTGACTAAGCGGCGACTTGAGATGACCAGGTACAGCCTTGGTGAGCTGACAGCAGAGACTGGTGTCACCACGGTCGATGTTCAGAACCGAATGACCGATTATGGCGTCGATGCGTTCTGGCTCAGCCACGAACCATGGTTTATTCCAGAGCCATTCACGCCTGAAGCTGGTGAACTCTGGTCCATCGAAGATATCGATTACTGGATTGATGTACTCGAAGTAGTCTGCGAGGAAGCGCGCAAGGACCCTGAGTTCGTCAAGAACGCTCCATACAACCAAGTTGTACATAAGCAGGGTTCAACAAATCTCGATGATCCCAAGAACTGGGCGACCACTTACCGCGCATACAAACGCAAGCACGCTTCAAAGAAGTAGCAAAGCACTCCTATCCCGCTATGGCGCAGATCAAGATAGCGATTGTCGGCGCTGGAAGTATCGGCGCTGGCTGGGCGATTCTCTTCGCATCAGCAGGAGAGAGAGTCGCTCTCTACGATCCTGAAATCGCGCAACGCGAAAGCGCAAAGAAGCGGATTGGCGAGCGCCTTTCCCTTTTGAAATCGCATGAGCTACTGGCCGACACCGTGGATCAGGTGCTCAATCGAGTCGAAGTATTCGATGATTTGGCTACTGCTCTCTCCGGTGCGACCCTCATTCAAGAGTGTGGCCCAGAACGAGTTGATATCAAACGCGAGATCTTCCGTGAGATCGAGAGTCACGTAGATCGTGAAGCAATCATCGCGAGTTCCTCATCCGCGATAAAGCCCTCTGAATTCACCAACGAGATGAAGTTCCCCGAGCGTGCGCTCGTCATCCATCCCGGAAATCCCCCTTACCTCATATTGGTCGGTGAAATAGTTCCATCTTCGCGAACATCAGAGGCGGTAATTGATCGAGTCCGGCAGATTTTGGAGTCATCGGGGATGAGTGCGGTGCTGGTGCGAAATGAACCACAAGGTTTCGTCTTCAATAGATTGCAGGGCGCGATCCTGCGCGAGGCATACTCTCTTGTGCGAGATGGAGTTATCTCTGCCAGAGAACTCGATGAAATTATGATCAAAGGACTTGGCAAGAGGTGGGCTCTGATTGGCGCCTTCGGCGCCTCTTCCCTCAATGTTAAAGGTGGAATACGCGCACATGTTGCTCGTATGGGTGAGAGTTACTACAAAATGGGATTAGAGCGCGGACAAGATGACCCTTGGACTCCAGATTTAGTGGAGAAAGTCGCATCAGATATGGAGAAGAAATTCCCGGTTGATAACTGGGAGGCAGATGTACTTGCACGAGATGAAGCGCTCATGAAGCTGACTCGCCTCATGAAAGAGCTTGGCCGCTAACTCTTCTTTCGCGAGGAAGTTGCCACCAAAGCTCGGACTCGCTCTAACTCCTCAGTTGTAGGTGCAGCGCTCTCTTTCAAGTCTTTGGCGACCTTAAGATCCCAACCCGTATTCGCAATGACTTGTTCCACGCTAACTCCAGGGTGCAAAGCGGTTAGCACGAGCTCCTTGCTTGTTGCCTCTGGCTCCAGAATTCCTAGATCGGTGATGACGTACTTCGGACCATTGCCGATTAATCCATTCCGCTCACGTGAGCCAGGACCATCACCGAAACCAAGTGAGGTGATGAAATCGATCTTCGGTACGAAAGTTCGCGTTGTCTGCTTGATGATGATGATGACATCCTTGCATGCACCAGCGATCTCGGTCGCTCCCCCGGCGCCAGGAAGCCTCACCTTTGGATTCTCATAACTCTCACCTATGAACGTCGTATTGATATTTGAGAAGCGATCTATCTGAGCGGCGCCGAGAAATCCCATATCGATTCGACCAGGTTGTAACCAGTAGTTAAAAATCTCTGGCATTCCAACTACCGATAGCGCTTGGTTAGCTAGCTCACCATCGCCAATAGAAAGCGGCAGTTTCTGTGGATTTGTATTGACGGTACCTGATTCATAGATCAGAAAGAGATTCGGTGCGTGAGTGGCCTTTGCCAAGATCGCAGCGGTGCTTGGGATTCCTATCCCAACGAAGCAGATCATGCCATCGCGAAGCGTGCGCGCAGCAGCGATTGTCATCATCTCGTTGCTATTCCAAGGATTCTTCTCGGCTTCTGATGAAGAACCAGCCCGATTTATCTCGCTGATTGCCACCTGCTATGCCTCGCTTCCTTGGTAGGCATCGCTGGATTTGGCATATATCTCTTGATCCAACCATTTAGTGAAACTCTCACGCTCTTTAGCAACTTCATCCCAAGCGATATACGCATCGTTATCTCGTTCGTAATAGCCAGAAGCGTAGGAAGGCCATGCGCCCTTGGGAACCACTGCAATATTTGAAATCAGAGCTTCGGGAATGATGATGCTGTTGAACTTAGGGGTGAAACTTTCAACTTGCTCTTCCACCGTTACCACTACGCGCTTGGCGGCAAAGACCGCTTCTTTCGAAGACCCTGTGATACCCCATGCCATCACATTTCCTTGACGATCTGCTTGCTGCGCATGAATGATCGTGACATCTGGATTGATCGCCGCTACAGCGAGGATCTTTTGGTCATCGAATGGAGAATCAATGGTCGCAATATTCTCGGTCTTATCCACTAAGTCTGAGCCAAAATATCCACGCAGCACCGCAAACGGCATTCCCGATGCTCCGGCCACATATCGGTTGGTCAATCCTGCGTGAGTGTGTTCTTCGATCGTAATCTTTCGCGGCCAACCATTCTGATAAGCATCTCGAAATCTATGGAGCGAACCAACACCGGGATTTCCACCCCAAGAGAAGATCAATTTCTTCACGCAACCAGCGCCAATCAACTGGTCGTAGATGAGATCGGGTGTCAATCGAACTGCCGTGAGCTCTCGTTTGCGCTGTCTGATGATTTCGTGGCCGGCGGCCATCGGAATTAAATGCGTGAAGCCCTCTAGGGCAATCGTGTCACCATCGTTGACATTGGCCGAGATGGCTTCTTCGAGAGAGGCGAACTTACTCACCGTCGTCTCACCTTCTCTCGACCTTGGTATCGCGCCCGAAAAAAACTTGCTCTGAAAATGTTTTCTTCCTAGTACCCAAGGCTCCATATTCTAAGTACAGTCAGACAAGAAACGAAAGTACTTTTTATTCGCGGAGGTGTTCGTATGACGAACAGCAAAGTTGTTGTCGTCACTGGAGCTAACTCTGGAATCGGAACATCTATCGCTAATCACTTTTCTGAAAGCGGTTGTCGAGTCATCTCACTTGATCTCAAAACTGATTCAAAAATCTTGAATTCCGACGTCACTTCCTATCTCTGCGATGTCACCTCTGAGAGTTCTGCGATTGAAGCCATGAAGCAGGTGCGAAACGAATTCGGCCCTATCGATGTATTAATTGTGAATGCGGGTGTAGTTCCTTCTTGGCAATCTACTGAGAATATCGATGTCGAGGATTTCGACCGAGTCATGCGTATCAATCTCCTGGGGTCGGTCATCTCGCTCAAGAGCGCAGTTACACACCTTCGCGCTCCTGGAGCCAGCGTTGTAATGACCGGATCGATTAATTCATGGAAGGGTGATCCAAATATCGCCAGTTACGTCGCGAGCAAACATGGCATCGCAGGACTAGTCAAGAGCGCGGCGATGGATCTTGGAAAACGTGGGATCAGGGTTAATGCTGTGGCACCTGGAGCTGTACTGACTGATGCGCTTCGAAAACGTGTTCTCGATCGAAATGATAATGACGCGAGTAAAGCCGAGGCCTATCTCGAGAATCTAGCGGCCACGACCACTTCGTTGGGGCGAATCGCTACTATCGCGGACGTGGTCAATGCTGTCGAATTCCTTGCATCGAATAAGTCAGAGGCAATCACCGGACAACTGATTCATATCGATGGTGGTGTGCTCTAAATGAGTCTAGAACTCGAAGGTAAACGAGTCCTCATCACCGGTGCCTCACGTGGTATCGGAGCAGCTATTGCTTTAGCGATGGCGAAATCTGGTGCGACCGTGATTGCTCACTATGGGAGTTATCCCGATGGCGCGAAGGCAAACCTGGCCAAGATCAGTGATGACAAAAAGATATTCATCGGTGCCGATCTTTCTATTCCGGGTGCTGGGAGAAAACTCTGGAGCGATGCAATCTCTGCGGTTGGAGAGATTGATGTCTTGGTCAATAACGCCGGTATTAATGTGGAGACTCCATTTGATGGCGATGATGCCTCATGGGATAAGGGCTGGAGTGAAACTTTTCAAGTCAATGTCTTCGAATCGGCAAATATCGTCCGTGAGTCGGTCAATCACTTCCTCACCAGAGGAGGTGGGATTGTCATCTCGCTCTCGAGTTGGTCTGGACAGAAAGGTTCTGCGCTACCGACGCTTCCGGCATATGCCGCCTCAAAGGCCGCGGTCAAAGCAATGACCCAGACTGTGGCATCAAGTTTTGCCAAAGCAGGGATTTACGCCTACATCATCTCGCCTGGAATCGTTAAAACTAGGATGGCTGATCTTGCAGCAGTCGTTCGTGGTGGCGAAGAGAAGATGAAGGCTGCTCTCGCCATGGGTGAACTTGTCCCACCAGATGAGGTGGGAGAGCTCGCAGTATTTCTCGCTACAGGAAAGTGTCGTCACCTAACTGGAGCTACGATCGATATAAACGGCGCAAGTTACGTTAGATAGTAGGCGCTCAGAGAATTGTTGAACAAAATCTTTATATGACGTCTTCGAGAATGGATCTAAAGTCGTGCATGCGATTTCGGTGGAAACCCTCGAATCCACTCGCATAAAGTTTCAGCGCAGCAATCAACCATCTCCCATCGACTTTGCTGAAACGGTAGCGATATCCACCCCAGAGATGACCTATCACCTCACTGCCGAAATATTTATGCCAGGCATAGAGATGGCTTGTTCCTGTAGCAACAGTCTCATCCATGAAGGTAACAATCTCGTTACTAATGCGATGATTTGTTGATTCGAATCTTGTGCTGGCACCACTTTCAACCATTTTCACTAGATTCGCACGACCATGGATTGGCTCAACTTCAGGTCCATAATCGATTCGAGCATCTTCAGTGAAGAGATCACCAAGAGCCTGAGCGTTTTTAGTATCGAAATAGAGGCAATATCGCTTCATCAATGATTCAACCTCAAGTATTTCAACGAGCCTATGGTCACTCACAGCGCCATGCCTTTCGTTGTCGGAACGATTGCCTCAAGGATAGGCCTTGATTCCGAGCAAAAGTAACTACAGACGAGATGTTCGCAAGGAGAACAACACGAAAAACACTTGCCACGCTTCATTCACAACTCATACCTGCATATGCGAGCATTCCGCTCTATATGAGCGCCCTCATCTCACTCCGTGGAATCCGTAAATCATTCGGTACTTCTGAAGTCCTCCATGGAATTAATCTCGATGTCTATCCAGGATCGCATACCGTCATCTTCGGTCCATCTGGGTCTGGCAAATCAACCGTCCTTCGATCCATGAATTTGCTAGAAGAACCCACAGAAGGATCTGTAATTTTTGAAGGCGTCGAATACGGTCCGGGATTTCCTGGAGCTGCTACTGCGCGAGGAAAGAAGATTGAGCTGAGAAGGCAAGTCGGAATGGTCTTCCAGCAGTTCAACCTCTTCCCGCATCTGAGCGCAATCGACAACATTGCACTCTCTGTTCACGCTGTTACTGGCAAATCAAAAGATGAAGCACTAGAGCGCGCCGCGCAAGAATTAAAGAATGTCGGACTACTCAAGTGGGCGATGAATTACCCAGCCCAATTATCGGGGGGCCAACAACAGCGCGTTGCAATCGCTCGTGCTCTGAGCCTTGATCCCAAACTCATGCTTTTTGATGAACCAACATCGGCACTGGATCCAGAGTTGGTGGGCGAAGTTCTCGCAGTCATGCGACAGTTCGCCGAAACGGGCATGACCATGGTCGTCGTCACTCACGAAATGGGATTTGCGAAAGAGATTGGTGATCAATGTATTTTCATGGACCAGGGCTACATTGCAGATTCTGGTGGCGCAGATTTCTTTGACACCTGCACCAATAAGCGCACCAAAGAGTTCATTGGATCGGTGCTCTGATGGAGGACACACCCAGGCTCAATTTCATGTGGCACCTGGTCTGGGACTTTCGCGCCGAATTGCTCCGGGGTTTGCTCACAGCATTTGAAGTTGCTATCACTGCCTTGATTCTCTCTTTGTTTGTCGGCCTCTTATTTGCCCTGATGAAGATGAGTCGCTTCGCAATCTGGCGTGGCATTGCCTCCACGTACATCAATATCTTCCGCGGCATACCTGCTCTGGTTAGCGTGGTCTGGGTTTATTTCGGCTGGTCTCTCCTATTTGGCTACAACTTCACCGTCTATCAGGCAGGTGTTATTGCGCTCACCCTCCTTTACTCCTCATTCTTCGCAGAGATCTTCCGCTCCGCTCTTGAAGCAGTCCACAAAGGGCAACGTGAAGCTGGTCAAGCTCTAGGTATGTCTCGACTTCGAATATTTAGATCAGTGGTTATGCCGCAGGCGCTCAAGATCGCGATACCCAATATTGGGAGTATGTATATCGGAATGATCAAAGATACCTCTACTTTCACAGTCATTGGTCTTGCTGAACTGGTCTTCGTAATGCAGTCGATAAATGCGGAATACTTCCAACCATTCGTCCTCTTCACCGCGGCTGCCGGACTTTATGTGGCGGCAGCATTCCTTGTTGATTTTGTCTTTAGAATCGTTGAGGGTGGTTTCAGCTACCCAAAAGTTGGCAGAGTAAAGAGATTTCTCACACGCAGGAAGCGAGCTCAGATCCAGCGATTGGTGGACGCCAATTGATGGATCGACTTCTTGGGCGTGAGAAAGTTGCAATCCCTACCTTCGGAAGGAAAACAATGCGAAAGAAGCTAGCGCTTCTGCTCGCCGGAGTAATGGCCGCCACCGTTGTTGTAACGGGTACCAGCCAGGCTTCAGCTGCAGAAGACACCTCAAAGCTCAATCTGATAAAGCCAGGATCCCTCGTGGTCTGCATGACTTTGCAGTTTGTGCCTCAGATGTACCTCAATAAGCGTGGCGCACCAACCGGCTACGACTATGAACTCTTGAGAAAACTCGCTAAAGATCTGGGCCTTACGCTCGAGATCCGCAACACTGACTTCAACGGACTGCTGGCAGGTATCAGTGCCAAGCAGTGCGACATGACCTCAGTCGGTCTTCGACGAACCGCTGCCCGCGAACTCTCAATGACCTACGCTGGTGAATACATGCCTTACCAGACGATTCTCGCAACCCAGGCTCGCAATAAGCGCGAAGCAACCAGGGCTGCCTGGAACGTTGCAGGCGTGAAAATCACCTGCTTGAAGGGTGCCGTTGAGTGTGCAGCGATCAAAGACAACTTCCCGAACGCATCAGTTGTCGAGTTCCCGACTCAAGATGGTGCACTCCTTGAAGTTGCTTCAGGCCGTGCAGATGCAGGTGTACTCGTTACCGCGATCTTCGGCGGATACTCCAAGACCAACCCAGGAGTATTGAAGCGAGTTCCACTTGATCCACCAATCGGTTCCTACTTTGGAAACTGGACTGTTCAACTCGGAAACACTGCTCTGGCTACACGGCTACAGAAGTGGCTCTGCGATGCTCAGGCCAGCGGGCTTATGGCGAAGACATTCCGTCGAGCCATGGGATACCCACTTCCTGCAGAACCTACTTGCGTCAAGTAGTTTGACTGAACTCTGACCAGCGCCCCTTCTGGGTTCTGATTGGAGTCTGAAAGAAAGTTGATTAAGGGGTAACTCAAGATCGAGTTACCCCTTAATCATTTGTAGACTCTCTTCTACAAATCGACTATCCAAACTAAGTGAAGTGGACACCTGCCAAGTGATGAACACTGACCATGATCTCGTAGTCATTGGTGGCGGGCCCGCGGGAATCGCTGCCGCATCGACGGCGGCATCTTTCGGACTGCGCGTGGCAATCATCGATGAGCGAGTCACATTTGGTGGCCAGATATTCAAACGCCTTGGTGATGGTTTCGACCTTGAATCTCCCGAAGCACTTGGTAAGGACTACGCGCGCGGTGCGCGACTGATCCAAGAACTAGAGCAAAGCGAAATCTCGAAGTTCAACTCCACAACAGTCTTGACTATTGAAGATAATCAGATCATCACTTCACATCCAGTTGACGGAGTGCGGCGTTTCTCCTGCAAAGCCCTGGTGATAGCGCCTGGCGCCTATGACCGCCCAGTTGTATTCCCGGGATGGACTCTTCCTGGAGTGATGACCGCTGGCGCAGTTCAGACTCTTGTAAAGACACAACAAATCTCACCTGGAAAAAGAATCTTCTTCGCGGGTAGTGGACCACTCGCACTTGCTTTCTCGGCACAGTTGATCAAATACGGCGCACCTGTATTCAAAGTAATTGAAAGCGCTCCGTTCCCCTCTCCGACGAAACTTCTTGGACTTCTTTCAAGCATCAAAGGAAATTGGGACTTAGCCGGCGACGCCATTCGCTACAGAGCAACTCTCCTTTCACATCACGTTCCATTTCACTATGGACGAATCATCACCAAAGCTGAAGGTTCAGGAAGAGTGGAAGCAGTCACCCACGCGCGGGTCGATAAAGATTGGAATCCGATTAAGGGAACGGAGATAGTCGAGCCTGCCGACACGCTATGTCTTGGCTATGGCTTCTTCCCGTCCCACGAACTCTTTCGACTCCTGGACTGCGATTTTGATTACGACGAGACTCGTGGTGGCTTCACAGTTTCAAAGGATTCTTGGGGTCTGACAAAGAGTAGTTCGCCTCTTGCCATCTATGCCGTGGGAGATGGGACTGGGGTAACTGGTTCCTACTCTGCCGAGGCCCAGGGGCGCCTGGCTGGATTACATATTGCAAACCACCTCGGATCACTCTCGACTCAAGAGCGCGACAGGAGATCAAAGAATTTCCGCAAAGAACTCCAGCAACGCAACGATTTCCAGAGAGCTATCAACAAAATGTTCGAAGTGAAGCAGGGAATTTATCGATTAGCTGAAGCCAACACTGTGATCTGTCGATGCGAAAGTGTGCGAGCGAAAGAAATTGATCCGGTAATAGATTCAACCTGCGACGTTTCGGTCGTTAAGTCGTACTCAAGGGCTGGGATGGGGCTATGTCAGGCTAGGAATTGCCAGCGCCAGATCGCTGCGATGATCGCAATCAGGCACAAGATTTCAATTTCTGAGATCCCCTTCCAAACCCCTCGCATGCCGGTCAAACCGGTTGAGATTGGCAAAATTGCCGACCCCTCGATTCGCGAAGAGAAATACTTCATTCAATGAAAGAGCGTTCGCCTTTCTTAGTCGGCTACCTCGATAACGAGACCAATCAGAGCGCTCTACCGAAATCATCTGATGTGGTGATCATCGGTGGTGGACTACTTGGTACCTCACTGGCTTATTACCTTTCAAAGTCGAAAGTAGAAACGGTGCTCATCGAGCGCGATGACATCAATCGCGAAGCATCAGGAACTAATGCGGGGAGTTTTCACTTTCAAATCGCCCTCCACCAATTGACGCCGAATATGTCAGAGAGTGAGAAGCGAAGGCTTGCAGATGAAGTCAGACTACAAGTGGACGCCGCCTCTCTATGGGATGAGATTGAGCGAGAACTTGATGCCGATCTAGGTGTGCACTTTGATGGCGGGATCATGGTCGCCGAGACAGAAGATGAGATGCGAGTACTCAAGGAGAAAGATGCGATCGAGAAGGAGGCGGGGCTCGAGAGTCATATTCTCGTTGGCGATGAGATGCGCACCTTTGCTCCCTATCTAGCCCCTGATCTCGCCGGTATCTCCTTCTGCCCACGTGAAGGACATGCAAATCCACTCCTCGTAGGCCCAACTTATGCCTACCGGGCCTGGCAAAACGGAGCGCACTTTCGTACCGGTTGTGATGTCACACGAATTGAACGTATCAACGTCGGTGGCGATCTAAAGGGACGAAGATTTCGCGTCGTCACATCACGAGGAGTGATCGAGTGCAATCGCGTTGTCAATGCGACCGGCGCTTGGGCCGCTGAGCTTTCTTCTCAGTTGGGCCTTCGCATTCCGTTAGGACTCTCTGGGCTTCACGTCAATGTCACTGAGCCGAGAGAATATTTCTTGAAATCGATGGTGCAACATATCGGACGAAGGCTCACGCTGAAGCAGACACATAACAACACCTTCATCATTGGTGGCGGGTGGCCATCTCGCGAAGAGAAATTCCCTAAGAGATATAGCAATACCTGGAGCTCCACTGCAGGAAATCTTGCAGTCGCGCTTCGAGTGCTACCGATGCTTGCTGATGTGAAGCTACTTCGCACCTGGAGCGGGGTTTGGGCCTTCACCAAGGACTTCAAACCTATTCTCGGTGAATCAGAGAAGGTACCTGGCTATCACATCGCTATGGTTCCTACCGGATTCACCCTTGGACCCATGGTGGCGCAAATGCTCTCTCAATACATGACAGCTACGCCAGGAAAAGGAAAGCTCCCCAGTGAATTCAACATCGATCGAGAAGTAGCCTAGGAACGAGAGGAAAAAAATGGATCGCAACTCTGTGGATTGGCGTGGTTATTGGCCAGCCTCCCCAACTCCTTTCAAATCAAGTGGCGAGATAGATTGGCAAGCTTTCGACTCACTCCTTGATTGGTACCTTGATCAGAAGATGCATGGTCTTTTCATCAATGGCACTACCGGAGAGTGGTTCTCACAGACTCACGATGAACGAAGACAGGTCGCTGAATTCGTTGCGAAGAAAGTCGCAAAGCGCATCCCCGTTGTGATCGGCGTTACGACTTTCACCGCAAAAGAGTCAATTGAATTGGCTAGACATGCTCTTTCAGTAGGAATCGATGGCGTCTGTTCTTCCGCTCCCGCCTATGTCAAAACACTTCCTGATGAGACCGTTGCTTATTTCCAGACACTCTCGGATGGAATCAAAGGTCCCATAATGATCTATAACTGGCCACATGGCTCGGGGATTGAAATAGCAGCCGACCTCGCTCATCGACTGGCAGATATTGAGAGTATCGTTGCAATCAAGGATTCGACTCCCAATGGCGAACAGTTCTTGAATACTACGAAGGAACTCTCTGGAAAGGTTCGAATCTTCGGAAACTTTATGGTGCCTTCGAATCTTGACTTCATGCTACGACATGGTGGCGATGGAACTATCGGTGGTGGAAGTATCTTTGGTCGACCTGACACAATTTATTGGGAACAAGTATGGGCTGGTGATATCGAGAGCGCCAGAAACCATGCAGAGCGAAACCTTGCACTTCTTGAAGCGCTCTGGCTCCCTGGCGGGTGGGCCGGAAAGTGGGGCGCTTATCAGAGCCAACTCAAAGCGATCATGGAGATGATTGGAGTTCCTGGTGGCACGGTCCGCGCTCCCCGCCTTCCAATAACTAATCCCGCATCTTTGACCGCTATACGAACTATTCTCACCGAGTTTGGACTTCTCTGAATTGAGAAAGAAACTTAGTGAGCTTAGCGCTGGTCTAGATGCGAATGAAAAGGAATAATCGGGTTAGTCGATAGGAGTTGGAACCGTGAGCACATTTCAAGGCGTTGATCATGCTGGTATTGGCGTTGCCGATATGGATACGGCATTTGATTATTGGATGCACAAACTTGGGTTCACAGAAGTTTTCTTCGACTACACCGGTCCGGTTCCAGGTCTCGAGGAGATAACGAAGTCAAAGGGCACCAAAGCAAGGATTGTGATGCTTGGTCACAAGAATACGACTCGCCTCGGCCCTGGCAAGGTAAAACTCGTTCAACGTCTCGATGGTGACGGTGCACCGCCTTACCCTGCAGGTATCGGTTACGGTGAGGTTGGCCTCGCTGAAGTATGTCTACATACGCTCCATACTGAGAAGATCTTCCGAGAACTCGTCGATAACCATGGCGTCAAATCATTGATGGAACCGTTGAGCGCTGCAGTCGGTGAACAACAGATCGAACTTGATATCGCCTATTTCGCAGACCCATGGATGGGCAAAGTCGAATTGATTGAATGGAAGGGCCTCTGGACCTCTCGCCCTGCACAACCTCGAATCGAAGGAGTCAATCACGTCGCCTTCGGAGTTCATGACATGAAGGTGACGACAGATTTCTATCAACAACTTGGTTTCACCGACCGGATTTTCGAATCAACAGAGTTCTTTGGTCCGATGGCTCCTTGGTACCAAGTTGGCAGAGCCCTCCCTGGTCATCACATGACGCTCTGGCTCTCGGGCAAAGGTGCTGGAATCGAACCAGTGCGATTGACCCCGCTCTGGGAGGACTGTCGTGGCGAGTGGGGCCATGTTGGTCCAATGGACTTCGGTATCGGCGTTCAGAACATCAAGAAAGCCGTGGAAGAACTGAAGCGACTCGGGATTGAGATGCATAGCGACATTCAGGTTCTCGATGTCGGAAATGCAGAGTTCAAGTACTTCTACTTTAAGGATCCTGACGATCAGTACGTCTCGATCGTTGAGACTTCGTACTAAAGCTGCTTCTCGCCAGAACTAACCTGGATTAGTTTCGATTTACTTGCTCAACCCACGTTGGGTATTTATTCGCATTCCCTCTTGGGCCCAGGTCATACACGCCCGGATATTCGGCACATCATCGACCACTACCAAACAATCAAAACAAACTCCCATGCCACAGAAGAGACCGCGAGGATCTCCATCAGTTGTCGTGCGCATTGCGACTTTTCCTTCAACCATCATGATGCTGGCAACACTTTCACCTTCGTGCGCCGTGACAACCTCTTCATCAATCGTTAGTCGTATCACTTTGCCACGTGAAATCTTTGGATCACTCGAGATTCGAAAACTCGCGGATGAGTGATCAGACGGTGCCATGAATCGAGTCTGCCAACTTGGGATAGGATTTTCAACATGACATCACAGCTCTTCTCCCCACTTGATATTCGCGGAAAACACTTTCGAAATCGAGTCTGGGTCAGTCCGATGTGTCAGTACTCGGCGGAGGATGGAGTTGTCGGTGACTGGCATCGCGTGCATCTTGGCGCATTCGCTACGGGCGGAGTCGGCATGATCATGGTGGAAGCAACCGGAGTGATGCCAAATGGCCGGATTTCCATAGGTTGTTCCGGTATCTGGAGTGATAAGCACGCTGAGGCTTTTCGACCAGCGATCGAATTCGCTCATTCTCAAGGTGCCCTCATCGGAATTCAGCTCGCTCATGCGGGTCGAAAAGGATCGACGATGAAGCCCTGGGATGACCACGAGCTAGCCTCGATTGAAGAGGGAGGCTGGATTAACTTCGCTCCTTCTGCCGTTGCCTACAAGGATTTTCCAATCCCTCATGCAATGACGGTAGAAGAGGTCGAATCAGCAGAGCAGGCTTTCGTTGATGCTGCAGTCAGGTCTGAGCGCGTTGGTTTTGATCTCATAGAGATTCATGCGGCACATGGCTATCTCTTCCACCAATTCCTCTCACCCCTATCAAATAAGCGCGAAGATAAATACGGTGGATCCTTCGAGAACCGAATCCGATTCCTCGTAGAAACGGTGAGAAAGGTTCGTGCGGCTATCTCTCAAGACTCTCCCCTATTTGTTCGCATATCAGCAACGGACTGGGTCGAAGGTGCCTGGAGCGTTGATGATGCTGTCGAACTCTGCAAGATCATGAAAGAAGTTGGCGCCGACCTCATCGATGTTTCATCGGGTGGTCTCGTTCATGACTCTAAGATCACGACTGGACCTGGCTACCAAGTTCCATTCGCCCAGAAGATCAAGAGCGAAGCGAAGATCCTCACCTCGGCCGTTGGCCAGATAACAGCCTCAGACCAAGCAGAAGAGATCATTGCTTCAGGGCGTGCTGATGCCGTGATGCTTGGCCGTGAGATGCTTCGAAACCCTCGCTGGGCGATTGCAGCAGCTGAAGAATTAGGTGAAAAGATTCCTTGGTCGATTCAGTTAGAGCGTGCCCGAAAGATCGGCGCACGAAAGTCTCCCCAGTAGAACTACTCGGCAAAGTGATTTAGAGAAGTCGCTCAATAGTGAAGTGCGAGATATCTCGTTCACATCTGCCAGTGAGTACAAGCTCTGCTAGAAGTCTTCCCATAAGAGGCGAAGCGGTAAAGCCCATGTAGGGATACATCCCCACGAAGAGACCCGCTACACCAGGGAACTTATCGATGATGGGATTGTGATCTTCTGTGCCGTTTCCGGTACCTACCCAGGTGCGGATTACCTTGACATCAGCGATCCGCGGGACGACTTTTAGCGCGACACGAAGGTTTGATCGCAGAGAATCTGGATTGAGGATGGGATTGTTTTTCTCGTCATATCGCGCGGGCCATCCACCTCCAATCAAGAGTGAGCCTGAGTTCGCTTGTTTGAAGGTCAATTTCTCACTCGTGAAGTAGACGAGGTGATGCACGAATTTCTCGATCTGTTCCGTAACCGAAACCTGGACGGGCACATCACTAATGGGAATTTTTCTACCCAGACCAGCAGTCAGTTTCGGAATCCCAGCATTTGCAGTTATCAAAACCTTAGAACCAATGAACTGACCGGCACTTGTAGCTACAGTGAAGCCCGTCGCGGACTTTTCGATTTCTAGGACTTGGGTCTTGGTTGAAATTATTGCGCCATGACGTCGGGCGGCATCTGCAAAAGCTGGAGCGACGACAAGTGGATTCGCTTTTCCTTCTATCGGACAGTAAGCAGCCCCAACCATCTTCGATGAGATGTAGGGAGCCTTCTCCTGCAACTCGGATTGCGAGAGCATTCGCGAAGCTATACCTATTGAATTCTCGAGGCGAACCTTCTCTTCAAGATGACGTAGGTTCTTCTCGTTCTCGGCAATCATCAATCCGCCATTGCTCGATACCTCAAGGTCAACGCCTAGTTCACTTGAAAGGCCTTTCCACATCTCAAGTGAATCTGCCAATATCGAGAGCCCATGAAGGAATTGTTTCGCCCAATCAGTCCCTAACTCTTCAAATGGTTCGTATTGGATCTGGCCATGCAAACTTCCTGCATTTCTCCCTGAAGCTTGTGTATTGAGATCGAACTCATCCAGGAGTGCGACATTCGCACCTTGCTTTGCTAGTTGATATGCGCTTGAGGCACCGATTGCGCCACCGCCGATGACGATGACATCAAAGGATTTATCTCTCGTCATCATCGGGCTATGATAACTAAGAGAAGCAAATATCGATCAACGATATTTGATGAGCGAGATTCAATGGGGTCGAGTATGAGTGAAGAATTCCACGGAAGTTATGGCGTTCTGGTAACTCCCTTTACAGAGGGAGGAAAGAGCGTCGATATTGATGCGCTCAAGCGTTTACTCGATTGGCAACTGGCAAGTAAATCGCCCGGCGTCATCATGCTTGGAACCACTGGAGAATTCTTGACCATCTCAGACGATGAGCGTCGTCTTATTGTCGATACAACGGTGAAACATATGGCGGGAAAGGCCAAGGTCCTTGTCGGCACAATGAACGCATACACGCCTCATGCAGTGAGATATAGCGCAGAGGCAGAGGAACTTGGCGCTGATGGGTTGATGATTCTTCCCCCTTATTACTACAAACCTACTCACGATGAGATCCACGGCTACTACAAAGCAATATGCGAGAAGGTCGCGATCCCGATCATGGTTTACAACAATCCATTCACCTCGAATGTCGATATGCCGGCGCGTTTGATCGGAAAGTTAGCGAAGGACTTCGAACAGATCCGCTACATCAAAGAAGCGAGTAAAGATGTTGCGCGAGTCAAAGATGTGATTGAAGCGTCTGATGGGTTAGTGAAGGTCTTTGCGGGTGAACGTGTGGTGGAGTCTTACATGCTCGGCGCCACTGGATATGTCAATCCCTACGCAAACTACATCCCTGAGGCTTCAACATTGATCTGCGAACTCTTGGCGAAGAAGGAGTTCAAGAAAGCAGAGCACATTGCAACTTTTATCAATCGAATCGACCACACCATCGCCGAAGGTCATCCGCTTTACGGCCACCAGTGCTACTCCAAGGCTCTTGCTGCTGCGCGAGGCTATCCGGTAGGCGATGTCCGTCCACCAATAACCACATTCGCCTCCCTAGGTAAAGAAGGAAAAGAGAGGCTTGCTACATTGATGGCGATGATTGAAGAGCTCAACGCTCTTCTTCCCTCGCTCTAGAGCGAGTTTCGGATTACTTCTCCGGATTGAACGACGAGGTCAATCTCACGAAGGTGCTGCGGATCATCCAGGGGATTGCCCTTCGTTGCGATGAAGTCGCCGGCAAAACCCTCCCGAATCTGACCAAGGAAATTCTCTTGCTTGATCAACTTTGCTGCCATTGAAGTTATTGATTGAAGTGATTTGAGTGTGCTCAAACCGGCTTCATGCATCAAGAAGAGTTCGTGGAGGGCTGCAGGAACGCCATCAACCAGATCACCTGGTGGGTAATCCGTTCCATTGGTCATCTTTATATTTGCCTTGATCGCAAGCTTCACGCTGGCAAGATGGCGTTCGCTCGCTTTGAGCGCATTCTGTATCGAAGGTTCTTCAAATCCCTTTGCACGCATCCACGATTCTGAGCGAGTGACACAGAGCGTTGGAGAGTAGAAGACATCTTTTGCTGCCATCTGATCGACAGTCTCTTGGTCCATCACATAACCATGTTCGAAAGAGCGCACTCCTAGGCGAAGTGCCTGTTGGATCGCTTTCGATTCACCAGCATGTGCAACGACGTAGGTGTCATGCTCTGTCGCAGCTTTGACCACGCCTCGGATCTCATCATCACTCATTTCCGGGACATCAGGGCTCTCTCCAGCATGAGCGAGTCCTCCGGTGATGAAGATCTTGATGTGATCAGCGCCGGCATTTAGCTCATCAAGAGCAGCTTGATAGAAACCCTCAAAATCTTTTGCATAACTGCAGGCTGAGCCTCGTCCATGGCCATCAGGTGTAGATATAGCGCGACCGGCACCGAATATTCGTGGCGACTTCATCCATCCGGCGGCAAAGGCTTTGCGAAGCATCAAATCTGCTTGATTCTGCTCATGAACGGAGCGAATCGTGGTGACTCCAGAAAGTAACGCATCTGATGCCCGTTGCGCCGAGCGATATGCGGTGACCGCGGGATTCTCATGAGGGTCAGTGAGCGAGAATGGAAAGACCACCGAGAGATGCGTGTGGCAAGAGATCAACCCGGGAAAAAGGAAACGCCCATCTAGATCTATCACCTCATCAGAAATTCCGCGTTTTGCGAAGGACGTAGCTTCTGCGATCTCAGAGATTTTTCCATCTTCGCCTACTCGAACGGCACCAAGCGGCTTCGCAACTCCCTCAACGACATCTACTACTCGTGTGTTGGTGAATATGGTCATTACTACCCCCGCTGAAGATATGGAATGTTTTTTAGAATGTCAGAGCTTTTGGAGCGCTTCCTGCCTGTTGCAAAATACAGGAGACTTTTCGCCCATCGCTCAGGGATACATGAACTGGTTCACTAGAGCCGCACTCTGCTTGAGCTAGTGGGCAACGAGGGTGAAACCTGCAACCAGATGGTGGGTAAGCAGGATTAGGCACATCACCTGGTAAGTCGAGCGGAATAAAAGCTTTACCGTCGGCGTGAGTTATCGCAGACATCAACGCTTTGGTATAGGGATGTGCCGGAGAATTCCAAATCTCCTCGGTCTTTCCAGTTTCGACGATCTTTCCCAGATACATGACTGCAACTCGATCGGAGATGCGCCGTACGATCGATAGATCGTGCGAAATAAAGATCAATCCCATCTGGAATTCTTCAACCAAGTTGACTAGAAGGTTTGCAACTGCCGCTTGAGAGGATGTGTCGAGGGCAGATATCGGCTCATCAGCGATGATCACCTTTGGTGAAATGGCAAGCGCCCGAGCGATAGCGATTCGCTGTCGCTGTCCACCAGAGAACTGATGGGGGTAACGCTCCACCGCATTACGTGGCAGTCCCACTCGCTCAAGGAGTGATTCTGCTTTCTCAAGAGCATCCGCCTTAGATACTCCACTAATTCGTGGGCCATCGGCGATCTGATCGCCGATCTTTCGCCGCGGATTGAGCGAACCATAGGGATCTTGGAAGATCATCTGAAGATTTCTATAGTGAGCATCACGCTGTCCTCGGCCGATCTTTGACACCTGTTGGCCGTCAAAATTCACTTCACCCTCGGCACCCTGCAAGATTCCAACAATCGCTTTACCAAGCGTCGACTTACCGCATCCTGATTCACCAACTAGCCCAAGTATCTCGCCAGCACTCACCTCAAGATCAACACCAGCAACGGCTCGCACTTTCTGGTCGCCACGCGTGTACTCAACCGAGAGATTCTTGACCTCAACTATTGGCTTCATCGATTGACCCCAGCTGGAGTATCGAAGGGGTCGACAGTGCAGAAGATTCGCCGCGTGCCATCAATATCAACCTTGTTGGGTGTGCCTGACTTGCACTCGTTTCGTGCGAAGGAGCAACGTGTATGGAAAGCGCAACCTGATGGGAATTTTCCAAGCTCAGGCGGCATACCCTCGATAGCAATCAATCGTTTGCCATGTGCTTCCGAGTCAGGAAGGGCATCAATGAGGCCTTGAGTGTAAGGATGACGCGGTCTGGTTAGCACCTGGCTGGTTGGTCCAGATTCAACTTCAGCGCCTGCATACATGATCATGAGGCGATCCGTGAGCGCTGAGAGCACTCCAAGGTCATGAGTAATGACAATGACCGAGAGATTCTGACTCTTTCGAAGCTCATCGAGAAGTTTCAAGATTCCTGCTTGAACCGTGACATCAAGAGCCGTGGTGGGTTCATCGGCGATGAGTAGCTTTGGCTGACAAGCAAGCGCCATAGCAATCGCGATTCGCTGTCTCATACCCCCAGAGAACTGGCTTGGATGAGCCTTGAGCGCTGTCTCTGGATCTGGGATCTTCACTGTGTCGAGGAGTTCAAGAGCACGCGCTCTCGCTTCTGCCCTTGAGACTTTTCGATGATGTCGTAAATGCTCAGTCAGTTGAGTTTCAATCGTAAGCATCGGATGTAGCGATGTCATCGGATCCTGGAAGATCATCGCAACATCTTTTCCTCGAACCCGCCGGAAATCCTTCGGCTTGAATCCAACTAACTCCTCACCATCGAAGTTAATCGAACCTGATGCCTTCCCCTTGTAGGGAAGCAATCCCATGATGCTCAGGGCCGTCATCGTCTTTCCGCTTCCGCTCTCCCCTGCAATTCCAAGAATTTGACCGCGCTCGATATCGAATGAGAGATTGCGTACTGCATCTGCTGGACCGCTACCGGTCATCAGCGTGACAGTGAGATCTCGAACCGAAAGTAGTGTCATCAGTCGCGAAGCGCCTTTGCGGTACGAGGATCAAGTGCGTCGCGAAGTGCATCCCCGATGAAGTTGAATGCAAGGACTGCACTCAAGATCGCAAGCCCTGGGAATAGTCCCACCCACCATCGATCGAAGTTGACCGCACCCATCGACACCATAGATCCCCACTCAGCTGCTGGAGGTTGTGCCCCGAGACCAAGGAATGAAAGACCAGAGAGAAGCAAGAGCGCATTTCCTACTTCCAGCGAAGCAAGGACAAAGACGGGCCCGGCGAGATTTGGTCTGAGGTCGACAACAAGAGTACGCAGAGACGAGGAGCCAAGAAGCGAAGAAGCTGTCACATAATCGTTCTGTTTGGCATTCAAAATCAATCCGCGAACCAATCGTGCATAGACCGGCCACGAGACTATGGTGATTGCGATAACAGCATTCCGGATCTCAGGTCCAAGGGCAGCAGCGACTGCCATGGCAAGGACGATTGCTGGAAAGGCGAAGAACATATCGGTAAGGCGCATGATGATCGCATCAACCCTGCCGCCGAAATAGCCCGAGATTCCGCCAATAATCGAACCGAGAAGTGCAGAGAGCACAACAAGGAGAATCGAGTAAGGAAGTGAAATTCTCGCGCCATATATGACTCGACTGAAGATGTCGCGATTTAACTCATCGGTTCCCATCCAGTGAAGGGATCCCGGTGTCAAGAACTTATCCGAGTCTTGAGCCAAGGGATCATAAGGCGATATCCAAGGCGCAAAGATTGCAGCAAAGACCCAAAAAGCGACGATTGCTAGGCCAACAACGGCAAGTGGTTGGCGCCAAATTGAATTGGAGTTTCCGAAACGAGAGGCCATCACTGCTCCGCCTTTCGAAGCTGTGGATCAATGACTCTATAGAGAATGTCAACGATCAAATTCATCGTGATGTATACCGTTGCGACCACCATGCTCACGCCCATGATTCCAGGCAGATCTAGTCCAACTGCAGCGCGATAGGCGTACTGGCCAAGACCGGGCCACGAGAAGACATTCTCAACCAAGACTGAACCCGCCATCAAGCTTGCAAATGCGACTCCTGCAACTGTGATGATGGCAAGAAGTGCCGGCCTGAGCACATGTCGTCTTATGACGGTGAACTCTGGGAGTCCTTTTGCTCGGGCGGTGCGGACATAATCGTTACCGAGGATTTCTAAGACCGATGCGCGAGTAAATCTCGTCAAGACTCCTAGCGCATATATTGCAAGGACGATTGCGGGAAGAAGTAAATATGAGAATGCCTGACGGAACGTTGCAAAGTCGCCATTAATCAGAGCATCAATAGTGAACATTCCTGTGACTTGTGGCGGTGGTTCAGCTCCGGGATCCAATCGTCCGGTGCCCGGCGACCAACCTAAGAGGAAAAAGAAGACATAAAAGAAGACAAGAGCGGTCCAGAATGTCGGCATTGAAACACCGGTGAGACTCACCACGCGAATGATTTGATCTGGGAGTCGATCGCGCGTGATTGCAGAGATGGTTCCAAGAAGTAGACCCAAGATCATCGCAATAACAACTGCGACGAGAGCAATCTCGAGCGTTGCGGGGAAATACTCTTTGAGATCTTCATTGACCGGTCGTTTCGATGAAAGTGAGATTCCAAGATTGCCTTGTGAGAGCTTTTGGATGTAACGCAGATACTGAACTGGCACTGGCTGGTCTAGCCCGAATTCCTTTTCGAAAGCGGCGACAATCTCTGGATCGCTGTATGCGCTCTGTCCGAGATTCGCAGCGACCGGGTCACCTGGAACTAACTGGGTAATACTGAAGGCTATGAAAGTCATCCCGAAAATGAGCAGGATGCTGGTGAGAACACGTTTTACGATAAATGGAAAGAAGCCAGTACCGCGAAGGATCTTCCGAAAAACGGAGACCTTCGCAGGTACTGGCTTCATTTAGTTATGCCTTAGTGAAGTTGTCGCGCCTACTTGGCAGGACGAACTTCAGCGAGGTTGACCTTCCAAATCGGGTGATCGCTTGTTCCGACCACCGACTTGTTCGAGACAACGATCGCAGCAGGCTGGACGAGTGGGATAAGCGGGCTTCGCTTATTCATCTCGATCTGCCATTCGCGGAAGAGCGCTGCGCGCTTCTTCGTGTTTGTCTCGGTGGATGCGCGGGCACGAAGCTCTTCGATTACTGAATCAGAGCCTGCCTTCCATCCCATACGTAGACCAACCTTTGTACCGGGGCTGAAGCTCTCGGTGTAGTTGGTTGAATCTGGCCAGTCTGGACCCCAGAGCCATAGACCCATCTCTTCCTTATTTTCACGGTAGAGCGGGAGTGACACTGCGATTGGAGCACCGGCAAGCTTGGTCTTGAAACCAACTGCACGGAGATCCTCATCAACAAGTGCTGTGAGTGAAGCGAATGAGAGACCATTCACTGCACCACCATCGCCCCAGAATCCGATTGATACTGGAGTGTCCTTGATACCGCAGGCATCAAATGCAGTCTTTGCACGAGCAGTGTCTTGCTTGATTGCATCCTTAGCCTTGAGTGCGCCCGAGAAGAAGCTTGGGATGATTCCCGGAGCCTGGACTGCACCACGACCTGCGTAACGGACGATCTTGTTGTAGTTGATCGCATAACGAGCTGCTTCAACGCACTTTGCATTCGAGGTGAATGCAGTTGCTGCTGAGAAGTCCTTGTTCTGGCTGAGGTAGAGGAAGAAGACGTTTGAAGCCTTTCCTTCTACTACATAGACCTTGCTGCCAAGTCCCTCTGCCTGATCAGGTGAGAGATCGACTGCGATTGAGGATGTTCCCTTGATTGCATTGAGTCGCTGAACGTTGACTGGAACGTTGCGGACGACGATTTGATCGTAGCCAGCAGCGGTTCCCCAGTACTTGGTGTTCTTGACAAGTACAACCTCAGTAGTCAAGTTGAATGACTTAAGGATGTATGGACCGCTACCTGCGGACTGTGTCTTAAGGAAGTCGAGTGCCTTGTCAGTATCTTTCGCATCAGCAGCATCAGTTCCGCCATTGGCCTTCACAACTTTGCTGTTGAGAATTCCGAGTGCAGGTGATGTGACGATTGCAAGTACCTGAGGTGTTGGATTTGCAGTAGTCAATACGACTGTTCCAGCATCAGGTGCAGAGACAGTTATTCCGTTCATCAAAGAAGAAGGATTACCCTTGACATTCTTGAGACGGTTAAGTGAGAAGACCACGTCTGCTGATGTGACTTTGGTGCCATCAGAGAACTTAGCCTTTGGATTGATGGTGAATGTAAACTCAGTCGCGTTTGCATTCACACTCCACTTGGATGCGACGCCTGGAACTGGTGTTGCTGCGTCTCCACCCTTGTAAGTCAGAAGCGTCTCATAGAGAGCGCGGTTGATCATGTTTCCGGTCTGCTCGAACGAACGAGCTGGATCGGTTGATGTCAACTGAAAGACTGTTTCAACGGTGAGAGTCTTAGCCGCAGCACTTACTGGACCAGAGACAGCAACCGTAGAGACGAGAGCGAATGAGAAGACGATTCCCATCACTCGCTTGAAGGTTAACTTCATGTACGGGTTGTCCTTTCAGGAGATTACCTAGGCGATGCAAAAGTCACGATTACTCGAACCAAGCATCAAGTGCCATGAGTCTGCCGATTACGCGAGCACCCGTCAATCAGCCACTACTGTTCGCAATTCGCACTCATCAAAAGTTCGATAAAGAAACCGTTACAAACTATGGAGTAGCTCTTTCAAATCAGTTCGCAAGCAGTTCAGTAGTGAACTCATTGATCTTCCTGCCACCGTTTTCTTCCACGACGATGATGTCCTCTACTCGAACTCCAACGCGTCCTGGCCAGAAGACCGAAGGTTCAATCGTGAAGGTCATCCCAACTTCAAGTGGAGTGTGATCTTCCTCGGAGATGTATGGGAGCTCGTGAACATCGAGTCCGATGCAATGGCCGGTTCGATGTCTGAACCAATCCCCATATCCACCTTCGACGATCACATCACGTGTGGCTTTATGAACCTCTGAAGCAAGGACTCCAGGTTTCACGGCTGCGATTCCAGCAGCTTGTGCCGCCATGACAAGTTCGTAAACTTTTTCGTACTCAGGAGTCGGATCGCCAACATAGATTGTGCGACCAAAATCCGAGCAGTAGCCATTGATGACTGAACCAAAATCGAAAGAAACGCCCATGCCATCTATCAATGGATTGCTTGTGCGCCGGTCCGATGCATCACGCGAATTCTTAGGACCCATCGACCAGACCGCGGTGTCGAAAGATTCTGTCTTCGATCCGAGATTGTTCATCTGAAAGTTGATCTCACTCTTAAGATCAAGTTCAGTCGTCCCAAGGATCACTTTCTCTTTCATGTTATCTAGCACTCCATCAACGAGATGGCAGGCGCGCGTCATCAAGGCGATCTCATCAGGTGTCTTGATTCGCCTCAACCGATTGACTACCTCTTCTGCGTTGACGATCTCTGCCCCTGGGAAGACTTTCATCAGGTTGATAACCGTCTCACTCCACGTCCTAGCAGAGACGGCAATTCGCTTGACCTCTCCAAAACTCTTTGCGACCTGAGAGAACTTTGCAAAGGCATCATCGCTCTCCGAAACAGTCGTGGTGTTGGTATCAACACCGTTAGGCGAATCGAATTCAACGATCATCCGAGGCAAGACGAAATGAGGGTCACTCTTTGGATGCAGGAAGGCGCCAGCGACCCAATGATGGGTATATGCGACATTTCCAAAGGTCACAACACGTCGCTCCGTGCCAGTGAGGTAATCAAGATCGGCAGAGTGTTTAGGAAGGAAGATCAAGTCGATACCCCGCTCTTGCATCAAGGCATAGAGCTTTGAGCGTCGCCCTTTGTAGTCAAAGTTCATTCCATCTCCTCTTCTTCATCATTTCTTCATGCTTGATAACGGACTATTTCTTTCTCTATCTTGTTGTCGAGAGTATTAAGCGTTGAGCGGCAACTCATCTTCATGATTGTGAACCAACTGCCAGCCTTGTGGGAAACGTTTCCAGACCCCGGTATTTCTCACTTCGCGCGATGGCGCATCGCTATAGATGACTTTGAGATAGTGGCGATTGACGGCAATATCGCCATAGATCGTGATGACTGGATCAGTCGCGTCGATCCGTTCGACTTTTGGACCGCTTCCATCTTGTGGCCGGCGGGCTCTAACTTCGTTAAGGCCCGAGATGCCGAATGCAAGGTCTCGCTCGGATGAATCCCAGACTGTGCAATCGTCATGGATGAACTGATCGATCTTTGGTCGATTCTTCTCGATGAAACCTTCATACATGGTCAATACGCCATTCCAAATGTACTGCTGGTCCTGATCCATCTTCTCCCCTTTGATTGGTTTCTTAACTTCTTACTTTTTTCTGCCGTCAATCAAGTCAAGGTCTCCGGTATCACCTAGATACTCAAGTCTCAGCAATGAAATGGGTACATTTCCGTTGAGCCAGAGATAGTCGTGAAAACCTCGGATCGTGAACTCGCTACGGAACTTAGCCTGAGCATCTGAGAAGAACTTGATTATCTGAGTCTTTCCTATCTGATACGTCAGCGCCTGACCCGGGCTTGATGCGAAGAAGACCGCCTCTTCGTATGCCGTGCCGTGGTCCATCGGCACTTTCTTCTCGAGATAAGCAGTAGCGGTAGGGATATCGATCTCTCCTATAGCTAGATTCACATCGACTATGACTCGCATCGCGCGAAGTTTCATGAAGTTATACATCAAAGTCTGCGAGTGTGGCGCATCATCAAAGAGGCCCGCAGCCAGCATCAATTCTTCGTTGTAGAAGGCGATTCCCTCATTGCTCCCTGAGTCGTAATAGTGTCGACGCAATTTCCGAGCATGACGCCATGAGATGGCGAGTTGTTGATAGTGCGCGCCTTCATGAACGATTCCAGCCCGAGTATCTCGTGCATTTGCGGCATAGAAATAAGGAAGCTCTGGCCCAGGAGTTGGGACATAGGAGTATCCATCTTCATCCACTCTCGAAGGTCCGGTGAGGTCGTCCGTGACACCAAGCCAGCGAATCGGTAGTAGATAAGGAGGGATGGCTGCATTGAGATAGTGCTTGAGCGAATTCGGTTGTGACAAGATCCCTTCACTCTCGTAGAAATCTCTCACGCCCTGCTCGGCCACTCGCTCATTTCGTACCTGCTCATCTGAGGTCGCAGGAAGCGGGGCGTACGGGAAATTCCGATACTTGTTCTTCGCGAGTGCTTCAAGAGTTACAGCGCGATCCCACTCAATCTGGCCGATCTCTCGCATCGCCTCAGGCGTGTAAGGAACGAGGGCGATATGGTCGAAGAACCATTGATACTGCTCACGACCGATGGAGCGAATCGGAGCGAATTTCGATTTCTCCGCCTCCAGCCAGGAACGGTATTCCAGAAAGGCGGTGATTGCCGCTTCACTGCGATTTTGCAACTGTTCTGCTAAATCTCCGCTAGCCATCGGCAGCAAGTGCTTTATCACTTCGCGGATCTGTGTATCAATCGCATGGAGAAGTTCGATTGCAACTTGCGCATATTCCTTGATTGCATGCCCTGCCAGATTGGCTTTGCCTTCAGCCAGGATTCTTGGAGTCTCTTTCAAGATCTCAGCCACTTCACCGAGTGCCTCGGGTGTGACTTTGAGCGGAAGAAGATGATCAAAGAGAACACCAATGCTCTGGTCAATGTAGAAGCGTGGCTGTTCCTGCCAGACTTTGATGTGGTCAAGTTCCCAGATGACGCGACTGATCGCACTACCTATGAGTCGGTAATCGACATAATCTTCAATCGCGCACTTCGGAGACTTCGCGCTCCCTGCATCCAGGGACTTCCATCGCTTATCGAATGTTGCGATATCGCTTCGATAGCCCGCGATATCTGTTGCAGACCACTTCGGTGACCAGAGTGGCTCACGTTCGATTCGCGGAATGTCGTCATGTGATCGCGGTTGCTGGCGTCGGCGCCAAGCCCAAAGCTCTGCACCTAACTCAGCGATGTGATTTTCAATGCTCACTGGCGACCCACAATCCTTAGTTGATCTCTAAAGGACACCTTATCCATCACTTCGCAAGTAGTGAAGTAATGCTCGCACCTACGATGATGCGGATTGCGAACAACTCGTGATTTACCAACCCAGCTTCAACTTTGGCCGACCATTGAGATATTGATTTGGCCACTTTGTTGCAAGGTCCTCGCCAACTTTCTCATGCAAAGTTGAGAGTGCGTTGAGCGCCCAGTTGGGATTGCGAAGCAACTCTCGTCCAAGCATCACTGCATCAGCATCTCCACTCTCGATGATTCGATTTGCTTCTGCCACATCAGTGATCATCCCTACAGCGGCGGTCAAAATCTGACTCGAAGCTCGAATCTCCTTGGCAAACGGGACCTGATACCCCGGCCCAACGGGATACGTGACGCCGGTTTGCACTCCACCCGATGAGCAATCCATCAGGTCAACGCCGAGTGCCATCAGCTCTGACGCAAGGCGAGCGCTATCGCCAACCCGCCAACCTCCCTCAACCCAGTCATCGGTGGAGAGGCGAATGAAGAGTGGGTGGGACGCTGGCCAGACTTCTCGGATCGCGGTTACTACTTCTTTAACGAAGCGAGTGCGATTCTCATAGCTACCGCCGTAGTGATCTTCTCGCTTATTGGAAAGCGGGGAGAGAAAGGAATGGATGAGATAGCCGTGAGCCCCATGAATCTCCACGACATCGAAATTCGCTTCAAGTGCCATTCTGGCCGAGTGGCGATAGTCATTGATAATCCCCTGGATCTCTTCAAGATCTAGCGCCTTTGGTGCAGGGAGTTTGCCGAATGCCAGTGCAGAAGGAGCTACTGCTTGCCACCCGCCAGATTCTGGCGCCACATAATCTTGCCCCTGCCACGGTGAAGTCGTCGAACCTTTTTGGCCCGCATGCCAGAGTTGAATTCCAATCTTTGATCCTTGGCTATGAGCAAAATCAGTGATTCGCCGCCACGATTTCGCTTGCTCCAAATTCCAAATTCCCGTATCCATCAAAGTTGAACGACCGGTTGGAGAGATTCCACTCGCCTCAGTCATCAAGAAACCAACCCGCCTAATCGCGAACTGGGCCAGATGAGCGAAGTGCCAGTCGTTAGGCATGCCATCGGTTGCCGAATACATGCACATCGGAGAGAGCCATATTCGATTAGGGATCTCTAACTCTCGGATGGTTATCGGTGTGAAGAGATTGGGCATACAAGTACTATAGCGAGCACTCTTCCTCTGATTGATCGCGAAAGGTCCTTCCATGATGGTTCAGAACTACTCAAGCCAATCTTCACAACAGCTCGAATCTGATGGCAGACATGTAGTCGAGGCGGCCGATGAACTTGCGCGAGTGCTCACTGCTCACGTTGAGGCAGACTGGACTATCACGACTCCGGATCTGATCTGGAGCCAGAGCCAAACTGCGATTCACACTATGCGGGCATGTCTTGAATATTCATTCCAAGTAGTTGGTAGCCGCATGGACACATATCAGCCGGTTCTCTTCGAAAAGAAAGAGGCCGCCGCTGGAAGCGACTACCTCACGATGATTCCAACTGCAGCCCGCGTCCTTCACCATGTCGTTGCCATGGCCTCAACGAGTGATCGAGCTTGGCATGCCTACGGGATTTCCGATCCCACTGGATTCGCGGCCATGGGCGTTGTGGAGGTAAGTGTTCATACTTTTGATCTAGCTAAAGGTTTTGGCGATGATTTCACACCACTTGATGGCCCAAGTGCTTTCGCAATCAATCGGCTCTTCATCGATACCGTCGAAACTAATGACGCATTCAAGGCAGAGCGACCAGGAAGACAGCTCCTCTGGTACGCAGGGCGAATTGAACTTGCCGGACTTGAGAGGCGCCAAGGTTGGAAGTGGAATGGTCTAGTTCGAAGTTAGTTGCACAGCGCCCAGAAATCTAATTGGGAGTAGTCACACTTCGACTTGTTTCTCGCCAGAGCCTTCCACCAAGAAGGAAGAACGCGATAGAGATGAAGAGCAATGGCAAGAGAAGAGCGGCAAAGGCATTGGTCAAAGTTCCTTCGATGAAGTAACCGATTGCGGGTGGAAAGAGGAATCCCCCACCCATGACCGCCAACATCAAGAGGGTGGTGCCTCCTGGGAAATCTGGTGTTCGTCTAGCCACCCAACTTGAGCTATTGGGAAATATAGGACCAAGAAATAGTCCAGCAATGATCAAAGCTGTAAGGGCTATATTCAAATCAGCGCTGAGTGAGGTTGCAACGAGCGGAATCGTTGTCAGTGCAATCATGGTCAAGACAATCGTCTCCGGCTTGACCCGTGTCGAGAGCCATACCCCTAAGAATCGACCCGCAGTGAAAAGAAGATAGAAGATGGAACTGAAAAGGGTGCCGCGCTCGAGCGTCATTCCACTATTTACAGCAACAGTCGGTATCCACGCCCCTATCGAATTCTCAAGACCCGAATAGAAGATGACTCCAAGGATCACCATCACTAACGGCAGCTTTCTTCGTGGTGTCGGACTCTTCTTTGGCTGCGGTGAGAATTTCCACTTCGCATCAGGAAAGACCCATGAAGTTAGAAGTGCGCCGATTACCGAAGTCAGGACAATCCACGGGATATTGACTGAGCCAAGGAGAGAGATCATCAACGGTCCCATCAGCGCTCCAACACCGGTGGCGGCACTGACCACGTTCATACGAAAGTGAGAGGCATTCGCGCACCGCGTTATGAGAAGAAGGAATGAGATGCCAGTCCCGCCATATCCAAATCCACCAAGGGCTGCAAAGACCCAAATGAAGATGTCACTATCTGTGAAAAAGATTCCTAAGAAGCCCAAAAGCGTTAAAACTATTCCGATCCGAACAAAAGCATGCAGTGGAAATCGCTTGCTCAGTAGTTGGACCGCGATTGTGCCAACGAGGGTATGAAAGAGATAGACCCCATAGAGGACTCCCGCAGTTGAGATGGGGACCTCATTCTCTCGAGAGAGCCAAGGGACGATGGCTCCCCAACAAGTGCTTGTAAAGCCCATCATCGCAAAAGCTGAAGTGACTTGTGAGAAACCAATTCGCGAGAGTTCTTTGGCTGTGCTCACACCCGACACCTTAACGGGTCAAGCTAGATTGAAAAGGTATCGGCTAACTCGTGATCAGTTCGAGCTGCAAGGTCTTTAGTGACAACAGCATTGGCACCAATTCGAACGCCATCGCCAATCATTACAGGTCCCAACACTCTCGCCCCGGCACCAATCGTCACGTTGCTACCAATCGTGGGATGACGCTTACCTCGATCCTGAGAACGAGCACCGAGGGTGACGTCGTGATAGAGCATCACATCATCACCAACTATTGCGGTCTCACCTATCACCACACCCATGCCGTGATCTATGAAGAAGCGTCGACCAATCTTCGCGCCAGGATGAATCTCAATGCCTGTGATTCGTCGCATCTGGTTGGCATAGATTCGCGCGAAAAGTCGAAGCCGTCGATTCCAGAGAAAATGCGCGATCCGGTGGCCCCAGATTGCATGTAGCCCCGGATATGTCAGGGCTACATCCAAACGATGACGCGAGGCTGGGTCCTTCGCTTTTGCGTTATCGATATCTTCGATGATTCGCTTCAACATTTTCAATCCATTAAGTCCTTGTAGAGGATTGTGGAGAGATAGCGCTCGCCAAAGGACGGGATGATCACAACAATCGTCTTGCCCGCCATCTCTGGTCGCTTCGCAACCTGCACCGAAGCCCAGAGCGCCGCTCCAGATGAGATTCCGGCTAGAATTCCCTCTTCTGCAGCAGCACGGCGTGCGAATGCAACAGCATCATCTGCCTCGACATCAATCACTTCGTCATAGACGCTTCGATCCAAAATCGGTGGTACGAAGTTTGGTCCGATTCCTTGGATGGGGTGACCGCTTGGCTTCCCACCATTGAGAATAGGAGAGGCTGCAGGTTCAACGGCGAAAATCTTCAAACCAGGCTTGCGAGGCTTCAATACCTGCCCGATACCTGTGATTGTTCCGCCCGTACCGATACCCGCGACAACCGCGTCCACTTTTCCATCAGTATCTCGCCAGATTTCCTCAGCAGTTGTCTTTCTATGTATCTCGGGGTTTGCCTCATTTTCGAATTGCCGCACCATCACAGCTCCCGAAGCACCCACTTCTTCGGCTTTTGCTACCGCACCTTTCATTCCCTCTGCCGCAGGAGTGAGGATTAACTCTGCGCCAAAAGCTCTCAATAGAGCTCGTCGCTCTTTCGACATCGAATCGGGCATGGTCAGGATTGTCTTGTATCCACGTGCCGCGCCAACCATCGCCAAGGCGATTCCGGTGTTCCCGGAGGTTGCCTCCACAATTGTCCCACCCGGCTTTAACTCTCCACTCTTCTCCGCAGCATCCACCATGGCGATGCCAATTCGATCCTTAACTGTGCTCGTAGGGTTGTAGAACTCAAGTTTTGCAAGGACAGTCGCAGTTGAGCCGTCGGTCATTCGATTGAGTCGAACCAGAGGTGTATTTCCAAATACCTCTGTAATGTCGTTATAAACCTTCATCACTTCCTCTTTCTAACTTTTCTGGATAATGCTTCGGATTTGGTCAACTTCTAGGACTTTGTTCTTCCTAGAGTGGACTTGGAACTTCAATTTCAAGCGTTTGCTTGAGCGGGATATCAAGAGCGGTTCAAAATTCGAACCGGCTAATTAAAAGTTTCTAACAACAACCTTGATTGATGCGACCGAAATCGATAATGCGCCTACGTGTGAAGAGCCAACTGATCAGCGCTAACATGGACCGTATTTTAGTGACGCCGTAGTTTTACGCTACTTGCAAGAGATTTGCAGGAACCCTTAGAAGCCCTCTCGCCAATGATTGGTCATAGGAAGGCGTCGATCCTTTCCGAAGGCCAACCCCGAGATCTTTGTGCCTGGTGGATATTGGCGGCGCTTGTACTCGGCTCGATCAACCAGGCTAATCACACGTTCGGCCAAATCCCTTGAGAAACCAGCAGCGGTGATTGCTGACATCGAGCCGTTAGCTTCGATGTATATCCGCAGGATTTGATCCAATACTGGATAGGTAGGCAAAGAGTCGCTGTCCTTCTGTCCCGGGCGCAGTTCGGCGCTTGGCTCCTTGGTGATCGAGTTGCTTGGAATCGGTGGCGTCTTTCCTTCTGATTCTGCAAAAGAGTTTCGCCACTTCGCCAACCGCCAGACATCGCTCTTGAATACATCCTTGATAGGAGCAAATCCCCCGACGGCATCGCCATACAGTGTTGAATACCCAACCGCGAGCTCTGACTTATTTCCAGTCGCCAAGACAAGGTGACCACACTGATTTGAAAGGCCCATCAGCGTTGTGCCTCGAACACGTGCCTGGAGATTCTCTTCGGCTACCCCGGTCAGCTCCGTTGACGCTAGATAGGCATCGACCATGGGCTGGATAGGGATGACCTGATACGAGATTCCTAGGGCGAGCGCCGACTCCTTCGCATCGCTGAGTGAATGGTCAGATGAATACTTGCTCGGCATTGAGACTCCGAAGACATTTTCTGGACCCAACGCATCAACCGCTAGCGAGGCCACTAGCGCCGAATCGATTCCGCCCGATAGACCTATGAGAGCCGATGAGAAACCATTTTTTCTCACGTAGTCGCGAAGACCCATGACAAGGGCCGACCAGAGTTCCGCTTCTTCACCTAGACGGATAGCAACTCCAGGCACAACTTTTGTATAAGGCGAGAGCGGCCCATCGGTGAGAATCAGATCTGGCGTTGCAGAATTTGCCTTGAGGTCGAGGTCAACGACCATGAGTCCTTCCTCGAACTGTGGCGCTCGCGCGACCACCTTTCCGGAAGCGTCGACAACAATCGAATCACCATCGAAGACAAGATCATCTTGTCCACCAGTCATATTTACGTAACAAAGTGGCGCTCCCGCGCCGATTGCTCGTCGCTGCGTTAATCCAAGTCGGATGTCGTCCTTCTCTTTTTCGTAGGGCGAACCGTTGATCACAGCAATCAGGCCCGGACCACGCTGACCAACCTCGGCCATCACCTGACCCTCTTGCCAAATGTCCTCGCAGATCAGGAGTGCAATATCGACAGCGCAATGTCTGAAAATCAGCGAGTTTTGCCCTGGTTCGAAATTGCGAAACTCATCGAAGACGCCGTAGTTAGGTAGATGTCGTTTGATGTAGCGACCTTTAACTTCGCCGCGGTGCAAGATCGCGGCTGAATTGACGGGCCTTGGCCCACCGTCGGTCGGACCATCGAGAAAGCCGACCACTATTGCAATCTCGCCAACGCCTTCACTCGCGAGTTCCCTCGCGAGATTTTCAATCGCTCGCCTTGAGGCTTGTTGCAGACTTTGGCGATAAGCCAGATCCTCTACCGGGTACCCAGTAACGGCCATTTCAGGAAAGAGTAAAAGGTGCGCCCCGGCCTCTAGTGCGTGATGGGCGTACTTCTTTATCAATGCGATGTTGCCAGGAATCTCCCCAAGCGTTGGGTTTATTTGAGCGAGTGCAACCCTGAGTTGAGTCAATGAGCTGGATTGGCTACTCATATGTGCGAGGGTACTATCTCCTCTGCGATTGATGCTTGGCCTGAAAAGCGCAAGGATCGATCCACTGGCCCGGGGACCAGAAATGGCCTCGAGGAAACGAGGTTGAACAAAGATGAGCAATTACCCTGCAGCCATCGAGGGCGAAGCCCTTGGCGACAAACCCGCCAAGAAAACTAGATACACCCTGATTGATTTTGCTCGATTCAAGCGTGAAAAGAGCAAATGGGCCGTGCTTACCTCATATGACGCACTCACCGCATCCCTTTTTGATGAAGCAGGAATCCCCATGCTTCTTGTCGGAGATTCGGCAGCAAACAATTACCTTGGTGAGGTCAACACAATTCCAGTCACCGTCGATGAATTGATTCCACTCGCCCGAGCAGTGGTTCGAGGGTCAAAACTCTCGATGGTCATCGCAGATTTACCCTTTGGCTCTTACGAACTTTCAACCGATCAAGCACTCGAAACCGGAATTCGTTTCATGAAGGAATCGGGTGTTCACGGCGTCAAACTAGAAGGTGGAGCGAGAGTCTCTGACCAAGTCAGACGCCTGGTCTCTTCTGGCATCCCTGTAATCGGCCACATTGGACTCACCCCTCAATCAGTCAACACGATAGGGGGCTACCGGGTTCAAGGTCGAGGCGATAGTGCAGCCCAAGTACTTGCTGATGCGAAAGCACTTGAAGATGCTGGTGCATTTGCCGTGGTCCTTGAACTAGTCCCCGCCGAATTGGCTCGGGAGATAACAGACCAGCTCTCAATCCCCACCATCGGGATTGGGGCAGGTATCGATTGTGATGCCCAAGTTCTCGTTTGGACCGACCTTTTAGGACTGACGGGTAAACCGCCTCGCTTCTCGAGGCAATACCTAGACCTTCGTGGCCAAATAATCGATGCGACTCGAAAGTGGCGTGAGGATGTAACTTCGGGGAAATTTCCGAATGAGGGCGAGACTTTTCACTAGGGATTTTTCCATCGAAAATTTTGTGAGATCGGACGTTTTTTGTCCGAATTTTGAAAAAAACTTTCAAATTGCTTTCCAGTCAATTTCGATCGACATCGCCAATGTAAAAGTCGACTTTTCTTAAAAACCTTAATTTGAAGCGTTTTATACTGCTTTTTGAGTAGGTAATCCTGCAACTACATGCACATCTTCTGAAAAATCCTACGCGACACGCCCAGATAAGAATCTCTCCTTATGCTAGAAAATTTCATCAGTAAGTGTCAGGCTTTGCCTTGAACAGGTCCGGTGACGGATCGGACCATTCTGATAGGAGAACCACGTGGCTGCAAAGCGTCGTAAGAAGGCTGCTGCTAAGGCAGCGCCAAAGCGCCGTCGTAAGAAGGCTGCTGCTAAGTCAGCGGCTCCAAAGCGTCGCCGCAAGAAGGCTGCTGCTAAGGCTGCAGCTCCAAAGAAGCGCCGTCGCAAGAAGGCTGCTGCTAAGAAGGCAGCTCCAAAGCGTCGCCGCAAGAAGGCTGCTAAGAAGTAAGCCTCGCTTTAACAAAAAACCCGTCGGGCTAGTCCCGGCGGGTTTTTTTATTTCTAGAACGTTTTGCTGGTAAGTCTGGCCCTATTCCCGCTCATCCCTCTCACTCTTGAATTCGCTCCGAAGTCCCGTGAGTACCTCTTCGAAAACCTCTGCGACATTGATCTGATCTTCACCATCAAGTCGATCAAGGAATCGAGTTCGCACTGAATCAACATGGTCGGGAGCCGCTTTAATAATTGCCTTCAATCCCTTATCCGTCATGACCGCCCATGCGCCACGTCGATCCTCTTTACAAGCTTCTCGCTTTACCCATCCTGCCTTCTCCATGACTGTGATTCGGTGAGAGAGCCTGGATTTAGAGAGCATTGCAATCTCAGCAAGATCGCTCATCCTGATGCGACGACCTGGCGCTTCGCTCAATTGCGCTAAGACTTCATAGTCCGCCATAGAGAGGTCGTGTCCGGAGAGGTCTTGATCAAGGGCCTCAAGAAGTCGCCTCGAAGCAATGATGTAGGAACGCCAGGCTCTCATCTCCTTGGGATTGAGCCATTTTGGCTCGACTTTTGCCATGGCCAAACTTTACTTGAAAGTTCAACTAAATCACAGTCGAACGATTTTTTCGACCTTGCGCGATACTCTTCACTCGTGGCCTTTCAGAGTTCCGCGCCAATTGCCGCATCCACCATCGAAGAAGTAAAACGACCAAAGTGGTGGCAGTGGTTTCTCGGAGCATTTATCGCTGTAATCGTCTGGCAAGCGGCTGGCTCGATCGCGATGCTGACCTCTGCGACCGCCTTCGATGTTCCGTGGGATGCCCTTGACACATTCCCTGATGTCGAGCCGTGGATCGCTCTATTCATAGTCCTGATCACATTCCTTCCACTCTTTATCGTGATCCCGTTGCTCTATCCGCTCCTGCTCCGCCTGCCTTGGAAGAGACTCATAACCCCTCATGCCTCAATCTCGTTGAAGCGAATCTGGCATGGATTCTTCGCTATGGCTGCAATCATCGTTCCGTTATCGGCTATCGATCTCTTCCTTAATGAGAAGGACTACACCTTCACTTTTGACCTTTGGGCCTTCATCCCCTACATACTGGTCTGCTTGGTGCTCCTGCCGGTCCAGACCACTTCGGAGGAGTTCCTCTTTCGCGGATGGCTGCTTCAATGGAACGACAATGGCAAATTTCCCAAGATAATCATCGTCATCATCAACTCATCGCTCTTCGCCCTCCCACATATGTTCAATCCCGAGGTAAAGGGCGAATATCCCCTTGCATTCCTCTACTACGCCTCCGCTGGAGCAATGTTGACTTTAGCAACGCTTCGCGATGGCACCCTCGAGCTTGCTATCGGGGCCCACTTTGCTAACAACCTTTTTGCTGGGACCTTGGTCTCGTATCAGGATGCGGCGCTTCCATCGGCAGCGCTCTTTCTCACCGGTGAGTTGGAATGGGTCTGGAGCACAGTGATCTCTTTTGCCATCATTCCTGTATTCCTCTGGCTCACCCGTGCTCGCAAAGAAGCAAATCAATGACACCACTTTCGAGCGGCATCATCAAGGAGAACTTCAAGCACGAGGTTCGCCCACAAGATGACTTTTACCGTCACGTCAATGGTTCATGGCTAGAGACTGCCCAGATCCCATCTGACCGAGCTGTCGATGGCTCCTTCTATGCCCTCCGTGACCGGTCGGAAGAACAAGTGCGAGCAATCATCGAGAGCGCAGAGGGCGCTAAAGGCAGCGATGGTCAGAAGATCGGGGATCTCTATCGGACCTTTATGGACGAGGAATCGATTGAATCTGCCGGAATCTCCCCAATCAAGAACGACCTCGAATCAGCTCTAGCAGTCTCAGACCTTGCAACTTTCACGGCCCAGCTCGGCACCTTGGAATCACGCGGGCGCGCTTCCCTCTTCGGTGGCTACATCACAAGTGATTATTCAGATCCCACCATCAACATCGCTTATCTCTACCAGGGCGGCCTCAGCCTTCCTGATGAGTCCTACTACCGCGAAAGTGCTCACAGCGAGATCAGAGCTGGCCTTCTCTCCCATATCACTCGAATCTTCGAGCTAGCTGGAGTCGATGATGTGTCCAGGCGAGCAGACGCCATCTTGGCACTTGAAACCGAAATCGCCTCTCATCACTGGGATAACGTCAAGAGCCGCGATGCCGTGGCGACTTATAACAAAATGACCTTCGCCGAGATTGAGGCGCTATCACCGAACTTTGATTGGCGAACCTGGAGTGAGCGCTCACGAACTCCCGAGAAGGTTCTCCGTCAGGCAGTAATCAGCCAGCCCTCATTCTTCACCGGTATTGGCAAAGTTCTCGGGGCTTTCGACTCATTCAAATGGAGCTCTTGGCTCGCCTTCAAAGTGATCTCCGGAAGCGCCCCCTACCTCAGCTCGAAATTCGTCAATGAGAATTTCGCCTTCTATGGAACAAAACTCTCCGGCATCCCAATTCTCAAAGACCGCTGGAAGCGAGGCGTGGCGTTGGTTGAAGGATCCCTTGGCGAGGCTGTTGGACGAATCTACGTCGAGCGCCACTTCCCGCCGGCTGCAAAGAGCAGAATGCAATCCCTCGTCCAAAATCTTATCGAGGCTTACCGAGAGAGCATCACTGGCTTAGAGTGGATGGGCGATGAGACGAAGAAGAAAGCCCTCGAAAAACTTGAGAAGTTCACGCCAAAGATCGGCTACCCAGATAAGTGGCGCGACTATTCGACCCTAGACATCACTCCAGGGGATTTGATGGGCAACTTGGCTCGCGTTCACGCATTCGAAAGCGCATTCCACTACGCCAAGATCGATGCGCCAGTGGATCGAAGTGAATGGTTTATGACGCCACAGACTGTTAATGCCTATTACAACCCCGGAATGAATGAGATCGTCTTCCCTGCCGCCATCTTGCAACCACCATTCTTTGACCTTGAGGCCGATGATGCCGTCAACTACGGCGCTATCGGCGCAGTGATCGGCCACGAGATCGGACATGGTTTCGACGACCAAGGATCTCGTTATGACGGAGATGGTCGACTATCAAACTGGTGGAGCGATAGCGACCGAAGCGAATTTGAAAAGCGGACCAAATCGTTGATAGAGCAATACGACGCCCTATCCCCAGAAGAGACTCCAGATGCGAAAGTAAATGGTTCGCTCACGATTGGCGAGAACATTGGCGATCTAGGTGGAGCGACGATTGCTTATAAGGCATATATGCGATCGCTGGCGGGTAAAGACGCTCCCATAATCGAAGGTCTCAATGGGATTATGAGGTTCTTCATCGGATATGCCCAAGTATGGCGATCGAAGATCCGGCCGGAGGCGATGCGCGTTCGCCTTGCAACCGATCCTCATTCACCGGCAGAATTTCGATGTAATCAAATCGTGAAGAACTTGGATCAGTTCGCAGAAGCCTTCGATGTGAAACCTGGCGATCAGCTTTACCTAGATCCTAAGGAACGCGTTCGAATCTGGTGATTGAGGGCTAGTTGCCTTTTGCGGCTAAGCGCGCCTCGCGGCGGATCTTTTGTTCGATTGGATCCGGGACAGGGACAGCTGCAATTAATTTGCGGGTGTAAGGATCCTTGGCATCTTTCAGGATTTTATCCCTGTCACCCTCTTCGACAAGACGCCCATCCTGCATCACCGCGATTCGATGCGAAAGGATGTCCACGACGGCGAGATCATGGCTGATGAAAAGACATGCGAACTTCAACTTATCCTGAAGTTCAAGAAGTAGATCGAGGAACCTCGCCTGTACCGAGACATCTAGGGCCGAAGTCGGCTCATCGGCAATCAGTAGATCCGGGGTGAGCGCAAGAGCCCTGGCAATTCCAACCCTTTGACGTTGACCGCCGGAAAGCTCATGTGGGAATCGATTCCGATACGAGCGAGGAAGTTCAACCTGTTCCAGGAGATCTTCGACTTTGCGATTGAGTTCCTCACCCTTGGCCAGTTTCGCGAGGAAGATCGGCTCTCCGATGCTCTCACCAATAGGCAGTCTTGGGTTAAGCGATGATGCTGGATCTTGAAAGACGATTCCGGTATGACGTCGGATAGTGAAGAGCTCTTTCTGCGTTGCATGTGAAATATCAGTTCCAACTATCTCTAATCGCCCTGCCTTGATAGGTAAAAGTCCAATGGCAGCACGGCCCACAGTGGTCTTTCCAGATCCTGATTCACCAACAAGTCCAACGATCTCACCCGGAAAGATCTGCAAGGAGAAATCCTTGACCGCAGTGAAGGCTGGCACGCGTCCACGTTTGGGGTATTCGACCGTGACATCTTCCATCTTCAAGACTGGTTTGGCGTTAGCACTTTCAGCGGGGAGCACTCGCTTGGCGCTGCTGCCGAGCTTGGGTACTGCTCCAAGCAGCTCTTTTGTGTAGGGGTGCTGAGGGCTATGAAAGATCTGTTCCGCACTGCCATGCTCGACAGTATTTCCATCTTTCATAACCAAGATCTCATCTGCCATATCTGCAACAACACCCATATCGTGGGTGATCAAAAGGATGGCTGAATTCAGCTTAGTTCGAAGGCCTCGCATCAGATCCAAGATTTCAGCCTGGATCGTGACATCAAGTGCGGTAGTCGGTTCATCTGCAACTAGCAATCCGGGATCACAAGCCAGCGATTGAGCAATCATCGCTCGCTGACGTTGTCCGCCAGAAAGTTGATGTGGATATTTATCGAAAGCGCGTTCAGGATCTGGGATCTCAACGAGAGTGATCAACTGGATTGCACGATCTCTCGCGACCTTTGGCCCCATATCAAAGTGATTGCGAAGGGTCTCAACTATTTGAAAACCAATGGTGTAGACCGGATTGAGCGCGGTCATCGGCTCTTGGAAGATATAGGCCACTTCCCTGCCGCGGAATTTTCGAAGTGTGCTCGCCCTCGCGCCGATCATCTCCTCACCCTTGACGACGACACTCCCGCTACGACGAGCGTTGGTAGCGAGGAGGTCCATCAAACCAAGAGCCGTGGTGGACTTACCGGAGCCAGATTCACCAACGATCGCAAGGACTTTGCCTGGGTGAAGATCAAAGTTCATCTTTATCGCAGCTGGATACCAAAAACCATCAACCCAGAAATCAACTGAGAAATCTCTCACCTTCAAAATGGGCTCGCTCATGCCGCCACTTCCCGTGAGGTTATCCTTGCGATATGTCCGATAGCCATCAGATTAGACCCAAGAGCAATCTCGTCTTTGCTGGTGCCAACTATCTCCTTCTTAGCGGACTTGCCGTCGCGGAGGTCTATCAAGGATTCACAGCGGGCGCTGTCACTCTCTTGACCTGGCTTGCACTTCTCGGTTACTGCAACCATCTCGTCTTGGTTATGCCCAAGATCAAGACCACCGCTGATCAACTCACCATCATTAACCCGTTTAGAACCCACCGACTTAATTGGGCTGATATCAAGGAGATCGATGCGAGGTACACCATGTATGTCTATGCTCTCGGTGAGCGAATCCACGCATGGGCCGCTCCCGTTCCAGGCAGGTACCACTCCAGAAGCGTCCTTCCAAACGACCTGCGCGGAAGCACACTGAGAGGTGAAAACTCCATCAAAGCTGGAGAGTTGCCGAACAGTCACTCCGGAGTTGCACTCATAATTTGTCGCCGAGTTTGGGAAGCTAATCGAGATGCTCGAAGTGGCAACGAACTCTCCACCAACTTCTGGCATTTCCGAGAAATAACCATCACAGCAATTCTTGGGGCTATAACAGCCCTCGCTACTTTCCTTTAGAAGATTATTCATAGTCACTTGCTCTCACCGCTAGCAAGGCTCGCCTTGTCCTTTCGAGACATTCCTCTTCGCTGGCGTGGATCAAAGGCATCACGAAGACCATCTCCGATAAAGTTCACGCAGAGCGCCACAGCGATGATGAAGAGTCCGGGCCACCAGAAGAGCCAGGGCCTGACCGTAAAGGCATCTTGATAATTACTGATGAGAAGCCCCAGTGAGACATCTGGTGGCACAACACCAAATCCAAGATAACTCAGTCCAGTCTCAAGCAAGATTGCACCGGACATCAGAAGTGTCGCTGAAACGATAATAACTCCCACAGCATTTGGGAGGATGTGCTTGAAGATGATTCGCCTGGTGCTCGCTCCTGCGACACGTGCTGCATCGACAAATTCAAGTTCACGGAGCTTAAGGAACTCACCTCTCACCAATCGCGAAATGCCAGTCCAGGCAAATATCCCCAGGAAGAATGCCAGGAAGACCGCACCCAAATTTCCAAAGTGGTAACCGATCACCGACCCGAGGACGATGGTGGGAACGGTGATGATGAAATCCGTGAATCGCATTAATACCGCGTCGACCCAACCTCTAAAGAATCCAGCTATTGCCCCGATCACTGTGCCGAGGGCTGCACCAAGAGTTCCAATAATCACCATCACTAAGAGTGATCTCTGAGCCCCACGCATAACCATCGCAAAGTAATCACGGCCGATATCGTCTTGACCAAAAGGATGCTCGCCAATCTGCATCGGCGTGCCATCAATAAAGGAAGGGAAAACGTCCAAGCTCGGACAACCTACGACTCCGCCTTCACATTCTGCGATACGAAGATCTGAAATCTGCTCATAATCGTATTTCCACCAACCGGGGTATTTCACCGGACCCAACGCAATCGATTGCGCTGAGAATACAAAGAAAACAATTCCCAGAAGGACAAAGAGTGAGGTCATCGCAGCCTTGTGCTGGAAGAAGCGCTTCCTAACAATCTGGGCCTGGCTTAACCCCTCCGTCTCCTTGGAGAAGATATCTGACTGCATATCCGCGCCCGAGGAAGATTGCTTTGACTCTTCGCTCATGATTTTCCACTCCCTACGCGAACTCTCGGATCAAGGGCCGAATACAGAAGATCTGCGACAAGGTTTGCGACCAGTGCGAGCGTCGCTGTAACAAAGAAAATGCCCATCAAGAGATTGAGATCAAAAGTTCCAATGGCCTGTCGGAACAAAGTACCCATTCCTCGCCACGCGAATACGTTTTCGGTGATGAGCGCCCCACCAACGACCGATGCGAAATCGACTACGAGAAGGGTGACAATTGGAATCATCGTATTTCGGAAAGCATGGCGCATAATCACAGTGCGCTCATTGAGTCCTTTTGCACGCGCGGTGCGTATGTAATCCTGGTTGAGTACATCAAGGAGGGTTCCTCTGGTGTAACGAACATAACCAGCGAAACCAATGAGCGTGAGCGCTACCGTCGGCAGGAACATATGAAGAAGAGTGTCGAGCAAGGCCACCCAGAAATCAGTGGTCTCGATAAGAGGGTTTCGCTCACCGATTGTCGGCACCGGTCGATATTGAACTTCACCGCTTGAGACATACGGTCCCCAGGTTTGCATCAGTTTATCGACGATCATGATGATTCCGATGATGAAGGCTGTGATTGAGGCGGTGCGGTAAACCGGACCTCGATCGATTCGAGCAAAGATAAATGTGGCTATCCCAGCAACGACAAATGCAACAACTAGACCGCCGAGAAGCACCGGTAGCTGGCTCTCTCGCTTAAAGAGGGCTTGCATCGGAAAGTAAGAGATCGATCCAACAACTGCCACAGAAAGTGATGCAAAGAGAGAGGGTTTATGACCCACACCCATAGATATTTGAGTAACTCCAAATGCAATCAACAAGGACATAATGGCGAAGAAGATGGGGCCGATACCCGGCTCAAGAATCCAGCCTCGGGCATCGATAACCGCTAGCAAGAGTGCGGTAAAGGCTCCCGCCGAAAAGAATCCAATCCAAAAAGTCCTACGACTTCTCCCGAGAATGGCGCCGAAAAAGAGCGCTATGAAGCCAGAAATCCCCATGATCCATCCGGTGGGGATGTTTGGCTCTGAGAGGAAGTTATTGAATTGAATCGCCATGAATTCTTTGAGAAGTACGGCTACCCAGAAGATTGGCAACGAGAACATTAAGAATGCTACGAAAGTCATCGAATAGTCGAACCGACTGTACTGACGAAGCGCAGTGACAACGCCGATAGTGATTCCAAGGAGAATCGCGATTATCGTTGCACCGAAGACCAGTCGAATCGTGACCGGAATGGCATCGAGCAGGATCTCACCTACCGGTTCACCCGTTCGAACTTTGCCAAAGTCAGGTTGACCGATAAAGATCCCAAGGACGCCTCGGAGCCAAATGAAATACCGAAGTGGCGCAGGAACATCCAGTCGCAACTGTTCGATAGTTGCCTTTATCTGTGACTCAACCTCTGGGTCTCTACTCGTTTTGAAATCAGCTAGAGGATCACCAGAGAGTGCCTGCAAGTTATAGAGAAGATAACTTGAACCGAAGAGGATTACGAGGAGGACTCCGATACGCCTCGCTATGAATCCGAACAATTCGAACTCCTCTAATTCTCAATTTTCTATTTCAAGAAAACCTTCGGGTCAATGTGCAACTTTAGCGCAACACCATCTAAAAGAAGGGCCGGTCACGACATCGCCGTGACCGGCCCCCTCCATATCAAGGCTACTTCAGCCTCGACTAGTTATTACTTGGTGAACTTCCACTCCCAGAAGTTCCAGGTGATTTGTGGGTAGAAGCCAAGACGGATACCGTCGAGGTCTTCATTGACACCAACCACGTTTGCATGTCGAGCTACGGATAGACCATAGGCATCATCATGCATCTTCTTCTCGATTGCAGTGAGGTTCTTGATAACGAGAGAGTTTTCCTGTGGCTCTTCGACCAATGGATCACAAAGTGGCTTGATCACAGAGTCGCCGTTGTAGCCGGTGAGGTTCTCCTCGTAGGTGTAACCATTGCAACCAATCGATTGCTGGATGGAGGTCTTAACCCAAGCGAACATCTGGCCGTCGTAATCTGAAGAGACGATCGGCTCGGCGTTCCAGTTCGCATTTCCTGGAGCGATGAGGTTGATACCTGCCTTAGCAAGTGCTGCCTTAGCAAGTGCAATCGTCGCTACACGACGTGCGTTTGTTGGGGTACCCCAGTTGAACTTCACATCGAAGCCTGCAGTTGTCGCGCTTGCACTTGGATAATGCTTCTTAACCAAGGCGAGTGCCTTTGCAGTGCGCTCTGCTTGAGTTCCATCGGTGTAGTAATCCGATCCATTGTTAGCAACAACTTGCTTGTAAGCAGGTTGCTCAGGGAAGTAGAAGATCGAATTCATGACCTTCGTAGATGGGTTGATTGGCTGGTAGATCTTCTCGACGATTTCATCGCGAGGCCAAGCAAGGAGGAATGCACGACGGAGGTCGAGCGCCCTTGCCTTCTCAGCTGCTGTTCCCTTATCGGCAAAGACACCCTTGTAAGTGTCTTTCTCACCGAATGTGGTGTCGAATCGAAGGTCTACGTGCTCCCAAGCATTGGCGTTTCCACCGATGGTTCGGATGCCAGGCATCGCACGAAGTTGGCTAGCAAGGTCTGCAGTCGCCTGACCCGAATAGACATCGATTTCCTTGTTCTTCAACGCTTGAAGCGCTGCAGTGGGGTTATCGATCGAGCGGATGATGACGGTCTGGACGTTTCCAGTGAACTTCGGACCCGAGTTGTAACGAGTGTTACGGACCAAAGTCACGCTGTTATTCTTGACGATTTTGCTGACGATAAAGCCACCATTTGAGATATAGGCCAGGTTATTGGTCTTCTCATTAGTTTCGCTCATGTCGTAGCAGTTGTTCCAGCATGCTGCCAACTTCTTAAGGTAAGCAGTGTCCTTATTCAGGTATGCGTTATAGAACTTCGTCTTAGCGTTTCGATTTACTGAGGCATTGGTGGTAACACCCTTCTTGCCATCAGTCATCAAAACCAATCCATGGACTGCAGAAGGACCTGGTAGGTACAACTGGTAGTCAGGAGTTGGAGAGTCAAAAGTCAAGGTCAATGACATACGGTCGCCGGAGATAGCGGGTTCCTTAGTCACTAACTTGCCATATGTACCGGTATAGCAGGTTGACTCAAATGCGGTGTCACCGGACTTTGAAGGATCGCCGATTCCGGCGGCCTTTGAATAGGTCGGAGAACAGATCACGTGCGACAAGAGCAAGTCAACTGCTGTGATTGGAGTTCCATCAGACCAGACACGGCCAGGCTTGACAGTCATCTTCACTGTCAACGGCTTACGGTTGGTGATTGTGTAAGTTCCGAAATCGGTGTTTCGAACGATATCGGCCTCATCGTTGTAGTACCAGAAGCCCATGCCCATAAGGCTGTTAACGGTGCTATTGATAACAACGTTGGTGGTCTTCTTGGAGGTATTGAATGACCCGAAGAAGTTGTTCTCTTGGAGAACAATCGTGTCTCGAGTCGCTGCTTGTGCAGGTACCAGTGCACTTCCGATGAGTGCGGCTGCTGCTACCGTTCCAAGCAGTATGCGAGTAGTAGTCTTTTTGAACACCACTCCTCCTTCTTTATTAGGGTAGAGGGATCGTGTATTCCGCATGAATAGTCGACTAACTCACGATGAAGCCACGATTCTGCGGAAAGTATTCTTGAATTAGGTCATTCTGACAAGGTGGTCTTTGAGCAGGCCCACGCATAGGCTGATAACTACATTGTTATCTTCGGCCTCGTTTTCAGGATGCTTTTGGCTCAGCCTCAGCTTTCGCCGCAGAAATTCGATCCTCTGTGAGACGAGCTTTTGCCCCGAAGTAGAGAGCCAGGCCAGCGACACCCGCTACAAGATATGGCGTGCGCAGTGCCCACTCTCGATCAAAGAACATGGATGAGATTTGGACTAAACCACCGGCGAGAGCAAGCCCAATAGGTATCGAGCCCCAAGCAAAGAGGCGATAGACGCTATTGACTCTTCCTAGGAGTTCGCTGGGAATGATGCTCTGGCGAAGCGAAACGGTGATGACATTCCAAACAACGCTCAAGAATGAACTGAGTGCGATGAGAACCCAGACTTGAAGCCAGTGAAAGGAAATTCCTATTCCTATTTCAAGAATCGGAAGTGCAAGAAGAACTATGGCAAGTGTTCGTCCGCTTCCCAATCTCGATGAAAACTTTGGACCAATCAGTCCGCCAAGAATTCCCCCTACCGCGCCAGCTGTCCCCAAGACGGCGAATAAGAAAACAGTTGTCTTCAATACTTCCTGTGCGAAGAGAATGAAAAGAGCTCCCGAGACTGAACCTAGGAGATTAAGCAAGCCTAGGATGATTGCCATCGGCTTCAACAGTTGATGACTCCAGAGCCATCTCACTCCTTCCCCAACTTCCATTCGAAATTGTTTGAAGGCTCCAACGTTCACTTCCTTTGTTTCCTTCTTAATCGCGACTGGAAGCTTCGTCTTGATTGAGCCAATCAATATTGCCGCTAAGAGAAAGGTCACGCCATCAGCAAGAAAAGGAAGTGAGATTGCCAGACCAATCAAGAATGAGCCGAGCGCTGGACCAATCATCGAATTCGTCAAGAATTCTGCTGACCACATCTTTCCATTAGCGCGCTCCAATTTCTCTTTACCGACGATACTTGGCATCAATGTTTGAGCGGCGTTATCTCTTAAGACCTCAGCACAGCCGAAGAGAAGAGCCGAGACGAGAATTACCCAATAGAGACCCCACTGAGTATCAAAAGTAATGCCAGTTCTCAGCGAATTGAGATCGGGGA
>SXGQ01051145.1_pt1 | contig 67208 bp, 57 predicted proteins | sample 3178371 | NCBI WGS metagenome assembly SXGQ01 (sample SAMN11356859, study PRJNA531348) | freshwater metagenome | isolation source: freshwater sample F1-20 | place: China: Fuxian Lake, Yuxi | collected 2017-12-25
AGAAAACCAAGCGAGGTTATCGTACGAAAATTCACCGCCCAAAACCACCGGAATTAAAGCATCAGGACTGTAAACGGGCGGCAAATAGTTAGGATGCTGCGGAACAAGATTTTCAGCAGTAGCCTTTGCTAACAGCGTAGTAAATCTGGTCTCCCGAGACTCAACCCAGCGTGAACTACAGATAGTTTTAGACTGATCGGCCCAAACTTTGCGCACCACTTTTCCTTGACCAAAATCTTTAATGATGTCGCGGGTAACATCCGCAGTTACGGCCGGAGGAATCGACGAAACGTCGTAAATCCAGGATGCGATATGACCTACACTTACACTAGCGAAACTATTTTGTATATTACAAAGCGGCGCCACATCAGGATTGTAGGCGTATATTACACCTACCAACACAGGTTTAGAGAATCTGGAATCAACCGCGGTTAGGCTACCTCCTGAGTCCCCGAAACAAACCGATCCCTTACCTTTGCCGTAATTAGTGAGTATAACTCCGGCTGCTAAACCGGTAACGGGAGTTTGTACAGACAACACGGCATCCGACGTTAATCCGCCTCTATTGTTCGTATTTTCAACTGACATACCCCAACCTGTAGCGAAGGTATCCAAACTTTTCAAAACATCTAACGAAAAACCTCCATAAGGCAAATATGCGGCACCCACTATAGGCGCTTGTGTTTCCACAAGGGCCACATCATGACCCGTTTGTATAGAATACAGAGGATGGGTAATGACTTTTGCCACGCGATAAGGTGTACGCACACCGGCTTCAGTGGTTACCGTCACCACTATATACGGTAGTATCGATTCATGGTTTTTAAAACAATGTGCCGCCGACAAAACCCACTTCTCCCCTATTAGAGTTCCTGAACAAAAAGATGTCGAGCTACTAAAGTCGCTCTGCCCAATAGTTCCCGACCCAATGTGAAAAGAAACATACGGAGAAGTGTCACCTTCTCTTATGTTCCCGCCTATAATAGCAAAAGCCGAGGAGGGAGCCAACGACAATGTAGAAACCAGGGCCACAAATAGGGCTATTAACCTGCGAAGCATCACCCTACAATCGTGCTCCTGTGGCGTTTGTGTGCATTCGCAGAGAACAACTTTTAGAAATATTCAAGCGTATGATCGCTAAACAAACTGGGCGCTACGGGTCTACGCGAACTGCGCGCAGATGAAACCAAAGATAACGCCCCTTTGGCCCTGAGATCGTCGCCCGCTTTGGTGTGCCATGCGGCACACTCTTGCCAAAGACCCTGAGAACGCCGTAGGTCACCCAGTCTCTCCAGTCTACCTGCTCGCCTACCTATTTCATAGGCTTTGTTAAGCGCGCCCACTTGAGAAGAAAGAACGCGGGCCGACGCATCGTGCACTATATCGACAATATAATGATCCGTATTAGGAACCAATAATAAAGTCGTAAGACTATCTGCTGAAACACCTAAAGGGGCCAGAGCAACTATCGTATTGTCTCTATCCCTACGCGCCCTGGCCCACAGCACAGTGTCGGTGTACAGCGCGCCTTGCTTAACGGTCACCTGAATATTGGACTCCGTAACCCACTTGAGATCTACTTTTGAACAAAGTAAACTGGCGGCATCAACTACCAACAGTGGCTCATTGGTGCTCTTACGATACTCGTGATACATACTACTACGACTCCCCGAAACAACAGACGAGACATAGTCAGGCTGACGACTAAAAACAGGAATCGGTGCACTGAATTCCAAAGACGGTTTCGGTAAATCAAAAAGAAGTAGCAACTTTGCGATGTCGGTTTCGCTAATAACACCCATATATTTCGCGTCAAGAAGTAGTGCTCTTACGAGATGATGCGACTTTGCAGGAACCTCCATTAGGGCCTGAGTCAAACTTTCTATCGACGGAACCGACACATTGCCTTTCGGTAACGCCAACAGATCGGCGGACGTCAAAACTGAGAGCTCCAGTAAGGGGCGAAATAGTATAGGGATCTCCATACGCTCTAAAGAATCTGCTGAAGATACCAAAGATACCAGAGACGAGCTAACGGACGATCGGTAGACGTTCCCGGACTGAAACTGGTCTATGTTAAGTCTCACTTTTTTAGGGGACTTAAAAGCCTCAAGTACATCCAAAGACGCATCCCCGTAAAGAACCCTTAAACATTCCTGCTGAACATCGGAAAGACTACCCTGATGCTCTAGGGAAACCAAGTTTATGGACGAAGCCGACCCTGCATCCACATCCACCCTTACGCCCGGACATACGGCTGCGGACAGGGACCCAGCGGGACCTGAAGTATTGCCGATAATATCAAAAGTAGTGCCATCGTTTACCGCCACTACTTGACCTGCTATATGAGTCATGTACTAACCTTCTCTGATGAAGTATCTTCACCCAACAAAGACACCAGTAGGTGCTTTATACGTTTCGTGTTGCGTGCGCGTCTCTGGCCGACAGTATTTCCTTGCCCGAAACAATCCAGCTGACGAGCATACCATAAACCTGCCCAACAAGCGGCATCTAAAGAAGTCGCACCAGTGACTGGCTGGGGACAAGTTTCTACCAGTTCAGCTTCCTCGGCCAAAACAGAAACAACCGTTAAAGCCCCGGACACCAGCGAACCAGGGGCCGTGGACTCAACTATACTTTTGCGCAAACAAGTCAAAGCCGCGTCGCTCAACTCTAAAGAAATACCCTGATCTAAAGGTTCCGGATAGTCTTTTGTGTCCGGAAAACCCTCTACTACTGTGAAACCATCTCGGTCGCGACGTACCATGCCTCTGGCTAAATCCAAGGCCCTGGCAGAAATACGCGCCGAACACCAACCCGAAGGAGACTCTATAATGTTACCATTGGCCAGAAAACGCGTAGCCTCCGAAAGAACGGCCTCTTCTATGTCCGAATCGAGAGCCGTCGGAAGTCTGCGACGCAACAAGGCGCTTTTAACCTTATCTTGACCTTTGGTGGAACTCATAAAATTATAGACCTCCACCAAAGTTTGGTCTGTTTTATTTACCGGCACCATATTTATGGTGCCCGAAGAAGAGAAATTCGCAATCGAGAAGGATAGGGGTGTCATATGTCCCCCTGGAATTCGTCTAATAGGTAGCAACACAAGTTGCGACAGTACAACAGGAGACATTATGACAACCAACAGAACCAACCAGAATACGGATAAAAAAGTCAAGAAAGACGTACAAACCACGACGCATTTCTACATACTACTAGACCGCTCAGGCTCCATGGAGTCCATGAAGTCCGACGTTATAGGCGGTTACAACGCTTTTATAGCGGAACAGCAAACGGTCAAAGGGAAAGCCAAAGTAACTTTAGTGCAATTTGACTCACAAGAACCCCAAGAAGTATTAGCGGACGCCAAGAATATCGGCGATATAACCCCGTTAACCGGCGAAATGTTCAGCCCACGCGGAGGCACGCCACTACTGGACGCCAGCGCGCAACTAATAGAGAGAGTCCTAGGTCGCCGAAACCTGAGAAAAATTACAGGTAAAAACCATGAAGAAATAGTATTCATCACTATTACAGACGGAGAAGAGAACCAGAGCACCAAGACCAGTTTAAAAGATATAACGAAACTCATTAAACAGGGTAAGGAAGACGGATGGAGCTTCGTGTTTCTCGGGGCCGGTATAGACGCCTACGCAGAGGCTACAAGATTAGGATACGATACAGGATCCGTACAGGCATGGGAACCTGAAGGTGAAAGCGCAAAAACTATGTGGGGTAGCGTGTCCAGAGCATCTAAAAGTTTACGCGAAGACGTTTACAACCAAATAAGTATGGACAAAAAGGCGTTCTTTCGCGGAGTTAAAGAAGCCGAACAGCAACGAGACCTGTAATGGATCCGTTGAACCTTCACAACTACTGGCGCAAACTCAGTTTCATTACAAACAACCTCGTACTAAGCGGAGATCTTGAACATCCGGGATCCGAAAGCACCGAGAAGCAACTAGAACACTGGGTGAACTCCGGAATAACATGTATTATAGACGTACGCTGCGAAGGTAACGATAAAGAGTACGTGACCAAACGATACCCTCATATAGGGTACCATCATATAGGGACACACGACAACGGAAGCAAACAACCCCGAGAATGGTTCGACTCTGGAGTCAAAGTCAGCGAGAAAGTACTTAACGGAACAGACAACCCGAAAATCCTTGTGCACTGCCATATGGGTATCAACAGAGCCCCGTCTATGATGTACGCTATACTCCTCAACCAACGCATCGACTGCGTAAAGGCCCTGGACATGATTCGCAGCGAACGGCCCATCGCCCGAATACTATACGCGTCAGATGCACTAGAGTGGTGGGCCGAACGAACAGGTATCGACACTGACCGACATTTACGACAACAAGTAGCCGCACTACAATGGTTCAAAGATAACCCTATACCCGCTACAGAGGTATAAGCACTCAAGAAACACTAATACAATACCCCGCCAGGGACCACATCGCTTATTGCGCAGACCAATTACCTGCCTTTGCAGACGGTATTGAACTCATATTTCGATACCGTGCTTGTTTCTATACCCTAGGTAAGAACGGTAGCGTACAGATCAGCTAAACAGTACAGTAACGATCAATACAACAAGGAGATGGGAAACATCATGAGCGTTGGTGTGGGTTCCTTAACAGGGCACCCAGGTATGTTCAGTCTATTAGACAAAGAAACGCCAGAAAGAGGCCGTATAGCGGCAAAGGATAGCATGGCAATGCACGTAGTATCTAGACAAGTAACGACTATGACCGACAATACAATAAATGCGTATCATCAAAACAACTATAGCAGCCATCACAATGTCCGTACTTACGTTAGCATACGCGGCGGCGGCCATGGCCCACGACGGCCCTGTTTTCGAAGAGGAAAAAACATCGTCACCGATACCATACATTGCAGCGGGCCTGCTCATAGGACTTATGGTGGTGGGCGGAGTGCTGGTTGTTTTGAAGAAAAAAGGAGAAAACAAGAGCAACCCTGAAATCGAAAGTATGGTAGACGATATAAAAGACGGTCTAGAAGGTATAGAAAATAAACTAAAGAACATCGAAAACAATATAGACAAACATATCAACGACGAAAGCGAACACAATACGTAAAGTTCCCCTCATCTACTGCCTCCTGCCCGAGGGTGGCGCGACAATAGTTTGATGTATGTCTCGACCGTGTTCATTCAACTATGAAGGCAACCGTCTATACTGCCTGAAGGACGGCAAAGTGACGGCCATTAGTAAGGGGCAGACCATATACGAAGGGTCAGTTGTACTGTCTTTACCCTACGATTGGACCAAAGAAGCCGGCAAACTTCCATATATTGAAGATTTTTCCAATATGTCGCAAGAGTATGCGTCGTATATACACGAATTGCGGGACGGTAAATACCGGTGCGTAAAAACCAGTGCGGTTGCGAACAAGCGCGCGGGATCGGACAAAATAACCTTCTTGCTGCGAAAACATGCGGCACGAAACTCTTTGAACAAAACCCTCAAACAAGCTTGCGAAATACAGGGAGCCATGACAGACAAAGATTTTGCTAATATGCGCAAAGCCCATAAACAGGCAAAGACTATGAGCGTAAACAGTTTTTTTGAGAAAATAGTACACCTGGGTTCAATACTGGACCCTTCGGTTACGTCCTTTCGTAAAGGACCGGCGGTTTTTGGCAGCAGTCGATCGGCTACAAGTAGCGAAAACATAAAAGACAGTCTCAGCAAACTTCACGGGCATTTGAGAAACGCCACAATACCGATGCCTAAAGAAGAAGCCCTAGAATACTACTACGCTTTCGAGGAGATCCACCCCCTGAAAGACGGAAACGGTAGAGTGGGTATGCTCCTGTACAATATACTACTAGGATCTATGGACGATCTTAAACTTCCCGAGGATAAACCTGGTTGGAACTAAGACCTTTTACAGCAGGTCCGTACAGGCGCCTGCCTAACTCTTCGACTTCTTTTTCCCTCTTTGCGGCGATCCTCCACGGGACGTAAGGCGTTAACAACTATTTCGTCCTTGCGCAGCGTTGTTTTACCATTGTGGACATGCCCCACGAGTGCTGTGTTACGAATGTTGTTCGTATAGACTTTTTAATACGCAGGGTCCTAGGGTTCCCTGTGGTGCCAGACCGTATCGGCGTCCTTTCGTGGAGATACGCGGGAAGCACAAATAACTATATCATCTTGCGACGCGAGCATCCCACTGTCACGCAAAAACTTCAAAGTAATACTGACGGACTCCTCTAAATCTTTTCCTCTCTTCACCACGTAAGGACTTATACCTTTATGCAGCTGAAGGCGTCGGGCTGCCGAGACAGCCGGAGTCACGGCTATAATAGGCACCAGTGGACGACATGCTGCGAGCATTCCCGCGCTATACCCGGTGAAGGTTAAGGCAACTAAAAACTTGGAAGAAACCCTTTCGGCCAACTCTACGGCGGCACTTACTACAGCGGCTTTGCGTGGGTTGATGTTGGCAAACGTCGTTTCAATTGTATGCTCGTCTTCCGCCTGTGAAGCGACACGTGCGAGTACCTCGACTGCCAGAGCCGGATGTTTACCTACGGCCGTTTCTCCCGATAACATCACGGCGTCAAAACCATCCCGTACGGCCGAAGAGATATCGGAAACCTCCGCCCTAGTAGGTCTCGAGGATACAATCATGGACTCCAGCATCTCTGTTGCACAGACAACCGGTATACCGTAGCTGTTGGCAACTTTCGCTACACTAGACTGCAGTTTCGGTATAGTATAGAAAGGCATCTCCACGCCCAAGTCGCCACGAGCGACCATCACCGCATCGCTTACGGAGCAAATCTCCTGTAGATTAGTTATGGCCTCAGGTCTCTCTATTTTCGACAATATGTTGATCCTCGTTCCCGCCAGGCTGCGAACTTTCAAGATATCCTCTTTACTGTCCACGAATGATACGGCCAACCATTCCACGTCTTTGGCTACGGCTACGGCTATGTCCTCTACGTCCTTTACGGAAAGCTTCTCACCGGAGTAAACGGTATCAGGTAAATTCACGCCTTTATTGTTGGTGACAAGGCCGGCACATAGCGCCTTGGCCGACAGAGAACCGGGCTCCACATCTACAACGAGAAACTCGATGCGCCCATCATGAATCAGCACACGATCCCCGGCCTTCAAGTCGACTTGGTTTGCGGACAGATTAAGACTGGCGTTAGAGAAAGTTACTATATCCCCAACGGACACGGTTACAGACTCGCCCATGTAACGGAGTTTGGGGCCCTGAATGTCGACCATTATCCCCGCGGAAGGGGCCCATGAGCGGAGACTGTCTATAATGACACCGAGGTCAAACGTAGAGGTGTGAGAGCAGTTTATACGGAAAACAGTGGAGCCCGCTGAAAACATCTCCTTGACGACGGCCTCGGAGAAACTGGAAGGCCCGATGGTGCTTATTATTTTAGTCTTACGCATAGAACTAACTACTGTGACGAGAGAATGTATACATACACATAATAGTGCCGCAAGAGGCACATATAGGGCACCAAGAACGGAGACACAAGGGTGATATATTCGTTCTTCTACTCGCTTTTTTCCTCTGCTGGCCGCACCCCGTAACCAAGTTCACCGCCCCAAGACACCACACCAGTATAGTTGGTATTACCTGATGAAGCCGTTGCGCGCATCCAACCTGAGGTGTTTTTATCCTCCCCTTCTCGCCAGTCCTCCCACTCGAGCTGCTGAGGCTTCCCCGCTAAATCGACGAGGAGTTCGCTTTTCGTATATATAGCATCCTGGCGGTTAACGAATGAAAACTCAAACAACTTGGTCTCGGTAATCGCCTCCGTAGGACAAGCCTCCACACAAAGATCGCAGTGAATACAACGCAGATAATTGATCTCAAAAATCCAACCAAAGCGCTCACCCGGTGACGTCGGCGTCTGCGGATTATTGTCAGCCCCGCGGACATGGATACATTTAGCGGGGCATACCGCGGCACATAGTTCACAGCCGATACACTTTTCCAAACCGTCCTCGTAGCGATTCAATACGTGACGGCCGTGCAGGCGCTCAGGCTTATCAATTTTGACGTCCATTTTGCTGGCCTTGCGCTTATTGTGGCGAAACATACGCCCCCCTGAGTACTGGGTCGTCACGCGATTCCTACGACCGTGCTGCCTGAAAGTAACTAGGAAACCGTTGAGGTAACCCATTAGCGTGCACCCAGAATAACGGGAGTTATACTCCCCATAGGAACTTCTTGTATATGAACCTGTGCCCCGGTACCGGTTGTAGCGCGGCGGCGCATAATCTCACCATCTTCGATCAACTGGTGCAAAGTTTCTATGGCGTGAATCAGCGTTTCCGGCGAAGGCGGGCAGCCCGGCGCATAAACGTCCACGGGTACTATCTGGTCTACCCCTTGAACTATTGCATAGTTGTTGAACATCCCTCCGCTACTAGCGCAGACACCCATGGACATAACCCATTTGGGTTCCATCATCTGATCGTAGACCTGGCGCAACACCGGCGCCATTTTCTGACTTACCCGTCCGGCAACTATCATGAGGTCCGCCTGTCTTGGTGACGCACGAAATACCTCCATGCCGAATCTTCCCAAGTCGTAATGGGCCGTGCCCGCGGCCATCATCTCGATGGCACAACACGCCAAACCGAAAGTCGCGCCCCAACTCGACCGCGAGCGGGACCATTTTACCAGATTCTCGACGCGGGCCGTCAAAAAGTTATACTCAAGACCCCCCAAACCGTCATTACGGACATCTTGCAGCGATCCCGTCATAGTGCGCGCCTTCTTGAGGGCTGCTGCCGCGCGTTGCGCAGTGAAGCAAATAGGTAAGTTGTATTCATGCTGCATACTGTTCGCAGACAACCTCGATAGTCACTGTCGCTTGCAGGTATCTTTCCATACTAATGTAGTACAGCATAGTATGTCGCGAAACCTCGATTAACTCTCGCACCGAAAGTCTGGACCACTCACCGCACGAGAATAGTTGCGCATACTGGCAGCGGGCATGCGCCTACACTGCCTCCATGCATACACAGGTGACACTAAACGCGCAATACTACCATCGAGGCGTGCATCACGTACAGTCCAGCCAATGAGCTCACGCCCTAAAAAGAAAGCCAGTGACGCCCAGAAAGGGCAACAAAAAGACAGAACAGATATCGTAGTAAAAGGCGCAAGAGTACATAACTTAAAGAACGTTACAGTAACTATACCAAAAAACTCATTAACAGTTTTTTGCGGGGTCTCTGGTTCAGGAAAATCGTCCCTTGCCTTCGACACTATCTTCGCGGAAGGCCAGAGAAGATATATAGAGTCCCTAAGCTCATACGCCCGACAATTTCTAGGACAGATACCAAAACCGGACGTCGACTCCATAGATGGTTTGTCACCAGCCGTCTCCATAGACCAAAAAACCTCAGGACATAACCCGCGGTCAACGGTAGGTACAGTTACGGAAATATGGGACTACCTGAGACTTCTCTACGCCAGAATAGGACAAATATACTGCCTTACATGCGGAACCCTTATGACGGGCACATCGGTTGCGCGAATCGTAGAAGATGTTATGAAACTAGATGGAGAAAAAATAACGATAAGTGCCCCCGTTGCGCGAGGAAAAAAAGGATTGTACGTGGAACTTGTGGAAAACTATAAAGCGAAAGGTTTCACGAGAATGCGTATAGACGGCAAAGTCATACGTATGGAAGATATACCCGACTTGGACCCTAAGACGAGGCATACCTTGGACTTAATCCTGGACAATATAGAGGTAGGTCCTAACAAAAAACAAAGAATAGTAGAGGCTATAGAATCTGCTCTAGTACACGGAGACTCATTTGTGGGAGTTGAGGTAAACGGTAAAATAAGAAACTACTCCACAAAAACCAGTTGCCCTACATGTCTTACGGCCAGTGACCCGTTGGAACCAAAAAGTTTCAGCTTCAACTCCCCCTACGGTGCATGTGCGAAATGCGCAGGACTAGGATACTCTCATGCACCGAGCGCTGACCTAGCCGTAATCGACGACGCCCTGACTCTGCGCGAAGGCGCCCTGGCGCCCTGGTACGAGACAGGAGGATGGCGATACTACCTAGGACTACTCGAACAACTGGCGGACATTGAAAACTTTTCCGTAGACGAACCATATCACAAACTTTCGACAAGGCATAAGAAATTGATAATGAACGGAAACGACAACATTATCCTGGACGCCGTCTTTTCCACAAAGTACAGCACCCGTGAATATAAAACATACTGGGAAGGACTTCTGCCTTGGCTACAAAGACGATATGACGAAAAAGACGAAGATAATAAAGAAAATAAGTTTGCAAAATTTTTTACCAGTAAACCGTGTTCGGGCTGCGACGGGGCGCGACTTAAACCTGAAATATTGAACGTAAGAATAGACGGTAAAAATATATCGCAACTAGCCCACATGCCCATCGGCGACCTTTTGCATTGGGTGAAATTTGTAAAACTAGGAACAGATCTTAAAACCGTCTATGATGTAATAGTGAAAGAAATCACCAGTCGACTAAACTTTTTGAACGTAGTAGGACTAGGATACCTCTCACTAGACCGCTACGCTGCGTCTTTATCGGGCGGAGAATCCCAGAGAATAAGACTCGCGAGCCAGATAGGCTCGGGTCTGGCCGGGGTCCTGTACGTGCTGGACGAACCCAGTATTGGTTTACACCAGAAAGACAATGCTGCCCTTATACAAACTTTGAACACCTTAAAAAACCTTGGCAACACCGTTATCGTCGTAGAGCACGACAGCGAAACCATCCAACAAGCAGACTGGGTGGTTGAAATAGGAAAATACGCAGGCAAACTAGGCGGAGCCGTGACGTTTAGCGGTACATACCAAGATCTAGAAAAAAGCTCAACCATAACCGGATCCTACCTGTCGGGTAAAACGGCCATACAGACCCCAAAACATAGAAGACCCGCCGGGGAAAAATGCCTAACCTTAGAGGGACTACAAGGAAACAATCTCAACATCGATAAAGTAGACTTTCCTCTCGGACTACTAACAGTTGTAACCGGAGTATCAGGCTCAGGCAAAAGCACTCTGATAAACGACACTCTCGCAGCAGGGTTGGCGCGAAAACTAGGATACGTCGCGGACCTACCCATGGCGCACAAAAAACTACAAGGATGGGAACTTGTAGATAAACTAGTTATTATAGACCAGTCGCCTATAGGTAGAACACCCCGATCTAACCCGGCCACCTATACAGGGGTTTTCGATAGTATAAGGAACCTGTACGCGGCAACAAAAGAGTCAAAGTTGAGAGGATACTCGCCGGGAAGGTTCAGTTTCAACGTACCAACAACTAGCGGCGGCGGACGGTGCGAAAAATGCGTGGGTGACGGGGCCCTAAGAGTTGAAATGAGTTTCTTGCCGGATATTTATGTTACCTGTGAAGATTGTGAAGGAACCAGATTCAATAAAGCCACCTTGGAGATAAAAATAGACGGTAAATCCATCAGCGACGTGCTATACTCCACCGTGGACGAAGCCAGGGTGTTCTTTCGCAAACATGCCGCCATAGCCAGACACATCGAGGTTCTCCATGAAGTAGGTTTAGGGTACATCACCTTGGGGCAAAGCGCCACCACCCTTTCCGGAGGAGAGGCCCAAAGAGTAAAATTAGGAAAAGAACTACTCAGACGCTCCACTGGTAAAACAGTATACATATTAGACGAGCCGACCACAGGACTGCACTCTTACGATATAAACAAACTTATGAGCGTAATAAACAAACTCGTGGACAAAGGAAATACCGCTATAATAGTTGAACACAACATGGACGTAATCCGTCTGGCGGACCACGTAATAGATCTCGGACCTGAAGGCGGACCGAATGGCGGAACTATCGTAGCCCAAGGGACACCGGAACATGTCGCGAAAACAAAAACTCATACCGGTAGATACTTGAAAAAAGCCCTTAAAACCAGCCGGCGAAAATGAATATCTGCACAATAAATATCAGGAGGTAAGTGCGCCTATGAACATTCGTCTAAAAATCCTCACTGCCGCAAGTTTGCTTGTACTGGCTGGGGTTATTTTTTACGAATCAAACAACAAAAAACCTGGACAAAGCTACAACCCGATAGAAAAACTTCAAGAGTGTAAAAGTATAGAACCCGGAACCCCGGCTTTAAGCGAATGCATTAGCGTGGCAGGAATGAACGCCTACACAACAGGGACACTGGCTTTGTACGAAGAGGAGATAAAGAAAACCGTAGTCACAGACAAAGACTTATACCCGGCGTGCCACAAGGCTCTACACCAAGTAGGACAAGCCATCGGTGCGACCGAAACAGATTATGTATACTATCTTAACAATTTTGCCGACGAGGCTATATGCGACTGGGGTATGGGCCACGGAATATTTGATGGTTTAGCAGAACGTGGAGAGAACCATGAAACCGCATCCGCTTTAGCGAAATGGTGTGAAACAAAAGCCAAAGTATTGAATATACTGGGAGTATGTCTAGACGGCGTTGGGCACTACATATGGAGTAGTAGCAAAAACGTTGCCGTCAGCGCCGCGTATTGTCTAAAAACATCCATACCACAAGACTGCGCAGGAGGCGTAGGTATGCAGATGTTTGCGAGTGCGGGAGTAGAAAGTACATGGGCACGTGACTCGGCCGCGACGATGTTTGGGGATATCTGTAAACAATGGGACTCTCTAGGTGGGGCGGAACACTGCGCGTGGGGAGCCGGATACATATTCGGTTTAGATGTGCAAGATGCGATGTGGGGTATACTAGACACCAGGCGCACAGGGCCTTACGAGTACTCGTCACCTACACAGGCGGATATAGACACACTACGTGCAACTTTAATCAAAGTATTTGATAAATGCGCTCTTATAAACCCAGGAAAAAACTCGTGCGTAAGCAAAGCAAGTACTATGGGGGAGCCCTTGTTTGCCGCAACGTACAGTGAAGTTTATGAAGAGTTCTGCTCTATGTATGGTACAGAGAACGATAGAGCGTCCTGTCTTGGGGTCAGAAAAGTCGTCAAGTAACACGACTTGTCAGTTGAAATAGCGCACAGGGGCGACGGAAAGATTGTGCAAACGCGTGTTCTCACTCACCGTATGACCGAACCCTAAAACCACTATCCACGTGTACACAGAATTTGCGTGCGAGGAGGTCCAATATTGCCCAGACTTCCCGAATTTTAAATTTTTTGTGCGGGCACACAACGTGTAGTCCGTGGTCTCCGGATCGTTGTTTGTACCGGCCGCATACCTGCACACGGCATCCATTTCGTCAAGAGACGGTAAAAACCAGTCGGAGAAGCCGCCGGCTTGCAGATCCGTGGCATACTTGGCCGCATAAATACCGGGTCCTTGCTCGGCTACTATGCGCTCGCTATTTGTTCTACCGGAACCCAACAACTTTGAAGTTTCCGCAGATAGCTCATCTGTGGTAAGAGACGGCGGCATGAAAGGTAACGCAGGGCTCTCCCCTAGATAAACTTCTATAAAGTCAAAATCTGGATATTTGTCGTCAATGTCGACATACACAACTATACCAGATCCCGGACCAACATCCCCGACCCCAATCTCGGTACCCAAATCCAGGCTAAACATCGTATAGTCGTCCTGCGGCAACAACGCCCCTGGAACCTGATTGGCTTCATTCTCGGCATAAGGCACCAGAGTTGACTGGGACGGTTCACCTGCTACTGGACCGGGATTCGGCTTTGATGTAGACGACGAAGTGGTCGAGGTGACGGAAGAGCACGCAGTAAAGACCAGCAATCCCGCTATCATAAAGACTACTTTGCAACTATGCGCATACCCTAAACACTTGCTGATCATACCGTATACTGTTCCGGTAAAACGTCTACAGGCGCCTATTCTTGCATCTGTAGCGTGACACGTCGAAAGCATGTAGAACAATACCTACAAGTATGCGGCCAAAACTCTACAAATATAGTGTACTGGCAATACTTACTAGTGTGGCCGGATGCGCGAGCCTCTTAGATACGGACTCTAGGACCATCACCGGGACACGGCAAGTATGGGGCAATAAGCAGCGCAACTACGACTACTACTGCGAGAACTCCAGTCTTGAAATAAGCGGCAACCCTCTCATAGAAGTCAACGGTACAAGTATCGGAAACAGGAACCTTAAAACAGTAAAAATAAACCCCGGAGATACGATATCTTTAGAATACAAAGAATCACAAGGCAGATACACTGTTTTATGTATACCGAAGCAGTTAACAGGTTTTATAGACGAAAACAGCGATACTATTAATAAACAGCCTTTCCCCATTTTGGGCACACTGTACGCCGAACCCGTAGACGGACTGTACGTGCCTTGGGGCTACAGATATATTACGGATACCAACGGAACTTACCTATGGTACACCGAGATGTCAGTAGATAAGAAAATCGACACGTTCACAGACTACACAAAAATTGACGGAGAACTAGTTTCTGTCTCGTTTTCGTTAAAACAAATTAAAGAAAAATACATACTACCTGACTTATTTCCTGTCTACGCGGCGTTGAATTTGGAAACATTCATGGTTGTAGGATACGAACGAGTGCCAGCCAAATTGGCGGAAGACAACCGGCCTGTACCTAGAACACGGGATAGCGAAGACTCCAACGACTGCGCGCCGCAAGACATAGAAACAATAGAGTACGCTACGCGTGCACGGCTTCTAACCATAAACAGCGCGGGAGACATTCTAAACGTAATAAAGGTCGAAGATAGCCTTGGGTGGATGTTTAACAGTTTTACTTTTCTTGACAACGCCTGCTCTTTGAGTATGGACTCCATAGCATCCATTACACTATATGATGATGATACCGTTCTACTTACACCTCGCTCCTATCCGTGGGGAGTTGTGGCGATGGATATCAAAACAGGTAAAGTCGTTTGGAAACTTGACGGAAACGACAACATATCCTTAGGTAACCCGCCCGAATACTGGACTAGCGCGCCGGCGTACGCCAAGATCGCGGACGAACACCTACTTGTATACGACAACTCCTACTCTAGAGGGGAGTCGCGGGCCATCGTTTTACCTATAGTAGACGGACGAATAGGGTCACTAAAAGAAGGATCCAAAGTGACCACGAAACTACAATGCGGAAACATCGCGTGTATCAGTGTCTACGGCGGCTCAGTTGAAAACTGGAAGGGAGTAGAGAATCTTTTAATTACAACCGGAATGGTTATACGCACTACCGAGTACATGGCTGGTGAAATTTTGTATGTCCCGGGTCAAATAGCGTTAGTCGAATACGGATCGGAAACTTGGCGAGTCTACATGAATAACTATAGTGTTATGACGGCCATACCGCTAACGAACGAAGATATCACGAACTTTCAATAGCCGGGTTTGTCTCAAGCCACTCCAATATCACCGAGGCGTGACACAACCGAGGGGCACACCAGCACCCGAGATCCCACCCCTTTAGAGCCAGTACAGATTTTTTGAAAGATTCGTCCACCGACACTTTACGCAGAAAATAGTCCCTGTACTTCTCCACCACGACTCTACGCTCGACTTCGTCGGAGGTATTTTTTAAATTAAAGGGATTACCGAAAGCCGTAGGTCTGCCTACATAACAAAATGTTCCTTTTGGGGCTTTTTTGCAGTGAACCACTTTTGACATATGTACTATCGTGCCGTTAAACACTAACTATACATAGAATACTAGTGAACTGCTGTGCTTTTATGTATAGCGTAGCCTCTTTGTTAAGGACGCATGAAATAGTCGCTTGCTTATCTTAATGCGTCATACGCGCGTTTAACTGATTGATTTTTCAAGAAAAACACATATCTACACAAAATACTGCTTAATGAGTAGTATCTGCTGCTAGATAGGATACCTGGCCTCGCCGCGTACGGGGCTGCACTTGCCTGAGCGCAATCTGTACGTCAAGAAAATATACCTACATAAGGATGAGAGTGACTGCACAAAGTGGCTATAAAGTCACAATAAATCACATGGGAATACTTACCGCAACCGGGCATAGATACATCAAGAATCCAGCCCTAGTGCGAGAGAGACTGGAACATGTTATAGGCGGCATGAAAGACAAAGACAACACCTTGGAGATAGCTTCCGGAGGTGCGGAAGGCGCTGACAAATTACTAGTAGAGGCCGCGCAAAACACGAACACCCCCTATACTTTATATCTGCCCAACAACTATTACCTGAAAAAATACCCTAAATCAGTAACCCCTGAACAGGTGCTAAATGCCAAAAAGGTCCACTACAGTGTGGTCCGAGAGGACAACGATAGATGGTTAGACGCCTGGACCAGCGAGAAATGGTGGACAGATAACTTCAAACGAAACAAAGATATGATGGCTGTTAGCCAGAACTATATAGTGGTGTCTCCTCTGCGGCCTCGCGAACTGGCTGAACAGCGGAAAGGCGGGACAGCACATGCCGTAAAACTACTTGTGGCTATGCGCGCCAAAGTTATATGGATACCAGACAGTTTAGAATTAAAAACCGTATGGGTTCAACTATGACACGGAGTCCGTTTTTTCTGCTAAAACTACCTTCGACACGCCGTCGACGCGACTGACTAACGTGCGTTCGATACCGTCTTTTAACGTCATATGACTAACAGGGCAGCCCACGCAGGCGCCCGTTAAGGTGATTGTTACCACTCCGGACAGAGCGTCCACGTGGTTGACATACATGTCTCCGCCATCGGCCTGGAGAGCCGGCCTGATGATTTCAACAACCTGCAGGACCCTGGTCTGTAAACTGTCCAGATCTTGCGCGTCAACCAAAACTTGAGTCATGCTGTTGTATTGTGCCCTAATGCACGCTCAATGCGCGTAGGAGTACGGACACCAGTAGGTCGGACATATCAAGGCGTAATGCTGCGTATAAAGCACCATAGTAGAATGCTTTTGAAACATTTAACCACCAAATTTTCTTTTCCTAACCCCGTTAACGAAACGGCCGCACGCATTGTCGCAAGCGGTGCTGCGGCTCTGGGTGCTGTTTTTGTTGCAAGCGGCAACGGCTGGCTTCTTGTGCCTCTTGTGTACGGGTTTGTTGCGCGGACGTTAAGCGGGCCTACGTTCAGCCCTCTTGGTATAGTTGCGACACGAATAATAGTACCACGGATCAAAACGCAGCATCGTTTTGTCGCAGGTCCGCCAAAACGATTCGCGCAGGCAATTGGTGCAGTGCTTTCTATTGTGGCCTCGGCCTTAACGCTTTTTGGTGTAGAAACTGCTGCACGAATCGTTATCACAGGTCTTGTGGCTGCGGCTTTGCTGGAAGCCGTATTCGCAGTGTGCCTGGGGTGTATCATGTTCGGTTGGCTAATGCGTGCAGGAGTTATCCCTGACAATGTGTGCAAAGAGTGCGATAACTTCAACTAGATTCGCTTTGCCGCGACGCCGAAGAACACGCCTACACATACTAACGCTTTACGGGAAACAAACTTTTTCCTGCAACAAACGCGCGTATGCGCTGAAACACCATAAGCACTGCAGTGCGTTCTACTGACAGCGAGTCGAAGGGGCCGGGGCAATCAACTTTATGAGGTACGTGTCTACGACTTTGTTTATACATTTGTTGGTATTGTAGCCCGTATGGCGATCAGCCTCAACTACCACCAATATACCATTTTCTAAAGCGGTAGCCATTCTGGCAGAAGACTCAAGAGGGGTAGCGGCGTCACCAGTGGTGCCTACAACAACTATTGTACCTGCACCAACTCCCGACACTTGTAATTTGGGCTGACTATCCTCGGGCCAAAGAGCGCAAAAATAACCGTAAGAAAAACCTAAACCAAGACGTGGGGCGACCTCGACGAATTTGGCGGTATTGGCGTCGACAGACGCTACTGAGTTTGGACCCTTGTCATCAAGGCACGAAATGGCGAAGAAAGCCTCCAGTTCATTGCCATAGGTATTCGTGAACGCGTCGTACTGGAAATAGCTATCGTACAATGATAGAATTCCGGTGCCGTCACCCAGTTGAAGGTCGTACAAGGCTTCACCCAAATAATCCCATTGCGACGAAGAATACAAAGCAGTAACTATCCCCATAAACAAAACCCCGTTTGTTATAGGTACTCTCGTATTGCTTACGGGAGATAAATCTGCTTTGATAAAAAGCTCGTCCAAAGCCTGTGCAGACTTCATGTCGTTATTAAAAAGACAGGTTGGACGATTTGAACAATATTTTAGAAACTCGTCAAGCTGACTTTCAAAACCTGCGGCTTGCGCCATTGTCTCGTCCAACGAATTCGCAAGCGGGTCAGATGCGCCGTCTAGGACCGCGGCACGTACTGTTTGAGGATACAAAGTAGCCCAGACGGCTCCAAGCTCAGAACCGTACGAAAAACCAAAATAAGAAATCTTGTCTACATTCAAGGCTTTCCTGATCGAATCCATGTCGCCAGCGGAGTTTACGGTAGATATATACTTCAATATGTCCCCCGACCTTTCGACACATCCGGCGTTAAACTCTTTAGCCATATCTACGAGATTCTTCTTATCTGCAGGTGAATTGGGCGATAGGTCAACAGCAAAATACTTATCAAAATTGTCCACACAGTCTACAAAAGGTAGAGATTCGCCGGTTCCACGCGGATCCCATGCCACCAGGTCGAAATTATCCAGTATGTCTTGCGAAAAATAGTAACTAGCGGATCTAAGCATGCTGGTGCCACCAAAACCTGGGCCGCCCGGGTTAACCAAGAGATATCCTACAGAGGAGTCGGTGTCGGTTTTTCGCATTTGTAAGTTCAAAGTAAAATACTTAGAAATATCCTCTTGATAAGAGTACGGTACCTTCAAAGTAGAGCATAGTAACCCATCTTCGCATGGAGTCCATACTATTTGAGATCTATTTGGGGGAGTCGGCGCTGTTGAAGTATCTGGTGTTTTTTCTGATAGATCAGGGGCAAGCGTGGATACTGAGGATACAACCGTATTGGGAGAATATGCTACAGGATCTACCTGCGTAGAGCAAGCATACATAGAAAGCGTGAGAACTACTGTCGAGGCCTTGCCTAAAGAGAAACGATTAAAGAGCATAAGTTAGTATACTATGCCTGCAAGAGTGGAAACTGCATTATAGCGTACTTTTCCGTCTAACTGATGTACTTATCTGTAGATTTTGAGCATATAGCGAAATTTTTGCTTGGCTTGCATATGCTTTTCATATAACTTTTTATGTTGCCTGTGCTTGCCGCCGTAACGGCTGCTTGTTTCGCTACTCCTTCATAGCAGTACTCTACGCTGGTTTGGGAAATTATCGAATCGCACAAAACACTATAACTTTCTGGTGTATTCGGATTATAGCCCACTATCGCCACGCCGGCCGCCTTCAAACAATTGTCCACCAACGACTCTAGACTGTAGCATGACTTCATAAATGACTGCGGAGTACTATACTTTTTTGGTAAGTAATCTAAACCGTCTTTCGAGGCTTTGTAAAGCACGGCCAAGCCCGTCATACACCTCTGGTTGCTTTCCGCGCGTGACGAGAGAAAAGAACACCAAGTCATCATATCAGAGGAAGGAGGATTGCGCGGGGCGGCGGAAGCAAAAGATCTGGTACGAATGATCCTATTTCCCAACCATTCCCCCGCCGACATCGATATAGCCTCTATACAATGATTGGCCAAGTTTTTGTCCGTGAAATACTTATCGCACATATTAACTGACTCCACCATGCTGACATTGTTTCGTATAGCTATGGAGTGCCCCACCCCGTGCGAACAGTCGGTAGTTTCCGTAGCCTTGACGTTGCCACAGAACTCGGCTACATCTTCATAAAAAGTATCTACAGGTATATAGCGGGCAGCGCCTTCAACGACGCCATGAAAAAATCCCAACTCACAAGCCGTGGTACTACCGTTTAGGGACTTGTCTACGTCCATGGTCGCGGATAGAACTTTTTGGCCTACTTTGTGTGCGACCTCGTGACATATATGTTCGCCGTTAGTAGATACAAACCGCGGATCCTTGTCTAGATTCTCCAGAAAAACCATCACAGAACCAATACCTTCGCTCGTTGCAATAATGAGGCCTATCTCCGCCAAGCACTCATTGCGGGCCAAGGAAGATAGCAGCAAACAGCGAGTATCGCCCTGCGAAGCGGTGTCCCCGCGCGACAGCGGGAAGATAAGCGCTATAATACCCAGAACGGCAACAAACGAAACAGGATAGGCGACTTTACCCGACTTGGGCAACCTTTTAAAACGAATGACGTATAGAACCCCAAACATTATAGAAGCCATAAGTCCTACCACTGTAAGAGACAACCAGCCGTTACGTGTTGCTGAGTCAAGAGACTCCTCTACCGTCATACCCATAGCACCCTCCGGTACCGACCGTATGGAAAAAGACTGGGTCATCTCTGCGCCATCATGTACATAGGACAGAATGTACGAATCGTCGGGTAATGTAGGTACGTTTACGTATTGAACACCCGAAACAACGTCTTGACTTGGCACGATGTACAGATCTTTTCCTTTGGATGAGGTCAGGCGTATGTTAACAGCAGGAGAACTATCTGAGGACGGGTGCAGGATGCGTATATCGTTGGGCGGCCACAGCAAAAGGGTGCCATCGGCCGGAATCAACAAGGTATCTGATTGGACGACAAAAGCCGCGCTGCTGCTAGAGAAATAACCGATAGAGGTAGCCAACAGTAGTATAACAGTAGTCACCAGAAGTTTTGCGAATTTTTTGAGTATATACGCCGGTAGCATGCACATATACTGTACCTATTGCGCATGATACCGCCATCAGGAGTCCTCCTATGCATCCGACTTGAAGCGCAGTTGGTACATCTATCGTGTCAGAATGGGTGTGCTTACCTGACAACTAGTATCTAGTTTACTTACAGCGTTGACTGGCGCCAATGCAGAGGGTGCACAGGAGGGACCTCAACTAACGTCACGCACACTCCGCCAAAAAGTCCGAACTCGCACTCTAAAAGACCCCAAGATTGCAGAGCCACTGCCCCCTCTTCCCCTATAAAGAGCCCGGTACTAGGAGCAGATGCGGCTACACGTGTGTCTGGAACTTGAGGCCGTAGAGAGTAACGCCCTGCGGCGACGCTCCAGGCTGCCTAGATAACTCAAGCAAGCCGCCGCCTTTAAGTGCAAACACGACACCCGTAGTATCCATTAAAGGTCCGTGGTATCCTACAGAGCGGAGCCCTGATGATACGCAGGCGTCAACCGCCGCACGGAAATCTCGCGGCCGACTAAATGTTCGAGACTGAGGTAACTCCACAGTGGCGGCCATGCTGACTTTTGAAAATTGTGGTCGTTCCTGATCTCTGTCGGGGCTTCGGTTATATTCTGCGGTGCTTTTACTTCTGATACCGTTTCTTCGCGTTTTTTCTTCGCAGCCGCAGCGTCGTCTATTTTATCCATGTTTCTTGTGCATCTTCTATATTTCGCACCTATGCGTGTCGGTAGGCACCACTTATGTGCATCGCTTATAACAGGTTTGTGCTCTCTAATAGGATTCGTTTACGGACCTGCCTGACTGCTTTTCAATATACTCCAAGTAGGCCTCGTTTAACCACTCTTGAATATCCACCGGAGTGGCGGCTATAATATCATCTAGCGGCACCCCGTTAGGCCGAAGATTGCTTTGAACTAAGGTCTGAGTTGCGCGCATATAACAGTCACGTATGTAAACAACCAAATTGTCGCAAGCCCTTAAGGCGTCTACATACGTGTACTTTCCGTCGTTACCATCGGCGGCGGCGACTATAGCAGCGTACATACCGTAACCTATGGTACACGCAAAACGTAAAGATTCGGTTTTATCTTCCTCGGGATCGTATCTCTCACTGAGACAAACTTCTAAATACTTGGTAATAATCAAACGCACTTCGCTGTAGTACATGTTGTCAGCCGTCAGGGTAATAGACATATTCTTGTAGCACGCCACACCTCGGAGGCGCGAATAAGATTTGTCTCTGCACATGTATAATATGGATTCATACGGTTCCCTGGTTTTATCCGGCTGCTCCCACTTCGAATGCCTGATGTGCTCGTATATGCCTTCGTAACAGTTCTGAGCCCAACCCGGGTCCGGTGCCGCTTCACATAAGGCTGTAGATAACTCCACATTTCCCTTACTTACTCGCTCTACACCATAACCGGCACCGTGCCAACATTGAGAAGAGTAGGTGTTTTGCTCAAGTATAACCAAATTGTCTAGGGCACACGCCTCTGTGGCGGCAGCAATCATGTCCCCGGGGTAGGCTTTCTCTACAGCATACGCCCCTCTGGCGTGCACTATGGCGAAAGTACATATAGAATTGTGAGTGTTAACCAGATCTACGGAGCTTTCTCCGTTCTCTACGGCCGCATAAACCATGGCTTCGTTTACCTGCGCGCAGTACCTTCCCGCAGAACGGGACATTATCGCGAACACCTCACTTACCGCATCGCTTGCGCGCGCATAACCTTCTTTTCCGGTGATGGCCGTGGAAGTGTCTACTAAACAATTATATATACCAACATCTAAAGTAAGTTTATTCAAATCCTGGCCGTCGTAGCATTTCAACAACGACTCTACATTGGGTGATTTCTCTCCCGGAGCAGACAGCACGTAAGCAACGGATGACGCCCCCAGCAACAACACTACAAACGCTGACACAAAAACAGATTTCTGCCAAGAGGGCTTAATTGCTAACATACGCACCTTTTATATTGTTCACAAAGAACACTGTATTGGCACTGATCGGGCACTTATACATAACTGAGGGCATTACTTAAACCTTAAAATAGCCTGGTGACTTTTTCCCATGATGTAGATAGTTAAAATATGATCCCCTACACCAGATGAAGGCAGTATATACCAATAGTCGTCCACTGCCGATAGACTAAAACCTAAAGTACTCATACTTACCGAAATGGGAAACGCCGCATAATAGTTAGTTTCTATAGCCGTGCCGGACTCCACCTCGAGAACAGGCGCCTGACACTCGGTAGTAGACAAACAAGACTCGCCTGCTGTCATTGTTACGCGTCTACCTAAACTGCTAATACTGTTGGGTATGGGCGTGTTTTCAGAGCATCCAAGTATAAAAACTGCAAAAACCGCACAGACACATAACTTACGCATACTTCCTTAAACTGTGCCTTCTTTAAGTATTACAGCACTATGGGAAATCGAACAACAGCGAACCAACTATAAAATGTGGATTTACAGCCCGTGATACACACAATGCATATAGCCGTGAGTGTGAACAAAACAAACTACTATACTTTGCTAGGGGTAAGCGTTAATGCGGGTGTTGAGGCTATAAACGCCGCATGGCGACTGGCAGCACTTGATAACCACCCAGACAGGGCCGCTCTCAAAGGTGTAGACTATAGTGAAAGTGAACAAATCATGCTGCTGATAAATCAGGCCCACCAAACCCTTGTTAACCCCAGTAAAAGACGGGACTACGATCTTGATGAAGGTATGTTGAAAGCAGTATGCTCCCGGTGCGGCAACCAGGGTAGTTTACGAAGAGGATCTGGCAACAATGTTACTGCACTATGCGACAACTGTTGGACTCCCGTGCAAAAATTTATAGTAAGCTGACGGTTTCACTAAACATTTAAGTCTTTACAGCCCTACAACTACTTTAAGTCTACAGCAAGTCGGGCGCGATGAGCGGCAAAAGCGCCCGATATAACGCATACAACTTCTTTACTAGATGCGTAACTGTTGTTTATCTTCAAGTCTACACCCTCCCACGAATCTAAAGCGAACTCACCTTCGTGGTGAAGTGTCGACGGATCGGCTATAACACCATCTCTGGCAAGTAGTCTAGCGGCTTTAACTTCACTATCGACGTATAACCTAACGAGATACATACCTAAGGCGCTACAGGGAGCAGCTTCTCGAGGAAATCTACCGTCGCCCATATACAACGAAACTCCTTGCGCCATACTGTCAAGAATTCGCGGCACAGCCAAACGAACATACCTGGTTGGGTCTTTCTCACGGGCCTCATTGCCCAAATACTGCAAAGCCTTCCTGACCCCCGCGGTACGAGACCAGCCGGTAAGATCCGCTAAAGAGTCGCGGGTCTCATCCCAAAGAACATCACTGATATGTTTTGCATGTAAGTTTGATATATCCAGCATCTTTGCTATTTTTTCCTGAGCGATAGTAACATCTACGCAGGACATCATAATTTCTATTGTGTCCGTAACCTCTTGTTTCAAAGAATCCGCTATACCTATACGGATGTGATCTGTGTACCCTAGGGCAGCCATTACCGCAGGGCCAATCGTATCCTTACCACTCGCCTGGGGGCCAGAAACTATCAAAGCCGCAACATTTCCTGCAATTAAATTGTCCAAAGCTTTTGTGGCCACCGACTTGGACGCCCCCATGGAGTCGGCTACATGTAAAAACGAACCACGTGAACGCATATGACTATACGCGCCCATAACGATAGTACTTGGGTGAGTGTACTGCATACCTACAATTGTGCTCAAACTGTAGCGTAAGGCATTTAATGGGACAATTGAAAGCAATTAACGACATATTCACAAAAACGGTACAATACGAGACTATGCTAGTAGATACAGTAAATAAGGCACTCTCTACGATCCCTACACAAGCCCCTGTGAGAGACCAGCTGATGGTAGCGCTTTATATAGTATGGGCGATGCTTTTAGGGGGTATAATTGGTTGGGAACGCGAAAAACTAGCAAAAGCCCCGGGTTTACGAACCCATATGCTTATAGCCGGAGCAAGCGCAATGGTAGTAACTATAGGTTTTGCGGCAACAAGCACAATAGGCGACCCTAGTAGAAGTATACACGGAGTTATAACAGGTATGGGCTTTCTATGCGCAGGCGCCATATTTCAATCGAAAAAAGGAAACGTATCAGGTTTAACGACCTCAGCATCTATGTTGTACACGGCGGCCATAGGATGCGCCGTAGGAGCAGGGTTCGGAGTGTCAGCCAGTTTTTCGGCAGTGTTAGCTATTTTGGTGCTGCGAGTTCTCGGTTACGTTCGCTACAAAAAAACCAGTAAAGAACTACTTACCGATGCGCCTCAAGATAAGTCGTAAAGACTTCTAGATATACGCACCATCTCGTGCAAAGCCTCCTCTAATGAGTCTGGCGTAGAGCCCGGAGAAACCTGAGCAAAAGCGAGCATAAACGAAGATGACCCGCCTCTTACGCCTGTGGCCATACACGACTGCACAGACGCGTCAGATACATATAAAACCCCTTGGCAGGCATCTAGGACGGATTTAGAATAATTTGCCACATCTATGTTCGATTTGCCCCTGATATAGGACACCACTAACGGGCGGTCAGCGACAGGCGTATCTCTATCCCCTACTAACCATCGATCCGGTCTGGCCGCTTTTACCAGCAAACCCACACTATTTTCAAAAGAACTCGTTAAACTCGTAGACGACCCAGATTTAAACCTGCGAAAATTACTTTTGGATTGCAATGGTAACGGAACCGTCACCGCGAACGCGGAAAGCCACGGACCATCCAAGAATAGATTTGAGGTGTCAGGGGTAACGGGCATACCTATAATTATGATTAGAGACCTTATATACGCATTAGTGGATACTTAGCAGGAAAATGCTTTATAGGTAGCACAGAACACGAACGTATGCGTACCGGTTAGGTAAAAGAACTATATAATACATGCACAGTTTCGAGAAAGAAAACATCACACCAAACGGCGAACCGAGCGTAAACTTAAACGACGTCCACGAAAGCCTGCAGCACGCTATTGAAGTCCTAACTAGTATCTTGAACGATGTTGAAACCGGAAACTACACCAGAGAGCAGGCGGCAGTAGACGCCGAGGACTTAACTATGACTGAAGGTTTGGATTTTATTTCAGTTCTACACAACTACTCAGACGGTATTTAAGTTTAGTTGGTCGAAAAAGACTCAGTCAAAGCGGTCCAGGTTCATGACTTTCGTCCATGCAGCCACGAAATCATGTACAAACTTTTCTTTAGCGTCATCCTGCGCATAGACCTCTGAAATAGCACGCAACTGCGAGTTAGACCCAAAGATCAAATCGTTACGCGTACCCTTCCACATGACGACTCCTGTTTTACGATCGCGGCCCTCAAATAACTCTTCCGATTCGTCTACCGGACGCCACTCGACATCGATGTCGGTTAGAGTTACGAAAAAATCGTTGCTAAGAACTTCCAGATTTTTTGTGAAAACACCGAGACTTGATTGTTTATAGTTAGCGTTCAACACCCTCAAACCGCCTACCAAAACCGTCATCTCAGGCGCGCTTAACGTTAGTAAATTGGCTTTTTCCAGTAGCAACTGTTCAGTCGTCTGCACGTGGCCTGCGCGTATATAGTTGCGAAAACCATCAAAAGTTGGTTCAAGCACCGCAAATGAATCAACATCGGTTTGCTCCGCCTTGGCGTCGCCACGACCAGGCTTGAACGGAACTTCCGCTGCTACCCCTGCCGCTTTGGCGGCTTTTTCTACCGCCGCGTTGCCCCCTAATACTATCAGGTCCGCTACGGAGAACCCCGACTCGTCGCTAAGATCCATGTACACCTTAAGTATTTTACTTAGATCAGTGGGATTGTTTACTTCCCAATCTCTTTGAGGAGCGAGACGAATACGAGCACCATTTGCACCACCGCGCTTATCCGTACCACGAAAAGTCGAAGCTGACGCCCATGCCGTGCTTACCATCTCCGAAATTGAAAGTCCACTTTCAAGAATTTTTTTCTTTAAAGTTGCAACATCGGCTACGGTCGGAACTTTATTAGGCTTAGAAATTGGATCTTGCCATAGTAGATCTTCTTCCGGCACCAAGTTGCCTAAATAGCGGGCTTTTGGGCCCATATCGCGATGGTTCAGTTTGAACCATGCACGAGCAAACGCGTCGGCGAACTTGTCGGGATTGGCGTGGAAATCTTTCGAAATCTTCAGGTATGCCGGATCGAACTTCAACGCGAGATCGGCGGTCGTCATAATCGGCGCATGCGACAAAGACGTATCGTGGGCGTCAGGCACCGTGCCCGCCAACGCACCATCTTTTGGTACCCATTGTTGTGCGCCCGCAGGACTCGTTGTCAAGACCCAATCGTTCTCAAGTAGAATAGTGAAATACTCGTTATCCCACTTAATCGGGTTGGAGGTCCACGCGCCTTCTATCCCACTAGAAATCGTATCAACCCCGTGACCTGCGCCCATGGAGTTTGACCAACCAAAGCCCATTGATTGTAACGAAGCCGCCTCGGGTTCTGGGCCCACATACTTGCCCGGATCCCCGGCGCCGTGCGCTTTACCGAACGTATGACCTCCGGCAACTAGAGCTACTGTTTCTTCGTCGTTCATTGCCATGCGCGCAAAAGTTTCACGAATGTCGCGCGCCGACAAAACCGGATCCGCCACCCCGTTCGGGCCTTGCGGGTTGACATATATTAGCCCCATCTGTACTGCGGCAAGTGGGTTAGCTAACTCACGATCACCCGAGTAACGCTCGTCAGCAAGCCAAGACGTTTCTGGACCCCAATAAGTATCATCTGGTTCATAGACATCGACGCGGCCACCGGCAAAACCAAAAGACTTGAAACCCATCGACTCTAAAGCAACATGACCGGTTAAGATAATTAAGTCTGCCCACGAAATTTTGTTGCCATATTTTTTCTTTATAGGCCAGAGCAGCCGGCGCGCTTTATCTAAATTAACGTTATCAGGCCACGAGTTGGTCGGCGCAAAGCGCTGCATACCTGCGCCGCCACCGCCTCGACCGTCTTGGATACGGTAGGTACCGGCGGCGTGCCATGCCATACGTATGAAAAACGGCCCATAGTGCCCGTAATCAGCCGGCCACCAATCTTGCGAGTCTGTCATCAAATCCCTGAGATCCTTAACCACTGCGTCAAGATCAAGGGACTTGAACTCTTTAACGTAATCAAATTGAGGATCCATAGGATTACCAACTTGAGGATTATTGGCCAGAACTTTCAAATTAAGTTGGTTGGGCCACCACTGAGTGTTTGTGGGAACCATGTTTGCAGAAGTGACGGCTCCGCCCGAGAAAGGGCAACCGCTGCTTGAACTTTTTGTCATATTAGTTATCTGTATCAGTGTTCAAATCTTTTACTGTTTGCGCAACTTCCTGCTGGTTTCTATCCTGTTTGGAGACTCTGTTTTTGAAAATAAAACTTTTCTTGTCCTGTGCAGGGTTCATGCCTTTAGTTATGCCGCTTGCGACACTTTTAGGAATAGAAACGATTTGCTGCAGGACAATACCCACTGCCGCTATTGCTGCAGCGCTGACTAGTAGTTTTTTACGCATACATACATTATCCGTGGGATTGATGGTCGGGCCATAATATGCAAACCGTAAACCGTTAGACATAGTGACGGTGTTTGCTAAAGTTACTTAAAGTACATGTAACTATTGGCGTATATATTTCTATATGCGCCATACAAACTAATATAACTGCGGTTTTATCTACCCTTGTAGTATAATCTAGAGTTTTCTGTTGTCTTATCTATGGCGCGTCGACTGAACCTGCCGATGCCTTGAAAACGACCATCTTAGGTAAAAGACCGCACTGTTGTACACACGATGAGCGACGACACAAAACCGGGACCTGGACCTGTACATGCGCATAATATACTATACTGGCGTATACGCACTCATTTTTTCCCTATACATCTACCCTGCTTTCCTCGCTAGCGGTGGTATGTAATACTGCCTCACGAGGGCACACTATATACTATGATCGGGTATCTTAAAGGAATAGCTGCAGGAACCAAAATAGTGAACGTAAACGGAGTAGGCTACCTTGTCCACGCCCCTTTCGCATTGACCGCCGGACAAGAAGTAGAACTCTATGTCAGTACCCAGGTGCGCGAAGACTCTATAACATTGTACGGATTTCTCACAGAAGCCGACAAAGCGGTGTTTGACGAACTATTGAAAGTCAGCGGGGTCGGACCGCAAAGCGCGTTGAACCTCATAAAACAACTTACAGGACCGGGAATAGTTAATGCCATAGTGAGTAAAAGCACAAAAACTTTAACATCCGTCAAAGGTGTGGGCGAAAAAGTTGCGACAAAAATAATCACATTGTACAAGACCCCGACAGGGTTGACGGTATCCAGAGGAACACAAGACATAGTAGAGGCGCTGGTGGCGCTGGGCTGGGATAGACTCGTGGCCCTGGACGCCGCGGAGAAAGCCGTAGCCGGCACACCCGAAGGCAACGAAGCGGAACTCGTAGCGGCGGCTATACAATTGGCACAAGGAGCACAAAAATGAACAGCAAAGAAATCGTCGCCGTCTTGAAGAAGGAGATGAAACTCGCCGAGAAGCGGGCGGATAAGGCGCGCAAGGCCGAGGAGGACTGGGACTACACCGACGCGATGCTCTCCGTCGAGAGAGCGTTCGCCGACGGATACCTGGAGGCTCTATGCTTTTTCTCCAACCGCATCGACGACGAATCCAAGAAGAAATCCCGAAAGAAAGGCAGGACCGCGATATGACAAACATCAGACCCACAACACTTCAAGAATTTGGCGGACAACCCCAACTATCGCATGACTTGAACATATTGCTTCAGGCCGCAAAAGAAAGAAAACAATGCCCAGATCACATCCTACTCTCAGGTCCTCCTGGGCTAGGTAAAACTACTCTGGCACAGATAATAGCCAACGAACTAAACCTACCTTTAGCCAGCACCAGCGCCCCGGCACTGGCTAAACCGGGAGATCTCTTGGCTCTGCTAACTGCCTTAAACTCGGCAAGTGTAGTATTTATAGACGAAATACACGCCTTAGAGAGAAGGGCTGAAGAAATGCTGTACACGGCCATGGAAGATGGTCACGTAGATATGGTTATAGGTGAAGGACCCTCAACAAGAACACTGCGCCTAAAGATACAACCTTTTACACTTGTAGGGGCCACCACCCAGATGGGTTCACTATCGGCGCCTTTGCGTGACCGCTTTGGGTTTACTGGAAGACTGACACCGTACAGCGTAGAAGACCTGGCAACTATTGTAGAAAGATCGGCTAAAATACTCGACGTAACTATAGACCCGGCAGCGAGCACCATGGTATCCCTTCGCTCACGCGGAACACCCAGAGTGGCCAACCGATGGCTACGACGCATCCGTGACTGGGCCCAAGTTAACCAACACAAAAATATCACGGAAGAGGTAGCCAAGAAGGCGTTGGACGACTTCGGTATCGACGAACTGGGACTCGACCAACTGGGACGCGACATTCTCCTGACGATGGTCGCCCACTTCAACGGAGGACCCGTGGGGCTCGGTACTATAGCGATGGCAGTAGGCGAAAGCGAGAAAACCCTAGAACAAGCCTACGAACCGCACCTTATGCAAAAAGGTTTAATTATGCGTACGCCACGCGGACGAGTCGTCACAGAAAGCGGCTATAGACACATAAACGTACCAATACCCTCGTAAACCGCGCGAGTAGTGACACGCCCGGCTGAACGCGAACAATTAGCATCATGGCCGTAACGAATAAAATTGTACAGATCGTAAACGGTAGCACACGCATAACAACCAACTTTCTACTATTTGCGCTAAGTTTTGCTGCGTATACCGTCAACATAGCCCATAACGCCTACGGCTACTTGTTTGTTAGCGCTCCTGTACGCTCGATGCACTACCAACTAAACAACATCATCGATATAACATACGACGCCGGAGGATTGGTTGGAGTGGATAAGACCCCCGTTGCTCTTTGGTTTCAATTTTTTTCCACCAAAATTCTAGGATTCAACACACTTGGCCTGCATCTACCATCGGCTCTGTGCGGTGCGGCATGCGTAGTGCTGTTGAAAATAATCGTGACAAAAGTACACGGAAATTTTGCGGGACTACTCAGCGGGTGCGTCCTATTGATTACCCCCGGGTTTTTAGCCGTAAGTAGGTCAAATGCGGTGGATGTTGTTTGTATAATGTTTGTGATGCTCGGACTTAACGCCTACATGTCCTCAATTGCGCAAAGCGGGAAAACGACGTACAAATACCTCGCGATGTCCGGCATATTCGTAGGGCTGGGATTTTTGACAAAAATGTGGGCGGCGTTATTCATACTACCGGCACTACTAGCATATCTCTGGGTGAAGCAAAACGCGTTTAAGGAAACAATTAAACAAACGGTTATATTAACAGTATCTACGGCTATTCTTCCAATGTTTTGGATTCTGCAAAGTATGCTACGCGCAACACCTTACGTTACATCCAGCGGGAACGGAAATATACTGGGTTTGATATGGGGACACAACGGACCGGGAAGGATTTTAGGATTCAACTCCGGAAACGAAGTAGTGGGTATGGAAGCAATCGGTCCTATGGGGCAGGCTGGTAAAGTAGGAAACTTCCTGCAATTTGGTGGGCCTACGGGTATACTGCGCCTGTTTAACACTAGTTTTGGCGACCAAAACATGTGGTTTGCCTTAGTGGCCCTAGTGGGAACTATCGTAATGTTAACACAAAACAAGACACCTCGTAAACTAGTGGCACTTTTAAGCGGTTGGGTCCTCGCCGTTTACTTGATTTTATCTTACGCATCGTACGGAACTCATATATACTACTCTTCGGCGTTGGCGCCAGGAATAGCCGGACTGGCGGGAATATCGGTAGCCTACATGATAAAAAGTAGACGGCACAAATACTTGGGTATAGGCATCGTACTTTGGGCGTTTACCAACATACTATTCACTGTTCGCGTCGACGACTACCTGATACCTATAATCTGCAGTTTGTCTGCGGTACTCGCGACTATGGGACTTGTGCTACGCAAAATGCCCCTAAAATACTTTACCATACCTTTGCTCCTACTGAGCGTTTCACCGGCATTCTGGACATACTCAGGTATAGTTAACCCGCAAAGAGGATCCTTTCCCGATGCGCGGCCTTTGAACGATGATATGAAAAACATAATAAACTCCCGAGATGCGCTGCATATGGGTGTCAAAGGTGGAGGATTTCCTGGAGGAAACTACGACAAAGCAGTAGCCTTGTGGTTGAACGAAAATCAAAAAGATTCCCTGTGGATGGCAGCAACTTACAGCGCCACCCAAAGCAGCGAATGGGTAGTCAACGGGTATACGCTACTACCTTTAGGGGGAGTATTTGGAGGAGATAAGATAGTATCTTTAGATGAAGTAAATACGTACATTAGCGAACAAAAGTTGCGCTACTTCCTAGTCCCCGAAGACACAACACGTATGGGACCGGGGTTACAAGCCACGGAAATTCTGATCAGAGTAAAAGATGTATGCCCTACTGTTGCGGAAATCGCACTTGTAAACGAACGCGTGTACGACTGCCTTGGGGTATCTTTAACCGGTCCTTAGTCATACGATAGTTTTACAACGCCTAGGGTTTTTACACAGACCATCGAAGCGCTGCGCCGCATCGCCGATGCTTTCTACCTGCCTGACCAGTGCGCGCGACGAATTGCCGTGCGCGGCGAGCAGGACGGTACGGCTCGCGACCAGCTGCGGTTTGTAACTATGCGTCGGCTATAGCGTATAATACTATAAAGCAGAGTATTAGTGTGCGTTTGTTGCCTACGAGCCGATTAAGTACGTGAAGTGCTTCTGTGTCTCTCGCGGTCACTACCGTCTTTGTCTCGATCTGCTATTTTGCCCTATATGCTGATCCTGGTGCGGTTCGGGCACTTTGATCCGTTCGCCCTAGACGCCGCGGTAGGCGGCCAATGCGCAGGTGTCTATACCTGCGCCGAGGCTTGAGTTCATGTTACAGTAATTTTAGCTATTTTACTGATTGTCTTGCCGGCCTTGTCCTTGCTAACAAGTTTCACCTTACATATACCTGCCTTTACCGTAACGACCGTCGCCTTATTTAAAGTACATATACTTTTTGAGGCAGGTACTACCATGGCTTGTACCGTGGCTTTAGGTGCTTTTGCAGGAAATTGCAACAAGACAAGATCCGCAACTTTCATGTCTTCTCCTACAGCCAAAGTGGCTGACTTAACCTCAGTGATAGTGAAACTCGCAGATACGCTGTCTTTTTTGAACTCGCCATCAGCCACAACTGAAGCAACTATAGTGCACACTCCTCCTTGTAGTAGTGTGACCTTAGTTAACAATACTGAACATGTCGCCGGGGTGCTAGACGTATAGACTATGGCTCTGTTGGATTTAGATTTAGCTTTACCTTTTACATCAAAACTGCCCGAGGATAGTGGTTTATCAGTAAGTTTTTCTATCGTCAGAGCAGCGTCTGTTCCCGTAGTACGGACACTTCTAGGGGCTGAAGTACCGGACACGCCGCCGTTGGCTATAATACGTATACGTATTATGTAGAGTTCACCCGGACTTAGGAAAGAACTACCCGCTGAAGACTCCTCTGTTATCACTAAGGAGTTACCTGTGTCCCCGCTAGATACCCACGAAACACCATCATCTGTGGAGTACTCTATATCAGTCACCGTAACACCGGAAGGTCGGGTATACGATACGGTTAATGTTATACTATTGTTAGCGGCCGTGGCCGACTGTATAGTTGGCGCCTTAGGAGACCCAGCTAGTGTCACCGCTTTCGAATTAGACGGGCCTGAGACACCTGCCGCGCTAACCGCACGCACTCTCATCAAATAAACAGTACCAGGCTTAATAGGAGTACTAATACTACTGGACACATTTGAAACCACAAAAGTCCAGTTCTTAGGTATTCCCGTAATAGAAGACGATGGCGCTACAGTCGTAGTGGTGGTGGGCGCAACTGTCGTGGACGAAGACGCAACTGTTGTAGTGGTTACGGTCGGCGTGGGTGATGAAGGGGCTGCCGTGACGTCAGCTAAAGTCATACCTGTAAACCAAGATGCCCCGTTATCAGTAGAGTACTCTAAACGCGTTACAGAGGCTCCGTTAGTATTGCCTAACGCGCCAGAGACTGTAATAAGTCCGTCATTGCTTGAGGCCGTGTACAGGACTGGTGGAGCAGAAACGTTACCTGCACTTATTTGGTAAGTTTCCGATGCTAAACCAACACCCGCAGTGGTAACTAATCTAACCGCTATACTGTACAAAGTTCCTATAGAAAGCACCGCCCCTGCGGAAGTTCTCGATACTATGAAATTTCCTGTTTTTTGACCAGAATTTCTCCAAGTAGTTCCCCCGTCCGTGGAGTACTCCACCCTGTTTGTGCTTACACCGGTTGGAAGTGTTGGGAGTATCGCTTTAACTATGAAAGAGCTATTTCTAACCGTTACCGTATCTATGCTTGGAGGAGCCAAAAACCCTACTCCGGTAGTTTCAGCAACCATGGCTGCCGAAGCAATACTGTTGCCTATTAGGTTTACGGAACGAAGGGTTACACTGTAACTTGTGTCGGCGCTTAAAGAGCCGCCCTCACTCCGATTGGCAAGTGTAAAACTGTAGGCTGTTCCTGGTGTGTCTAACTTACCTACGAGAGCCGCAGGAATAGGCAGAATAGCAGCCCAGGTAGAACCATTATCCGTAGAATATTCCAGTCTTGTTATAACGGAGCCGCCGGTGAAACCTAATTCTGCGTTAACCACCAAGGAAGTCGCGCGCGAAGTTATAGAAAGTATCTCCGACGGGGCCGGTACGTCACTTGGGGTAGCAAATACTGTGGTAGAGGCGCCTGATATACCGAATCCCGGAAGTGCGCTTATGGCAGTTCCTATGTTGCCGCCACATATATCCCAATAGCGTACTCTAAGACCGTACCTGGTGCCATTAACAAGAGGCAGCGTCTGGTCGCTGGACAAACTAGACACAGTAAGACTCGTACTATAGGGCTGCAGAGGGCTCCAAGTCGCACCACTATCCGTGCTATACTCTACGCAACCGACACCCGTACCACGCACAGGATGAACCAATGTCAGAGTAAAACTCCTATCCCCAGAAGTCACCGCAGCGATACTCGCAGGCTGGGTGCGCGCGGATCCCACAATTACTTCAAATCTTTGAGAAGACGGGCCTTCACCAGACGCGTTGACGGCACGCAAAGCCACAGCGTAGCCAACTATAGTATCGTCTATAGCGCCATCATTGTCTAGATCCTCAAGATGCGAATAGTTTCCATCCTGCAAACCCACCAAAGCCGACCTACTAGTAGTTGCAATAGTTACTGGGGAAGTGGTCGCGCCTGTAGTCAACCAAGTCGTCCCGTTGTCTGTGGTGAACTCCACATCTGTTAGAGTGCCACCGGGGGCCGTAAGACTCCAGGCTATCACAAGTTGACCTGAGGAAGGGGTTATACTTGTTATCTTGATTTGTCCCGGTACCAAAGTTGCCGCAGATACGGCATACGTTACCAGCCCTGCAGACACTAAACTCGTCACCACCAGTAACTTTATGGTTGAAATTACTGATTTCGACAAACGACGCATGGAATATAGATTTTGGTGCATGTCGCTATACTGTGCACAAAAGAGTCACGTTGTGCAAGGGTTTGTTAGTACGGTGCAGTTTACCCAGAAGCGTCCAATACAGAACCAATACATTAAAAAGGGAGTCCCTTTTTTAAGGGGACTCCCTAGATGCTTAACTATTGTCAAGCCAGCGTTGTGGGGCTGATACTACCTACTTTTGAGGCAAAAGCCATAAACGCAATAGGGGCACTAAAACTACTTGTGCAAACTCTTAGCGAGATCAACCGCAGTACTCTCCGTGACTTTAATGAACGGAAAGGAACTCAGCACAGATACCAGATCCTTCAACGAACAGACAGTCACACCGTCGTGCGTTTTGAAAGGAGGAGTCGTACTGTCCGTCACCACAAGGACGGCATTGCACGAAAAGCCCGAATGTTTCGAAACCAAAGATGCGGCCCTTGCCGCCTGCTTTACAGGATCTCCGTTAAAGACTTTGCCGCCGCATACTAAATTTTTGTCTAAATTAAAACTAACCTTACCGACGCCGTACTTAGTTTCCACCGTCGCTAAACACGGCCCCACAACTATGTGGTCGATGTCACCATGGAAACCCAACATAGAGCCGTTGACTACGGCATAAGGAGCGCACCTAACTAAGGTCTTTAACACCTTAACCTCCGCCTGAACCCCTACATTGGCTTTAGCGTACTTTACTTTAGAAGACGAAAACATATAAGAAGCGTAAACAAACAAAACAAAAGGTGGGGCGAGAGATAGTGGAGAAAAGTTTATACCAAAAACTGTGTACACATACAAACTCAACAGCGCAACCCCAAGTAGCGATGCATGTATAACGCAGGACAACGCGGCTTCGTTTCTTAATTTTCTGGCGTATACCGCAGTAGTGCCGAAAACTTTTGTGCTCATACACTATACTGTGACCAGGACGTACCGCGAGGCATAGCGCCGCATACCATAAACAGCCTGTGTATACGAAAAAGGCGTGTCGTGCATTATGCACGACACGCCTACTTCAATCTTACTTTCTCTGACCGCTAAGGATCAGGAGAAAGGTGACTCTTCGCTTTCCACTGTCGGGGACGCCGACGCAGTCTTACCTGCGTATGCTCCGTCCGACGATTTCGGATTGCGGGTGATGCCAACGGTAGCCCACTTCATAGAAGCGGCTACTTCGTCGGCAACGAGGTCTACGGCTTGGCGCTTGTTACCTTCTTTATCTTGGTACTCGCGTTGCTCCATGCGACCTGTTACAGTTACACGGCTGCCTTTGCTGCAACTCGCTGCAACGTTTTCGCCGAGTTGACCCCAGGCGCTCACGTTGAAGAACGAAGTTTGTTCCTGCCATTCACCGTTCACTTGATAGCGACGGCCTACGGCGATCGAGAAAGACGTAACTGACTTTCCCGTATTAGTGAACCTGATTTCCGGATCACGGGTGATGTTACCGGTCATGGTAACTTGGTTGTCTGACATTATGCCTCCAGGCATTTTATCGTAAAGAGAGGGTCTCTTCGTGTACATACTACTATTAGGGCCAAAGACGTAAAAGCAAAGACTTGCGTTAAATACGATAAAGGGACTATATACTACTATGAGCGTTACAAACCAATCTACGGTAAAACAGGCCTTAGGGGAGGCCTTAAAAAGTTTTCCTCCTATAGCGGATCTAGAGTATCATGTGTACTCCGCCTTGGGAGCCGCGGGCGCGGCTTTTGCGGACATTGTTGGTTTTCATACTTTCGTATCCCCTTCCAGAGTTGTAGTGTACCTTATGTCTTTGAACAGTCTAGGTATATTTGAAGCCGACGAAAACGGGCAGATCGTAGTTTTGACCGTCAACGCCTCTAGAATACGAAGAGTTGTGCGCACCGAGGACACTGTTAAAACTAACCTAACTATAGAGCTGGAAGCCGGACAATATCAGAGCGTTGCTGATGCAACAGGTAACGTGAGTACTCTGCCGGCGGGTTACGAGTTGGGAGAAACCAACGAAGCGGGCAGACAGTCTTTGCGTTTATTCCAACTAGCCATTAGTCGGGTGCTTAGTAATTAACGGACGCAGTAAGTATACAATAAACGTATATAGTATCTCCCTTTGTTTGGGCCTGTTAAAATAGTCGCTTGCTTATTTATTATACCTGCTTTTATCTAGTAATATATGCTTTTTTAGCCTAGAACACATATCCTGCAATTATAGTTTTTTACAGCCGCTGCATAGTAATAGTGCGGATATGTGATCGAAGTGTACTTATAAAGGTGTTGGGCTACTTTTGCGTACTTTCAGTCTCCTGTACAGAAATAAAGGCAGTATGTTGACTAGTGTAATAAGTACTTTTATCTTTCCCGGAACCCACACCACTGTAGAGTTTTTCTTCAAGCCGGCCACCACTGCTAAAGCAACGTCCTCGGGAAGACAGGTCATGGGCGCTCTTCCCATACCTTGAGACATCTTGGTTTCTACCATACCCGGGCGCACAACCATCACATGAACCGCGGTGCCGCGAAGATTTTCGGCCATACCTCTGGCCCAGAAATCCAGTCCCGATTTGGTTGACCCGTACAGACAGTTGTCACTTCTTGGTCGTGTGGCCGCTACGGAAGACAATACTACAAGAGTGCCTTTTCCTTTACTTTTGAAACTTTCTATTACTTGGGAACATACCTCTAAAGGCCCTAGATAGTTAGTTTTTACTGCGGCAAGCACCTGGCCTATGGCGCCCTGATTGGCTGGAAGTACCCCGGCGGCCATTAGCACTATATCTGTTTCGGTTGTTTGAATCACTTTTTGAACTTTGGCGAAAAGGGTGCCAGTTTGCGTCAGGTCCATCTCAACGAATTCCACCAAAGTAGCGGGCATCTCTTTTTGTAACGCGTCCAGAGTTTCGGTCAATAGCTGTGACTGGCGACCTGCCAAAGTTATTTTGCTGAGTTCACTATGACGGGCCAGTTCTCGCACGATCGCCAACCCTATGGTCGACGTTCCGCCGACCAGCAACACTGACTTTATGTTTTTTGAACTTTTTAGCATAGTTTCAGCCTCTCGGACATATCTGATACTATCTTTCTTTCAGGGTCGTACTTGTTTTTTATTTCTTTAAACATCGAAAACTTCGGGTACATTCGGGGTATGACGCAGTGATCCATCCTAGAGTCTTTTGCCAAGTATACTCTTCCGTTGGCGGATGTCACCATACCGTCTATTTTGTCCAGTAGTTCTAGTATCCCCACATGGTCTGCCGGTATATCTACCGCTAACGTCCAGCCTTTGGTGGGAAACGACAGTAGACCTTCTCCTTCGTGCCCCATCTGTTTTAATACCACTAAAAATATAGGACACTTGTTTTGTATAAACATTTGTACTATTTTCTCCAAAACATCCACTTCGTGATGTGGTACCACAAATTGATACTGCAAGACCCCTTTTTGGTAAACTTTATTCCAGTCATTTACCCGGTCTAAAGGGTAGAAAAACTTATTGAGGGTTTCGATACTTACTTTGGTTTTTCCATAAAATTTATTATACCATAATTTGTTGAACACGTAGGTAGTAACTCTGTTTACTATCTTTATTGGTGAACGCAGCGGGATCGCGCGGGCTGACGGTCTGGTATACGCCAATGGTTTATCTTTGTTTGCAGTAGGCAGGTTTTCTGACTTCACGTGCTTTCCTTGATGCAGCAGCCCTCTTCCTGCTTTTGTACCGTAGGTGGACATATCTAGCCATGCCACGGAGTAGTCGAATAAATTGTCGCACCTGATCATGGCATCCAATATGGAACGTACATTGGCGTGTTTTGACGTCGTCACTTCCATAGCAGATGACTCTATTTGCAACATCTGCACAGACACCTGCACTATAACTCCCGTTAGACCCATACCGCCTATTGTTGCTTTGAAAAGATCCGAGTTTACAGTTCTTGAGGCTATTAGTGCGGTGCCGGATGCGTCTACCATACCTAGTTCGATGAGATGCTCGCCCAACGATCCGCTCTTGTGGTGATTTTTGCCATGTGCATCCGCAGCCACTAAGCCCCCCAAGGTTGCATAGGAAGTTCCGGGAGTTACCGGTAAAAACCATCCTAAAGGTACGCTGTACTCGAGTATGTCTCCGACCGTAACATTGGCGCTTGCTACTAGAACCCCTTGCTGGTCTATCCACAGGCTCTTGTTTTCTAATTCAAAAGTATGGCCTCCGGAAAGAGACGCGCAATCTCCGTAGGATCGTCCCGCGCCTCGCACTATGAAACTAGAGTGATCGTTTACTGCACAGGGTACTTTCTTTACGGGAACAGTTACCTTGGTTGTGCGTGAAGACAAGGTCAGGCTCCATCCGGTCAGCGTTGCTTGTTGCGCAGTATATCTGTTCATTAGTTTGCCCCCATATACGATGCTACTACAAAAAAACCAACCCAAATGGTAACTAAAGTGGCGAGTGGTCGATGTACTGTAAGCAGTTTATCCACGGACTCGGCTTTCCCCGTAAAAGACTCCTTGACGAGGACTATTCCCGCCAAAGTCATGGGTACACTGGAAAGTAGCAACAGAACAGATGATGTGCGGTCGTCGCTGTACTTAATCAGGGCCATATAGGCGTAAGTTGAGGTTGCCACAAACAAACTAAGATACATACCCACAGACAAAGAACGCAGAGAGTAGCCGTTTAAAGATGTGCGATACGGTAGATGTGACGCGGAGGCATTTACCAACTCACTATGCCTTTTTCCTAGCACCAGTAACAAGGCACCGAAAAAACTTACGATTAAAAAACCTATCGTTACTGGTGCGTTTACCGCCTGCCCTCCTGCCAACATGCGCAAAACAAAACCCGCTGACACTATGGCTATCTCCAACCAAGGCAACTTTTTGAGTTCTATACTGTATGCCCCAACTAACAGCACGTAAATAAGTACTATAGAAAATATTGAAACATTTACGCTGTAAGAGGCCGCAAGTCCCAAAGATATACATGTTCCGGCTAATACGCTTCCTGTTTTTGTGGAAATTCTTCCACTAGTAATCGGGCGGTTGGTCTTCTCTATGTTATGTATATCAACGTCTTTATCTAGTATATCGTTTATAGTGTACAGTCCGCCGGCAACTAAGACAAAAGACACAATTGTCGTAAAAAGGCTCCAAGAAAGCATTGATGTATACCCTGATGCTACGGGTATTGTAAGAACTAATACATTTTTACTCCACTGTCTTGGCCTCGTTGACCCCAATAGGTCTAACGCTCGGGTTTTTGTCTTGCTTTTGGCCATACCATCTACAGTGCGCTAGATTGTATTATAGGCCAGTTTCGCACAAAACCTTGTACGGTTTGGGCCATACTTCGACTACATCGACTCCTACTTTTGTCAACTTTTTCAACTTGGAGTCTCGCCACTTGGCGTAACTGAATGTGACACTCACGTATCTTGCGACTTCTCCCGGGCGCTTTGGACCACCCAAAGTTTTCGGCCATGTTTGGCGATCGCCGACAAATACGGCAATGTACACGTCATCTTCTTTTGTTAAAGTGTATCGACTGTTGACAGTGGTGCGTAAGTTTTTGGGTTCGTTGAGTAAAAGGTCCCCTATCTCTTTCGTTAAGGGGTACGCAATCAGATCTACGAGCTCTTGACGTAGAAGCGTCTTCCCCTCTTTGGTGTCTTTTTGCTGAGATTGTGCAAGAGAATACCTTACTTTTATAGTGTCTACCCCCTGTGTTCTTCCTGACCACAAATCTAAGGCCGATATATAATATTGCTCTAACTCCTCGGCGAGATTCGGATCGGTTGTGCGCAGCACCGTCAGGTCTACTTCTTCTACCGTTCCCAGCATTATTCCGGGGAGTTCTGCGTACTCGTTAGGGGTGAGGTACAGTGCTGCGGCAATGGCTGGAATGCTTTTTAGAGGCATATAGTATCAACCGGCTTTTCTTGTTAAGGATTTTTCTATCTCGCAAACAAGGTCTTTTGTGGAAAACGAACCATGCATTTTCGCTTGCTGCTCCCCGCTAACAAACAGCAGTGCTGTTGGTAGCGAAACTACTTTGTGGTAGTCGGCTGTGTACGGATCCAAATCCACATCTATGTACTTGTACATAACTTCTGTCGAAAGTAAAGGTTGAATCTGTGTATCCAAAACTTTACCCGCGGTGCACCATTTAGCCGAGAATAAAGCCAAGACAACCCGCCCAGAGGCCACAGCGACGTCAAGGGAATATGTTTGGGAGATATGCGACATACTTAAACTATGCCTAGTATGTCGCAGTTGGCATAAAAGACCTACATACGAAAGACCCCCACGCTCGTGTGAACGTGGGGGTCTTTACTTATACGTTTCCTAGGGACGGATGTCGCCTTGGGGAAAGAGGCAAACGATTTTTGAATCGCCTGTCGAGCGTCGCTATATCCGGCAATTTCTTACCCGGATGGCGGGCTTCGCCGAGCGATGTAAGCCAGTCGCGAATCGCGACTTGAGCGTGCACATCGTCTGCGTTGTACTCGAGGATTCTGCTTCTATTCGCCTCTCGTACTTCGGGGCTCTCCCCATTCACTGCGTTATCATACCATGCCATGGAGTTTGAGCCTCCGGGATCGGAGTCTCTCCATGTAAACCTAACCCATTTGGCCGTATCTTTTAAGGTAACGGATTCTGTGGGCCAGATGAGCTGAGTGGCGATAATCGGATAGATATCCACGGCTTCTCCGAAAGGAGTGCAGTTGTCTTCGTATACGAAATTTCCGTTCACAAGAACTGGTACGGACATCGTAGAGTCAAACAGGCTCGCAACTTCGTCCACTGTAGGAACCCCGGGTTTACCGGCGTGCCTGGTGGCTAGGTTTTTGAAAGCCGAAGGCTCGTGGTGAGTGTAGTAATACAATCGGTATCCGTACTTCCGGTGTTGTGCATATGCTCTGGAGAACTGAATATGTCGCCAGAACTCAGCGAACACTTTTGCTTCTCCGTCCGCAGACTTATCCCAGTTGGTGAATGCATGATACTCGGCGCGAGTTTCACGGTTTTCAGAGTTGATTTTCTTATGACCGCTGGTTCGTACACCTATCATATACACGTAGCCGTTGCTGTCCTCAATATCGACATCCTGCTCGTATACTGAGCGATTTATCGTCACTGATGCGACTCCGCGGGCTTTATAAACTTTACCAACTTTATATACTCTTGCCAGATCTATTGTTCCCGCGAGGTTCCACGCCTTGGCTTTCGAATACTTTGCGGTATACGGGTCCAGTGTTGAAACATCTGCGGCAGTAGTAATACCCAGAAGAGTAAATAGTTGGGCGCTTGATGCGTGGTCTATTAGAGTGCAGGTGGCTACTTGCGTATCGCCTGTTACTTCTGATGCCCACTGCATTAAGACGTTAACGTCTATATTTGCGTCTACTAACTTGGCTGTTTTCCAGTCAAGGCGAGTGAGATCGCTAATGCGTTCGATACCCATGGAGTAGTGAACCTTGGCTCTAGAGGGGGTTATGCCTGCTATGAGCGTGATGTGGTCAAGTTCCATTTTCAACTGGTCGTGACACAAAGTGCGCCATACGCACGAATGACATTCGGATTTCCACTCAGGCCCTACTAGGGCTACCCCTTTAAGGGCTCCTTCGACTATCTCTACTCTTTTAGCAAATTCGTAGTCATAGTATTCAAGGGCTGATACGGTTCCGTTTTCCTGATGCCTGTATAACGGGGCGTCAAGGGCGTGCCATACGATACCTTCGATGTCGTCATCTCCTATGATGCCTCCAACTTTTACGTCTGGGGCGTGTCCTAGGTTCTCTAACATTCGAAAATAATGTGCAAGCTGCAGTGCATCGGACTTCTTGCCAATTCCTTTGCCCATGTCCACAAGAGTTGCCTTTGTGTACTTGGGGGAACTGAACGAAGATACCAGTGTACCTGCTGTGCTTCGAGTGCCTTCTAAACTTCCGTGCTTTTTGACATCTATAGGCACCCATAGGTGCGTTCCTTCGGGACTGATCCCGTAGTGACATAGAGCGTCAGGTTCGCCGGTTTGGTGTGACTTCTTTATCTTGGGAAGTCTGGCATTCCAGATAATCTTAATATTACCAGGTTCTTTCATCGTCTCCATGGTCAACTTTTCGCGAGCTCTTTTAGAGCTTTCACTACGAGTGCAATCAGGTACGGCAAAAAACTTAGATCCCAGTGCTGCTTTGAGTTTTGCGCCGATAATCGGTTCAAACTCTACGCCGGCCTGCATTCTGGCCAAATCCCCTGGGGGGAAAGGATCTTTGTCTTCCTGTGATAAAGTATCGTCAAAATTTTTGCGAACAAACTCAGGGCAAGACTTTGCATCATAGCCACCGAGGTAAAAATTCGCTTTTTTCGACTCATTTGTGGCTGAAGCCATTGGTTTATCTCTTTTCATTTCGCGGTTAATGCATGTGCATAGTCCGAACGGTTTGATCGCTATTGCGAGTAGTCTATACTGTGGTCGCACGAGTACTCAAGGCAACAGCGGCCCAGTGTCCTTTTTGCGAACGCGGGCACAGTGTAGTAGGTGACTGTGCGGCCTTTGACCTACGATTTAACTGGTCTTAACGACGCCCAGAAAGAAGCCGTTGCAACTATACACGGTCCTCTTCTGGTAGTAGCCGGGCCGGGGTCAGGTAAAACATCTGTTCTAACACATAGAATCGCCTACATGGTGGCTGGAGGGGAAGTGCAAGCGCGCAACATACTGGCCATGACTTTCACCAACAAAGCGGCGGGCGAAATGAGAAACAGAGTCACGGATCTTCTGGCAGTAGCCGGGCTTGGAGAAGAGAAAGTGTGGATACATACTTTTCACGGATTTTGCTCAAAAATACTTAGGATAGAGCACTTGGCAGCCGGTATACCTAGCGCATATACTATACTTGATTCAAGCGACTCCAAAACTGTGGTTAAAAGTGTTGTACGGGAGTTGCGTAAAGAACGAGACTATGACACTCCTAAAAAACTGAAGGATCTAGTGAGTTCTATATCTCGATTAAAGAATGGCGGCTTCGTACGCACTTCCGATGACTTCTCTAAAATATACTCCGAATATTGTCTCAGATTGAAGCGCATGGGAGCTTTGGACTTCGACGACCTCATCGGGCGTACCTACGATCTTTTTGAAAACAACCCTCACATTCTCGCTAAGTATAGCGGCAGGTTTACACATGTCCTTGTCGATGAGTATCAGGATACTAATCCTATGCAGTACAACCTCATGAAAATACTCACTGAGAAAAACAGAAACATCTGTGTAGTGGGGGATATGGACCAATCTATATATGGATTTCGTATGGCTACTCCTGAGATAATGCAAACTTTTTTGAAAGACTTCCACGAGACCAAAACGGTTAACTTGACCGTAAACTACAGGTCAACTTTGAATATACTTGATGTTGCTTATAGCATTATAGAAGGTAACGAGTCCGAACATAGGGCGCGGTTGACGACTGATAAAGATCAAGGCGAAAAAGTTACTGTAGTGACCTGCCGTGACCCTGACGGAGAAGCCCGTTTTGTGTCCGAAGCAATCAGCGTACTTGATAAGTCTCTGACCGTGGGAGTTCTTATGCGAACAAACGCGCAGAGCCGTAAACTTGAAACTTCACTACCCGCGTACGGTGTAGTTGCCCAGACCGTAGGGGCCTTGCGCTTCTATGACCGCGCGGAAATAAAAGATGTATTTAGTTATCTGAGATTAGCGGTGAACCCTAAAGACACCATGGCTTTTGCGCGGGCCGTGGGTGTTCCTAAAAGAGGGCTGGGGCCAAAAGCCGTAGACGAAATCATTTCCAAAGTCGAAGATACTGATACTCTCGGCGTACTAGAAACTATGCTACGTGACGGTTTGCTGTCGGGTCAAAAAGCAGAAAAATGGACTGTTTTTCTAAACGAAATGCGTTTTCTGCAGGAATGCGCGAAAACTTCAGGTCTGGTCGCCGCTATTAAGCTCGTTCTTGACGGAGGGATACGAAAGTATATTGAGGAGAACGACACAGAAAACACAGGAAAAGCCGACAACTTACTGGAGCTGGTGGTAGCGGCAGAGGAATTCGCGCGCAAACAACCCACACACGAAGACGGTACCTACAAAACAAATCTCGAAATATGTGAAGAATTTTTAACTATGTGCTCACTTTCTTCTGGGGAGGACTCGGCGGAGGAAACAGACAAAACCAGAGCGTACCTTATGAGTGTACACGCCGCTAAAGGCAAAGAGTTTGATGTGGTATTTGTAATAGGCTGCGAAGAAGGTATGTTTCCGCACGTAAAAGGCAATACTTTCAAAATTGGTAAACTCAATAGCGAATACGAGGCCGAGGAGCGCAGACTTTTGTTTGTTGCGGCGACTCGGGCGCGTAGCAAACTCTACTTCACTCATGCAGAGTGTAGGCTGGTGGGAGACGCTTTTAAAACAGACATTCCTTTATCCCACTATCTTGAAAACGTGAACAAATCTATGATTGACCATAAACAGTATGGGACCAACGATACCTCCCGATTGGGTAGGAAAACTGGCACTCGCGGCTACGGAGACAGATCGCGGGAATGGGGTCGCGGTCCGACGGCTGCTACGAGTTCGGCTTATAGTACGGGGCCCGTGACAAAAGTGGTCACAGGTGACAACGCCCCACGTTTGTCACGAGAATCTATTTTCGTAGGATGTCTTGTATCTCACAGCAAATTTGGTGATGGGCAAGTTACGCAGATCATCGGAGATACGGAAGATGCAAGCGTGACAATAAAGTTCGGCAATGATTTGAGAATATTTAAGCTCTCCGCTACGCCTCTGACTTTAACTAAATAGAAAAGCCGCCACACTTGCGTGTAGCGGCCTGACTATTATTAATACGTTGCTTCTCCTAGTTTGTCCCTGTGGGGACGAACAGGCAGCATCGGGTCCCCAGGTTCCTGGTAGGACTGATCTATATTATTGAGTTTTCCGACAAGTATCGCTTTTTCAGCGACTTCATCGAAATACTGTGCTCTATTGCCGTTGACTTGAACATCAAAGCGCAAAGGTGCATACACCATTCGCGAACCGCTTCTAGACTTATCGAATAGAATTCGTGCGCGAGTATCAGCTAACCTAGTCTGGCCATCCGCTCCTACTACTGCCGGGTTATTATAGGGCACCGACCTGTGTAGGATTATGATAGCGTGGGCGTTTTGGGCTATAATACCCGAGCCGCGCATCTGGTTTTTGCCAAATAGGCGCAAATCTCCTTCGCGTACGTCCCATAAAGGTTCGTCAGTATCGCTAAGCAGGGCATAGTCACTAAGTTGAGTTCCGCGTCTGTTTTTCTGATAGTACAGAGTAGAATCGTCAACTTTTACTAGCTGCGCGTACGCCACTACGGCAACGCGATGATGTTCCATACCTTTCGGCCATGCCATTCCTGCGTATTCTCTGAAGTCTACGCCTGAAAATTTGAACATTTCTTCAGGATTCCACGCGCATACTCCTCTAAGGAAGAATTCCGCGGTTATCGCTGAGGCTGTGGCAGGGTCTTTGTCTCCGGGTTCTTGGATGGACTGAATGTAGTCTATTTGAACAACATAAGGCAAGTACTCAACTATAGGACGTTTGCTGGCTCGCGCCATGTTGTCGGCGCGGATCACCAAGTCGTACAGAGTCTCTGCAAGGCGTTTGCGGGAAGTACCGCAGGCGTCAATGACTAGATTGTCGGCAAGATAATGATACTTTTGGCCGATGTTCATACGGAAACCTTTTAGTTTATCAATACTTTCTTCTTCCGTATGGAAGAGTACTTGCATGGCGTCCGTCAAACCCCAGTTCTTTAGATCCATTTGGATTGCTGGAACTATAGAGTTTGCAAAAGATGACTTACCTGTACCTGTTGGTCCCATGACTACTACAAAGTTTCCAGGTGATATAAAACCTTTCTCTTCGTCGGAGCCCGTGTAACCTAGGTCTAGTGTTGGCATTCCGGAAGAGAATCTGTAGGGGGTTTTCCCGGAACGCACTGCGCGTTCGGTTTCCGATACTTCTCGGGCGGTTTTGGCCGTACGTACACGACTTAAGGCTTTTACTGAGGTTGGTGGTTCTATTTTACGGAATTTCTCCATAAGAGTTTTGACCGAATCTTTCGATGTTATACCTTCAGCTAAGTCTAAAGCCGCGTGTTTGGTGTGGGCACGTTGAACAGTCTCCACTATATCTTGCCAGAATGCGTGAGGGTCGCGTGGTGTTGATACACCAAATTGTAGATAAATTTCCTTTATTTCCTCGGAAATCTCGTCTGTGTACTCACTTAAAACTGGTAGATCCGTGAGATCTAAAGTACCTGTGGATAGAACGGAGGCCTCATGGAGTATTACTTCCATAACGACCGTAATTGTTTCCCTGTACTCTTTTGGTAGGGCGCTCATAACTTTGGTCGAGGACTCTATGCGTTTAATTACCTGCATAGCATGTTCAGACGTGGAGTTATGTACGCTGCTCAGAGTGCTTCGTATACTTGATACGACGCGAGATTGCAGTGAACTTCTCTTGGGTTTAACAGGGGTTTCGTCTTCTTGGTAGACTGAGTCGTCTTCTTGAAAACTATTTAACCACTTATCTGGGGTGTCTTGCGAAGTTGCGGGGCTGTAGCCCCAGTATTCGGGATGAGACATAATCTCTCCTTGGGGTAGTGTGTTTATGGTATTTTACACTGTTAACGCATGTATACCTATATAAAGTAGTCGCTTAAACCCCTATCTGACGCTCTGTCTGAAGCTTGGAGGTTACGGGAGCGTCGTAGTGGGCGGTGAGGTCACAGATGATGCGTCCGCGGGAGGAGTCGTTGGTAGAGTGCTTCCCTCCGACGGCAGTGTTGTGGCCGGCCCCTCGGATGGCGGTACTGTATCTGGCGCGCCTGATGGCTCTACGGAAGTGTCTTCCGTGGTTACGGTAGTCGACTCGTCTTCATCGGATTTTTCTGTTGTGGCGGTAGAATCTGTCCATATGACGATAATGCCCTCAATCGTTGCCGTGCCCTCAGTCCCTTGACTGACATTCAAAGAAGCTTCGTTAATGGTCGCAAATACCTTATCAGAACTAAGTACCCCTTGAATAAACAGTAGAATGTTTGGCACCGTACCTGCGGCCATAAAAGAGTACGCAGATCCCTCCAGACCCGGTATGGTCAAAATCTTCACGGTGCTGCTGCCTCCAGTGCTGTTGCCGTCGAGTTTAGGTTCGAATTTAGAGAGGTTTACGGCGCTGGAATCTGCCAAGTTTACAAAAATAGTTGTCACATATACGTCATCTAGTCCCCTAGGTAGCAGTGCGGCTACCTGCTCTAAACGTCCTTTTAACTGGTCTGCGTTGGTGGCGCCGCTATCTTTCAATAGAGCGACGGACTCCTCTAAATTTTTTACGGCGGCGGCAGATGCTTTAAGACTGCGCTCCGACTCGGCCAACCGCTGGGAGGCTATGCCTCCTACCACGAATTGAAAGACCAAAATCGTTACTACTACTACAAGTATACCTATACCTATACGCGGATCAAAAAGTCTTAACAGTCTTCGTAACATATTACGGTGCCGTCGGGTCAGCGACCACTGTGGTGGTTAACGCCTGTCCTTCTTTGTTGTAACGTATACCTAGGTCAGTTAGTTTATCTAGTAAACTAACTGGTGGGTTGTTCACCAGAATATCTCCTTCTATTTGAACACTTTGTCCGGCGCGAGCAGTTGTTACATTGGTTAATAACTCCATAGCAGTGACCTTTGTTATGAATTCAAGCACTGCGCTTATAGACTTACCGTTGGCCACTATTCGTACTTTCACGGAAGCCTTATTTTCCGCATAAGGGGCATCGTCGGTTTTTGGATTATAATCCATACTTGCTACAGTTAATTCTGGGCTGGAATATCTCAATACCTCAGTAAAAAACTTTTCCACGTCGGCTTGTCCGTAAGCTACTGTAGATAGGGATGAAGTTGTGGCGTTGTACTTACTTACCAGCGCCATAGTATCTGTTCCTTTGTCGGAAAACGTCGAGTACTCCGAAACTATTGTATCACCCGCGTCTTTTAGTTGCTCAGCGCGAGAGTTGTTGGACGAGACTTCTGCTAAATTGGTTACTGCGCGAAACACAACAAATACTAAAACGAGTATAGTTAGCCCTAATATAACCAGTGAAATGAGTCGCGTCTTTCGGCTTTTCGCAAAAGCTCCGTTAGTGAAATCGAAAGAAACTATAGGTATGTCGCGCCTGTTGGAAGCCACGACTTTAGGAGTTTTACTACTCTTCTCTTTTATTTTATCATTTGTATCTGTTGCGACTTGACTCATAGAGGTTCCTTCCATAGTGCCAAACCGGCGGCCGTAGCCAGGCTTATCAAAATAGCCGGATCTGGTTTTCCTTGTTTAAAATATTCAGCATTTTTTTTAGACTTCTCCAACTCCGCCCATGGTCTGGAAATAGACACCGGTATGCCCACGCGACGTTGAAGTCTGTCTTTGAAACCTCTAAGAAGACATGTTCCACCGCACAGGGTTACGCCTTGTGGTAAAGGTCCTGTGCTTGCAGATGCCTCTATCGATTGTGCGATGGAGTCTACCAACAGGTCGGCAGCCGAGTTAAGAGAGTCTGCCGTAATTGCTTCTTGCGAACTCACAACTTCATCCGTGGTCGCGTAGGCTCCTCTCTGCGCTATTCTTGAATAGGCTGCGGATAATTTCAGTGTGCACTTCAGTTCCTCTGCCTCTTCGAAAGATATGTTTAAAGCGCCAGCGAGTGCTTTTGTTATATCATCGCCGCCGCCTGACGTGGTTCGTACCGAACGTAAATGCATTCCTTGACGCGTGGATACCGTCACCTTGGAGGCACCTACATCCACTATACTTCCCACTTCCATGGAAGCGCTGTTGACTCGCACCAGAGCCCGCATAGTTGCGGCGGCAGACAAATCTATAGCCCTAGGGTAGCATCTGGCCAAGTCGCATACGGCTTGAACCGCCGCCACGTCGTCACTTAGCGCAGAGGATACGCCCACTGTGGACAGTGTTGTGTTTCCTTGGTCTGTTTTGGCTAAACAGGTTGCTATAACTGATTCGTCCAACGTATAACTGCTACCAAGGGCCTTGCCCAGGGTACGTAAATGAGTTTCTCTTTCGGAGACGCTTAAACTTGTTGGCAGAACTCTATTTTCGAAAGAAGTAGTTGGGCTTGATACTCCTATAATAAAACCTCTTTTTGATACTCCCGCCATGCGCATCGCTTTAACTAGGGCTATAGACACATCGCGCGGAGAACGAATTTTTCCTGAAACTACGGCATTCAACGGCAATGAGGCTATCCCGGCGGCGGAAACCAATGCGAAACCGTTTTGGTCTACTCCGGTAACCTCCACTACTCTTACGGATGTGGCACCTATGTCCACGCCTACTGTTCCGCGCATCTTACGCTCCTCTGCCTGAAGTTATGGCTCTTAACAGTGTGGTGAACGCGCGCTTTCGTAGTGTTTTATCTGAAGGCAGTAAACCGTTTAATAGTTCCAATTCGTCCATAGTGACTGCGTCTGTAGCGGAGCCGGTCTTAGATGGGTCTGGAGTTTGCGCTATCTTGGTTACTCCATAAGAGTTCTCTTCGCCTGGTTTATCATCTAAAGTATAGGACATATGTTTTACTGTTCATAATCCCAGCAAGAGCGCAAGTATAGGAGTTCCTGCTGACATCTCACAGATGCAGTCTTTTCTCAAAATCCTCAAGGTCCGTAACCTTCTCTACAGCGGCTTCGCGACTAACTAATCTTTTGAGAACCAAGGATACTAGTGCCATATCCAAAGTTTGCATGCCGTACTGCGAAGAGGTTTCTAATATCTGCCTTAGATGCGTATTGGAGTCAGGCTTGCGTATATTGTTAGCCACGGCTGCGTTTGAAAGCATTATTTCAAAAGCCGCGACGCGGCCGCTTCCGTTCATAAGCGGGATAAGGGTCTGCGAGACTGTGGCCTTGAGTACATATCCTAGTACTGAACGTATTTGGTCTTGCTCGTCTGCCGGAAAGGCGGAAACTATACGTGCAACAGTACTACTTGCGTCCATGGTATGTAGCGTACCGAATACTAAGTGTCCTGTTTCTGCTGCCGTCAAGGCTGTTTTAATTGTTTCTGTATCTCGCATTTCTCCCAGCAGGACAACATCCGGGTCTTGGCGCAATGCTTGGCGTAGTCCTTCTGGGAAACTATTGAAACTGGAACCTAGTTCGCGTTGATTTACTACCGACTTTCCTGACTGCAGGTGAAACTCTACGGGATCTTCGAGTGTTATAATGTGTTTGGCGTGATGTCTAGCAATTTCGTTTAACAAAGACGCCAACGTTGTCGATTTTCCTGAGCCTGTGGGACCTGTCACTAAAACCAGCCCTCTCTCCAGACCTACTAAACTTCTCACAACCTGCGGCAAGCCTATTTCTTCAGGAGATGGTATACGAGTGGGTATCTTTCGCGCCGAAATAGTGGGGCCTCGTCTATCTGCTCCGAAGTTTATACGAAAACGAGTCGAGCCGTAGGGAAGAGCCATATCTACGTTAAAGTTTCTGTCTAGTTTCGCTAGAGTCTCGGCTCCTCCCAGTCTAGCAACCTCGCTGCGCAACCAGTATACATCTAAGGGCTGGGCGGGCATATGTGAAAGTTTCCCGTTGATGCGCAGTGAAGGTGCGTATCCAACGGATATGTGTATATCGGAAGCTCCTTTGCGTACGGCTGCGTCAAAAATTTCGTAAACATCCCCTAATACTTTTCTATCTCGCATTTCTTCCTGACCGTAACATGAGCGCAAAATAGCGGAGAACTGTGTTAGCGAACAAACATATATATCGCAATCTTCGCCTATATGCGGAAGTACATTCGTGTACGCTTCCTGGGAATCCTCGACTAAGGCTATACTTGGTTTTTCCATGTCGAGCGCTACTATTCCGGTACTTTCCGCTAACTTCAGGGGAATCTTCGGTATACCGGAAACGCCCGTGAACGGAAGACCTTTGTGTCCTGATATACTCTCTTTTATTTCCACTATTGTCGGATCCGAAACGGTTCCGTCCCTGACAAGGGCTTTTTCTAAATCTGACAATGTCAGGTGATGTCTCTCTTCTCCGAGTAGAAGAATAAGAGAAGCGTCGTTGTAATACTCCCGGCTGCGCAAAAGCGTCAACATGCTTTCAGGGGTGATGGTATGCTTTAACATTGACTGTATTCCACGTAATTTGTCCAGAAGGTCGTCGTTTTCACATTGCGCACTGTGCGCGGCTAGTGCCCCTTAGGCACTAAATCGTGTTTCTCTGTTGCTTATATTGTTACTTTGACTACTACTTCTTCTTGTTTTTGAATTTAAACCCGCTTTGCTCGCTTTGTACTGCCGCCATATTGACCACTGGTAGATATAAGGCCACCAAAATACCGCCTACCACGAAACCCATGACCATTAGCAAGGCTACTTCTACTTTTGCGGAAAGACCTGCTATTTTCTCGTCTATTTCGTTCTCTACTGAAAGCGCAACGTTGCCAAACATGGTAGTTAAATCCCCTGTAAGTTCTCCTGTCGCCACCATCGCCCTTAGACCCGGAGGAAACAGACTCGGGTATTCTCCCATAAGCTCATGCAGCTGTTTACCGGCCAGTAGAGAGGAGCGTATATCTGTACTTACTGAGTTATACCACAAGGAGCCTGATGTCTGCCCTGCCAAAGTTACGCATTTAGACAAATTAACCCCTGAACTCGAAGCTCCGTGCATGGTTGTCACCCATTGGTGAAGTGCCGTAAGTTTATTTAAAGCCCCGAATATTGGTATATGGAAACGTACAGTGTCTATAGCTTTGGAGACGGCTTTACTTGCTGACTCGGATGTGGTTGTATACTTATAACCAACTATCGCACCTATAAACACCAAGTACGGTAGTAGAGACGGGATATATAGGTTGTAATTGCCCGCGAAAAGGGTTAGCATTAGCAGGATCGTAACTTTTAACGTTATTTTTACAGTTGTAGACTCTTTTCCTGCTCTTTGGCGCATAGTCTCGGAAAGCATCAGGGCTACGACAAAAAAAGCTATGCGCACAGGAAAAGCCAATAGGCCCCACTCTATGTTGTCCGCTAAGAAAAAGGGGGTGGGGAAAGTTATCTCGGAAGTTACTGGAAGTAACCTATCGCTGGCCTTAACAAGCAGTCTGGTAGGCGCGGGTAACTCTGATTTCATGTCCGCGTATATTTCGGTATACTTAGGAACCATTAGTTTCATAATAAGTACTACTATACCACCGATCGCCATAGATACCATTTTAGGGTATGCAGTAACTCCCTTTATCTTGGATTTCACGGCGGCTCGGCGCTCCATGCTCTTTGCTAAAAGATTCATAGTTTCTCCCAGGGTGCCGGCAACTTCCCCTGATTCTATGTAGGCGTGGCTTGTTTTGTCAAAAGTACCACCAAAAGACTTTAAGGCTTCGCTGAACGGAACCCCCGCGTTTAGTCTCTCAAGAAGCCCTTCGTAAACTGGTTTAAGTTTCGCAGGGGCCTCCTCCCCTAGAGCCTGTATTATGTAGTTTACTGAAACTCCGGCTCGAAGAAGTTCGGCTATTTGTCTAAACATTCTGGCTTGCTCTTCTACGCTTAAAAATACTTTTGACTGATACTTAGATCCTAAAATAGCCGTTATATCCGAACCCCAGTTGGTACTGGAAACCTTCTTTATGTTTAAAGGCATATAGCCGGCAGTTTGTAGTGCCGTTACCACGCTTTCTCTACTGGTAGCCTGCATCTTGCCTTTAGATCGGGCACCTGAGGATGTCACGGCTTCATATTCGAAAGTTTCTTGACGATAAGACACTTGCGTGCTTTGTTTATTTTTTTTATTTGCAGCCATAGTTTACCCTGTTTGTACTGTCACTTACGGCTCTGGTAATGCACTAGACCAACTTAAGTACTTGGTAGTTGGCTGCTATGTCACCCGCTCATAGACGCGGCCGACTCGTCAAACGCTAACACTTTAACTACTTCGCTTATAGTAGTTCTGCCTTCTACAACGTGCCGCATACCGTCTTCAAGGATAGTTATAGATCCCTCAAGGCGCGCCTGCGCGGCCAGTTCCGCAGTTGGTACCTGGGAAGCCACCATCAACTTCAAGTCTGCGCTAGGATACAGTGTTTCCACTGCGGCAACGCGGCCGCGGTATCCCGAGCCTGTGCATCCTCCGCAGCCGACGGCGTGTGCTACTTTTTCCGGAACTTTCAATCGTAAACTTTCTAGTACGGCTACCTCTTCGGGTGTTGGTGGTCCAAAAGTCGCGCAGTCATGAGTTCTACGCAAGAGACGCTGAGATACTATCAAAGATATAGATTCAGACACCAGATACGAAGGCACCCCCATGTTTAGCAGTCTCTTGTATGTGCCTACGGCCGAACCTGTGTGCAAGGTAGCAAAAACCAAGTGACCGGTAACCGAGGCCTGCATGGCCACTTCGGCCGTTTCTGTATCTCGAATTTCACCCACTAAGATAACATCCGGATCTAGTCGCAGTATGGTTCTCAGTGCTCTGGGGAAGGTAAGTGACCTTTCCCCAAGTCCTGCACGAATTTCGGTTTGTCCTATCATCGGAAGTCTGTACTCTACGGGGTTCTCTACAGTTAATACGTTTTTCTCGGCTGCGTTAATTTCTTTAAGTAGGGCGTATAGCGTCGTAGACTTACCGGATCCTGTCGGTCCTACCACTAAAATAGTGCCCTGTGAGCGGTTTGTTAAACTTCGCATATCGCGCAAGTGTCGTGGAGAGAAACCCATGTCATCCAATCGCGCACGCACGCTTGCCGAATCCAGCAGACGGATCACAACCGTAGGTCCGTAGGATTGCGGTAATAGGGCCACACGGACATCGATGTTGCGGCCTGCGACCGGGAACGAGAAAGTCCCGTCCTGCGGTTCTCTGTAATTGGCCGCGTCCATAGTTGGACAGCGGGACACAAGAGAACCTACTATCTCGACCGGACGCAGCTGAGGAGGTACGGACTGGATACGTAAAACCCCGTCTATACGAAAGCGCGTAAGTAGAGACTCGTCGGCTTGAAACATAAAGTGTATGTCTGACGCTCCTTCTGCGACCGCTCTTTGTAAAATGTTGTCCAGCCAGTCCTGTGTAGGGGAGCTTACCACATTGGCTTGCTTTGTTATAGTTTGGGCGGCTCTTTGTTGTGCGGGTTGCAGCGCGGCTAGTAGTTGAGCGTCGACATTTGTCATTGACGCTAATTTGCTCTGCACGGAGGCGCGGGGAGAAAGTACCAAGAAAAACTCTCCGTACTTGGAACGCAGATAATCTAACATTTCCAAATCGTTTGGATTCGCTACGGCAACAACTATTTTTCCGGTCCTGTTACGCATAGGCAAAGCAGTATATTTTTTCAACATAGATGGGTCTGCTTGCGCCACTATTGTCGGAATTACTTCGAACTCCGTAGAAGACGAGTAGGGATCGTAGTAACGAATAGAAAGTTCGGCGGCGATGGCTTTCAACAAGGCGGTTTCTTCCACGGAGTCAAGCAACAGATCGGCGATAGTTCTATAGGTTGACTTACGAGATTTTGCTATAATTGAAACGGCTTCCGCGTTGGTTAACAATTTGTGTTCCAGCGCAAGTACCGCCGTAGCAACTTCTAGATCGTTGAGGGCCGATAACATACTAACAGTATCGTGTCAATACTACACTAGTAAGCCAACATTTGTATTAAGTGTTACGTGGGTGGCCACTATAAGCGGTGTTGCTGCCTGTAGGCGTTACATGAAAAAGATTTTAATGAGCAATACTTTTTCTACACTATATGCGGCGAACTAGGGCTGTTATCCATATCTATACTTACTTCTGGAAGTAGCATAGAAGCCGAACATTCTGTGTACCCGCTGGACTCGTAATCGTTTACGAGAAACCATGTTTTTGCCAGACTTGTTGAGGTTGGTTGGCTTATAATTCTCAATACCCAGCAGTCCTTCTTGGCTTTGGCGGCCAAAACTACACCCTCGGAAATCACCAAAACAGAAACTTTGTCGTACGAAGTGGATTGAGTGGTAACCGCTGTTACGCTGTTCAGGGGCGTACTATCGTTCATAACGTCAAACGCAGAGACGTAAGTACCGTTTAACTGCTGCGATCTGTGCTGCAGCCCTTCTATAGTCAATATAGAGGCTTTCGCTAAAGCGTCCTCGTTCACCGTCGCTGTTCGAAGAGATATAGAAGTTATGAGTATTATTAAACTTATCGCAGCGATCGACGCTGCGGCCTCTAAAATAGAATAACCTCTTACGGTAGTTTCTGGTTTTTTGGTTTTCAAACTTAAACCCCTTGTATACGGATTTTTTGACCTAGTAGTCTAGCGGTTAAAATCGCGTTGATGTTGCCTCCACCAAGAGCGGCTAAAATCTTGTGCTGAGGCACAAACACTTCTAAAGTGTTGTCCTCGCCTAATTCCGTGCGTATCGCCCCAACTGCTAAAGCGTTCATAGCATATATTGCCGGCTGCCCGTGGTAGGCCACTATATCTACTCGTTCCCCTAAAAGACTCTTGGATACGCTTTTAACTCTACCGGCGCCACGCCCAAGACAGGCGCCAACTGCATCTACATCGGGTCTAGTAGCCACTACCCCTACTTTTGTACGCACTCCTGGTTGTCTTGCTACGGAAACTACGCGCACTCTTCCATCACGTATCTCAGGAACTACACCTTCAAGCAATAGTTCCACTATTTCTGGACCAGAAACAGTTAGTTCCAAAGGCTCGTCGTTGACCACAAGCATGGTGTACTGCTGCCCAACTACCCACGCTTTATTGGGATAGAAATTTGTCACAGGCACTATACTTTTTGCCCCGTACAGGGTTTCGAAAACGGCAGTATCTGGCGAGATTTTCAGTACTTTTGCGGTAACGAGTTTCCCGGTATGGACTCTGTTCAAGAGCTCTTCTATACTTAAAACCAAGGGGGCTGACTGTGTGGACATAATGTTTCTCCTATGTATTATGTCTCAGGGTCGGCCCAAATCTACTAGGACTGCCCCTGAACTGAAGTAATCTACGCATCGGACAATCGGCAGGAGACTCCAATACCTCTACGGATTCGTGCAACTCTAGCTCCGACCATACGCTGTTTGAGACTTGCGAACATACGGAACGCCAATCGTTACGATAAGGTGCCCTTGACACATAGGCTGTTAACGGAGTATTGGCCACTAGGGCGGATGGGTTGTGTTCTAAAAGTTTTCCCAAGGCCAGCATAAACTCCTTAGAGTTTGGACTAGAAGTTAGAAACGGTATAACATAGTTGTCACTAGTACACGCACGCATAACCTGTTCTAGTAGATCTTTATGTGCATACTTTAGCGCACTCATCTAATTTAGTGTGCCTTGTTCCCTTGTCCGTACATTCATAGTATTTTTACGGCGCCGTCCCTTCGGCTAAAGCGGAGGCCTGAGAGGCAGTTAACGGTGCAGCGCTTATTTTTATGAATTTCAATAAAGGTCCTGGAAAAAATGGCGCGCTGCTCACGGACGAAATATGCGTTTTGATGGTGTAAGCACTTAAATCCACCTCGTATCTAGCCAATACTAATTGTCCTGTTATACTCAAACTTGATCCGAGACCGGACTGGCCGGTGGTTGTCAATAAAAGCGGTTCGTTTGGTCTCCCTGACGCAAGAATGGCGGCATTTATGGAAATACCGGACTCCGCTGAAAGTATTGAAATTTTTACGACTCCCGAAGCCACCAGACCGATCCCTGGGCCTTGTAACGACGTACCTACTACTACATCTTTACGGTTCGCAGGAGAACCTGATACAATTGTTAAACCTTTAGAGAAAGTGTTGGTGCAATCGGGAGGTTTACTAAAACAAGACCCCACATAGGTAGTATAATCTGAGTAAAGTACTCCCGAGGAGGGATATAGAAAATCACCCACTAACGTCCAGTTTGCTGGGGAAATGCCACCGGTCGATGTGCTGGCAGTGCTGTAGATACTTAGCTGACCTGGACTGTCTGACTCTGTTACGAGTACTGCCCCTGCAGCAGGCATTAGGAATGTGTTGCTGTTTGCATCTACTAGAGCCCCCCCGGGCCGCAAACATAGTGAAGTTATATGGCCGTCAACTATTGCCGGAGACGGATCCAAACAGGCTATTTTTTGCAGCACTGTTATACTACTATCTACTCCTCCGGGACTCATGGGGACTTTGTAGATATTGCGTACATTTAGCATCGTGTCTGATTCTAAACTACTTAAAGCGAAAGTGCACCTGAGCGAGCAGGCCTCTGTTGTGAGCGGGGAAGTATACTTTTCTGCGGCTACTATGCTACCGTTGGCGAATTTCGACTCGTCTGTTACTGTGGCTTCGTTGTAGGAGTATATTATACCATTGTACTCGTTGACGTCAAAACCAGTATTTCCCGTATCCAGTGACGTACCGGAATAAATCGATGGAGCCGCGGGCCCCAGTATACTGTAGACTTCTCTCTGACCTACTACAACTTCTCCTGCACGTCCGAAGGCGCTAAGTTCTAGTAAGGTGGAAACGGCTGAAGGTGGCTTTATCAAAACTCCTGACGCATACTCAGACGCATTGTAACCCCATACGGGACCACAGTCTGCAGGCCAAGGAGAACCCGCTTCAATTACAGTAGTGTTATCCGCATCTAGATAACAAAGTCTGTCGGATTCATCCGGTAGCACCTGGTAGTATATACTTAAAGGGTTGTGTTCCATGGTTGCGGCCACTTTCATAAGCCCTGTATTCATAGAAAGTTTGGATTGATTGACTTCCAGTCTGCTGAGTTCGCTCGTTCCTGCTACAAGAGATACCTGTATAGATACCATTCCGATAGTTGCTGCCACTATCGAAACTAGTACAGTAGTTAATAATGTCGACCCTCTACTGCGTTCTAACTTTCTTGGGCTTTTATGCATAAGTGGTATCGTCGTAAAACCACTAGGGTGGGCATGTATCTTGGAGTTAAAGAATCTGCACGAAAGCGCGGCTATTCCCTAGTAGAGCTCGGTGTGTCTATTATGATATTCTCTATAATAGCCGGTATAGTCACAGTTGCTGTCGGCAGGTCGCAGATGACTTTAGCGAACAATAAATTCGCTCGTCTTTTGGAAGGTAGATTGGGCGGTCTCGTGGAAGAAGTGGGGTCTGCTGATTATCTCTCTATAGTTCAAGGAACCTTTGAAAAGCCCAAGGACCCCGGATGCCCTGTTGAGTCGACGGAGTCGTGTGTTATGTTGGGGACCAGAGACTTTACGGTGACTTGGACGATAACTCCCTCGTGTTTGTTTAACTGCCTAGAAACTGGTGATCTACTAGCCAGTAGTATAGTAAATTTTAACGAAATATCCCAGCAGGTGCCTTATGCGGTTTTAATTAAAGCTAGTGTCGAACTTCCCGGCGAAAGCCCCGTGGCATACTCGAAGTTATTCATTAACCCCTCCATAGGCGCTGATGGTTACGGGTTGGTTCGTGTAAATTTTACAGACTCAAATTATGGCGGCCCGGTTTATCTGGTGAGCGCCAGTCGACAGGTTTTATCCGGAACTACTTCTAAAAACGGGGTTGCCTTACTTAGCGGTTTAGTTGAATTATGCACTGCGGACTCTCCGTGTTACCTGGCCTTAGATTCGTCTGGTTCCACTCGACGAGATAATGTAACTTTAGATTACGCTACTGCCGTAGGGGATACAGGAAGTGTAGTACTCAGTCAGGACAGCGTAAGCGAAGTGGGTGCTACGATAATTCAGGTTTCGCCTGTACAGGCGTCTTTATGGGCCGTGAACGTCGATGGGCGAGGCGGATACGCTTCGGATTTGAACAGTATATGCCAAGGGCTGCGTATACCAACGACTAACTCCCAGAATGCTATAGCCGTTGGATGCAACTCCTTACAAAGCAGTCATATAACATGGGAAACCTACTTTCCTACCAGCGACCCGCTAGTAGAACTTGCTATACCCCTCAATGTTCCTCTGAGTTTTGTCTCCGTAACTTCAGAGGAACCTTGTATCATACCGACAAACCAGATGGTTTACGAACAAAACGTCTGGGTGCCCTTTGAAACTTGCGGTAACTACTCGTGGGGAGACCCAAACTTGCTTAAATCCTCTAGAACCGCTAGTGCTACAAGTGTGGCTTCAGGAGTGTTTTACCGTAACGATAGTACGACGACCGCGGTAGATCTTATATGGGACGGATCTGTATCCCAGACCGCGGCAGCGGGCGTACCCTCCGGGCAAGTTTGGGGTTCTCCGCAAACACTCTGCTCTGGCTGCGCCCGCGTGGTTTTACCTGTATTGGCTGGCCCGCGCATGGGAACGTATAAAACTTTGAGTAGATTTGTGCAGCCTGGGGAAAGTTTTTTTATGGATTTAGAATTCATCAACAGCGACAATCCTTATGTTCCGTTTCAGGTGAAAGTGACAAATGCGCCATATGGTTTGCACTATTTACAAGACTTGGATTGTGAACTAGACTGCGAAGGTGATGCAGTCAGTATCAACGATATCATAGTAGTCGATGGTGCCGAGTTTGCAAATTTTACTTTTGAGTTCATCGCAGACGACTACTTTGAGTCGGATTACCTGGGTCTTGAGTTCACTAACGCCTATGGTGCTTCAACCTTTAACATCAACCTTGTGGAGGTGGGTGACGACAACTTACCGTTTGAAATGTACGTCTCCCCTGTTTCGGCTGTTCAAGGAGGTACATACACCGCTGATGTGCTGGTAGTCGGCACTTATGGGGAAGGGGTGACCGGTGTCGGGGAAAGTATCACTTTGGACGATGAGGGCACTACTATGAATCTTGCATCTGTAGAGGAAAGAGGAGACGGATGGTACACTATCTCAGGAAACATTCTTAATGTGGCTGCGGGAACTTATCCGTACACCTTAAGCATAGGATACATACAAGCCCAAGGTAGGCTGGCGGTGGAGCAGAAAATAGGGAGCATATCTGGAGAAAATGCTGTAATTTTGCAAAACGGAAATATTACCGTCAATCTTACCGCCGAGGACTTAGCCGGATACCCCATGGCTGGGGCTAGTATGTGGGTGGACGTGCTCACGGACGAATTAGAGTCCGTTATAGGAGTATATCCTACAGTTCGCGGATGCAAAACAACACAAACCGGAACTTGTACCGTAAGTATATCTGCCGAAAGTTCGGTTAAAATAGGCAACTATCTAATGAAAGTATATTCCGACAGTCTACAAGCGCAACACACTTTAGAAGTACAAGGGGTACTATCATCTATAGAGTACTCTCCTGTGGTGACTCGCAAAGGATCCACAACGGGTGTACGTGTACGCACTCTAGATGCTAGAGGAGAACCCATTACCGGTGTCACTTTAAGTATGTTAACTCCTTTGGCAGGTGTTACGTTTACGGCCACTGAGTCTGACGCCCTGGGGTACGCCGATGTATCACTACAAACTACCGTCAGTACTCCTACTGGTATAAATACTCTCTCCTTGGGGTACCAGACGGGTACGGCCTCTTTGATATTTATCGCCAACAGCGTTCCTGATACTATTGTAGCAAGTCAGGTCGTACTCGAACAGGGAACATCCACGCTTACAACCGTTTATGTTTACGACATACTGGGGGCGCCTGTAGCAGGGGCCGTTGTAAATACCTCTCTAACGGGACTCGCTGCGTCTACCGGCGTAGTTACGGACCAAACAGGGGCGGCGACTATACTTGTTTCCGCGGGCGCAACGTCTGTAACTGGTATACGCTACATGGACGTATACAGTACGGATGGAGTTACGCAGAAAGTTGTTGTTCAGGTTGTGCTCGGCGTAAACGCTATTGCGTCCACCGGTAACGTATCTGCGGGTCTTGCGGGTCCTGTAACATGGACCTTGTATTCCGGATCGGGATCCGCTATGGCCGGGGTGCCCTACTCGATAGCCAGTTACGCAAACGGGTTAGTGTTTACCAGCAACTCGGGCGTAACTAACGCAGAAGGAAAAATTGTTATGACCGTAGGAACAACGAGCAGCGTTGTGAAAGGATACCATAGTGTAGTTTTTAGCGTAGCCGGGAAAACTTTAACTTCCAAAATAGTGGTAGATTAGTATGGTTAGCACTATTAAAAACCCCCGTAAAGGCTACTCGTTAGTAGAGTTGGCATTGGTCTTAACCATAGGTACGCTACTGCTCACAGGTATGGTATCCTGGCTTGTCAGTCTCGGCTCAGTAGCAGAAGCCGGTTTAAGTGAAATGGGCAACAACGAGGTAATATTAGCAGAAATACAGATTAGCGATGATATAGTAAACATGGCGATGTGCGGCGGTTCTTATGGTAATTTATCTAAAGTACAACAGGTCTCGCCGTCGCTTATGGCCGTAAGTAGCGTTATTGACGGTCAAATCCACAGAATTTCCTGGAGATACAACGACGTTTCCAATACTCTTGAGCGTTCCGTACTTCCTTTGGACTCGCAGTGTGCCCCTACGGGAGACGGTGCATGGGTTGTATGGGTCAGGGATGTAGAAAGTGTCGTATTCTCGGCAGTTCGCAAAAGCGGCACCGATCGAACCACGGAAGGTGTATGTACGCGCGCATATGTTTCGCGATGTACTTTGAAAAATATAACAGTAGAAATAACAATACTAGACGATGTGGGCGGCTCTATAACACACTACAGTATCAACTGACATACCACCATAGTGAAGCGGAATCAATGGCGTAGTATGTGACTATTATGGCGTAGTGCAGGTAGAATTTTTAGAGTTAAATTGACATGCTATTCTGTCAGTCAGCTGAGTGATGAAGCCTTTGTTGCTACCGCCGCCTATAAGGAACCTGTCTATTAGAATAAAACCTCCTACTGCTACGCCGGCCAACATGGCATATTCAAGTAAAGCAAGACCTCTATGCGCTGCATGTTTTCTCGGCGAGTTCATAAGAGTGTATACTCGCGAGTACCCTTTTGCATAAACTTTTGTTGTTATATTTTTTGTAGTGATATTACGCATGTTTCATATTAGTCCCCGCGTGTGGTTCCTCGGCATGTATTCAATGCCGGCGGGCGGTCTACTTGACGTAATTTGCGCTCTGGGTACTGTATAGTATATGCGTTTTTTCAAACTAATTCTCTTTGTTGCCTCAGGTTTGCTACTGGTAAATTGCGCGGCAAGCACACCGGCGTCAACTAAACAGACCGACCCCACATATACTTTTGGACGTGTAGACGACACCCTTGAGGACTGGCCGGGAAGAAACCAAGAGACCAGTTTCATTAAAAATTGCGTGTTCTCTGACCCTGATAAGTTCAAAGAAATTTTCCCCAACCTTCACAGCAGTATATCCTCTCTAGACTCAGGCACTAATTGTTCTCTTGCGCAGTTTGTCGCCGGAGGAGCAGTGGCCGATCTCGACGGTGACGGCAACTTGGATATAGTCGAAACTCATGCTACTTTAGAAAATACGACTATCTGGCTTGGAGACGGAGACGGAGGGTTTCGAAAAGATACGCGCGTAGCAGGGCTTGGAGATACGGCAGATTACGGCGGGGCGGGAGTAGGAGATTTCGACAACGACGGTGACGTTGACATAATTGCTTCTTCGGTATACGGAACTTCCGCGAAACTTTTGATAAACGACGGGCAAGGACTTTTTGCGGATATGGCGGACGAACGCGGGATAGCCATGAGGGACAACAATCCGCACTATGGAACCGGCGTTACCATATTTGATTACAACGAAGACGGTTGGCTGGATGCATACTTCGGCGAGTGGCGGCCTCTTGAGTCGGCAAGTTTTCTAACCGACTCACATGCCAGACTTTTTGAAAACCAAGGATACAAAGGACTACCGGGGTATTTTAAGGACGTAACCTTGGACGCAGGGTTAAACATGACGCAAAGCGACGGGGCGGTCATGGTGTTCCAGGCAGGTATTGTCAATACTGGTGCAAATAACTTTTTTGATCTGTTAATAGTTAGCGACTGGGGCACGAGTAAATTCTTCAAAAAAACAGGCCGTAATACGTATGAAGTTACACCAAGACGAGGGTCGGTGGCTCAAGACAATATGGCGATGGGAATAGCCGTAGGAGACTTGAACTCTGACGGTATCTCTGAAGTGTTCACTACGGCCATAAGTTTAGGGCCTTCGTGCAGGTGCACCTCCCCGGGATGCTCGGCATTCGAATCGGTCGTGAGCGATCATAATTTGGTGTTTGCATCAGGAAATCGTCTATTTACTTTTGACAAAGGGATTGCCGTCGACATAACTGATGTCGCCGGTGTACGTAACGGTGGTTGGGGATGGGGTGCCATTATGTCTGATGTGGATAACGATGGCGATCTAGACATACTTCAAACGGCTGGTGGCGAACCCAGAGATATAGATATGTTCACTGACACTAACGGAGAACTTATCGGTCAGGATCCTTTAACTCCGCAGGGTAAAATGGGCGCGGCGCTACGCGAATGTTTTGCTGGTATAAGTTTCAGACTATGGCTTAACGACGGAAAAGGTAATATGCGTGAAACATCCGAACTTGCTGGTATAGTTCCCGAAGGGGCACCTAGAAGTCTCTTGGCTGCGGACTTCGATAACGACGGTATCAACGAAATTGTTGTATTTCGCAGTAAGGGAGACCCCTATCTGTATACTAACAAACAAAGCAGCACCCCGCGCGGTTTAACCGTCAGATTCGCTAACTACAACGACAGTGTGGGCGCCACTATATCTATCAAGAGAACGCAGACATCTATTCCTATCGTCAGAGTACTGGGTACGCAGAACAGCACCTATGCAAGTTATTACGGCCCCTACGTTATCGGCTATGGCGAAGCTGTCGATACTCTACACAGCGTCACGGTGACAATGTTAGGAAGTAAAGCACCATTAGTGTTCACTAATGTCTCAAGTACGGAATTGCTTATACCATGAGGAAATTTATAACGATACTTCTGCTGTGCACTTTTACGGGATGCGCCAGTACCACGACTACCACGGGCGATACAACAACTTTAACAAAAGAAGAGCTCTGCGTAGACAAAGGTTACTGTCCTGACTCGTCTTACTCGGGAAAAGAACTGGTAGATAGAGTTATGTTCTCCTCGAACTATAGCAATAGTAGCCTTAGTGGTGTGGATATGTCTTCTAAAAACTTATTCATGACTGATTTCTCTAACTCGAACCTACAGGGGGCCATATTTCGTAACGCAAACTTATCTTGGGCTAATTTCCGCGGGGCAGATATTACAGGGGCTGATTTCACAGGCGCTTTAATATCGTATACAAATTTTGACAATGTTAACGCCGAAGGCACAAAATTCGACAACACAGTAGGATCAAGTACCGTGATTTCCGATACGACTATGGCAAACTCTTCATGGAAAGGATCGGTAATTATACGCAAGCAAGCACCGGACTACATACCTGCCGATGCGTTAGTGTGTGGTCAAGTGTGCGTAGTTCCTGAAGATATGTCGCCGGACACCGGGGCACCACTACGGGTAGAGGACTACATAGAACAGGACAAGGCAGTGAATCAGATTATATCCACATATCGCCTTTCTCCTACAATGGTTACTAGACTTTACGGTTATGGGGGTGACGCCATAGTGGAGACCTTAGGCAGAGGTTATTCGCAGATTGCGGCCGTGACGGCCTCGTTAACTGTGGTTAGCGAAATTCTTCCTGAGGTTGTAAACGACCAAACACTCATAAATTCTAGGGATTATACGTTGTGGATCAGCACGCTAGAAGAGCCGAATAGACGCATGGCTGCCTATAGAGACGCCAGAAAAGTAGCGGACTATATTGTCGCCAAAACCATGGTGGATGGGTTCAGCGACCGGACAAAAACTTACACCCCCGAAAAAGAGACAGACTGGGTACGAACTCCCCCCGCGTTCAATCCTCCTACCGAACCTGGTTGGGGAAGCCTAAAAACTTTCAAAGACGAATCTTTGGCTTGTAAAGTTACTGCACCGAACTACGAAATAAAGAAAGAAGCAGACTATGTGTACGATATTTCTCAAAAGCTGTCCGATGACCAAAAAAACGCTGCGAGGTTCTGGGACGATGGTCGCGGTCGCACATCCACCCCCGCGGGACATTGGCATACCGCTGGACTATACCTGCTGGTCGCTGATGCTTTGGCCAGCTCCAAATCTGTGGAAAGTGTTATGCTGAACTTAGCTTACATAGATATGGCTATGGCAGACACCGTGATAAAAGTATGGGAAGGTAAATATCTGTATAGAACAAAAAGAGTGGCAACTATTATACAAGAAACAAATCCTTCATGGAGGCCCTATATCCTTAACCCTCCTTTTCCCTCGTGGCCCTCAGGGCATGCTGCTATAAGTGCAACCGCATCTACTTTGATTTACTCTATTATAGGGGACGTGTCGTATACGGATCCAGGCTGGGGGAGCTCTGCGACAAGTTTAAAAATGCTCAATGTGTCACCACGTCGCTTTGAAAACGTGCTTTCTGCCGCAGAAGAGGCCGGTCTGTCTCGCGTTTGGGGCGGTATACATATAATGGCCGATTTCTATGAAGCCAGGGCGACTGGCAAGTGTATTGCTGAGAAATACTCAGAATATCTTGTCTACTCTTAGACGATACTAAATCTATAGTAGGCAATGCGAAACCGGTACGGACTGGTAACAGTTATAAACGGAGAGATGCCAGAGCGGTTGAATGGGGCATCCTGCTAAGATGTTGTTCGTTTAAAAGCGAACCGCGGGTTCGAATCCCGCTCTCTCCGCCA
>SXGQ01207068.1_pt1 | contig 67126 bp, 98 predicted proteins | sample 3178371 | NCBI WGS metagenome assembly SXGQ01 (sample SAMN11356859, study PRJNA531348) | freshwater metagenome | isolation source: freshwater sample F1-20 | place: China: Fuxian Lake, Yuxi | collected 2017-12-25
AAATTATGTTACCTTCCAGGAAGTTGTGGATTCGTGTAATTATCCGGGAGACGATAAGGATCTGATATTAAAGATAAATGAATATCGATTGAATGATTTCTTAAAAAAGTGCTTTGATATCTACTCCAGAAAATGGAACACCGATAACTATCAGGACTTCGAACTAGAGACTCTTTCATATAATGGCATATTTCTAGGTAAAAAGAAATATGTTGTTAATTTAGCATACGACTCTGGTATTCATACTGACCCATTATCACAGCTTAAGTTTACTGGGGTAGAAATGATTAAAGGTGGAACCCCCCCTTTTGTTAGAGAAAAGCTTGTCTACCTGACAAAATTCATATTCTCAAAAGGCCGTAATTTTGATCTTAGAGAGTTTGTAAAAGAGCTTAAAGATATTAAGAAGGAATTTAAAGTCCAAGAGCCCAAAAACATATCCGCTTCGGTAAATATTAATAACTATGAGAAGTTTATTCTCAATGATACTACCGGATTTGAAGTAGCAAAAGCTTGTCCAATTCACGTAAGAGCTTCTGGTTACCATAACTATCTTCTGAATTCATCTAAATATAAAAGCAAATATTCACTCATACGGAGCTCGGAAAAAGTCAACTACTATTTTGTTAAAACGAAATCTATAGCTGACAACAATGTCTTTGCTTACCCCCAGGGAACTTTCCCCTATGAGTTTGCCCCTCCTATTGATTATGATGAGCAATTCACCAAGACGATTCTAGATCCAATCAATAGATTTATAGAAGTTATGGGGTATAATAAGATAAGTCCTAATTTATTTATGATTAACGCTTTATTTTGAATAAACATGGGATTTCACAAAAGACATATACCTAGCATAGAAAAACTAAAAGAAATAAGAACATCCTGTAGTAACGATGAAGAATTTTTGGATAAAATCTGGGGTAAGGCGGATGCTTTTATCGGTTCTAGTGAGTCTATCCGTTACCTGGACGAGGTTTACGAAGAGCTTAAAAAACAGAAAGAAAAAGGAAATGATGACTGAAGAAGAAATCAGAGCTTATTTAGACTCCCTAAGTGCAGTTGTTTTTGAGGGGAAGGATTATGAAGAGTATAAGCTCCTTATGATTGAAGAAGCTAAGGATATCCTTTCTAGTAAGGAGAAGTATATCACGTCGAATCCGATGGCTCTATCTTCTAAGATATCTAGACTGAATGATCTTATAGATTTCTTTACTATACAGGAAGAGAATGAAATAGTTAAAGATTTAAACATGGTAAAATCATCCATCAAGTTAAGATTTTACCTTAAAGAATTTGTATGAAGAAATATTTAATAATCGGGTTTGCCTCGTTTGTAATAGAAATAGCTAGTACCATGTATATTGCAACAGTGGCTGACAGATCAGCATATATGGTTTTTTGGGCTTTTATCGGTCCGTTCCTAGCTTTACCCTTTGTTGGTTACATGGTAGAGAGTAAATGCTGGAGGGAAAGGTTCAAGATAGCTTTTTCATCCGCTGTCGGATACACCTGGGGAGCCTATCTGGTTTACCTTATGAACATTTAAATCCGTTTATTTTCATATACCCAAAGGTTGTATTACAATTTTGGATATATAGAAAGCAAAATAATTTATGGTATGCCATCTAATAGAGTACTTGATTTTTTCTCCTATATTAACGAAGCAAAGACAGAAACTACAAAAATAGTGGTTTTGACAGGTAACGTCAAGGGGAGTAAAACATCCGAATCTTTTGCTAAGGAATGCAAAAAAAGAAAAATAGAATGCCACATAGTAGACGTTAACGAGGCTATACTAGAAAAGGCTTATAATGGACACATTATAAAAACTGGGGATAATCAGATCACGATAGATCCTAATTCAACAGTAATTGTACCCAGAAGAGGCGTGCTAGAAAATTCATATACTAAACAGGTTTTAACTTATCTGGAAGACGCTAGATACTTTACAGTTAACACGTTAGAATCTATGGAGGTGTGTGAAAACAAATATTTGACATCTCAAATTTTAGAGGAAAGCGGATTACCCGTTCCTCGATGCGCATTAGTTCCGAATGAGGATTTTCTAGATTCTGCTTTAAAACAAGTAGGAGGTAAATTTCCGGTTGTAATGAAGCTTCTATCGGGGACTCAAGGAATCGGGGTTTCTATAGTGGATTCGTATTCTTCATTAAAGTCTGTTTACCAGACAATTAGAAAATTGGATGGTAATAACGAGATATTGATTCAGGAAAAAATAGATTCAAATTTTGACCTTAGAATTCAGGTGATCATCAAAAAATTTGACCCGCTTCAGCCAGATCCAGATAACTGCGTTATTTTAGGATCTATGAAAAGACAAGCTGTTAAGAAAGATTTTAGAACTAATTATTCGTTAGGCGGGTCGGTTTCTAAATACAATATTTCTAAAGAGATAGAAGAGATTGCATGTAAGGCGGCAAACGCAGTTGGATGTCACTGGTGTGGTGTTGATATTATGATAGACTCCAAAACTAAAAAACCTTATATCTTAGAAGTTAATTCATCACCAGGAACAGAAGGTATTTCACAGGCCATAGGTAAACCTATAGTCGATGACGTTATAAATTATTTGGTTGAGAAAAGCAATTGGTCATTCTCTAACTTAGAAGTTGGCTATTTGGAAACTATTGAAATCCCGGGTCTTGGCTCAGTGGTGGGCAAATTTGACACAGGAAACGGGGCTAAATCTTGCAGTTTACATTGTGATGAGGTTGAGGAGGTAAACGGTAAGCTTAAATGGAAGATTGGCAAGAAGAATTTCTTACATGATATAGTTGGTTACTCCGATGCCGAGGTCGGAAAAGATATTCACACCAGACCTATTGTAGAAATGGATATACTTTTCCATGGAGTACTTATTCCAGCGGTAAAAATCTCACCTGTAGATCGTACGGAGAAAAGCACACCATTCTTAGCAAACCGAGGATTTATGAGAAGACTTGGTTTGATAGTAAACCCATATAAGGCATTCGTAGTTTCGGAAGAACCTAAAGGAGGATATGGGGTAGCATCTGCTAAAGGTAAATCCCATGCAGGAATTAAATTTGAAAAATAACAAACAGATAAAATGGAAAACTTAAGAGAGTTCGGAAACCTTAGCGAATCTTCACAGGAAGAAAAAACGGAAAAGATCCAGGTTCTTCTTTCCAAAGAGGATTTAACCGATCTAAGTAGAAAGATTTCTAAAGAGGCATTAGCTAAAGGAGAAGCCCCAGTTTCTATTTCTCATTACGTGAGAAAGCTGATTAGAAGAAATCTTGGTAAAACTACCCAGGACTAATCCGCATGAGACTAATAATAGAGTTTGATGATTATTTAGAAGATGATCTAGAGCTGGATGAACCACAGAAGGCTATGATCAGAAACTGGATACAGAAATATGAAAAGTATTTTAATTTCCATGACAGCGGGAATTTTGCGGATTCTATTGAAGAGATAACTAAAGACTGTGTGGAACAACTGGGCATAGACAAATCTAAAACCGATGCAGTCCAGGACTACCTAGAAAGTCTATATACTTTGGCTGACGGTCTATCCGTAGTAATGGCACCAGGACCGGAACTCCAGTACACTAATATTGATCAGGTACAAAGATTCCAATATTAATCGAAACTTTTTCTAAATTTCCCCGTAAAAATGTCAAACATTTGCGGTATGAATCTAGTTTCAGCTTTACAACAATCTAATACGACAACGGAAAACGGAATGGTAACCAATTCCAGTTCTTTAAATAACTGTGTCGATCTTTTCTTTAAAATAGGAGCTTTTAGAGGAGCTGAAGAATCCGATGTGATTAGGGTGTTTTCCCTTGCATTTAACGAGGACCCAGTATCTGCTCTGAAGATTATTTTTTGGGCTAGAGATATTAGAGGTGGCGCAGGAGAGAGAAGGGTATTTAGAATCGCGATGGAACACCTCGCTAAATCTAATAAAGATGCTGTTATTAGAAACATGTCCCTTATTCCTGAATATGGCCGATGGGACGATCTGCTGGTATTTTTTGGAACCGACGTTCAGAGTGAGGCAGCTTCTTTGATCAACGAAGCTTTAAATCAAAATAATGGTCTTTGTGCTAAATGGATGCCTAGAAAGGGTCCAATTGCAAATGAACTTAGAAAGTTTATGGGACTTACCCCTAAGGACTATAGAAAAAAACTAGTTTCTTCTACTTCTGTTGTGGAGCAGGATATGTGTCTGAATAAATGGGAAGATATAAATTATTCCCAGGTTCCTTCGGTTGCTGCTGCTAGATACCAAAATGCTTTCTATAGAAGAGACCTGAAGAGATATCTTGAGTATATCAGGCTTCTGTCTATGCCTAAAGAGGAAAGACCTAAGGGAGTAAAAATAAATGCCCAAGCAGTTTATCCTTACGACGTACTTAAATCGCTAGAGAGAGGAAAAGAGGAGGTTGCTATAGAACAGTGGAAAGAGTTACCGAATTACATGGACGGTAGCAACGATAGAATTCTCCCAGTAGTTGACGTGTCTGGATCGATGATGTCGTCTGTATCATCCTCATCAATTTTATCTTGTATGGATGTATCAGTTTCCCTTGGTCTCTATATTTCGGAAAGAAATCAGGGCCCTTTCCAAGATTATTTCGTAACATTTAGTGAAACTCCAGTTTTACAAAAATTGTCGGGTAACCTTCGTGATCGATACGTCCAGTTAAGATCTGCTGATTGGGGAATGTCAACTAATCTCGAGTCAGTTTTCGATCTCATTCTAGATCAAGCGGTAAAACACTCTATATCCGAATCAGAAATGCCTACCAAGATACTGATTCTCTCAGATATGGAATTCAACCAGTGCATTGAGGATGGTGAGGACCTTTCCGCAATAGAAATGATCCGCAAAAAATATGAGAAGGCAGGATATTCTCTTCCTTCTGTTATATTCTGGAATATTCAAAGCAGAAGAGGTGGAAATAATTTGCCTGTTAGATTTGATGAGATTGGGACAGCTTTAATTTCTGGATTCTCTCCCTCTATATTAAAATCAATATTAGCTGGATCTAATATAAGTCCTATGGATATTATGAACCAAACAATAAATTCCGAGAGGTATGAAAAAATATCTTAGAAGGTGAAACTTTTAATATTAACGAATATATAATTAGAAAATAAGGAATCTTTTCAGCAAAAAACTCTTATAAATTCAACTACGTGTAAGATAGGTCTCTTCGGAGAGCCTACTAAAAAAAAGAGATTCCGTTAACTTTAAAGGATTGTTACAGCAAAAAAATCTTACAATTATATCTAAGAAAGAAAAGCAATCCTGAACCCTTTAATTCCTCCTTGTCCCTGCTTAGGCAAACTTGGAGGTATCTCTAAAAAGTTCGAATTTCGGTTCGAACTTTTTTTTTCTTCCGGGATTATGATTTACCTTTATCTGGTAAACCAATAAAATTTTAAATTATGGAAGAACAAAGAGAAAGTAAAAGAGCGGAATTTTTCAGTAAAAGTTTGCTCACAAAAACCAATTTCGTCGACAAATTTAGAAAATCTATTCTTACCTCTATGAGGATTTTCCTTGTTGTCTTGTCGGTTGCCTCTGGTTATGCTATATCTGAAATACACCATAGATATAAGGAATCACAAATCCAGGAGGTCGGATCCCCGATGGTCACAAGGACTTCTTCCGAGATATCGGTAGCGATTAATGAAAGAAATGAATTAATGCTTATCGACCGCAGAAACGGAAAATACGAGATCTACCAAGATTCTACTGGAATGCAAATCTTCAATCTTTATGCAAATAAGCTGTATAAGGACAATAATCAGTAAGCCATGAATAGTAAGATGTATATGATAGGCATAGGAGTTCTAATGGCTCCTATTGCCTTCCTTTTACTCAGTAGTTCAACTCCACCAAGTCGGGATTTTGTTGATAATAATGTTTCTGCAAAAATGAACATCCCTCCTTGCGTAGAAATGCACAACTGTATAGAGAGATATGCTGAAAAGTATAATATACCAAAAAGATATGCTTATGGTATAGCCTGGAAGGAAACCCGATATAATGGGGCATTTCACTGGGGCTACAATCCAGGGCAGACAAGTTGTGCGGGAGCGGTCGGTCCAATGCAGGTTATGTATTCTACAGCAAAAATGATGTGGAGGGGTAAGAGTTTTACTAAGGAAGAACTTAAGACCAACGTGGACTTCAATGTCGAAACTAGCATGAAGTTACTCCGTCACCTTCACGACACTTATGGTGATTGGAAAATCGTTTTTGGCTGCTATAACACCGGCAAGCCCATGGTTAACCAATATGCTGTTGACGTTTATAATTTTAAATAGTAAATTGAAATAATAACTAAATGCTCGGCTATAAAGGTCGAGCATTTTTTTTGACGATGAAAGCTGTTTATGTTGATTGGCATTTGCCTAGAAAAATAAAAGGAGTAGAAAAACCAGTAAAAAAACACTGGGAAGTTGCTCTTATAGTAAGAACTACCTTTTTCTCTAGAGAGTCTAATGGATTTTCCCCGGTTCTTTATTGTGACCAAATAACTTATGATTATTATGAGAGTATAGATCTTCTAAAACACTTTGATGAGATTTATCCGGTTTTACCCAATGATCCATCGGAGGTAGATTTCGATCCATCTATATTTTGGGCTGGCGGAAAATTTTTAGCCATTCAAAAGTGTGATGCCCCCTTTGTTATGATAGATTTAGATGCGGAGATAAGATTTAAAATTGATCACGAAGAATATGATGCTTTCTTTACTCATTATGAATTATCCCTGGAATATGATGATCAATTCTATCCATCTCCGGAGTACCTAGATAAAAATAATTTACTGAAAGAAAAATACGGGATAGAGTGGACTGATCTTGCGATGAACACTGCTATAATGTATTTTAAAGACTTAGATCTAGCCAAAGAATTTGCAGAGGCAGCTTTAGATTTTATGAGAAACATAGAATCTATAGAGCTTAAATTTTCCCCAGTTGCGTATATACTTTTTGCTGAACAAAGACTTGTTTATGAATTTTGCAGATCTAAGAATCTGAATATTGGAACTCTAATATCGGGAGTTTATATACCAAGAGAAACCAGGGAGGGATATTTAGCCGAATTTATAGACTCAGATATTGAGGTGGTTGCACAGAGAGGATTCCTGCATATATGGGGATATAAAAATTCATTGAATGATAGCATAGAGCTGGAACAACAATTACTCGGCGACCTCATTTCATCCAGACCTAGTTTAAAAGATGATATAGTAGGCTCAATATCGAAGAATTTTGAGATCTATATGAAATAAATAAGAGATGGAGGAGGATAAGAGATTGGAGACTGAATTTTATCGGTACGTAAATACCTTTGCTAAGGCTAATGGGATTAGCGTTACTGAAGTTTTGCAGATGGATAAATTAATAGAGGATCTACGCAATCTTTATCGTTCTAAAAAAGAAAAAGAAAAAAATCAGGACGAGAGTCCAGATTAATAATGGGCCCGCTTTGGATTTGACAGGCGGAGGTAGTTCTTTGAGATGCAGGCAGTCTTAGATTGGAAAGACTTTAATTACCTATCAAACAATAAACGCAAACGTTTACAATTCTGAGGATATCATGAGTATCCCAACTTCACTTACTCGCTCTGTAGTAGCTGAAGAGGTTGAGCTAGCTGTTGCAGCCTAACCAATTGGCGGCAACTGCCAATTATAAAAGAAAGTTGCAAGCTGGCAAGAAAAAAGGTTCGTAGTATTGCCTATTTGACATTGAGTGGAACCTTGAGGATTAGTCCGATACCCATTAAGATCGTCACTATCAATGTCAGTGAAACTTGGTTAATACCGGGGAGTAAACCAGACTGAGCGTTAAGTCTGAAAGAAAAAAGAAACGCAACCAAAGTTTGTTGATATCGAACAATCAACTAAGCCTGTGAATGAGTCCAATGGACATTCGATCTGGACGAGGGTTCGACCCCCTCCGGGTCCACCAGATTTACAAATTCTCGCCGTTACCTGGATAACGGCGAGATATTGTAACTAAGGATATAATACTTTGAAACATTTTAGATAAATATCAATATAAAAATTAAATTATTATTATGACACTTACTATTACCGCTGTTTTATTAATTGGATTAGTTCTTGGATTTTGGTACTTCTATTCCAAAGGAGCTAACAGCAACATGAAGGGATCGATCGATGTTGATCTGGATGTAAATTTGGACATCCCATCAGAAGAGGGTGAAGCTGATGCTTCAACCACAGTATCTGTTGGGTTCAATGGATCTGTTAATCAGGATGAGGTAACTGAATCCCCAGAGCCTGTTGTCGAGGAGGAACCAGTTGTAGAAGAAAAAGCACCAGAGGTTAAAAAAGCTAAGGCTGGGAAAAAGAATCAGCCGAAAAAAACGGGGGCCAAGCGAGGCAGAAAACCTAAAAAAGATAAAGGAAACGATCTACTACTAAGCTAATAAAAAAATCCCTCTCAGAGGGATTTTTTATGAGATAATTTTTTAACCCCGAGTTGGATACTTATTTTTGATCCGACCTTTTAAAAATAAAAATATGCTAATTAGAAACACCAGAAACTTCATCCTACTACGAGTTTATAAAACTCTCAGATTTCTTAAAACCGGCAAATATGGGAAATCCCAGGTAACTAAAAAAGAGAGAACCCTCAGAAAAATAATTAGAGGTGTTTTACAAGATCCGGAAAATCGGGTACTTTATTCTCCTGAAAGCTACAGAATATTTGCTCATAATAAAACTAAAACCTATATAATTTCTTTCGATGATAGAGAGATACGAATCACCAATCATAAATTTTTCTCTAGCTTTAGTGTTAATCCTGAATTTGGAAGAATATTAATTCGGGAAGCTTATGATCGTATTGAGAATGATCTTAGAGAACTAGAGAGCGAATCGGTTTGTAATGAGGATTTCTTTTTGAATGAGGTATGTGATAATCTTACAGATATTAGCACCAAGAAATCTAAAGTCCAGGAGAATTTCATTCCTGAGAATAGCGAGAAATATTTTCAGGAACTTATGAAAGAGAATCATTTACTTTAAAAACAATATTTTATGATTTTATGTTTTATCTCAGATACACATGGGAGGCATTATGATCTAAGATTGAATTTGTCGCTGGAGAAAATATTGTTGACATATCCGGACGTAGTTTTAATCCACTGTGGGGACGTTTCTAATAGAGGTAGAGAAAGTGAGGTCCAGGATTTTATAGAATGGTATGATTCCTTAAATTTTAAACATAAGATTTTTATCGCTGGTAATCACGACTTTTTATTCGAAATGGATCCTAAAAAATCAGACGATCTGATTTCAGGAACATCTTTAATATATCTGAATGATTCCGAATTTATACTAGACGGGATAAAATTCTGGGGTAGCCCGATAACCCCGTGGTTTTATGATTGGGCTTTTAATCGCAGGGACGAAATCATAAATCATTGGAATTTAATTCCCGATGATACTGATGTTCTTATTACTCATGGTCCTCCTTATGGAACTTTGGATTTTACCCTTAACGGTCACAAGAATGTAGGGTGTCCAGAGTTATCAAGAAAAATAGGATCTTTAAAGAATCTTATGATCCACGCATTTGGACACATCCACGAGTCATTTGGGAAAGAAACGACTAATGGAGTCTCCTATGTAAATGCTTCTATTCTTAATTTATCATATGTCCCGACCAATGAGCCTGTTCTTTTTGATACGGAAAAGAAAAAGACATGGTATTTTTCAGAGGAAGATTGAAATTTTATCTAAGTTAAATCATAAAAAAGAAAAAAGAAAATATTAATGAAAACATTCCAATATCCTTCCCACGCTATAAAATGGACTAAGGAAAGGTTATCTGATTGCGGATATGTCGTTAAAACGGAAAAATGGCAAGGCATCGAAGCCCCGGATGATATGTTTGAGATTATGAATCATTCGTTCCAGATGTTTATACCACAATCATTGGAAGAACTTATAGATGAAGTTAAGCCTAATTTACCATGGGCGAATCAACATTTTTTTGAAAGAGTTGGCGGATTGCCGTTAAATCCACCACCATCACATGTTAATTGGCCTTTTGCACAGAAAAATAACGAACAATTCGGAGGGACTACAAGATTTTCCCATACATATCCGGAAAGAATCTGGCCCAAGACAGCTACGGACGATATTAATGAATTACCAATAGAAAACCACAGAGGTATTAGATTTGATTATGGGGACTTGGGCGATGTAATAGATCTTTTAGAAAAAGAGCCATTTACTAGACAAGCTTTTCTCCCTATCTGGTTTCCTGAGGATACTGGAGTAACCCACGGGGAAAGAGTTCCTTGCACAATCGGTTATCATTTTATGAGAAGGGATAAATTTTTTCATATCTCATATTTTATTAGATCTTGCGATTACATTAGACACTTTAGAGACGACATATATTTGGCTATCAGAAAGCTAATGTGGATTTTGGAAGAACTTAAAAAAAGAGACCCTGAAAACTGGGGAAATGTTATTCCTGGGTATTATGCCATGCACATAATTTCTCTCCATTGCTTTAATAAGGAGAAGGGACTTTTAAAATTAAGTAATAAATAGTATGGAAAGGGAAATGTTAAATGAGCTTTTAGATTTAGCAGATCGATATCCCAATGATGCTGAATTAGGTAAGTATATAAGGATAGCAATTAGAAAATTCAGGGATGAGTTAAATCTTGCTAAGAAAAAAGAAACAACCAACAAAAAATAGTTTTATGGATCTCAAAGCTAGTTACTTTAAAGAAATCAAAAAGCCGACGGAGAACATGCTTTCTCATTATGAGAAAATGTTCAAAAGGAATCAGTCCAAGTTTATGAGAAGATCAAGTCTAGAAGTTTCTCACTTAGGGTCTGAATTTGACTATGATGACAAAAGATTAAAGCTATTGGGATCTATGGATTCTACTCTAATGGTAACCGAAGATATCAATGACGGTAAATGTTATATAGTTCACGGAGATAGCGTTACCAACTGCATATTAAAAAATAACTAATCGCTTTGCTAGATTTTTACGTTAAGACATATAGTCCAGAGGTACACATACAGATATGTGAGCTGATTTCTCTTACCCTAACGAAGATTATGGAGGATAAAATGGGAGATGATGAAGCTGATGATTTTTATGGAATGTTCTTGTTACGTAGCAGCGATGATGTATACGAGTTATTTTCTGAATTTAGAGAAATAACTTTAGAAATGCCTAGGGGAAAAGTTATCCGTTAGTCCCCTTTCCTTTTTTTCTCGTCGATATATAGTCAGTATCTGTATCTTTTTGGAATTGGGCAATAAAACAAAATGATATATGGACGAGAATAACATAAACCAGACGTTCCTAATGAAGCAAATATTAGATGAGCTATCTAAGCTTAAGTCTAATATGCCAAACGGAGAGTTGAAACATCTTCAGGATAGCATAGAAGATTTAAAGAGAGACCAGAAGTCTCTTAAAGATGACATCTCGGACATTAAAAGAAAGCTGCTTGATCCAGAAACTGGTGTTATTGTTAAGGTTAACGAGAACACCAAATTTAGGATACAGGAGGAGGATAGATACGAGAATTATTTAGAATTTAATGCGGACCTACAAAGTTTAAAAAAATGGCAGGGAGGGATAAACAAAGCAATGTGGATAATCTTTACCGCTATTTTCGCCATCGCTCTTAAGGTTATCTTCGGAGTGGGATAGGCACTAAAAAAAATATAGCCCCATGGAATCAGGAAGCTTCAAAGAGTTCATGGACATGCAGGACAATGAAGGTCCTTTTCTAGGAGATTTAATTTACCCTAAGGTAAAGGAAGCTATTCTAGAAAATTATAAAGAGGCAAATCTCTTTACATTAATTCCTACCGATAATGAGGATTACCCAGATGGCATTGTTTTTAGTCTAGATCGCGAACAGTTCCACATATTTCTTGAACATTATTTAACCATGTGCGAGGAGAATGAGCTTTATGAGAGATGCTCAGAAATACTGGATTTACAGGAACTTATTACAGATGAATAAAGACATGAACGAGGACGAGAAGAAAATATATGACAGAGCTCTTGTAAAGTATTCAATCATTATAAGATGTGGGGGCAACTCGATAGAGGAGATCAAGGAATGTATTGACATATTCGAGCAATTTGAAGATTATGAAAAATGTGCAGATCTACTCGAAATTTTAAAAGCTTATGAGTCTAAAAAGTTATGATAATACAAGGAAGTGAGGACTATAAATAGACAAGTTTTTGAGAATGCTCTAAAAAGCATGGAGATATATGGGCTAGACGGTATGAAGTCGCCTAGGATTTTATCTAAAAGAAATATAATCAGAGAATCCCTAATTAAGTACTACGAGTCGACAGAAGAATTCGAAAAATGTAAATTCATAGTTGGGTTTTTTGAGGATCTGGAAAAAGAAATAAAAAGAACTAAGGCTGGTAAGAAAAATATAAATAAGTCCTCCGAACAAACTGCGGAAGAATAGCCTACATGAAATCCACTTTTTGAAACCTTTGGTTGTTTATACGATATAATTGTTATCAAAAACAAACAAATAATTAATGAAGTTTTCAGAATTATCATCAGATCAAATTTTCGAAATCTCAAAGATATACTGGGATAGGAAAATGGGTTGGGATGAGAGAATGGAAGCGCTCAGTCAATACCTAGGTAAATCTGAAAGGACTGTTCAGAAATGGATATCCAAATTAGGTATTACAGAGAAGTCTATTCAGGAGTCTCCACAGCTAATCAAGGCTAAAGAAAAAAAATTCAACAAGAAGAGAAAAAGATTTATTGTTACGTGGGCACAGAACGATACTCCTGTGCATGAGAATTTTATCTGCAATATAGAAACTTATGCGAATCACATAAAGGCTGATATACACGTTATAGCGGGAAGATATAAAAATCCGACGTCAGTTTTTACAGATAAGAAATACGAAGAGTGGCCAGAGAGGGTTTTAAAATATCTGGATGCAAATCGTCATGAAATTCACAAGTACATGTGGATAATGTCGGATGTCAAAATCCAACCCACTGCCGTTGACCCTATGACAGGTTTACAGGGAATGACCGGAATCAATTCTTGTATTTTCGGCTCACCTAAAGTTCAGATGGAAACTATACCTGTTTTAGAAGGTAACCTTCCCAAGATTATGATGACAACCGGTGCATGTACAGTTAAGAATTACACCGATTCAAAATCTGGAAAGAAGGGAGAATTTCATCACACTTTAGGATTTGTCGTTGTAGAGATTAAAGACGATGAGACATTTTTTGCTAGACAAGTAACCGCTAGCGAGTCTGGAGATTTCACTGATTTGTATTATAGGGTAGAGTATGATCCGGACGAGGACTCGAGTACGGTAAAAACAATAGACAGGGTTTCTGCATTAATTTTAGGTGATGTACACTACGGTCAGCATGACGAAGAGGTTATAAGCAAGACTCGGGAGATGATGGATAATATTAGACCTGATTACGTGGTTCTGCATGATGTCTTCGATGGCCTTTCAATAAACCACCATGAGGCTAATGACCCATTCGTACAATATCATCGAGAAATGGAAGGAACCAATTCACTAAGAAGCGAGATTGACTCGATGTTAGATGGGCTTGAGGTTTTTCGGGATTATAAAACAGTTATTGTGAGGAGCAATCACGATGATTTTCTCGACCGGTGGCTAAAAAACACCGACTGGAGAAAGGCTACTACCATGAAGAATTCTATCGAGTACATGGAATTTAGCACACTCTTATTAAAGGGTGAAGCTCCTAAGGGAATTATACCTTATCTAATAAACCAGAAGTTCCCAGAATTTATCACTTTAGGAAGGAGTGATAGCTTTGTAGTTAGAGACTGGGAATTGGGGCAGCACGGAGATATTGGATCTAATGGGGCTAGAGGATCTTTGCTTCAGTTTAGAAAGCTCAATAGAAAAATTGTCGTGGGCCACTATCATTCTCCGGGTAGAAAGGATGGCGCCCTGGCCGTGGGTACTTCAACCAAGCTTAGAGTTAATTATAATCTAGGACCAAGCGGTTGGCTAAATTCACATGTCATTATTCACGACGACGGTAAAGCCCAACATATAAATTTTATAAAAGGTGGATTCACCACATTTAAACCATAATCCAGTATGGATAAAATATACAATTTCATTGCAGGAGTAGACGAGGTAGGCAGAGGATGTCTTTGTGGTCCGGTAGTTGCTGCTGCTGTGATCTTACCCGAGGGATTTCATGATCCTAGAATTAAAGATAGCAAGCTTATCAAAAGTCAAGCAAAAAGGGAAGAGGCTGAGGCTATTATAAAAGCAAATGCTATTTCATGGGGAATAGGAGCTAGCTCACCACAGGAGATAGATCAGATTAATATTTTACAGGCTACCTTTCTTGCTATGAAGAGAGCAATCGATTCCTGCTCCAGAAGACCTGACTTTCTTTATATAGACGGTGACAAATTTCCGGGTCACTCTGGAATACCTTATGAGTGTGTTATAAAGGGTGATTCTAAAATACACTCTATCTCCGCAGCTTCTATTTTAGCAAAAGTTCATAGGGATAAGCTTATGAGACAAATAGGTATTGAATATCCGGGATATAAATGGGAGAGCAACGTTGGATATGGTACTGCTGATCACATTAACGAGATAAAAAAATCCGGATTAACCAAGCATCACAGGAAATCATTTTGCTTAAACTATATAAAATAAATCGATGATGGAAAAGACCTCATTACAGTGGTTTATCGAGCAACTTCCTATAAGGATGAAGAATTATCTTAGGGAAGAAATTGTGAAAGCCGAAGAGATGGAAAGAAATCAGATAATGAATTCTTGGGATGACGGCTACGAAAAGGGCCGTCGGGATCGAATGGAAAAGGTAACTAATCCAGTTGGTAATTCTGAAATTTATTATGACATGTTGTATAAAAAAGACAGATAGTAAACAAGAACATAATTCTAAACAGAAATGGAACAAACAGAAAACAACTCACAAAATTCTACCCACGAAGAAACTGAAATAAAAATTCCTGGGGTAGAGGAATTTGATAGGGCGGAATGGCTTTTTCAATTCGATGAAGAAGATCCGGTAGTTATAGCTTGGAGCAACAGCAAAGATGAGCCAGGAGAACTATCCTTCATATTTAAAGCTAATAACGAGAGTAATTTAATTTTCAGATCTCAAGACGGATCTAAAGTTCTAAAGATATTTGCAAGAAGAATGTCGGAAGAAAGAAGAGCAGAGCTAGATGAAATTGAGAGAAAGGAAAGAGAGCTAATAGAAAAGATAAACGGCTCACTCGAGGAATAAAAAACAAAAAATGACAAAAAGCGATACCAAATTCGATTTCGATGATATCTTAATCCAGCCAGCTATAATTAGTAACATTTCTTCCAGAAGTGAGATCAGTGTTATTTATGAAGATGGGTATTTACCTCTTTTTACTGCTCCTATGGATACGGTGGTTAGTGAAGCTAATGTAGGGATATTTCAGGACCAGGGTATAAGGGTAGTAAAGCCAAGAACTATGAATAATGGATATGATTATTCATTAGGCCACTTTAACGAATTTATCTCATTTGGACTAGATTCCTTCAATCAAATTTTTCTAAACGAAAAAGGCAAATTCGAATACGATAATGAGATCTACGTTCTTATAGACATAGCAAACGGTCACATGTCAAAGCTTATTGACTCAGTAAAAAATGCCAAAGAAATATATGGTAATCAGATGATTCTTATGGCTGGCAACGTTGCAAACCCTAAAACATATTCGGATCTTTCTGATGCAGGTGCTGATTATGTGAGGGTAGGTATCGGTAACGGAGGAGGGTGCTTGACTACAGTACAGACTGGTGTTGGGTATCCGATGGGATCTTTAGTAAAAGAATGTTACATTGAAAGCTGTTTTATCGATAACCCTGCAAAGATAGTTGCTGACGGAGGATTTAAAAGCTATTCTGATATCATAAAAGCTTTAGCACTTGGAGCTGATTATGTTATGTTAGGATCTATTTTCAACAAAGCCCTAGAAAGTGCAGGTGAAACTTACATGGAAGAATTTACCAGTAGATCAAACCCTAGGGAAACTGTCGACCAGTACTCAGAAAAAACGAAAGAGATCTTCGAGTGCGGAACTAAGATGGTTAAAAGTTTTAGAGGAATGAGTACAAAAGAAGCTCAGAAAGCTATGGGTAAAACGGTACTTAAAACTAGCGAGGGTGTTAATAGAATACACCCGGTAGAATACACATTAGAGGGCTGGACTAATAATTTTAAAAGCTATCTTTCTTCAGCCATGAGTTATTCTAACGCTAGAACTCTAAAAGAATTCATAGGACTAGCAAAATACAACTATGTAACAACTAGCTCTATAAACAGATATAAAAAATGAGAAGGGGAGATTTTTGTTTACTTAATTCTGAAGGATGTCTGTTATCATGCGCTAGACATAATGAATACGTTAAAGTAAATTCAGAGGAAGAGAAATGCAATTATATTTTCGTTATCTACGATAAGGATAACGGGATAGTGGATATTTTAGATTCCCCTAAAATGGTGGAGTTCATACACGGAAGTCTAGAAATCCACGGTGTTTTGGGAAGCTACCGATATTCAGAGTTCCCTGGGGATATGAAACCAGATCTTAAAAAACTAGACGAATTCATAGGTATAAACACCACTGGTAAAATATATTAGAATTTTTTTGGTATATAGATCTAAAAAATAATTCTAATGAAACCTGGTTATTACTTAAGCGTAGACCTAATATCAAAAAGAAAGTTCCCCTCCGAAGATCTTAAGAAAATAGAAAACTCCCTGGAGCTAAACGAGGACTTCTTCGATATTTGTTCTGTTCTTTCCGGATTTATTACCATGAACTTTAGTAATCACGTAGAAATCTACAGCGATGATATTGGTTTTGAAGCAGACAAACTTAGTGAGGTAGAGGATTTTATTGAAATTGTAGATTCTTTAATACCTGGAGGTTGGGATAACGATTCCAAGATAGAGTGGTCTTCCGATTATCCTGACATGTCATACGTCTGGTTTAAAAATGGAGATCTCTGGGAATTAGTCACAAAAGAGCATGATAGAGGAATATGGGGCGAAGAAGAGGAATGGGATAGCAGCGACAAATCTTCCAATTATTCTAGTGACATTGATCCGGAAGATTTCTGGTAAATCGAAACATAACTATCTACTGAATATATAATATTTAAGGAAAGAGCCTTTCAAGCTTATTACTGTCTCGGGTCAAATGGGCCTTAGAGTTGTTCGAAGAGCAACAAAGAGATATTAAAAAAAAGAAAAGGTAATATGAAAAACAACAAAATCGGTGAAAACAATTCGCCAAAGCCACAAGCATGGATCGCCGTATCCAACAATCGACAAAAACTATACGGCACAAAGAATGATCTAGTTTATCTAGATGACAACCAGGAGTTTCAAATTGAACTCTACAATCCAACTTCCATCAAATATCTTGCTAAGATCTATGTCAATGGGGAATTAATGTCTTCTGCTGGTTTGGTTCTAAAACCAGGTCAGAGATATTTCCTTGACAGGCACATCGATGTCAAGAAAAAATTGGTCTTCTCCACTTATGAGGTTGAAGATACTAAAGAAGTAGCGGAAGCAATCAAAAACAATGGATCGGTGAAGGTTGAGTTTTATGCGGAAAGCAGAAATTCAAATTGGTTAACTACCAGTCCCGGAACTAGCACGGTTACTATAAATCCAACTTATCCAGCCTGGACTACCAACTGTAATCTTCCGGAAAATGGAAGTATTACTTTTGGAGGTTCCACAGTTAACACTCTCTTCACGACTACATCCGGGGTTACTTCAAACACAATTTCCGGAGGGATGGGCATTTCGTTCAGTAGTGATAGTAGCTCAAGTTTCGTATATGACAGCTACTCTAGTGAAATTAAAACACTAAATGCTGGTTCTCTGGAAACTGGTCGAGTTGAAACGGGTAAGGATTCCAATCAAAATTTCGATCAAGACTATGGGACTTACTCATGGTTTAGTTCATTCAATTCTGAATATAAAATCCTCCCAAGATCAGTAAAACCAATCGAGGTTAAAGAGATCAGAGAGTACTGCACAGAGTGTGGAACTAGAATAAAGAAAAAAGGCTGGAAATTCTGTCCATCATGTGGAGAGAAATTAAGCTAAATTAAAAGTTTGGAGGCTCTTTCCTTTTTTTAGAGAACTATTTTCTAAATTCCTCATATAACTTAAAATTTTTACCAAGTGAGAGTATTTTTTATTGTACCCCATCTTTCTACAGGAGGAATGCCAGAGTATCTGAATAACAAGATACAGAAAATAAAGGACTCGTGTGATATTTGGATTTTTGAAAAATCCCACGAAAAGTCCTACAACACGATCAGGAAAAGAATAGAATCTTCGATCGGGGAAAATAAAATAATCACGTGGGGAATACAGAAAAAGAAACTATTGGATTGCATTAGAGCACTAAAGCCTGATGTGATTCACTTCGAAGAACCATGTGAGCACTTTGTCCAGGATGACATTCTGGAAGAGATATTTTCGGAAGACCGAAGCTACCGAATACTAGAAACATTCCACGACTCTTCGATCCAGCCAGAGGAGAAAAGATTCCTGCCCGATAAATTTATCGTAGTTAGTCCTTGGCAAGTTAAACTTCTGCAAAGCTTAAAAGTACCTATGGAGGTTATAGAGCACGAGCTAGAACAAAAAGAAGCTAGAAATCAAGAGGTAGCTAAAAAGAAACTTGGACTGGACCCAGATAAAAAACACGTTGTCCAGATTGGTATATTTACTCCAAGAAAAAATCAATCCGAAACTATTAACATAGCTAGATTGATCCCCGATGTATCTTTCCATTTTATCGGAACTCTCGCAGATAATTTTAAGTGGTATTGGGAACCTCTCTTGAGAGATCTACCTGGTAACTGTAAAGTGTGGGGAGAAAGGGAAGATGTTAATACTTTTTATGAAGCTGCAGATTTAATAATATTTCCATCCATCGAAGGATTCAATGACAAAGAAACAAGTCCATTAGTTTTAAAAGAGGCGGTTTCTTGGAAAGCACCTCTCTTGATGAAAAACACCCCCGTCTATTGTGACATGTACCAGGAATCGGATCTTATTCATTTTATGGGTGGATCTATAATCTATAACTCTAATAAAATTTTACAAATACTAGGAAACATGGAAACAGTCAATAATAAATTCGTAGCAAAATTCGAATCGGAAGAAAATAAAATAGTTATAACATCTCTATTCGATGGATTAGAAGAATTCCAGGTTTCGATTAAGGACAAGGATTCAAACACCTGCATATACTCCTTTGATTTAAAATCTGAATATTCCGGTTCTGTTTGGTGGACAATTCCTATACCTAAACCATATTTCGATTTCCAGGAAGATAAGAATTTTAGCGGATTCCTTCTGGAATTTTATAAAAAGAGTACAGGAGAACTAGAGGAGTCTTTAATTGTTGATCTGGGTAAGAAATCCATAATGAAGAAGAAGATAATATCTGCCGGACCCATCAACTTTGACCCCATTTTCGTCAATTATACACAGTTTTTTATCGATGGAATCTATAATCAATTTTTTGCAGGGAGCAGGATTAACAGCGCTATCGACATAGGTGCTAATGTTGGTCTTTTTACCGAGTGGATTCTTGATAGATTTGGAAGCGACACCAAGGTTATCTCAGTCGAGCCTAATAGCAAAGCTTGTGATTCTTTTAAATTTATGCACTCTGGGAAGGGGAATGTAATTCTTGAAAAATTAGCGGTTACTTCTAAGGATTCGGATACAATACGTTTATTAGTAAATCCCGAGAATACACTAATCTCTAGCGTTGAAGGTACCGGAGACGGTTACTCTGAATATGAAGATGTTGAAACAATATCCCTGCTCGGTCTTCTTAGTAAACATGATCTGGAGGAGGTTGATCTACTTAAAGTTGACGTAGAAGGTGCTGAGTATGACATATTTAGTGTTGTGACTGAACAGGATCTTAGAAGATTTAAGCATCTTCTAATAGAATTTCACAATAACAGAGGTAGAGCATCTAAACTAATAGACAAGATAATTTCGGCTGGTTTTGACGTGGATCTTAGAGATGATGATACCAGATATGCGGTAGATCAGAATAACGACAGAGGAACAATATTTGCAACTAGAAAATGAGAATAGCACAGATAACACCTGGGGTAATCCCAATTCCACCTAATGGATGGGGAGCGGTTGAGAAGATAATTTGGGAATACACTAAAGTTCTTAGATCTCTAGGTCATCACGTGGAGATACTTTATTCCAGCCAAGTAAATCCTGGAGACTGGGACGTAGTTCATGTCCATATGGCTAATCTTGCTCTGGATTTGAAGTCTAGAGGAATACCTTACATATTTTCACACCATGATCATCACGCTTACCATTACGGTAAGAATTCTTTTACCTACCTAGAAAATCTAGAGGCAATAAAAGGATCTCTCGTAAGCTTTGTACATGCTAAATATCTGGTTGACTATTTTGGTGGAGGTGATAAGATAAGATATCTGAGCCACGGTGCCAATATAGAAGATTATATCTTTTCCGACAGAAGTTCCCAGGTTAAAAATGGGGAAGCATCCCTATTAATGATGGCCAACAATGGTTTAGGTGGAGACAAAATGTACGATCGCAAAGGATTTAAATATGGGATTGAATCGGCAAGAAAACTTGATTTGCCGATAACAATTATATGTCCAAGCGACAACGCTTCTTTAATTAATGCTATACCTAAGTATCAAAAATTAACGACAAAATATGATCTGGATTACAGACAATCCTTAGATGAGATAAGAAAGCACCATGTATTTTTAAATCCTTCTATGGTCGAAGCTGGACATCCGAATTTAACTGTCACCGAAATGTTGTCACTGGGTATACCGGTGGTAGGAACTTCGGAGTCAGAATTAATGGGAACCGTAAGAATACCTCTGAGCAAAGACTTAACTATAAATCAGGACGATCTTACGAGGGGGATTTCTAAAGTTATAGGGAATTATCCACAGTTTTCACTGGAATGTAAAGAGATAAGAAACTCACTTACTTGGGAGGTAATCGTGTCCAAGATGTTAATGGATTACACTAAGTATTGTTCGATAGATCAAAAGGATCTCATTTTAAGCTCGTATAGCACTCCAATAAGGAAAGACGTGTTATCCGATGGGAAAGGCTTCGATTGTTCTTTTAACGGCTCTATTTACGTCTATAAATCAATAAACACACCAAGTTTGGTTTCAGTTTCACTTATTGATAGGAGGACCGATAGGATTGTGCATAAAACTGATTTCTCTAAGTCATCTAAATCCTGGATATTATACCCGGATTCCTCGAATGAGTTTATTGATTGGGAGGTTTCTTTTAAACTAGGGGACATAGAACTATTTAAAAAATCGATGGATCTCAGAGGTGAACACGTGTTAGTTACTGGCGAGGTATCAGAAAGCCATTTGGATTTTCTCGAGAGGTTTGAAAAATTAACCGGCTGTATACTTTCTCTAGAGGGATCAGGTAAGAATAAGTTTTTTGGGTCTTCGGGATCTCATGATTTTTACTATAGAAAACTGAACATTATACAAATTATTGACTATTTTTCGAAAAAGGAAAAAATATCCAGTAGAACTTTAATAAAGCTAAACTCAGGATCTTTGGGCGATAATATTTCTTTTATACCTTATGCCAATGAATATGGTAAAAAATTAGGAGAAAAAGTGGATCTTATTTTAGCTCACAGAAATTTATTCGAAGGAGTTTATGAGTGGATAAATTTCGTGGATAGTGAAAATCTTTACCAGTACACCAATTACATCTCTGCTGACTACATTTTTGAAAGACCCCTCCAGGAAGGGATGGCATATCAGCTAAAATTGGATTACGAGGAATTAAGACCCACGATACCTAGAAGAATCAGTAAAGATATACCGAAAGGAAAGTATGTGTGTTTTTCTATGCACAGCACCGCTCAGGCAAAACACTGGAATTCTGAGAATTCGTGGTATGAGATGTGCAAGGAACTAAAGACTAGAGGGATTTCACCTGTTTGTATTGACCGATATGAATCTTTCGGAACTCAAGAAAATTGGAACCGGATGCCAGATAACTGTGTTAATATGACAGGAGGGGATCTGAATCGCATGATAGAGCTAATTAGCGGGTGTGAGTATTTTATAGGTCTTTCCAGCGGTCTTTCCTGGTTAGCCTATGCTCTAGGAAAAAGAGTAGTTATGATATCGGGAGTAACCGATCCCCGCAACGAATTTACCATAGACTGTTTAAGAATAAACCATACCGGGGTATGTAATTCATGTTTTAATAAAACCAGGGATTATGAGTTTGATCCGGGTGATTGGATGTGGTGCCCCGAATTCAGAAACACCCCCTTGCAGTTTGAATGTACAAAGAGGATTTCACCGAAGAAGGTTATGTCGGAAATAGAAAAAATGGGATGGTGAAAAATTGATGTTCATAGAACGATAATTAAAAAGGATATATAATAAAAAAAAAGATAGAAAATGTCAAGAATAGTTTCATTTGATCAATTCAAAACTAAAGCGGGTAAAATGACAGATAATTCATATAACCCAAAAAAAGCTCACAACGAGGGACATGATTATGAGCACGAAGAGCACGAAGAAAGAGGGCATCAGCACTATATGTTCTTCCAAAATCTTCTTTCTATTAAGCACTATATAGAGGAGATTCTTAGCATGGATCCGGATCAAGTCGACGATCTTCTAAAAAATGGACACGATTGGGCTTGTGATCATATTGCTACCTCAAAAGATGACATACAAGAAGTTGTGGAGTGGGCAAGAAACGAGATGGAACAAGGAGAACACGCTTCACACGAGGAAGAACCTGAAAATGTTGTTGTTGATATACAAGGAGACGACGATAATGTAGAAGTCGAAGACGATGAGGATGATGACGAAGAAGAGAGCGAGGAAGAGAGCGAGGAAGAGAGCGGAGAAGAGGACGAGGAAGAAGAAGAGGAAGAAGAGCAATACAACGAAGATGATGAGTATAATTTAGGTGAGGGATTCGATGACGATAACTATGAAGAATAAATCAAACATACCATATAACGGAAGCCGTCAGCAATGACGGCTTTTTTTATGAAACAAAAAATAAAAAAAAAGGTAATATCTATATGGAAGTAAAATTTGCAGATACCTTTACCCAAAGTTTAAAGGCTCTAAGGAGACATAATACCTGGTGGTATAAGATCTATGAGTTTTTTGTAAGATCCCTTCCTGGGTTTATAAAGAACATATTTAAATACAGGAAAGCTTTGTGGAATGATCGATGGTGGGATCACCATTATTCTCTCGCCTTTCTGGAAATTTCTCTTAGAGATATGGCTGACAAAACCGAAAAATATGGAATCGAGGTTGATAGCAGTAGGTTGAAAAAGGTTGCTGCTATGAGAAGAGCAGCAGATCTGATAAGAAACTACAATGAGGATCTATACTTAGATATGGCAGAGGCAGAGCTGGGAGAAATTAACTACAGAAAGCCGCTATTTGAGAAAGACCAGGAAAATCCTGACTATTATGTAATGGTAGATAATGATACCCCGGAGGAGAAGGAGCATAAAAGAAAAGTCTACGATAGAACTAGAGAGCTAGAGGAATCCGAATGGAATGAGCTTTGGTCAATCATAAAGGGACAGGATATGGGCGAGTTTAGATCTTTCTATAAGAAAATTAAATCCGGCGAGGCAAACGATTTTGAGAAGGAAAATGGTGAATGGGAGAATTGGTTTGACGGATCAGGTATGAGAGGGTGGTGGGATTAATGGAATTACTATGGATTGGATTAAAAAAATAAAACAAGCAATATCCTCCTGGATTTCACGACATATAATATCAGAATTGCCTCCCGACGAAGATGAGGAGTTTTCTGAAAAATATAGGAAGTAGTAATATTTTTTATTAACGGGAAATTAAAATAAATTTATGTCAGAAATAGATTATCCAAAGGGTGATTTGCCCTGCAATTTTGATCACAACGGGGAATGTCTTATTTGTGACTGTTGGCCAGAAAACTGTGCCTATGATAGATTTTTAAATGGAGATTATAAATGGGAAACGAAGGAGGAACTGGAAGAGATGTTTAAAGATTACAAAAAAGAAAAATAAAATGAGCGGAGCAATTACAGAAACACCAGAAAGATGGTCGATTGTTAAGATCACTTCGGAGGGAAAAACATACTACAAGGTTTTTGGAAGCTGGAGAGGTGGATATCTCAGCGGTGATAGCTGGAGAATGAACAGTGGAATCGTTAAAGTTGAAGAAGACGAAGAGGCATTCTATTTTTTAGGAGAATCTGGCTCCAAGTATAAGTGTGGCAAGAATCTCTATGGAACAGCTAGTTCATACACTGAGGGCGTTCTTTACACTATCAAGGATAAAGCTCCGAAAGCAAATGCTATTCTTGAAATTATGTCAGTAGAAACTGATTGGATTAATCTTTTAAATGAACAGGGGTGAAAATAAAAATAGATCAGGAATATATTCCTTGCGCCGGTATTTGGTATAAAGATTTATATTAGGGTATGAAAGAGACAGACAAAGAAACACTAAACATATTAATTGATGCCCTAACCGATTCAGATTGGGAACAATTAAGATTAAAAGCGGAAGTAAGAAGGGCATTTCAAAAAGCGGAAGTAATCCGAGCTAAACGACAATCTGCGGAATCTTTTGCTGAGTGGATTCTTGAGCATGGAGCGAAACCAGGATTTGATGATAATATGAATCCAAGATGGTACACCCAATTTGACGACGACTGCACTTATTACACATCAGAAGAACTTTATAGAATTTACACTACAGGGGAATGGGAGATCTCTAAAAATGATGACGATCCGGATTTAAGCGATTGGGAAGTAACTATAAACGACGGTTTAGATGATTTATAAACAGATAATAATTATTCAATGAGTAAAATACTAAGGGATGAGGTTGCTGCACAGGTTCCTGTTTCTGGAGGCATGCTTGATCTATTCGATGGATTAATGTATACATTCTACAATATCACTCCAGACGAACTTGATACAATATGCGAAAAAGCAACCGACGAGGAGATGGAAATACTTGTTGATGCAACCGGACCAGCAGAACCTGCTACAATATCACAGATCCGAAAAGCAATAGAAATTAGAAACAAGTATGTAGAATACTTTAATTCAAACATAAAATGATAATAGAAAAAAAAGATACCAAAGAAGAAATGGATCTTTGGTGTCATTACAGTGATTTACCATCACCTTCAGCTTACGTGACCTGTATGGACTACGACAGCATGGGAAATCATGGAAGGTTTCCTAAAAAGAAAGAGCAAGAAATAGACTCTGTCAATAAAGTTAAAAACAAGATCTCACAAATTTTTTCGAATGGTAAATCTAAATAGTTTATTGGTGGGTATAGTGTTCGGATTTCTAGCACAGTTCTTAACGTTTTTCCAATTACAGGGTCCTCTGAAATTCGATTGGTTTAAAAATAACTATTGGTTAACCGTTTTTATGGGGATTCCTATTTCCATACTTTTCATGTATTCAGTGAAAAATATGGTTACAGCTTTCGGCGGTCAAATGTGGCCTTCCAGACTAATAGGATTTAGTATTGGTGCAATAGTATTTACCTGGTTAAGTTGGTTAATTTTTGAAGAACCTCTTACGACTAAAACATATGTTTGTTTAAGTCTAGCTCTAGGTATACTGATGATCCAGCTCTTTTGGAAATAAATTTAATTAACCAACACATAACAAGAAATGAAAACCATACTTGAATTAACAGAGGAACAGTTAAATCTAGTTCAGGAAGCTTTAGATTTCTACTCTAGAATAGGTATAGGACAATTTTGGGTGATTAAAGATCATCCCACTTTTGAAAAACATTTACATAATTACTGTACTCCAAAGAGGGAGCCAGTCGTTGGAGATCGAACACCGCAGGGTGAGATTTTAGAAATTAAAGACGGCAAGGCTCTTATTAATGGTTCTGTTGATAAAAAAACAAAACAGTGGTCTAGTAAAAAGGAATGGAAAAAAATAAAAGATGTCAAGTTATCTACAGACTATTCTAGATTTCATGAGATTAGAAAAAACATAGACACTTGTCTCTCACAACCCAGAAATATGCTAATTACAGATCCGCTTATGCCAGAGCACGGATCTTGGGGAATTTACAACCCCGAGGTTGATGATTCTTGCAGAATGGCTTTTGATATAGTGCAGGTAATCCGCCACGAAAAATGGAAGATAAATCCAAACAGATCTTCAGTTACCGTTGATTCGCACATACACTTTAGTCACACTAAGGATGGATCTTCTAACATGATTAAATGCTTTTTAAACCCTGAATATGAAAACAATAAAGATTAGATTCATCAAACAAAAAAAAGACCGGTACACTATTCAAAGAAGGGGATGGTTTGGATGGAAAGATATAACCTACACCATTGATATGGGTTACGGTAGTTTGATTTATAATTATTCGGCAGAAACCAAAGAAGAATTATTGAATGAAGTTTTAGAAAAATACTACGGGGTAGATAAAAGATTTGTTCAAGTAATCGAACACGCAACAATTAAAATTTACTAAATTATGAAAATGGAAATTACACAAGAGGAAATTCAAAAAATTGAAAGATTAACAGGAGGGAAAATCGGAACGCATACATTTGGTCCGAATAATGAACATACATTAAACAATTCATTCTTATCTCCTAACGGAACATATATCGGTAGTATTGACGAGGCAAGATGGTATATTAAAAACTGCATGATGGTCGATGAAGATTATCCTCATGGTGTTGCGGCAGTAATAATTGAAGACACATACGGAACGGAGAATCCTGTTATTGAAGGAATGTATGGATATACCCACAGAGGTGGCAGTCTTTTCAAAATCGGGGATAGGTTATTTGACGATAAATACAAACCCGTTAAGGAAGATTATCCGGAGGAACAATGGAATGAATATGAAAGAAAGTTCAATGAGTCATATGAAGCTGGAGATGAATTAGATAAAAAATGGATGGATGAGGATGGAATTGCATGTGTAATACCATTCAAACTACGAGGCTCAAAATTAATCGAAACAATGGAAGAAGCATTCGAAGCCGCTAAAAATATGTCGAAACATTTAAGTTAATATTATGAAAACAAAAGTATATTCAGCATTCCCTGGCTGTGGAAAAACAACATACTTCAACACAACAAACAGAAATGTGTTAGACAGTGACAGTTCCAAGTTTGATAAGAGATATTTCCCTGACAACTACATTGATCACATAGAGAGAAGTATTGCGGACCCGAAGGTAGATAAGATCCTTGTATCGTCACATAAGGACGTGAGAGATGCGTTATTAAAGAAAGGGATACCGTTTATATTGGTTTATCCTGATAGATCATTAAAAGACGAGTATATTCAAAGATACAAAGATAGGGGAAACAACGATGCGTTTGTTGACTTATTGAATAAAAATTGGGATAATTGGATGGATGAGATGGACCAAATGGAAGCACCACAAGGTCAAACTTTATATAAAGTTAAATTAGGTTCAGACCAGTATTTGGCAGACGTAATAAATTAAAGATGAAAAAAAATTTACTATCAACCTCATTTAACATCAAGACCGATCTAAAACACGTTTCTATCCCCTATTTAGATCGAACTGATCTAATCCCAGAGATTTCAAACGGATCAGTAATTTCACCTAGGAGCTTGAGTGCTTATAGTAGATTTGTCCAGCTCGAAAGATATCAGATATCAACTAATTTTTCTAAGAATATAGTTTCTGATCTACTACACTTCCATGGTATCGATGCAGGATCAATTATGGAGAGTACCATTTACCATGAATTCTCAGTCAAGAAAGAATCGCTGCTTTATTCTCTTTATCTTGAAAATGCAAGGGTAAAATTAGAACCACTGGAATCTAAATTTGGGGGATGGGTTAGGAAAAAACTATTTTCAGGTAAGGATTTCCACCATTATATTAATGATCTGAATCGGGAAAGCTCTTCTAAAGCAATTGATTTAATTTACGAGGCATGTTTTAGAATTAACGACTCATGCGGATTTGGACCTGGAAATTTTGTTGTTCTTTCCCCTAGAATATGCACTCTGATTAGGGATGATATAAGATTTACACCCGATGATATTCAGTTGAATAATTCAATAAATATAGAAATGGTAGGCCATTTAAACTATGGGGTTAACATAGAGGTATACATTAATCCAAATTTATCATGGGATAATACCACAATAATAGTTGGTAGATCTAATGGTGAGGAACTGGAAAATGGAACATATATCATAGATAAAAATGATTCGCCAACTATTGAGACAATGGAATCTTTAGGTCATAGGCCAGGTGACGTCACAAGGGGAATTCATTACATGGCAGTAGGTAACATTTCAGTAGAATCTACGGATTCGAGGTTTATGAGAATAGACATAGCGTCGGGAAAAAAGCCTTTTTGGAGGAAACTATTGTACTTGTTTGGAGTTGAATAAGAAAAAATAAAATGAAAAACCCAGAGGGAAAAAAAGAACTTGTTATCAAATGTGTAGATAATTGCTCCTGTCTCTCAGTCGACAAATATGATGACTGTGGAGACCACTACATAACTCTATATAAAAGCTACAGCGGAAAAAGTTTTTGGTTTAGACTAAAAGACATCTGGAAGATATTAGTAGGAGATCAGGTCTCCTCATTTGATATAGTTTTATCCGAGGAGGATTTCAGTAAAATAAAAAGATTTAATAGTGAGAAGGAGAATTTATAAGATTCTCTTCGTGCTATCTGAAATTTTTAAACGCAGGAAGAAAAGAAAAACAATTTGGGAATTTGAAGATTAAATCAAATAAAAAATGGGAAAACTAGTTTACATAGCATCACCTTATTCTAACCCAGACCCTAGAGTAAGACACGAGAATTATCTGATAGTTACCAAGATAGCAGCGGATTTGGTTTCTAGAGGTAGTGTTGCAATATCACCAATAACATATGGACACGTACTTTTAGAGCATGCATCAATGCCAACAGATTGGGAGTTTTGGGAAAATTTCTGTACCACTCTCCTTAGTAAATGTGAGAAGATGATAGTTTGTAACAGCATGGTGGACTGGGATAAATCAAGAGGTGTTGCTGCAGAGATAGAGTTCGCAAAACAAAATGGTATCGAAATAGAATATCTAATTAAACCAAAAGAATAGAAATGGACGGTAGATTTTCTTGGTGCGGGTACGAATGGATAACATCGGAGAGATGGGGACTGATTCATGCGGATAAACCGTATTGCTGGTACGATAATTCCGCGGTCCACATGAATTCGGATAAATCTATTTCACTTAAAACACATAAAAATCCGAGATATTTCAAGGACATGGATCTTTCCTCACCAGTTGGGGTTGGCTTAATTTCATGTACTACTAAATTCAGCCATGGTAGATTCTCAATAGAAGCTAAAATGCCATCTGGACCTAATTTATGGCCAGCTTTTTGGATGTGGAGCTGGGATTCTTGGCCTCCTGAAATAGATGTTTTCGAGGGATACAGCAATACGAAAGGTGGATATTTTAAAATGAGATTTCCGGAGTTGCTGGGATTTTGGAATATTCAGAGTAATGTTCATTACAGGAAAGATGGCGAAAATAAAATGGCTGGAGCAAAAAATCACTGGCTCGGATTTAAAAGTCCTGAGAGAGATTTCATCAAATATGAAGTTGATTGGAGACCTGACCGGATAGATTTTCTCTGGAACGGGAAAAGGGTTAGATCAATCAAGGATAAACTTATTTTGGATCAAATGAATTCTACCACAATGAATGTAGTTATAAATAATAGCATTACTTCGGATGCAGATACGGAGAATCCTCCGATATCGGAATTTATCGTAAGAAATTTTAAATACTATAAGTTAAATACTTAAAATGGGAAAAAATAAATCAGTGCACAGAAAAATAACTTGGAAGTGCGACATGTGCGAATCTATACAAACATCATATTCAAACAAGAGATGGGACATGGATGTTTGTAAATGTGGAAAATCTGGATATGATCTCGAGGAATTTTACTCCAGAACAATGGGTAAGATATCGATAATCTCCGAGGAAGAAATCCAAGAGGAGAACACCATTAAGCTATCTGAGAATGACTCTAAAATTTTTATAGATTCAATTTTAAACCCAGAAGAACCGAACGAAAAATTAAAAAAAACTTTTGAAAATTACAAGATTATGAAAAGAAGTACAGAAGAAGAAATCAAATGGAAGGCTTTCCTATATGGTAGCATAGTTGGTATCCTTGCAGGTATTGGGATATGTGGATTAATCTTTCTACTTGAATTTATCTAATTTTCTGGGTATATACCATAAAATTAGAAGAACGAGGAGAATGAAAGCTCAAATGTTTAATCACTCTGAATGGGTGTCGGAGACAGATCCGTTTAAATTAAGAACCAAATATAAAGATCTACTAGAGGATAGCGGATTTGGAATCCTAAGCTTCATGGAATACTCTTTCGAGCCATGCGGATATACAGCAATTTGGTTACTATCGGAAAGTCACTTTGCTATACATACATTTCCGGAAGAGGGTAAGTCTTATATAGAATTGTCTTCCTGCATAGAGACTCAATATAGAAAATTCATGGATCTTTCTGATAGATCCCTAGAGGAAGACATCGAAACAATTAAAAGCGATCTAGAATCGGCCGTAGCTAAATAATTTCTAATTCGGAGAGAACATTTCTTCGATATTCGTATAGAATACTTAAAAATACGAGTGAGAAAAATTAGGATATTCTACGATTTTATTAGACTCTGGATAAAATGGGGTGATAGGAAAGAAGCATGGCAAGATGCGAATTACCTTAACGACCCTATTTTTAATAGAGAACTTAAAGGGATGGATAAAGATATAGATCCAAGCAGTTTATCTGAATTTCAAGATTTTAATATGGAAAATAATAGTTATATGCAAGATAAAGAAATAATAAAGTTACAGAAAGAATTAATTGAAATCCTGGAATCTCAGGTAGTGGATCTTTCCGTTATGTCTAAGATTGAATTAGGAAATGACGTAATTGATGAAATTAGAAGATTAAAGATTTTGATAAATGAACAATCTAGATAAACAATACCAGGATCTTCTACTGGATATTCTATCCAACGGAACAGAAAAGAAAGATCGAACTGGAACCGGGACTCTATCGGTTTTTGGAAGACAGATTAGACATAAGATGTCAGAAGGGTTTCCTTTACTTACGACCAAGAAAATGTATTGGAAAGGAATAGTAACGGAATTACTTTGGTTTTTACGTGGAGACACGAATATAAAGTATCTTGTTGATAATGACTGCCACATTTGGGACGGGGACGCGTACAAGAACTATCGAAATAAACAAAAGAAGGCTAAGGTTGGAGATTGGGATAGTTACATTGATTGCTATTGTGGACACACCGATACATGCTCTTGCGGTCCGATGTCCAAAGACGAATTTATAAATAAAATTAAGACTGATAGGTCCTTCTCTGATAAATGGGGAGACTTAGGACCAATCTACGGTAAACAATGGAGATCTTTCGGAGACTCAAGTGATTACTCTGATGGATCTGCATACGTATACTATCCTCCGATCGATCAGATAGCTAAAGCTATAGAAACACTAAAGAATGATCCAGATTCAAGAAGAATAATGGTGACCGCCTGGAATCCTTCGGATTTACCAGACTCGGTGTTACCTCCTTGCCATTATGGATTTCAATTTTATACTAGAGAGCTTTCTTTAGAAGAAAGATGTAAGCTCTGGTGTGATCGTGCAGGGAAGAACTTATCCTTTTCCGAAGACTTCAACCACCTACATTTAGATTCACTGAGATTTCCTAAAAGAGCTCTGTCTATAATGTATAATGCAAGAAGCCAGGATGTTCCATTAGGAACTCCTTTTAATATTGCTTCTTATGCTTTGCTCCTTAGTATAATTTCAGAAATCGTAAATATGGTACCGTATGAAGTTATAACCAACATGGGAGATTGTCACATCTACTTGGATCAGATAGATGGTGTGAATGAACAGATATCGAGGAATCCTAGAAATCTTCCTCAATTAATAATAAACAAAGAGCCCTTTAATAATTACTCTTTCGCATCACACGAGAGACCAACCAATCTCGATCAGCTTATTAATGATCTAGAAGTAAGTCACTTTGTTATCGATGGGTATGATCCACATCCACAAATAAAAATGCCATTATCAAACTAAACATATGTCAGAGGAGAAAGAAGATTTAAAAACCGGCATTATAGCAGGTAATTTCGATGTGATTCATCCGGGTTACATCGAAATGTTTAATGAATGCAAAGAACACTGTGATTCTTTGGTAGTTTTGCTTCACGAGGACCCAAGCTTGGAAAGACCGGAAAAAATTAAGCCGATACTTTCGGTGGAAGACCGGTTAAGAATTTTAAATTCTTTAAAGCAAGTAGATGGAGTTATGACATATAAAACCGAGAAAGATCTTTATAAAATAATAAGCTCCGGGATAAGATTAGAATTTTTCAACATTAGATTTCTTGGGGATGATTATAAGGGTAAATCTTTTACTGGCGACGATCTCGAAATCCAGATACACTATTTGAATAGGGATCATGGGTGGTCAACCACTAAATATAAAAGAATGATCGCTGACTCTATCTCCATGAAATATAATTAGTTTCTATCGGGAAAAAGAGGATCCGGTGTTATCTCGACTTGCTTTTTATTTCTTAAATAGTGCATGGCAGTTTGACCAACCTGATCTATAAAGGAAGGCATCGCAAAAGGTTCGTTACAGGTATCTACTCGATGTCCTCCTGAATTGGGATTCATTGCTTCCAATCTCTTTGAAATGTACTCTAAATATTCCTTACTAGGCATTGTCATAGATTTATATATTCCATATTTTTTTTTATCGATTCTTTTGATTATCTTTAGGTTCAAACCAAACTAAAATGACATTTGATACATTCTCACGTATTATAGAGAGGCTTAAAAACCACTCTTCCAGAATAAGCTCAGCTTATTCCCTCCAGATAGATCTAATAGATTTTAATGATGATTTAAATCGGGTTATAGATGCACTCGTTCGTGAAATTTACGGAGAAACCGGGTATGATTGGTTTTCTTGGTTTTGCTACGAAAATGATTTTGGTAACAAAGACTGGAAATCTCTACCCCTGATAGGTACTCCTAGAAATATAGATGGTAAAATAGCTAACGTCGGAAGAATAAAAAATGGGAAGAAAGGTATAGGTGCATGGGACGAAAACGGAAACCCCATTTGTTATGATGTTAGATCGACCTGGGAATTTCTAGAAAAAAATTACTCTAGAATACAAAAAAATGACGATATAGATCCTCGCATATGGGAAACAATCAAAGAGAGTGGAGATAAGATTAATCAGAAAAGAAATAAAAAATAAAGAAATGAAAAAGTACTATTTAACCCTGACCCTTTCTGTTTTGATGTTTAATCTTTTTTCACAGACCGCTAAAAAAGCCGAGGAGAAAAAAGTAACCTTTGCGGACTTTGCTTATGCAAATCCGGAAAGGGATACCCTATTTTTAACTAAGGATAGCCCTATGGCAAGAAACACGTATCTTGCTTGGCAGATGGATCCTAAATGGAACGGAATTAACCCGGTGATAGAATTTGTCCCTCAGGAATTCATAGATTCTAGAAAGTCACTGGATTTGATGACTAAAAATTCTAAAGCAAAAAACTAGAGGACAAAGAGAATGCGAAACACAAGAATTCTAAAAAAATTAAAGACAATGGCAGAGGAATATCCAGAGATTACTAAAGAAGATTATGACGACATGAGTGAGGAAAAAAGTAAAAATGATTTTGTACAGTGGTCAATAATAGGGGACGGTAGTTTCGCACCATCCAACAAGACCTTGGCTATTTTAGAACCTGGATTATATGAACCCAGCTATAATAATAGAATGGGAGAATGGACTCTTATGAAAATGTCAGTTAATACCGATGAGTTGTTCGAGTTACCAACACCAGAGATTGCTGAGATCTTAAATGATCTTAAAAAATTCTGGGAGAGAAAGGACGAGTACAAGAAATTTAAGATTTTACATAAGAGAGGAATTCTTTTATACGGAGATCCTGGATGTGGTAAATCTGGAATTCTTCAGCTTTGTATGCAGCACATTATAAAGGATCTTAATGGTCTAGTTATAAATCTTAAGGACGAAGAAACAGTAAGAGGCTATATAGGCATGGTGGATCGTCTAAGACAGATAGAACCACATAGACCAATTATAATTATTCTCGAGGATATAGATTCTATAGCTTCTGAGGGGAATTTCGTAACTTCCCAACTCTTGAATATGCTGGACGGGATAAAGCAAACGGAAAACGTTGCTTATATAGCCACGACCAACTATCCTGAAAAATTGGAGGAGAGAATTACCAACAGACCGTCGCGATTTGATCGGAGATATTATGTTTCCCCTCCTTGTGAAGCTGTCAGAAGATCATATTTGGAAAGAAAAACCAGCGGCACGATGGAAGAAGCAGAGATTAAATTATGGGTTGATGATACGGAGGGTATGTCGCTTTCCCACTTAAAAGAACTTCTTATTTCAGTAAAAGTCTTAGAAAATCCATACGAGCAAGCAATTGACCATTTAAGAGGTCTGAAGCTTCAACCTAGAGGGAAGGGACAAAAACAAGTAGGATTCAATAATAATTAACATGGAACTTACCAGGGAACAAAAACTCCATATAGAGGATGCTCTAGATTTTTATGAGACCTTGACTCATGATAATATTGATGAGATACACGAGGAAATTTTAGATAATATGATCGAGGGTTTTATTATAGATCTTTCCGAGGATGAGGATGGCGAATTACATATGACCTACTCTAATCTCGTCTATGATGAGCTGGAAAATAGGATAATCTAATGAAAGTTATATTTCTAGATCATGATGGTGTGATCTGTCTTGCCGATCAATGGGGAGGAAGATATAAGAAGAAGGGATATAACAATAATCCAGAAACCCCCATGGATATTAGAATGGATAGTTTTGATAAAAAAGCTGTCAAGGTTCTGAATGAAATTATAGATAAAAGCGGATGCGATATAGTTATCTCGTCGGACTGGAAAAGGTGGGGAACTCTGGAACAGATTCAAGAAATGTATCGAATGCGAGGAATAAAAGAACCTATTGGATTAACTCCATTTTTCTCTGATCTTCTAAAAGAAAAAAAGGTTCCTATGGCAGCAGAGTTTACCATGAGCGATTCTTTAGAAATAGAACGGCACTATGAAATATTGGATTGGTTAAAGGATCATCCCGAGGTAACCCATTGGGTTTCGGTGGATGACCTTGACATGTCCAAAAGAGATTGGTGGGGACTAGATAACTTCGTTTTATGTAAAAGACCTCACAGGGAAGGAATAAAACAATGCGGTCTTAAAGATAAAATATTAGAGTATCTTATTTAGTTCTACTCATATATAGAACAGAAGAGATATATAATAGTATGGAAAACATTATACCTTTTAGCACATACTCATCCCTAAACGAGTCAGTAGACCCAAATGCTACTAATATAATTATAGGTGATTCACAATCACCATTAATGGCTTTAAATATCAAGAATGCAAGTCTTATTTCTAAGCAACAAGGAGAAAGCTCATTATGGAAAGGCGGTATGGGTGTTAAATGGTTAAAAGATGCAGTTGCAAAATATCCGGTTTCACCTAGAGTTCAGAATGTAGTAATTAATATCGGTACAAACGGAGGATTTAATAAAAGGGACGACATAAAGGGCTTATACGATCAACTAAAAAGAGCTTTCCCAAATGCTAGATTCTTGCAACTACAAGGAACTTGGGGTTGGGGAGGAAATAAAGGAGTAACAGAAGCACAAGTTAAGGATTATTATAGTGAATTTGAAAAGCAGGGAGCTATCATAGTTTATCCAGCAAAAGGTTATGTAGCAACAGATAGAGAAGCACACACAAATAGGCCGATTCTAGCCAAAATTGGTGCTGAGGTTGATAGATTAATAAATACCCCAGGCAAAACGGTTTCTTCGACTGTGTCTTACCCTACTACTTCTTATAATCAATCGGGAAGCACCCAGCAATCATCTAATACCGTTGGGGGTATAATCTCCAGACCTGGGGATCCTTATAAATACAAGGTAGAAAATGACCACTGGATGGCAAAAAGGGACAATCAAAATAGATGGTATGAGATTACCGGTAGGGATTTTAAAGATGGATACCAAGTATCTATAGATATTCTAGACACTGAGAATCCAAACGCAAGAACACAGAAAGCTCCAAAGAGAAACGTTACACTTAAAAACAACGATAATAACAATAACAATAATAGTCAGAATGACATAAATCAGGTCATTTTACCATTGGAGAAAGGAGCAGATCCGGAAAAATTAGACCCAAAAATATCTAAGGAATTTAATTTCCATCTTATACCAGATGGAAAGGGAACTAATTACAGAAGCGCCCAGCTTCCTATGAAGCATCTAAAAAACATGTACATTAAATACGGTATAAAAAGAGTAATTAGACTAAACGGGGACGGTAAAGATGCTAGACATCACATATTAAACAAAGCAGTCAGCATAGAAGAAGAAAGAGCTCTATGTAAGGAGATAGGATGTGAATTTCATAAGCTTTCCTCTACCAGAGATCAAGAAAAGGTAAATCAGCTATTAGCTCAAGGAAACACACTAATCCATTGCGCACATGGAGCGGATAGAACAGGAGGAAACGTTGGAGGATACTTATATGACACTAAAGTCAACCCAGATTTAAGTACAACCGATGCAATTTGGAAATACACCACACAATACAACAATTGGAACTCTATGGCTAAGAATAGGCCTAAAAAGTTCGCTGATGGTGGGTACTTAACTCAAGCTCAAAAATTTGGAGTAAAAGATCTTGAGGATGCTTTCACTCTTGCAAAAAAATATAAATAATAATGAAACTAGAAGTTATCGATTTTTACGCCGATTGGTGTAATCCATGCAAAGCCATGAGCCCGGCTATAAAATCTCTACAGGATGAATTTCCAGAAGGAAACGAATCTGGTGTCACTATCACAAAGGTTAATGTAGATTCAGAACCGGATTTGGCAAAAAAATATAATATTAGGTCTATACCTACCCTAGTGTTTGTAAAGGAGGGTATTGAACATGAGAGATCTTCAGGATCTAAAACCAAAGACTTTATAAAAGAGAAGATAAACGAACTGTTAAACAACTAAAATATTATCCTATTTTTTTAAGATCCCGGAGTTATTAACAACTTCGGGATTTTTTTTGATTTTTTTCTGTAAATTCTTAAACTTTTCCAAAACCTTTGCATATAAACTAGTATAAAATAAAAACAAAAAAAAACAAAAATTATGGAAAACTTTAAAAGTATTACAGAATTGGCTAACGCCTTAAAAACAGACATCCGTGTAAAATCGTGGATAGCACCAAACCAACCACTATTTACTAACAGCGGAGAAAACAGCGATATGTTTTTAACAACATATCGGATAAGAAATTCGTATGAACTACTGCTAAATAAGCTTGATTTATATGAGGAAATATCTGAGGAGAAGGATATGATCCTAATAAGTCGTCTTTTTGAAATGGATTTTTATCCACCTAGAAAAATGAGTCTTAGCGACTGGAAAAACGGGAGAGATCCGGTGGTAAAAATTTCTAAAGCTTACAAGGATCTAAGATGGAAGGGAAATAGAAGAAGGAGACACGAAATTACGCTAGAATTGGATAATGGTAAAAAATATCAAATCAATCCAAATAACGTCCTAAATAAATTCCTCTCCATAAGGGAATCACTCCCGATGTTATCAGGTTCTAGTTTGTAACACAGAAAAGGGAGGTTTAAACCTCCCTTTCTTATTTACCTTGTCCTCTATAACCTTTTACGTATTTTTTAGATCTTTTGTTACTTGAGGTTTTACTCTTAGCATGCCTTTCGCAAGAACTGTGATTTTTCTTAACGAAATTGTTAGTTGATTGTACTTTTGCCTTTGCCATTAGTTTTTGTTATTTTAAACTACATCTGTTGATTCCAACAGGGTGTACGAGAAAGCATTCCCGTGTATCTTAGCAGCTTTTTTGCATATAGCCATAAATTGATCAAAATCCTTAACTCGTTTAAACACCTGACATCCCTCGCTCCAGTTTTCTACCCAAGCAGAATCCGTACCAGCCTTATGAATGTTAATTCCGAACATTCCAGTATCAGTAACCTTCTCCTCGAAAAGCAAGTCTCTATTCTTATCTCTCCATACAGTTACGTTTCCGTTTCTTTGACATAAAGCCTCATATTTTCCTTGGTGCTTGTCTATTTTCCAAACACCTCTATATTGTCCAGGAACTAGCCTAGCTACTCCTTTATTATTGTGAAATTCCATAACACCCTTTTTACCTGGATCACAAGTACCAGCCCAACAAAAGAATTGCCAATTACCAGCTTCGTCCTTATATGATATGGTAAGGCAGTCATCAAAAACGTTTGTCACCTTGTCTGCAACACTCGGAGCGTTATTTCTTACTCCCACGATGTTTACATCATATGTTTTATTAGATGGATCTTCGAACCACTTGTAACCTTTATCCTTAACGGCTTTTTCGATTTGTTCTCTTGTGTAACACATAATTATCAATTTTATTTTTGCTGAGGTTTTTAACCCCCTATATTTATCTATTTTATCTCTAATTTTTATAATACTCTATCATTTTTAAAGCATTTTGGATTAGCCATTGATCTACTTCTGGTATTTTCGTTAGGAAGTTAAGCTCGTATGTATAACAAAGTAACTCTTCCTTTCTGGGATCTAATTTATAATAAAGCTGTTTAATGTATAGGTGCATGGATTCGTGCACTAGGATAGCGGCAATATTATAAATGTTTTCATTCTTAATGTCATTAACAGCTATTGTTATCATCGTGTCTCCCTCGGTTGTAGAAAATCCGCCGTTCCAATATCCTATAATCTGGCAAGTTTCTATAAGAACATCATATTTTTCACGATCATATTTTTTAATAATAGATATTGCACTATCTACCTTATTTTTCCATCCGTCACCTACATCAGTAACTTTAATTTGACCAAACGAAAATGTTACTGAAAAAAATAATAATATTAGAACACTTATATTTTTCATAGCTTTCCTGCTGCTTCGTGTATTGCTTTTTTGATAGCAGACGATACCGTCATCTTTTCGAATGGTAGCATACCCTCTTTTACCTCGATCATGATCGCTCTTATCTCGGTTTCGGATTCCCCAATTCCATCATATTCGGAACCTTTATAATGTAAACGGACTCCAACTTGTGTAATAGTATTTGTTTTCTCCACACCAACAATCCTTACTGTTGTTTTGGGTAAACCAAAATAAAATACTTCGACTTTAACCGGCTGCCCGTCGTCCGATAGACAGAATTTCTGAGAAAGCTCTTCTTCTACTATTTGTTTAATTCCGAATCTAATGTCTCTCGACCCCAATTCTCTTAGTTTTGCTGTTACAAATACAGTATCAACCTTAACGCATTCTTGGGAAAAGATAAAAGACGGAAATAATATAATTAGGGTAAATAGTAATTTTCTCATTTTATTTTATATTTTGTATAATCGGTCGACAGCGGTTTTTCATTTTTAAAGTAATATCTCTCCGTTGTTTTGCCATATTTTATAGTTTTATAATAACCATCCGGAACCGTAGCACCAGAAGGAAGTAGTATAGATTTAGACGTAAAGACACAACGGATTTCTACTACCACTGTTTGTGTCTTTGCTAATTCTCTTTCTCTGGCTTCTAATAATCTCCATGTAGTCCTGTTAAGGTTTTCCTGTTGGAGCGAGCAATTTAGATATGTGAAAGTTTTAAATAGCATTTCCTTAGTGCAATTAAAATCCGCTGCTGGTGCAAGGTGCCCTTTATCATAAGGATTACCCTCATAATCTTTATTGTCTGAAGTGACAATAGAATCACACACATAGAAGTCCATGCCTGTTCTTGGTGTGGATCCGTTGGGGCACTGTACAGTATATCTTATAAATTTAGGTTGTTGTAATTTCTCGGAATATACGATCTCGAATATATCGGTTTTAACATAAATAGAATCCCTTAGTGTTTTCTGTGATAAGCCAAATAGTGGTAAAAAAAGGGCTAAGGTAAGTAGTGCATTTTTCATTTTAATAATTAACTGTTGTTTTATAAGCTGGAGCGATTAGGTAATAGTTTACCGATCCTCCGTTTGTTGGCGAATTTATTGTTACTGAAGAAACCCCAGGGATTGTAGATCTTAAGTCAACGGTATTCGTTATTAGAGTAGTGTATTGTGCTGAAGTATAAAATCTAGCCGGTCCAGTATTTACCCAATTCTGTAAAAAGTTAAATCTTCTCAGATTGATATATGTTTCATCAGCAATGTTTATTCTCCCATCATTATTAACATCATACCTATTATAATGTATACTTTTAGTTGTGGTTGTACCCAAAATTAATTTAGAAACCTCCACCATATCATTAACACCTAAGGGGGTTAAAGGCGTAGGAGCATCTAGTTGGATATACCATTCTACCGATGGATTTGTCGATTCAGTTAAACTCCAGTATCCGGAAGAATTAGTATAAACTGTTCTAAATAGTACCCATGGCGTATAAGTAACGATATAATCAAACTCTAAAACATAAGGAAGAGATACACCATTGGGTAAATCGTTCCATAATCCACTACCTACGAATTGTGCATAATCTTCTCCTCCTGCGTTATTCGGTTCTCCTCCATTCCAAGAAAGATATGGATTTAATCCGAACCTATATGATAAAGACATATAGCATCGGTTTATTTGGTCTAATGATAGCGATGTGTTGTAAACCTGAAATGCACCAAGTCTAAATGATCCATAACCACCGTGACCCATATTAGTAGCATCATTTAACCCCAAAGCAAATACCTGATTTCCCCCTCCGTCTATATGAGGAGCAGATCTTACAAAATTTACCGATCCGAAGCTTGATCCGTTTCTGTACCCGGTCATGGTTGTACCGTTGTATGTAATAGCAATCATATTCCACTGATTCAAAGTGATAGGTGTTGACAGCTGAGTAATACCTGTTCCGTTCCAAAAACCAACACGCAATGTATTTCCCCCGGTAATTTCCATAACCGATTCATGCCATCCTGATGAAGGAGAAGAAACCCCCAATTCACTAACCATCACCCCATTTCCCGTTGGGTAAACCCAAGCAATGAGAGTAATCACCTTTGAAGATCCGAAATAGTTTGTTAAACTTGGTGTTATCCCATAGGTATTAACTCCATTAAATGTTAGGTACTTTCCACCTGAATTTGTGAATATTGGAGAGTTTGTTAACGCTATATTATTGCCATTACCCGAATCTGGAAGTGTTGGTCCCGAGGTATAATTTGCAACATCATAATTACTTACTCTATCTGAGGTAACATAATTTTCAGTCCATCTCCATCCACCTAAGGGCTCAGAGTAGAATGCTCCAGTATTATCTTGGTAGTAACCAATCCACCCGGAAGGCCAGGTGTTAAATAGGAATGAATTTTCTGATGAATTAGATATTGTAGCTAGATGTCCACCCATCGCTTCGCAGGCTGATTTTGCATTTGACCAGAACGTTGAAGAAGTTGATCTATAATACGAGTGACCATTATAATTAGTCTGAGAAGTGAATCCGGTCATTACTGGCGTAGTCCTTTTGTATAGTTTAACCGGTACGTTTACAGCACCTGTTCCGTCAGCATTATAGATATAACCAGAGTGTGTAAAATTTTGTGCGTTTGAAGATACCACACAAAATAATATTATTGTCCAACTAATAATCTTGTTCCGCATGTTATTGTATAATTTAAAGTATTTACCTTTATTGCCCAAGCTCCTCCTGCATTTATATTGAATTTAAATCTTTTTGTTATGTTGATATTTGTTCCGATACTAGGTAAGACAACATAAGGCGATTTCAAAACTAGGTCATTGTAGTAACTTACGTAAGGAGAATAGACAAACAGTGCCATTAGCTTCATATCGATTCTTCTACCGAACTTTAAGTCGTACATTCCTCCAGCAATTAAAGCAGATCCAAGGAAAGGTGTTCGATAAACCTGTCCATATGATATTGTTCCCATGTAAACTGCCTTTAGATTAGGAATCTTGGGAAACATAAACATCTGACCTCCAGCTAATGTTCCATAAACAGATCCTCTGCCTTCAAATCCTACTGATAAAGTTCCAGATAGGAGACCAACACTTTTTTTATTTATCCATGCATGGTATCCGGTTAGATTTGGTCCTCTCTGAGCAGATACATAGTCTAGTAAACCGCCTCTTGCAGTTTCTCCGTCCCATCTCATGTTGTGATACCCGCCGGTTAATTTTAGTCCTGTTCTAACTTCAGAGTTTTGGAAATTGAATCCGACAAAATCACTAGACGCTATTACGGTAGGTTTGCCACCTTCTTTATTTTGATTTATAGTCTTCGTAGCTCCCTGAGTGATATTTGTTTGTCCCCCCTGTTCTTCTTGTGGTTTAGATGTTTCCCCTGAATTTGGTGTATTCACATTTTCATTAGAAGATCCGCTATTTGAATTTCCACCGGAGTTAGGATTACTATTCGATGAATTGACAGGAGTAGATGTTGGGTTACTATTAGTTACTGCTTGATTCGTTTCCGCTTTGTTCTCTTGACCTGAGGTATTAGACTCCATATTGCCATTCCCAACAGAGCCGCTAGGATTATTATTGACAGTGCTATTGATATTAGTTTCATTTGTACTTGGATTTTGATTATTTACAGACGGCAAAGTCTGTGTATTTCCATTTTCATTTGATCCATTTTGAGCTGCATTGCTTCCTGCTGGTGTCTGACCTTGAGTTCCACCATTTGAACCAGCGGTTCCAGCTCCTCCATTGTTTGAACCTCCTTCATTTGATCCAGAAGTGGCTTGATTTCCTCCATTAGTGTTACTCGTTCCATTAGTTCCATTTTGATTATTTACCGCGGCGCTATTTGGGGTTTCACCTGAATTTGTACTTGTTGTTGTGTTATTTGGATTACTCCCTGTGTTAGTAGAATTTGAATTCCCATTGCTACTTCCCACACTATTTATAGAACCACCCGAATTCGTCCCGTTATTCACGTTTCCCGAATTTGACTGTTGAGAATTGCTATTCTCGTTATTGTCCTTATTTTTTTTGCTTCCTTTTTTTTCTTGAGTGTTTGATGAATTTGATGCTGCTGTTAAAGTTCCACTCAAAAAATCCGTAGCCCCGTTAGATAGATCCATCAGAGACGAAAGAGAGTTAATTATACCTATGGTGTTGAGAGCAACATCCTGAGCCATGTTTATCTGACCCCCGAGTCCAATTATCTCTGAACATGGTGATCCGTTATATTGGGAAAAGATATTATTAGCCCACGATTCAAAATTACCATTAGAGAAATCCTGTTGTGAAAAATTACCAATAAATCCATAATATCCCACAGTAACCGTACCGTTTATTGGTACTATTATATTTTTAATGTTACCGGTGCATGGATCGGTGTAAGAATAATTATACGTTTGTGCATTTGTTTTTAAAAAAGCAAAAACCAAAAAAAATAAAGATATAAAAATTCTTATTCTCACCTTGGAAATATCCCTTTCGATATAAGCCTAGTTACAACTCTTGACGAAGCTGTTTCCAAAGCTTTCTTTGTTGATATACCAACAGTAGATTGGTTAAACTTCACATCATCGCTAATGTCACCCAATATAGAAGAAGTCTTAATGGTCACTGCTTCTCCTAGACCAGATCCAACTATAACCTGGCTTGTTTCTGCATCAACGAATTTAATTTGTAAACCTAATCTTGTAGTCTGGTTTACTGTTTGCTGACCATTTACTTTAACTATCTCATCCTCTGATACACTAAAGTCATAAACTTCTATGTACACAAAATATTTAGCTAAAACTACATTACCCTTAACTTCAATTTTGTTCGATGACACGCCTTTATCAGAAGCTTTGTCCTGTGCGATCATTCTCTGCTTGATTTCTTCCTTCTCCTCAGTGAATATAAACCTGTTGGTATATTCTAGATACTCGATAACAATATTGGTTACTCCAAGACCTACTCGTTTATCCTTTAGTTCCGGATATAGCTCATACAGCTCCTCGTTAATTCCTATTTTTAATAGTTGTATTGGAACTTGTACGGATCCATCGTAATCAGCAACTGAATCTATTGATTGCTTTTTTTCAAAATCAGCAACGTACTGTTCTGTTTTAACAGAGCCTATACCCCCTCCATTTTGAGGGGGTTGGGCTTGTAAAGTTTTACAGCTGAATAAGCTTAATGTTAGTACTATCGGTATTATATTTTTCATTCTCATTCTTCTATTTGGCTTCTTAGTAATCCGCATTCTTGACATTCTTCGAATCCGTCTCCGTCTGCGTCTCCCCAAACATGTTCGCAATTTCTATGCTCAAAATACTCATCGATATCGCCATCTCCATCTGTGTCATATCCATCATTTATACCATCACCATCTTCATCAACCTCTGATTTTTGAAATTCCTCTACAATAGGTTCTTCTATTACTGTCTCCTCTACTACTGAAGGTGATTCGATTTCCGGTTCTTTCACGTAAACTTCCTCTACGACACTAGTTTTTTTTTCTCCTAAAGGAGAATCATCAGCTACATTAGAAAGGCTTACTCCATCTTCCTCGTCAACCTTTTGGATTAGCATTTTATCTCGGTCTTCTGAGTTGAACCAGTAATCTACAACTTTGTTTAAGTTACCAACGAAAGCTCCTAATAGTATTAATAGCATTTCCTTCCAATCTTCTCCGATGCTCTTGCCTAAGAACACACCAGCATTAATTCCTAGAATGATAAGTGTAAATAATCCTAATACGATCGCTGTTATCCTCCATCTATTTGCTTGCATTTGCTGAAGCATATAATAGAATCTATTTTTGTCTTCCACCTTCACATAATCTGTTTTGCTACTAAAGAATTTTTTCATTGACATAGTTTTTTGTTATTTTTATTTGTTTACCAAGACTCCTCTTCTTCCTTTTTAGGTTGAACTTGAGCTGGCTGTTGCTGTGCAGGTTTTTCAATAACCCTTTCGTGTATTACTGTACCACCACCATTATTTTCAGTCTTTTGCTTATTCTCCTGATTTTGCTGTACATTTAAATTGATAACCGGTTGTTGTGCAGGTGCAGCTTGTTCAGTTTTTGTTTCCTCGCTTTCTTCGCCTCCACCGCCGAAAATCATAGTACTTATCCACACTCCACCTCCAGCAATTACTGTGGTTAATGTTCCGATAATTGTTTTTCTTAGTCCAGACCAAGTTCCATCATTGGTCTCTGGTGCATTTGTTTCTTCACTCATTTTTTTTATTTTATTTTATTTTAGATAGCTTTTCTACTATAGGTGTTCCGTTCTCCGTATTTAGAGTTACGAAATATAATCCCGGCTTTAATTTACCAAGATCAGTATAGTATGAAAATTGTCCATTTGGTATTTGACCGGTTAGTATCGTAGCTACTTTTCTTCCCTGCAAATCAGATACGTATAATGAAGCATTAGACGTTTCAGATAAACTAAATGTTATCATAACATGATCCTCAAACGGATTAGGATAAACTAATATAGAATTAGAGTCTATTAATTGGCCATTAGATATTTTTAATACCTGGAGTATTCCGTTTGTTGGTGTTAGTGTTACATCTTTAGAATTATAAGAATTTCCCGCAAATTTTCTAGTAGTGTACAAAGGACTCTCGTCCCATTGATTCTGTGGCTGAAGAGCTACAAATTGCAGAGTTACAACCTCATCCCCGTTTTTTAGTGTATTTTGATTGTTGGTAATATCATATCCACCCCAATCTATTTCACCATCATTCGGATTAACGTATGTTAACCATTGCATTGCAGAAGATGTTGAGTAAACCCCTTTGAATGAAAGTAGATCTGAGTTATATTTTAAACCAAACTGGAGTGAGCTTAGCTCAATGTCATTGGTTAAAACTTTAACTGGTATATTTACCAGATTACCCTCTTGAACTGAGATGTGTGGTACATTAACCTCTATAACCGAAGTTGGGAAATCGTATTCTACTTTAGTATCAATTACATTGTATATTTGGTTCTCTAACCCCGGTGCAGGACCAACTAATACTTCAATTGGTGTTACCCTAGCCATATTATATCCTGTGCCGTTAGCATCTCCAGGTACAGCTACATAGTAAACTACTGAATCTGGTTGACCCGGTAAAATCTCGAATGTAAAGTTTGTTGTTCCTGGTATAGATGAAGTGTAGTTTGTTGCTGATCCGTTAATAGTGTTATACTCAGATTGAGTAAAGAATTTAACATCCTTAGTGTTATTTGGCCATACGTTAAATCTTCCTGATATTCTACCGAATACTCCCCAAGCATCAGATATAGTTGTGTTATTCGATCCATTAACGTCTGCTGCATAATAATCAAATCCTGTCATTGTACCGTTACCTAATACCCACTGATTTATTAGTTGAGCATCTGCAGTCGAGATGACATTACCTACTGTCATCGAATCCCCCTGTATTGCCAATCTTACGTCCCAATAAGTTGTATCCAAAGGAACAGATATAGCAAAATCCCCGTTTATATCGGTAACATAAGTGGAGTGTTGTGTCCAGGTGTTACCACCAAAGGGTCTTCTTTCTAAAGCTAAAGTTAAGTTTTTAGCCGGGGTTCCGGTTACATTATTGAATGTTCCATGGAAAGCAAAATTTACCGGGGTAAATACCCCTCCGTAGTTATGCACACTTAAGGTTGTGTCCATACCATCTTGCTTAGCAGCATAAGGGGTAAAGGTTTGAGCCCCCGACCAAGTTAAATTTGATATAGATGGTAAGTTGTTAAAAGTAGCTGCTGGTGCATGCGTAAACGTTATTAAAAATCTCTCACCGTTTGGTATTGTATAAGTTGCACTAGCACCAGTGTAAACTAGTGTTATTGTAATGTATCCATTTGCTGTATTTGTTATGTACTGCAAATCTAAGTTTGTTGGAGATCCTATTAAAGAAACAGCTGCGTTTGTAAAAGCTATTTTGTCGTAGAATACTCTAAATTGAACCCCAGCAAATTTAGTGAGAGTTGTATTCTGGAGAGTAATTTTAGCGTTTGTTGTTCCCTGAGCCGATGTTCCGACTTGATATTGAGCATCGATAATACCCCATAAGCCATTAGAAGGTGCTACCGGAACAGCCTGAGCAAAAAGGCGGTTCATCGATAAAGAAAGCAAGCATAGAAGCGTTGCTGTTATAATTCTGATTTTCATGATTTTAAGATGTTTATTTTGGTTTTGGTTTGGTTCTTGGTTTTAAAAGCTCTTACTAGGAAGTAAGAGCTTTATAATATTCTTTGAAGTGCTTGATCCTATCAGCTAGACCTATAGTTCCGCCGTTCACTCTTTTAGTAACAGCAGTAACTGTAGCATCGTCTGCTCCTCTGTCGCATATAGCCCAAAGCTTGTTTGAATCGAAGAAGAAAGCTGCAGAAGCTAAGGGATATTTAGTTGCAACTAGATCTGGGTTGGCTACACAGTCCTCACCAATAAATTTGGTGAAACTAGTATAGTTAGACTTACCCGTTAATTGGATGTAACCTCTACCTCTAAACTTAAATCCCTCTTTAGTAGATTCATCTCCATTGCCCATTCTAGATGCGTAAACTCTAGATGCGATTTTCTCTGGCTGACGAGCATATGATTCATTTAAGTTACCAGGGAAGTATTTTCCGAAGATCTTTTTTAATCCATCAGCAGAATAGTTTAAATTCTCGCTAACAGCTTTAAATCCTCCTGACTCGTGGCCACATTGTGCTAGAAAGTGGGCAAGTCTTAGATTGTTAGTAATATTGAATTTCTTTGCAGTGTCGGGAATTTGAGCTAAAACCGTGTCAGGTACATGGCCTTTAAGTCCTTCTAGGTTTAGATTTTCCATTTTAGGTACAGAGACTGGTGCAGAGACTGGTGCAGGTGTAGATCCACCAAACATTTTACTCCATGTTCCTGGGCCTACAACTCCATCTGCAGTTAGACCGTTAGCTGACTGCCACTCCTTAACTTTAGCTTCTGTTCCAGCTCCGAATACTCCATCCGCACTTAATCCCAGTTTTTGCTGAAGCTTTTTAACTTCTTCTCCTTTGGATCCTTTCTTTAGTAACATATTCTTGATTTTTTTATCTATATATCCCCCCATAAATTAAAAACCTCCCCCAATTTTTCAATATCCGAATTTTTTTAATACCCTTATGTACATTAGAAATAAAGCATGTATGTAAAAATTTTACCTCGGGATTTTAATGAACATTTTGGGACTCCTCTTGATAATAAGCTCGTTTAATTTTTTTATCACGTAGCCAGCAATTACATTTGTAATTAAATTCTTTCGAAATACTAAAAAAAATATGATTTACTTATCAATCGATCTAGAGACTACTGGTCTGGAAAAGGATCGCTACCAGATTCTATCATTCGGTGCTATCCTGGAAGACACCGAGAAAAAATTACCCTATGACGAAATCCCAAAATTTCATGCTGCTATCCTGCACAATGAAATAACCGGTTCACCATTTGCCATGAATATGAACAAGAAAATCATTGAGGCTATTGTTCAATACCAGACTGCAAAGGATCAGGACGAGAAAAATGATCTGGTACAAATGACAGGTATGCAATTCTATCATGAGGATAAAGTAGTCGAGGGATTCTTTCATTGGCTTTGTGACAATGACATGTATACAGCCAATCCTCTTATGGAAGGTCAAGCTATGGTAATGGCAGGGAACGGTAAAATGTACCCGGCGATCACATCCAAAACTAAACCGATAACTATTAATGTTGCCGGAAAGAACTTTGCTTCCTTCGATAAGCATTTCGTAGATAGGCTTCCTAGATGGCAACAGTTAATACGTATTAGACAAAGGATGATTGATCCAGCAGTAATTTTTACGGATTGGACCAACGATAAGGCACTTCCAGCTTTATATGACTGTAAGCAAAGAGCTAAAATTCAGGGTGAGGTTACACACGATGCTCTAGAAGATGCCTGGGACGTTATCCAGCTCCTAAGAACCCAATACTAACAAAAAAACCTAGATCTTTCGGTCTAGGTTTTTTTTAGTTTTATTTTTGATTAGTGAGTAGAGTCTCTGAATCTTAAGCCTTCCAACTGGCAAACTCTTTCGTATAGCCCTTGGTGTTTTGACTCATTTAGATATTTCGAAAGTTCTTTTACTCTATCAAAGTCTCTAGCATCTATCGCATCATCAATAAGTTTAGCGATATCTCTCTGGGACATGTTAGCATAATCAGGCTCACCCTCTGGCTCTTCTGGTGTAGCAGAATATGGAGATTCTTCGTCAGAATCTATACCAGCCATTCTTAGTTCATAGTCTTTTTGCTCCTGAACTATCTCATCGATTATTTCTTGTACTCCTTCTTTAGCTTTAGGATTTTCCTCAAGAATCATTAACATTAATTTAAGAAAATCATCAGCTGGCATTAGCATCATTTTTCCAAATACATGTTCTCTTAAGTTTGGTATATCAGCGGATTCTGGAAATTCGTTTACTAAATCTCTAAGATCTGCAGCTATTTCTGGACCATATCTTAAGTCCTCGATCTCATCTGCTAATGTATCAGTATTGCTTATAACGATCTGAGCTGTCTCTTCATCCTCGGGAATAGCACAAGCTGCAATAAGTTCATAGATACCCTTAACTGTTTCATGAAGGAGCATAGCGAAATCTGTTCCTAGTGCATTTATTGTTGGTTTAACATTATCGAACAATTCTTCGGTTTCTTCAGCAGGAATCTCATCATCCGACATTAGCTCATCGAGGATTTGTTGAGCAAGATCTTCGGAATCTTTGGAATCTTCCGGGGTTTCCCATTGAACTGAAACTGATCCAGAGAATCCTGATTTATCTCTCTCCCACATTTCTTTTTGAACCTCCATTGGGATCATCCAGTCAAAGAATCCAGCAATTTCAGTAATTTTATTTAGAATTACTCTATACTCTTCACCGGTTTCTCTTCCAAGAATCTCATATAAGCCGTCTCTAACCTCTGGAAGGTTTAACATCTTCTTGGTGTTCTTAGCTTCACCTTGAGTGATATTGTTTGCTATCTTTCTCTTATGGATTTCAGAAATGATACCCGCATCCTGAAGTTCCTTGAATTGTGGCATTTCAGGTGGTTCTGATGGAACGTTCTCCATGCTCTTCTTAATATCGTCGTTCTTAGGAAACTTTATTCTTAGTTCAACGTCATTTAGTATGTCACCGTACATTGCTCTAATAGCTCTTTCTGCTAAAGCTTCTAAGGCAGCTTCTTTACCTTTTTGAATTTGCTTAGCTCTAGAAACCAAGCTCATGAACTGCGGAATATCCCTCCCGTGTGTTCTCTGAAGCTCAGCGTTTCTTTGTTCTGCTCTTCTCTCTACGTCGCTCAAGTATTTTTTACCTCCCTCGTCGCCTTCTCCTGGAATTCCAGGATTACCTTTAAGAGATGCTTCGTTTAGTCTGTCGTTGAATGATTTAATCATCGTATCTGGATTTTAGTTTTTTCAAATCAAATTTAATAGGCATCTTGCTCTTTCTTAGCTCCGCCATAAATCTTTTCATTACATCTTCTATTTTTGCCTTTGGTTTAGGATCAACAGAAGGCTTATCTCTTCTGATAGGTCCTGGCTTAGAAGGGGTTGTTCCTGGACTGATTCCTGGTCTGATAGTAGGCTGAGCTGGCGCTGTGCCTGGCTTCGTAGCTAGAAACTCGTCGATTTTTGTGAATATTGCCATTCTTTTACGTTTTAATTTTGAATATATATCTAAAGTAAATTTATATACAATGATGAAAAATCTTAGCTTCCGCACTTTTTTTGAAGCTGTTGAACCTCTTATGGAGAATGTACAAGCAGCCAAAGACTATTTATTAAAGAAATACGCTGAAAAGAAGGACTTAAAAATAAACGAAATACCAGAAGAGGATAAAAGAAGGGTCCTACAAAATCCTAGATTTATTCAAATAAGGGATTTAACTCAAAAAAATCCAGGTTATACCCTTCCTTTCTTAAAGTTTTCTCTTGAACAAAATGCAACTTTTGAACAGCTGGAGGAGATTTTAGGATTATTATCAAAATATAAAAATGCTCTAGGTGATTTATCAATGTCAATTGGGGACTATTCCAAATATGTACCCACTGGTGAAGGTGAGGACACTAAGCCTGGATATGAGCTTTTAGGAGATGAATTAAGAAGCTTTGAAAGAAGAAAGAAGGTTAAAGATTTCTTCCAGGAGATGACTCCTAGAATGAAAAAAGAATTTAACAGAGCATCCGATGAGGAAATCGAGGATTTAACCGCTATTTCAAACCAATTAAAAACATTACCTGATGTTGACGGCGAGAATGCTTGGAAGTCTTTTTCTAAAAATATGAAAAAGTACGACGACAGCAGGACCTATCCAGAATACTCAAACCCACGTACAGCATTTCTAGACATCAAGAAAGATGCTTTGAATTTTATAGATGCTTGGGGTAAAGGAGACGACGAACTTCTAGCATCACTTAAGAAATTAGGACCCCAAGCTGGTATTCTTTACGCTAAAGATAAGTATCTTGCGATGTCAGCCAGAACTCCGGAAGCAAACAGAGTAGTTTGTTCAGATACTGGCTGGTGTATTAAAACAGACTCTACTTTCTGGTCATATGGTGGAGGTAGAATCCAATTAAACATATTGGATAGAAACAGACCGGTATCTGATCCGAATAGCCTTATCGGAATCACGATAAACCCTGACGGAACAGTTCACACTTCACACGATAGACCTAACCATAGAGTTAGCGGTAGAACATACTTAGAGATTCTTCGAAAATATTATCCCGAAGATTTAGTTAATGCAGTAAAGGATAGATTTGAAAGAGAGGTTTCAATTAAACTCGCTCTTGAAAAATATTACAAGGATTCACAAGGACTAGACACTAAAAAAATTATCGAATCCCTTATCACATTAAGCAAAGGATTTTTAGCTGGTGTCGTTCCACCAGAAGATTGGGAACAAATTTCAGGCGTAGTATCAGAAATTATCTTCATAGAGAAAAAACTTACCAAGGCTGAATTCATGAAAGTATTTAAAACCCACGGGATTTACACACAAGCAACATGGAAAGTTTTCGACTCGATCGTCGGGACGGATTATTCCAAGGATGATATGGAGGCTATTATGAATTCAACCACACAAAACCTAAAAAGCATGGAAGCTCTAATGGATCTTAAAAAACAAGGGTTATTAGAGCTTAAACCTAAAGATGTAGCGAGCATGGAGGAGATCATAAATAACCGTGCTGAAGTATTTGGTGAGATCACAAAAAGAATGTAAAAACAAAAACTAAACATAAAATGGAAGAGTTTAAAAATAACACCAACCTAGATGAAATGGCCAGAAGAGGCCAATGGTATGGACTTACTGATGCTACTAGAGAATTTGCTGATTCTTTTAATAACAGTCCGGAGGGTCTAGATTTACAGGCAATAGGTGTGAATATAGAAGCAAGAGATAACAACACGTTGCTATTAACGAGATCAGGAGGTCCAATGGCTGACGTGGAGCTTTACAAAAATGAGGACGGTGAATTCTGTTATGAGTACCTTTCTAGTAAAGCCGGAGTAGAAAGATATGCACTGCATAAATTTGAGACCCCAGAGAGGGCTTTAAGATCTTTATTGCTTAGAATTATCAGAAATAATATCCCTGCAGCTATAATACCTAAAAAGGATATCCCAAACATTAACTTTACTGAATTGGTTCCTATTGGGGATAGACTAAGCATGCAGGAAATATTGGGACGAATGAAACAAACGATTGCAGCGGATGAGCTAATCGATCCGGATGCAAATGCAGTTGAAGCTTTACCTACCATCCAGAACCTAGAAAACATGGGTATCGTTGGACGTGCCGAAAGAGGAAGAGTCACTGACATAGTTAAAAAAGTTGACGTTATCGCTCCTAAGTATAAATTCTATTCTAGAGCGGCTGCCAGAGTTGGTCAAATATATGGCGAAATGATAGCCAAAATATTAGATACAAATTATAACTACCTAGGAGGAACTATGACAGAGAGCTTTGAAGTTTGGAGGGTTAATAACACCAACAGACTTCCTCTAAATGGAATTAACTTCAGAACGGGGGACAACTCAGTTAGATGTAACATCCAGGACAATGAGATTTTCGGATCTGTTTTCATCGCTATCTTTAAAAGAACTTTTAAAAGGGCAAAAGGTAAATATGAAAAGGAGCACTTGCTAAGAGGAGGTTACGGATTCTTAAGAGATTCAGATACGGCTAAAAAAGAGCTTTTAAAAGAAATCAACGATTTACTTTCTGATTATTTTACTGAAGCTGCTGAAAAGCTAGAGCCTACAGTCTTTATCGACCCGGGAATGGAGGGATCACAAATACATGACAATGCTAAAGCTCTTCTTTTGAAATATTTACTGAAGAAAGGGTCTATGGATCTGAAGAGAGCAATTAGTGAAAATACTGATCTGACCGATCTTGTAGATATGACAACAAGACACGAGGACATGGACGATTTAACAAGAAAGCTAATCGATGTATCAAGAGCATTAAGATTTGTATAAGATATGGAAGTACTAGAAAGAAAAAGACAGGACGTTTGTTCAGGATGCGGAAAATCAATCCTCGATCCGGAGAAAGAATGCCCACACTGTGGAACATTTCCACACAAAGCTTATCATGAGAGAGCTGCTTCCCAAACTTTGGGAATAGCGAAGTGGTTACAGAACGCTCCAGTTATGCAGCCAAATCAAAAACTAAGCGAGGGAACTGATAAATTGGACAATATAATTTCATTCGACGATTTCTAGATAAGATATTCAAATAGTAAAAATCCGGAGAGATCCGGATTTTTTTGTGTGCATGGTTTTTTATTCCCGTACGAATGGCTTATTTTTGTTAAAATTTGATTAAATGAGAACAATTATACATGTTAATCAGCACAACATAAAAGCTAATAACAAAGGTGAATCTAAACCTGTTCTAACTTGCAAAACATACCTGCAAAACATTTACTGTAACGAGGCAGTAATTTACGGACAAGATGGACTTCCTGCAGCTAGAATCGTGTATTCCCCTGATAAACCCCTTTCCTGTGGAGCTAAAGTCTGGATAGAAACATACTGTAAAGTTGAAACAAAGGATAAGATAAGTCGGGATATTGAAACATCCTGCTCAATAGAAGTGTAAAAAAAATTACAAATGGAGAGAAGAAATGAATTTTTAGAATCCGATGGGTTATTCTGGGAAAGTGAAACCCATGAGTGGTTTCACGATAAAATTAACACCCAATATGCAAGAAAGAAATCAGTTCTTTGGGGATCTGGAGAGCAGGACGATGCTTTAGATGTTGCTTGTTTCGTAGTTCGTAATAAGGAAACTGGTGAATATGACAGAATCATGATGGATAAGCCAACCAACCAGATAATCTACTCCACCAAGAGTCTAGAGGCACTGGCCTATAGGATTGACCAATTGAAGGTATTAAAAAGATTCGAGGAGAAAAATTAAATTAAACACGATGCAAGAAAAAACAAAGATTGAATATTTAGATCACAAGATGACAGAGGATTCAAACTCGGTAGAAATTCTATTTTGTCAAGAACTCGAAAAAAATGGTAAAATAAATCCGCTCGGTGAAGAGATGATGAAGATCTTAATTACTCTGGTCACCAGAAAAGATTTGATAGACGAAATCTATGATGAGCTTAAAAAGAGAACCGCATTGGTAGCAATACTTGAGGACAGACTGGGTACAATGAATCGTGAGCTTGATAAGGGAGCTGCTCTTTTTGTTGGACTAGCTTGCGAAACACCTGGCGATTCTGTAATGTATGCCTACTATCTTGCCCACAAGATGAAACAAAGAAATCTCGGGAAAACACTCGATTTGGAAACCGTCTGCATGGAAATCTTTCCTAATGGATTATTCTCCAAAGAGTCATTGGATGAAATATGGGATAAACAAAAGGTTTCTAGAGGAGAAGGCGTTTCGGGAAGTGACAATCTACTTGACTACAGAAAAGCTTCTGAGAGTCTAATCTATGAATAAATGAAAGCGATTGATAATTTTGGTGTCATAAGAAAAATATTGAGGTTTCCCACTGAAGATAGCTTCTATTTTCTTCAGGTACTTAAAAGAAGGAAAGATAATCCTGATCTAGAGAAGGACATGGTTCATCTTGCGGACTTCTACATTTACAGTCTGGAGGATTATGATAGGCTAATGGATCGGGTTATCAATCTTTGCCAGAGTGAGAATGCCAGAGCCTATCTTAGACTTAACGTACGGGACTCAAAGAAGACCGCTATGATGACTTTGAAGAAAATAGTGGACTACATATCAACGGAGAATTATAAGGCCGTAAAGAAAGCGTATGCGTCTTGTACCGGAGAATACCATTCTGATCCAGACAAGACTTGGATAGTTGATATAGATAATGTGTCCATCGATTCTTTCAATCACTCTGAGGAGCAGATTAAAATTCGACAGCTAATAACCGATCTCCAGATAGAGGCTGGGAAAGAACCTATGATGCAATTCATTCCAACAAGAAGCGGGGTTCATATTATTACCCGTCCATTCAATCTTCAGAAATTCAAATCGGAATTTCCAGATATTGATATTCATAAAGATAATCCCACAATTTTATTTTGTCCGTGAAAACTCTAAAAAAGAAACCAATAGTTGATCTGAGTACTCTTAACTCCGATCAGCTTAAAGCTTTCGAAACTCTACGGGATTACATAGCGGATAAGGAAGATCAAAGTATCTACGTACTTAAAGGTTGGGCTGGTACAGGTAAAACGTACTGCGTGAGCATGCTTGTTAGATACGTTCTAGAGGTTATGTACCCAACACAGGCTTGGTATAGAATTGCGGTGACTGGACCAACTAATAAATCAGTCAGAGTAATAAAAAAGACCAGCGGGATAAAAAACTCCAGGGTTAACTTCCAAACCATTCACAAGCTTTTAGGTCTGAAGGAAAAGATCACTATGAGCGGAGAACAGATCTTTGAGAATGATGGATTTCTAAAGCCTGGAATCAATTCAACCAAGCTTTTGATTATAGATGAGGTTTCTATGCTCAATGATGATCTATTCCAGAACATCATTAAGTATAGGAATAAACTAAAGATCATCTGCATGGGTGATCCAGCTCAAATACCACCAGTTGGTAGACCCGACTGCATTCCTTTTAGAGATGAGCTGGCTGATTTTTATAAAGTTAGAACTATCCAGCTAAAACAAATCATGAGGCAGAAGGATGGCAATGCCATCATAGATGCTTCCGTTAAAATTAGGACAGATCTAGGGGTTTCTTCAAATCCAATTTCTTTGGAAACAAATCTAAATGAGAAGGGAGAAGGGATACAGTTCCTGAATCTTAATCTGGAAGAGACGAGAAAAGAATTTTCTTCTATTCTCGAGAGATACTTTAAAACCAAGGATTTTGAGAAGGACTCAGAATATGCTAAAATCATAGCATGGAGAAACAAGACGGTAGCTTCGATGAATGGGATTATCCGAAAAGTTATCTACGGGGAAGAATCTCTGGGCTCTAAAATTCTAATAGGTGAGAAGCTTATCGCAAACACTCCGATAATAGAAGGGGAGGTTATTATATTCAACACCAACGACGAATTCACTGTTGAGAGATTCGAGGTAAAATGCAAGAATCACCGATTTGTAATATCCGACGATCCTGATGTTGATCCTTTTAGCATTGATCTACAGTATTACAGCACCACCGTTTCGTATTTAAACGAGGACGATGATGTTGAGAGAAAAACTATCAACATCCTACATGAGGACAGCGAGGAAGAATTCAACAAGTTAGCTAATCTTCTAAAACTAAGAGCCATCAGGAAATCGGGCAAGGACAAATCATGGATTCAGTACTATAATTTTCTAAGAAGATTCGCTGATGTTAATTATGCCTATGCAATTACCTGTCACAAATCACAGGGAAGCACCTATAATACAACATTTGTTTTAGAGGATGATATAGACATGAATCTGGACATCGTTGAAAGAAACAGAATAAAATACACCGCATACACTAGAGCAAGCAAAAAAGTTTACATACTAAAAAGATTTTAAAATGTTAGTAGACCTATCAAAATCGGAACAAGAAGTTCTGAACAACATTAGATCCACCGAAAAATATAAATTGGGGGAATTCAGAAAAAACTTCATCCAATTTTCTGCTGAGGTAAGAAGAACGATTGAAGCAGCCAAGATTTACATTTTGGACAACTACCAAAAAGTAGAAGACTACTCCGAGCTCAGTCTTATTCTCAGATGCGCTAACCACGAAGGAACCAAGTATTTTGGTAAAAAGAGGATTAAGAGAAGGGGGAAAAAGAATGGCAAGAATACCATTCTATCAGATCTTATTGAAGATATGGAAAGGGAGAAAATAGAAATCTCAAAATTTGACTCCGCTGTTTACGATTGGAGTGATGGAGATTTCTCTGTTGTTTTTAATGGCATTTCATACAATTGGATAGACGGAGAATCTATTATAGACATTGCTTCCTATATAGAGAATAAAATCTCTTTCCCCTCGTAAACCTTTTTTATATTTGTAGAAATTACAACGATGAGGTACGATATCCAAATACTAAATGATTATATCGAAAGAGGTCTATTGGAAAAGAATTCTCATCCAACTCTACCTATTGACATCTACAATTATTCCAGAGAGTGTCAATTTAAAAAAGAATGGGACGGGATAACTCTTAATATGAGAGGCACTGTACTGGACAGAAGCGGTAATGTTATTGCACGTTCCTTCCCAAAGTTTTTCAATCTAGAAGAATGCACACAGGATCAAATTCCAAATGAACCATTCGATGTTTTTGAAAAGATGGACGGCTCCCTCGGGATTCTTTTTAATTACAATCAGGAATGGCACTTGGCAACTAAAGGGTCTTTCGTCTCGGACCAGTCGATCAAAGGTTGGGAGCTATTGGAGAAGTATGACTACAAGAGACTATCACCGGATTGCACCTATCTTTTCGAGATCATCTATCCAGAGAATCGTATTGTAGTTAGTTATGATTATGAGGATCTTGTACTTCTAGCAATCATCAACAACAAGGATGGACACGAGTATGACATACATTCTGATATCTTAGATACGCTGAATTTCAAATTGGTTAAAAAGTATCATGGTGTCGATGATTACAAGAAGCTCAAGTCCACCATAGGAGATAATTCGGAGGGGTTTGTAATTCGATTCAAATCAGGCTTCCGAATGAAAATAAAGGGAGAGGAATATGTTAGACTTCATCGACTGATTACAAACTTTTCAAACGTTGATATCTGGGAAACACTTAAGGAGGGAAAAGATCTTAATCTCTTTTTAGATAGGGTTCCTGATGAGTTTGATGCTTGGGTAAGAAAAACGATGAACTCTATACTCACCCACTATCAAAGATTAGAATCACAGGTTGAAAAAATATACGAATATCACATGTGGGGTAAATTCGGAGATAAGGAGCCAGTGAGAAACAAAAAAGAATATGCAGAATGGGTTAAGACTCAGAACAAAGTGATACAGCCTATCCTATTTAAAATGTACGATGGTGGAGACTATTCTCATTATCTTTGGAGAATAGTTAGACCGGAGTATCAAAAGCCATTTTGGAATAAAGAAGATTGATATGAAAATAGTATTAGCAAAAGATCAGAATTTATACTTCACCTCAGATACACATTACAATCACTCGAACATCTGTAGAGGGATTTCTAATTGGCCGGAAGGAAAAGGAACACGCGATTTTCGATCCTTAGGAGAAATGAACACTGCAATAGTTAATGGGATAAACTCTAAAGTTGGACCCGATGATATACTGGTACATTTAGGTGACTGGAGCTTCGGTGGATTCGAATCAATCTCGGAGTTCCGGAATCAAATCGTATGCAAAAACATTGTTTTATTTTTAGGAAATCACGATCATCATATCCGCCGGGACAAGGAGAATGTAAGATCTATCTTTATGAATGTTCTAGATTACGATGTTTTAGATATTCGTAAACCAGAGGGCAAGGAAACTAATAAATACCAATTTGTCTGCTCACATTACCCTATAGCAAGCTGGGATGGTTTAAGTAAAGGAGTTCCCCACCTACACGGTCACGTTCACTTACCTCCTCATTTGAGATTACATGAGGGCAGAGCAATGGATGTTGGTATGGATGGAAATGGGCTCGAACCGCATTCTCTAAACGAAATATTGACTTTAATGAAGGGAAGACCAAATAAACACTTGGTTCTTCCAAAGGATCATCACGCTGAAGAATAATTTAAACTGATAAAATATGTCTGATTACAACACAATGAAGCCAACACTATTTATAGTACGGGGTATTCCCGGATCAGGAAAATCAACTTTTGCAAACCATGTATGGAACGAATATGCCATCTGTGAGGCTGACAAGTTTTTTTATGACAAAGAAGGTAATTACAATTTCGAAGTCTCCAGGCTTAGAGAAGCACACGAATGGTGTAGAAATGAGGTGGAAACTAGAATGAAGGACAATAAAGTGAATCCTCAGTTTTATCCCGAGATTGTTGTATCTAACACTTCCACACAAGAGTGGGAAATGAAAGCATATTTCGAGCTTGCTGAGAAATACGGATATCAGGTGGTTTCGTTAATAGTGGAAAATCGACACGGGGGTAAAAACACCCACGGTGTTCCCGATGAGGTTTTGGATAACATGAGAAAAAGATTCGAAGTTAAATTATGAAAGTAGCAGAGGTAGAAGACAGCAAACAGGTAGAGAGATTAACAATCTCACAGGTTATCGAGAAAGGATTTAAACCGAGAAAGTTATTCCCTATTATGATCAATGAGAAGCCATACCAGGTTTGGGATATTGATAATTATGAACACCAAAACGGGAAGTGGAACGGTACACCCTGTACATGGTGGTTAGATTATTCCGATGAAGATCGCGAGAGAGAACTCATACCTTATGTTGAAATTGGGGTACATAGAATTTGCTGGGAAATACGTTACAAGCAGAAGAACTACGTTAAGCACAAATGGGGAGAGTGGGACATAAGGAATTCAGGTAACCTTGAGATCTTTGCTAATGGTAAAAGAGTTTATCAGTGCGGGGCTAGAGATCTAGAATATGCAATGGCTAATGCTATGATCATGCCATATAAACTTATGGAACATCCCTTTGATTTTCTCAACCCAGAAAAAGAGGAAGGAAGGAAGATCTGGTACTACGGTTTACCTGCAACCGTAAAGGTTAGGGAATGGTCAGCTGAAATCGTTGTTTATCCGGACTTTGAAAAAATCCAGCCGAATAGATGGTGGAAGCTTTACAAAGAAAGAAAAAAACCGGTAGATTTAGGAGAGGCTAAATCAGAAGATGAAGTTGATTCTGACGTCCGTTATGATGTTGATAGTGAATACATTAACCACGGGGATCCAATGTATGATGGTATGATTAATTGGTTTAGAAAATAAAAACACACACAAAAAAAAGAAAGATGAGCGAAATAAAATTAAAAAAGCAAACAGTTCAGTACGAAGATTTTAAGGTTAATTTTATAAAAATACAAAACAAGAAAGACATAGAGAGAAAAATATCGAAAACAATGGAAGATGTTTCTTTTCTAATTACCTCGCTACTTTTTGAAATGCCAACTAAAAACACTTTGGCAAAATTGGCAAAAAGGATGGAACCTATTTTTCTACCTGATAGTCCGAATTATAAAATAGAATTGATCGCATCAGAAGAAGATCAATTAGGACTTTCGTCATACTGGTCAAATTTGGGGTTCGATGCTTACATAAAAGATAGTAAAAATAAGAACACTTTTAATTTTCTAGACTATATTATAGTGAAGGAGAAAATCTCAGACAATAAGAATTGGATAAAAATAAAAAATGTATAATCTTTTTTTAGACGACTTTAGACATCCCTACGACTGTGTTACTTACATGAGGGATCCGGAAAAATATGCTAAATGGAACTGGATAGTGGTTAAGAACTACGATGAGTTTGTAAAGAAAATAGAGGAGGATGGATTACCTGTCTTTATCTCATTCGATCACGATTTGGCAGACGAGCACTATGATAACACAATGTACAAAGGTGCGGAAGAATACAATAAAAAGTACGACGAATTTCAGGAAAAGACTGGATTAGATTGTGCCAAATGGTTAGTTAATCATTGTATGGACACCGGACAAAAACTACCCGAGTTCGCCGTTCATTCGATGAATCCCGCTGGAGGGAAAAATATTAGCTCTTTACTTAATAATTTTAAAAAAATTCAAGATCAATAAAAATGAAAAACATAAACAACGAATTTGAAAAATTCTCTCTTAGCGAAGGAATAAGTTCTTTAACTTTAGATTACCACAAAAAACAAATTGAAGGATCGATGACTCCAATGATTCTCGAGGAGAGAGAATTAAGAGTTACCCAGATGACAGTTTTCGATAGATTAATGATGGATAGAATTCTATGGGTCGCCGGACCAGTTAATGATAGAATGTCCACCATAGTTCAGGCGCAGCTAATGTTTTTAGCTTCAGTTGACCCGAAGAAAGATATCACAATGCACATAGACTCACCAGGAGGATCGGTTAAATCCGGACTAAGCATTGTGGATGTTATGCAATACATAAAACCAGACATCATCACGGTTAACACTGGGATGGCAGCTTCTATGGGATCAGTTCTACTCGGAGCAGGAACTAAGGGAAAGAGATCTTCATTAAGATTTAGTAAAGTAATGCTTCACCAGTCAAGTGGAGGATTCAGAGGGAATATCCAGGACGCCGAAGTCGATTGGAAAGAGTGGCAGGAGGTTAATCAGATCTTATTTGAATTACTTGGAGAATTCTGCGGGAAAGATCCAGAGACGGTTAAAAAAGACGCAACCAGAGACTTCTGGTTAAGTTCTTCTGAGGCTGTGGAATACGGAATTATTGATGAAGTGATATCATCTCAAAAATAAATCTAACATCCGGATAAATATCTCGTTAATGTTTTTTAATGAGAGAGAATAGGGATCCGGTAGGTATTATATTAGTTTCGCTTGCTTTTTTTATGCTCTACGTTTTTGGTATTCTTTCTATAAGGGAAAGAGATAAGCTACACAAAAGAAGTCACGAGATTCACAATAAAAAAGTTAAGTAAATTTGATATATACAATATGAGAAATATTTTAGATTTTGGTCAATTTGAAGCTCTTAACGAAGAAAGTATAGCTTCTTCAGCTAGTTCAGCAGCAGCTTCCGTTGGGAGCTCACTCCTTTCTAAGGTAAATATTCTAAAAAGAAAAAAGCCAATTGATCAATCTGAATATTGGACACTGATCACTATCATAGCTTGCGAAAATTTCCCCGACAATAAGCAAGGAATGAGCGATACAGCTCAATCTATCTATAACAGATTGGCGGTACCTAAACAACCATATGGTAAAACTATAAAAGAGATAGTTTTAGCTAAGGGTCAATATCAGCCAGTTTCAGTTGGAACTAAAAAAGGAGCAGACTGGAAAAATATTAACACCAAAGAAAAATCAATCTCAGTTTACATGAAAACAAAGGGAGTTGATAAAACAGCTGCTACTACTGCAATTAATAATGCTATTCAGGCACAAAAAGATTCTAAGTTAGCAAAGGAGGCAGGTAAGCACGTCCAGTCTAGAACGGAATTTTTAGCGAGTAAACCTCAGAGTGGAGGAGCGGTAAGCCCAGTAGAAAGAACAAGCCCAAAGACTAATAATGCTTTCTTTTGGAATTATGCAGGAAAAACTAATTTCTATGCTAAGAAAGACACCACCCCAAAAGACAAGCCCGACAGCGTTAATCTGGCTTAATCCTTCTTATCTTTTAAATTTTTCTTAGCTCTCTGGTATAAAGCCTTATCTGACATTTCAGTAGTTCTTCCTCCAGTAACAAATGAATTTACCCTTGCCATAGCCCATTGTTGAGGTGTGGTTCCCGGCACATGTCCAGTTTTCCAAGCTGCATATCCTCTATTCCAAACCTGTCTTAAAATACCCAGCGGGAATCCTGTCTTGTCGGATTTCTTTTTTAAAGCCTTATAAACTGGAGAATTCTTACCCATTTTTTCATTTAGAATCTCCTCCGTTATCGATTCATCCTCCAAAACTATCTCTTCGAACACGTTATCTGGTACGTTATTGAAATCTTCATAAGAGATAATAGTTTTTTCGTCATCTTCCTCCTCGAACATTTCTTTGTACTTCTTAGTGTATTTACTCGGGCGGGTGTCTACCGGTTTACCCTTACCAGCTTTACCTGATTTGTAGTCGGCGTCCCACTCTTTGTACGCTGAAGAATCATCATCAGCTTTATCCGCATGTTTTTTTATTTCCCTTTTCATAATTCTAGGGTTCTTAGTTAGGTATTTTTTCGGAAGCTTCATACTATTTAAGATATGTTTTTAGTTCATTCGGTTTATTCGTCATAATAAGGCTAGGCTTTATATTGTTTACTATTTTTGTCCAAGCCGTTTTGGAGTCTCCACGATAACTAACTCCATTGGTATTTTTAGTTCCGCCAACAGCAACCACCATCGGGTAGATCTTTTTGGACCTCAGAGCATCAGATAAATAACCGTTAGTTATATAAGAATCTGAATCACTGAATTGATATTCGAAAAATCCAGGTGTTACTTTTGTTACTATTTCGTCTGCTACCAATTTAGATTTAACTTTACCGACACTAGATGTTGGCAATATAGGCATCCATTTAATTCCCATGGTCTTTACTATAGAAGGAGGTGTATAAGAAGATCCCTTCGCTACTATTTGTCTTTCCAGTCCTCTTAGTATACCAAGATTATGTATGGCTGTCAATTCTTTAGAATCACATTTGTCCAACTGAAGGATAGATTTGGAAGAGTATTTTTTTAAAAGATTAACTACTTCCTGGAGGGAACATATTCTTTGAGTTGTGTCAGCATTATAGGAAATCATCTTAACTCTAGACCAGCTTAAATCCTGAATTTTTCCAGATCCGTTAGTTTTTTTGTCCAATGTTCCATCATGAAAAAGAACTGGTACTCCATCAGAGGTTATTTGGATGTCTATCTCGATCATGTCTATTTTAGCTTTAATATTAGCTTCTATGTTCTTGAGACAGTTTTCTGCTTTAGATGATCCTGGTCCATCCCATTTTCCTGCATGAGAACAAATCATGGTAGAACTATTAGATGAAGGCACGAACTCCTCTTTACTACTCTGAGTCAGAGTTGATGGTTGATTGTAATAAGTTTGTGAGGTGCTAGTCTTTTTTCTAGCATCTGGATGTCTAGAGTCTAAAATATCTATAGCTAATTGGTTACCGGAGAGGGATTTCCAATCCTTAATCTCTTTACCTTTGGTCATCCAAGTGTTATCAATTATCTTATATTGATATGGGTCTCCTGGTGTCTGATAGATTTTATCAGATTCAGAAATAAACTCATTAAATTCAAGAATTATTCTCATGCTCTATATATCCCAAATTTTTTATTCCCGGACTACTATGTTAAATTTATGAAAAATTAAATAAAATGTCACACTTTACAGTAATGGTAATTGGGGATAACCCGGAAGATCAATTGACTCCCTACCAGGAGAATAATATGGGAACATGTTCGGAAGAATTTCTTGAATTCCAGGACGAAACCGAATATCTCAAGAAAAATTGGGATGAGATGTCTACGGAAGAAAAAAAAGAGTACGATAACTCCTTTGAAAAATACGCCGAGGACGAAGGCTACGAAAAACATCCGGAAGGGGATCTGTATGGGTGTTATTCCAACCCAAACGCCCGATGGGATTGGTACCAGTTGGGCGGAAGATGGACAGGATTCTTAAAATTAAAAGAAAATGCAACTGGAGAAGTAGGTGAGCCTGGGCTTATGACACTAAGCGCATCGGAAGGGTTTGCTGACCAGGCTTTAAAGATGAACATAGATTTCGAAGGCATGAGGAAGGATGCAGAGGAAGAGGCAGGAAAACTATGGAACAAAGTTAATAAAATCCTAGAAGGAGCGGAAAGACCTCATTCATGGGAGCACGTAAGAGAGGTTATGTTTCCAGGAGACATCAGTGCAGCAAGAGAATTTTATCACTCCCAAGAAGCTAACAAGAGAATCGACGAATGGAACAAGAAGCATAAGCACTCTCTATTTGGAATAGATCCTTTAGATTTTATGATCTCGAGGGAGGAATACTGTAAAAAAGCTGGCGATTCAGCAATCTCAACCTTCGCAGTCCTGAAAGATGGAGTTTGGTACGAGAAGGGAGAAATGGGATGGTTCGGTATGACATCTAACGAAAAAGATCAAAATGAATGGAACACTCAGGTAGCCCTTATGCTAGAATCTTTACCTGATGACACTTTAATATCAATCTACGACTGCCACATTTAAATATAAATTAGATGGAAAGAAAATTAGCCTCCATACAGAAAATTAGAGAGATCCTCCCGATCGAAGGAGCAGACGCTATCGAATTAGCTGTTGTTAACTCCTGGAAGGTTGTAACTAAAAAAGGAGAATTTAAACCGGGAGATCTTTGTGTATACTTCGAGATAGACTCTTTTCTGCCGATGGAAAAAGACTTTGAATTTCTCAGAAAATCATCTTATAAAAAGATGGGGGATCTGGAAGGATTCAGATTAAAAACAATCAGATTGAGAGGTCAGGTTTCCCAGGGTCTTTGTTTACCTTTAAGCATTCTGGAAAAGGATGATGAAATGAAAATAGGTATCAGCAAACAACCTTGGGGTGATCAGCTTCAGCTGGGACCTTACGATGATGCAATAGTTATCGAAGAAGGGACTGATGTTACCGAATACATGTGTGTATTAAAATACGAGCCACCAATCCCAGCAGAGCTATCAGGAAAGGTTAAAGGAGGATTCCCTGGATTCATCAGAAAAACAGATGAGGAAAGAATCCAAAATATGACTGGACATTTCGAAAGAATGAAGTCAGAGAAATACTACGTAACGGAAAAGCTTGATGGTAGCTCTGCAACATACTATTTCAGAGACGGAATTTTCGGAGTTTGCTCTAGAAACTTAGAGCTAGCAGATCCAGGAGAATTTGTACCAGGTACAGTTCTTTGCGAAGATGGTGTGGAAAGACCCAAGAAAGAAAACACCTTCTGGAAGGTTGCTAAAGAATTATTCATCAAAGAAAAATTAGAAACTCTGGAGCAAAACTATGCAATTCAAGGTGAGTTGATCGGCGAAGGCATCCAAGGAAATCCTTATAGAATCAAAGGACACACTGTAAGAATTTTCAACGTGTTTAATATTGACACTCAGGAATATCTTGGATTGGAAGAAATGCGAGAATTCTTGGATAAGATTAATGCTGATTCCAATCCGATCGAAATGGTTCCAATCCTATTCGAGGATTACACTCTACCAGAAACCATAGAAGAGATACTATCTCAGGCGGAAGGGAAATCGGTTTTAAACTCAGGAACAGAGAGGGAAGGTATAGTTATTAGGAATAGGGACAAGTCAATTTCTTTTAAAGCAATATCCAATAACTTTCTACTGAAAGAAAAATAGAAATTCACCAGTATAGAATAACTTCAATTAATTTTTACCGGGAATTAAAGAATCTAATAAAACAACAACATGAATAAAATTTTAATCTACGCTTTTACCGCTCTTTTTATTGTATCTTGTGAGGATACTGATAAATGTGAAGACCGCATTGAAGAGCATACAGTCTCTGAAAATATTGAGGAACTAGATTCGTCATCTTGCTCTGCA
>SXGQ01894244.1_pt1 | contig 67086 bp, 81 predicted proteins | sample 3178371 | NCBI WGS metagenome assembly SXGQ01 (sample SAMN11356859, study PRJNA531348) | freshwater metagenome | isolation source: freshwater sample F1-20 | place: China: Fuxian Lake, Yuxi | collected 2017-12-25
ACTATGTACTTTTCCGGGTCTTCACCCAGAAGGAATTGTTCGATTTCTTGTTGTGATACCATACTTTTGAGATATTTTACTCACGGACGAGCCGTGATTACCCTTATACTCAATAAGTATAATATTTTGACTACCGAATGTCAAATAATGTTAATATAAAGAGTTTCTCTGATTGGTGCAATCAACTCACCCATTGAGTTGATAATTGAAAACTGACCAATAAATCTACCGGCACGTCTTGTGTCCTTTTCATTCCACTTGTAATATATGTAATATTCTCTATTTGTGTCAACTTCAACTGCGGTTTTTTCTACTATATATGCGTTACCCATCAATATTTTTGGAATGTCAGTTGCCTCCTCTTTCATTGAAAATCTTATTGTCGCATTTTCCAACTCCTCATCAAAAATTTTCCACGCATCGGTTCTACCGTCTCTTACGGCAACCATTTTTAGGATTGGTTGTTCACTACCTTGTTTGATGAAAAATTCCATATATTTTCTTATAAATAGTTTATAGTCCGTACTTTGTTTTGTCTGCATTAAACAAGGTAGAAATCTCAGAGGTAGTTAAAGACTTATTTTTATAATATCTAAATTGACCCCAACTACAAGGTAAATAATTACCAAGCGTATTAAATTCACCCGCACAAAGTATTAAGTTTGAAGTTGAGCTTGGAAATGTTTGTGAATTTGTTGTACCTTGGTTTATTGGTGTTGAATTGTCATTTAAATATACGTAAGAGGTACCCGCCTGAATGATTGTTGTCAACATCATCCATATCCCTGTAGAAATTACATTATTAGCACTTGTGTAATTATAATCGTATGTACCACCATTTACACCTAATTTGACAGCGTTAGTGGGACGTGCAATTAACCTGAAACCATCATACGATGGACCATCAAAGTTTTTATTCCAAATTCCGTCACCATCACTATAACCCGAATTTATATTAATCCACATTACAACTGAAATTGGTTGTGACATGTTACTTACATTAATTGATGAACTTTGAGTCACACTAACATAACTATTTGTTCCACCCATTACTAATATACCACTATTCAACGCTGAATATGAATAGTCACCATTTAAACTAGCATTATTACCATTTCCTGAAAGGTCTGTAATAACATTACCACTACCTGGATATGATGAAGAATTACTAATATCAAAATGCACTTTAAGTGCACTTGGAAGTGTTGGTGTTGGTGTTTTTGTTTGAGTAGGTGTAGGACTATTTGTTGGGGTTTGAGTTCTAGTTAACGTATTTGTCGGTGTATTTGTCGGTGTATTTGTTATTGTTGGTGTAGGTGTTACTTGAATAGTACCTGAAGGTGTTTGAGTCTGAGTTTGCGTTGGGGTTTGTGTTGGTGTCTGAGTTTGCGTTGGGGTCTGTGTTGAAGTCTGAGTTTGCGTTGGGGTCTGTGTCTGTGTCGGACTTACCGATTGAGTCGGTGTCTGTGTATTAGTCTGAGATGGTGTTATTGTCGATGTTTGTGTTGGCGTATGTGTTTGAGTTACCGTTTGTGACGGTGTGTGTGTTACGGTTTTTGTTATTGTTGGACTTGGTGTTTGTGTTGGAGTTGTTGTGTTTGTAGGTGTTTGTGTTGGTGTGTTTGTCTGTGTCTGTGTTGGCGTGTTTGTTTGAGTTGGTGTATTTGTTGGAGTTTGAGTTTGAGTTGGTGTATTTGTTGGAGTTTGAGTTTGAGTTAATGTATTTGTTGGAGTATTTGTGGGTGTTGCGGTCGCTCTTACAGTGATTGATGGTGTTGGTGTTACATTTGGATTTTTATATGGCTTACAACAAGTGTCGCTATCCGCAAATGAATCAGTGATATTGATGTTTAAAACATCTCTCACCGGAAGTATTGAGACACCTCTACTATTTGTTACTGAAAATTCACCATAAAATCTACCAGTCTTAGATGAAGTCTTTCTTGTAAATTGATACACTAAACTGTATCCACCTGTAGATGTATTAAGTTCAACGGTTGCCGGTAAATTCGCATATGTTATTAAACCAGTATCTTGGTTAATCATAGAAAAAGTTACAGTTGCACCCGATAAATCTTGAGCCGATTGATGATAACCAACACGAGACTCATTGATGAAATCAACCATCAATTTAGGGAGTGTACTATTTTTTCTTATAAAAAATTCCATAATTAAATTACGTCAAAATTAAAATCACATGTTATCTCGTTAAGAACAAAGTCAAAGTCACACGATATTAAATCGACATTAAAATCAAAATAACATTGAGATAAGATTTCCAAACAGTTTGGACACCAAAAATCAAATAAATCAAACTGTTGTCTTAACACTCTAAAATTATGTTGAACTTGTGGAGTGTAAAGTGGTTCAGCATACATCCTAAACTGAGATAGTCCACCCATAAATGTCCCACCAAAATTTTGTTCCATAACAATATCTGTCTGTAAAGAACCTGAAAGTGTTGTTGCTGATAGTGTATTATTTGGCATTAACTCAGGGTCCTGAATATATGGTCCGTATGGCAAATCACATCCATTAAATACCAAACTTTCTCTCAATCCTTGTGTACCACCACCCCAAGAAATGTTGAATGGTACCCCGATTTGTTTTTCTTTTTGGGTGTCAAGTTCTCTCGGTATAATCTCCTCAAAATCTTCAATTATCATAAATAGATAACCGTTTACGTATAACTTCAAGAACCCTAATCTGTCATCTTTTTGTCTTAACCATTTACGATTAAGTTCAACATATGACTGTTCTTTTTGTGTATTATTACAGTGAGTAATTGGTGGTTGGATTACGTTAACTGTTGCACCAACAGTTTCGGCAGTATACTTTAATGAACGTATGTCACCTAAACCACCAACATTCAATAAATCACAATCTTGTAGATATTGGTATCGTTCGAAGACAACATCAATCATTACCCATCTTTCTTTTGTTCTATCAGATAAAGATACAGGGTAACCACAAATGTCATAGATACCTCTTGATGAACAAATTTCATTTACAGTATAACCTGATTCATAGGTAACTCCTGTAACTTCACAACTTCCCGTCGTTACACAATCACCAGTTAACTTAATGTACTTTACACAAAGTCTTGGGTTTTTAGGGTCACCACTTAATCTAACAGCCATAGCATTTGAATAAGCGTCCATACCTGGATTAACGGGAGGATAGTCCCAAGTTTTATTATAACCACTTCCACACAAACCAATTGTGTGATGAACAGTTGTAGAAGACATCGGATAAACTATGAAACAATTATCGGCAGTAGTTAGTCCTGTGCAACCCTTACAACCCGTACCACAACTACAAGATGTACCACAGTTACATGAACAACCACAAGTACATCCGCCACACCCACATGAGCCGGTAATAGTAATTTTAGTTAAACTACATTCACAAGTTTTGATACAATTTGCTAAAGGTGAAGTAACTCTGTAGTATGGTGCGTAAGTAGCCCCTGAAAAATTAAAATCAAAGTCACACTCAAAACTCATCGGTATTTGTGTCTCACCTGAAGCTGGATGATAAAACTTGTTTTCGGCTCTTGTTCCCATGAAGAAGAACATACCAGCATTTTGTGGGTAAACATTGTTCAAGTAAGTTTCGTGTGGATTTAGAGTAAACTCTTCAACTTGACGAGGTTTTATTATTGTTTCCATCGCCCAACCTTTATTCACTCTTTCAGGAAATACCTCGTAATTATATCCCCACAATTTATAAAAACCTTGAAAGAATCCACCGTATAATTCTTGATAAGTTCCAACATTATCATCTGTTTTATTTATAATGTTGTAAACGGTGTTCGCAGTTATACCTGAAAACTTATAGTTAGGTGACTTGGCGTAGGACCAAACAGGTCTCATTTTAAATCTTCTGTCATAATATTGAGAACTGTAAGTAGTTCCCGTATCTATACCCATGGTGTAGTATAGTGTCTCACCTGACATTCTTGGAAATAATCCATTATCAATTGCCGTCAAACCAACATTACATAAACCAGTAAAACCTGTATAACAACTCAAATCTTCATTTGTGATGTTGTAGTAATTCAAAGACGTTGCGGTATTACCCGAATCGTAAGTACCCCAATATAAAGTATTTTTAGGACTCGATAATGGGTTATTTAAGTCTATAGATATCGGTAAACGATTTCCATCATCATAAGCAATAACATAAGGTGAAAAAACTACTTCCTCATCATAGTCTTTTTCATCCGAAGCCAAAGTAATATCAAAATATTGATTTGAATTGAGTTTCAAATCAAATCTATTGAAATAATAATTGTTGATGTTTTGGGTGGCCATTTACCTTTTTTAAGATAAATACTTTCTTTGTTGTATTTATAGTAAAAAAACTGCAATGGTTAAGTATAACACATTTAGAAAACAATCCGCAGCAGAGAAAAGAGCTGAGGAGTTAGGATGTAAAGGTTCACACAAAATGGACAAAGGTTTTATGCCATGCTCGTCTCACAAAGAATTTGAAAAAGTTGCCAATACAAAAAAGCCAAAAGGTGAAATCGAAGAATTAATTGATTTTGACGGTACAATGAACAACTCAAAAATACCACCTTTGAATCTTGGATTAACACCAAGAAAAACAACAGACCAAACGGTTGCTGCCGCAAGAATTACCTCTGACCCACTATTAAGAGGTTATAGAGTTTTCTATACTGAATCAGAAATCAAAGAAGAAGACTTCTCAACAGCATTTGGATATGATGAAACAAAAGATATGGATGCTGAAGAAGCAATTGATTATTTTGTTGATGAATTAGGTTTTGATGAAGATAAAGCTGAAGGTCGTGTTGAGGAATTAGGTAAGACACCTGAATTAGATGACCAAAAAGTTAAGGGTGCATTTACTCGTATGAGATTGAAAGAAAAATTTTATACAAAAAAAGAAATGAAAGAAATCATTGACGGTATTGTAGATAAAAAATCAGACTCAAACGACATTCAATTCGCACCAAAAGAAATGTCTAAAATAATCGTAAGAAATGTTAAGACATTAAAAAAGTTGGCAGAAAAAGAAGGTATAAGTGTTAATCAACTTATTAGTATGTTAAAAAATGAACAGTGATTTATATAATAAAACTGCTAAATTACCTGAATCATTAATCAAACATCTTAATGATTCCTTCAACTCTATTAATGGAGATTCAAACATCGAAGGTTTCAAAAGAAATAAGGAACTAAGAGAAACAGGAACAGCCACTTACCAACAAATTAAAAGAATTAAAAATTGGTTTGATTCTTATGGTGGTAACAAAGAAGATGCACCATTTATATTGAATGGAGGTGATAGAATGAATAATTGGTGTGATACAGTTTTAAACCATTGGAGAGAATCCGTTAAAGGTGGAAAACAAATAAAATCAGATACTGGAATGCAAAATGCCTTTATAAAAAATCACAGTAAAGAAGGTGGTAGTGTAAATCCTGGTGATAGTCACAAAGACGGATTTTCTAAACACGACGCATCAATATCTGAAAGTATAAACCGTTTCAAAAAAATAATAGAATATGGCAACACAAAATGATAAATTAGATTTTTCTCAACCCGAAAACACTTTAAGTGCTATTGCTGCGGCTGAGAGACAAAAGTTATTTCCAAGAAATGACTATTCACCTGAATCTGCACAATATTCAGCAACTAGTCCTGACGCTATGTCAACTGGTGATGAACAAGGTAGAGGAACTGGTAATTTCTTAGATATCTATAATGACAATGCGGGTACTAAAACGGACATCGCAGAAAGAAAAGAGGATATCAAGATAAATAAATATAATCAGTATAAACCATACTACGTATAACCATAATGAAACTACTTAATAGTTTTAAATCTATTTTAACAGAAATAGCTTCTCTTAGTGATATTCAAAATACCATTAAAAAGAAGCAGATTTGTGTTATTTACTACGATGGTGATGAACCGGGTGGTAGAGGTCTTAGAACTATTGAACCAGTCTGTGTTGGGTATTCAAAAGCAGGTAACTTAGTATTGAGAGCTTGGGACGAAGAAGGTGCATCTCACACGGCAAGAACAGGTGAACAACCATTACCTGGTTGGAGATTATTTCGTGTAGACAAAATATTGACTTACAAGCCAACCTTAGATAACTTTACTACAGCAAGACCAGGTTATAATCTCAATGGAGATAAAAGTATGACAAGAGTCATTCTAAATGCAAAATTTTAATACAAGAAGATGAGTGATTTAATGCAAAAATTAGCAATGTCCAAAAAAATAATGGAAGCTCAAGATAGAATTCCAAGAGGACAATCAACAGGAATGCCGAGTATGATGAATGACTCTATTCCTAATGCAAAATATAATATCCCACAAGATATGGTTTCAGAGTCAGTTCAGAAACCAGTACAAATGCCACCACAACAAATGGATGAGTCAAGAATTTTGAACTCAAAATTACCTGAACACATCAAAAAACTAATGATTGAAAACCCTATTCAACAACCATCGTTTGGTTTAGGTGGTCCTGTATTATCTGACGAAATTATCGAAGGAGCCGCTAAGTTGATGGGTGTAACTCCAAAACAACAAACTAACGAATCATCTCAATCACAAACAAATTACAGTAATAATGATTTGAAACAAATGATTCGTGACGTAGTAAGAGATACCGTTAGAGATGTAGTTAAGGAAGAACTACAAAAAGTAGGTATGATTTCAGAAGGTCAATCTACTAACGAGTCACTACAATTAAGAATTGGTTCACATGTCTTTGAGGGTAAGGTGACCAAAATGAAAAAAATCAAGTAAGGTAGTTTCCTATTTTTTTATTTTTGATTATACTTTTTACAAAACAAAAGTATGTCAAAGATTAAAGTATTAGTATTACCTTCAGATAGAACAGGTGTTGGTAAATTCCGTTCAGTAGAACCCCACATTTTTTTACAAAACAAATTTAGTGAAGATTTTCACGTGGACATTGATTATGAACCACGTGTTGATGATATGAACTATTGGAAACAATATGATATGGTTTGTTTCCACCGTTCAATTGGTCGTGATTATGATATCGCACCAATGATTATTCAAAGACTTAATAGTATGGGTATCATCACTGTGATGGACTTGGACGATTATTGGTTACCTACTGTGGACCACCCGGCATACCATTTGGTAGTTCAAAGTAAGTTACATGAAAAAATCATGAATAACTTGAAGGTATCTCAGTACGTTACTACAACCACATCTATTTTTGCCAGTGAAATTAAAAAATTCAACAAGAATGTATTTGTTTTACCAAACGCAATTAATCCTGACGAACCTCAATTTAAAGCGGAAACACTTCCTTCTGAAAAAATTAGATTTGGTTGGTTAGGTGGTTCTTCACACTTAAAAGATATTCAGCTATTAGATGGTACATTTAACAAACTATCACAACTTAAAGATAAGTTTGAAGTTTACCTATGTGGTTTTGATGTAAGAGGAAGTGTTACTGAAATTAACAAACAAACAGGTGAACAAAATGTAAGACCTATCAGACCTGAAGAGACTGTTTGGTATCAATATGAAAAAGTATTCACAAACAATTATGAATACACAACACCCGAGTACAAAGACTTTTTGATGAAGTTTAAAGAAGAAGAATACACAGGAAATGATTATGTAAGATATCACAGAATTTGGACAAGACCTGTAACTTCATACGCTAAAAATTATGCAAAATTTGACGTATCTTTGGCACCAATCAAAAATCACATGTTTAACAGAGTTAAATCTCAACTAAAAGTTATTGAAGCGGGATTCTACAAAAAAGCAATTATTGCTTCTAATGTTGGTCCTTACACAATTGACTTGAAACATTGCTTAGATAAAGGTAACTTTGTTGACGGTAACGCATTTTTGGTTGACGAAAGTAGAAACCATAGTGATTGGGCTAAATTCATTAAGAAGTTGATAGACAATCCAAATATGGTTGAAGATATGGGTAATCGTTTGTATGAAACGGTAAAACCTATTTACGATTTGAATGTTGTAACCGAAACAAGAGCTCAGATTTATAAACAAATAGCAAAATGATAAACACACCAATTACCAAGATTTTGTTCATCGACATCGAAACTGTCGGTGCCGCACCAACTTTTTCAGCATTAGAAACCGTGTATCCTGAATTGGCATACCAATTTAAAAACTATTTAGATTGGTTTGAAAAACGTTTTCCTGAACATGCGGGAAAAGGTCCTGAAGAAATGTTTTACAACAAATCCGCACTTGTTGCTGAATTTTTAAAAATTGTTTGTGTGTCAGTTGGTTTTATAACAAATGATGGTGAAATAAAGACACAAAGTTTTTATGGTGATGATGAAAAAACAATCTTAAAAGATGTTCAAGCACTACTAAAACGTATTGGTAATTTGGGTTTTTATCTATGTGGCCACAATGCCAAAGGATTTGATATTCCCGTATTGGCTAAACGTATGGTAATAAACGGATTGATGCCGCCACCGATTTTACCATCACATGACACAAAACCATGGGAAATTAAAGCACTTGACACAAAAGAATTGTGGCAGTTTGGTTCATTCTCAACCATTGGTTCATTAGAATTGATGTGTATTTGTATGGGTGTTGAGTCATCCAAAAATATGGAAGTTGTTGGTAATAAAGTTCACGAAGCATATTGGGACAAACAACAACTCGAACAAATCAAAGAATATTGTGAAAAAGATGTTGAGGTATTAATAAATGTTGTTACAAAATTTTACGGATTAAAATGATACAAAAACTTAAAAATATGAGAGATGGTTTTAAAACCATTAAGGATTTAGAAAAACAATTATCTGCACTAAATGAATCGGGTATTGATTTTAGCGATTCAAAAAAATTATTAGAATCGTTGGGAGTTGACATCGAAGAGTTGGATAAACACTTTGAGGATTCATTTGATAAAACAATCACATTGGAGTACAGTTACAAATCTGTAAATCCTGAACCAACTTACGCATATCCAACAGATTCAGGTTTTGATTTAAGAGCCAATGAAGTTGTACATTTCAAACCATTCGAACGTAAACTGGTACCTACAGGATTGTTTGTTAATATTCCTGATGGTTATGAGATTCAAGTTAGACCAAAAAGTGGTTTGGCAATCAATAAAGGTTTATCAGTTCTTAACACACCAGGAACCGTAGACCAAGGATATACAGGTGAAATAAAAGTCATTGTTATCAACATGAGTAATGAGTCCCAAACCATTGAGTTCGGTGATAAAGTTGGTCAAGCGGTTTTGTGTCCTGTAGTTGCAGGTAAATGGGTTAATCTAAAAAGAGTTTTAGATATAAATGAAAAAGACCGTGGAGATAACGGATTTGGTTCAACAGGAAATTAATATGGAAAACGTTAGCCCAGTATTACCCGACAATATAAAAAATTACCTTATCGATATCGACGGGACTGTTACCGATGATGTTCCGAATGAGGAACCGTGGAGAATGTTAGATTGTGAACCATATGAAGGTTCTGTTAGTATGATTAATTCTTGGTATCAAGAAGGTCACATAATTACATTTTTTACTTCACGCACTGAAGAACACAGAGCTGTCACTGAAATATGGTTACAGAAAAATGGATTTCAATATCATCACTTATTGATGAATAAACCCCGTGGTGGAAACTATCATTGGATTGATAATCACATCGTGAGAGCGACAAGATACAATGGTGTTTGGAGTCCACTAACAACAAAAAAAGTAGACATACAAGTCTTTGAGGATTAATGATTACAATAGGATTTTCAACAAGAGAGGATAACCCCAAATACCAACAGTATTTGCAAAAAACCTGCATGTTTAAAGAGTGTCAGGTCATTCAAAAAATTAACAATGGCGATAAATCTTTGTCTGAGGTTTATAATGAAATCTTGGACGAATCTATTCACGATATTGTAGTTTTTGTACACGATGATTTGGAGTTTGACACAAACAATTGGGGTGTTAAACTTATGAAGTTATTTGAAAGAAATCCTGAACAAGGTATTATTGGACTGGCAGGTACTAAGTATTTTTCAGACAACGGTTGTTGGTGGACAGTACAAGGGGCTATGTATGGTATTGTAAATCACAAACACGAAGGAAAGAAATGGACAAGCTCTTACTCAAAAGATTTGGGAAATAAGTTGGAACCAACGGTAATTGTTGATGGTTTATTTATTGCAGTAAATAAGAAAAACATTAAACAAGTTTTTGATGAGACCATTGAAGGATTTCACTTTTATGACTTAGGATTTTGTTTACCTAATTACTTGGAAGGTGTACCTGTAGGTGTTACAACTCAAATTAGAGTTACTCACCTATCAATAGGTCAAACCAATCAACAATGGGAAGACAATAGAGTTAAGTTTGCAGAAAAATACAAGGAGTCTCTCCCTATTGATATCCTACCAAAAGATATTTCTGAAACATTTATTTTTTGTCACGACCAAGAATTGATTATTGGTTTTGAGGAAAACAAAAAATTTAAAAACCTATATAACTATACATACGTATTTTTAGGTGGTAGACCGGTAGATAAAATTTCACACCTACCAAACTTAGTCGTTGCCAGAGATTTAGAATACAATCGTGAAGAATACCCATTGTTCACATCATACACAGGTTGGTACGCACTGTGGAAAAATGGACTTATCAAGACTAAGTATGTAAATCTATTTGAGTATGATGTCGTTTTGAATGACCATATTGACCAACAGCATGTAAAACTTTATGGTAATAACGTAGACTTAATTGGTTACGTACCATTCCCCATGGCAAATGTTCACTTTATTCAATATAAAGAATGGACTGAATTTATCGCACCAGCAATTAAAGAAGTTTATAAGACAGACATCTTTAACTTTTTTGGTAGAATACTACAACAGAACCCTCAAAGTATTTGGTCATCAACATCTAACACAACTTTCAGAGCTGACGTGTTTGATGAATATATGAAATGGTTTGAACCTTTGGTCCCCTTTATTAAAGATACCAAGACTTGTGGTCATGCACATGAAAGGTCAATAACATTCTTTACACATCTGAGAAAGAAACAACAAGCCATAACAAATGGTCTTTTAAAACACTTGCAACTTGACTCACATAAAACTCAAGGACATGATGTGGACATGAGTGAATCAATTCAAAAATTATTTACAAATCAGTCATGAAATACGTAAGTTATAGTTTATGGGGAGATAACCAAATCTATTGTATTGGGGCAATCAAAAACATGCAACAAGTAAAAGAAATCTATCCTGATTGGCAGATGATTTTATATTATGACAATACGGTACCTGAAAAATATATTCAGGAACTAAAAGACGGTGGTGTTATTTGTATTGATGTAACTGGCGAGTCATATGGTATGTTTTGGAGATTTTTTACTGCCGACTTATCTGATTGTGAATATGTGGTATTCAGAGACTGTGACTCAAGGTTATCAATCAGAGAAAAAATGGCAGTAGACGAGTGGATTGAAAGTAAAAAATCTATTCATGTTATGAGAGACCACCCTGCACATAGGATACCATATGGTAATGATACTTTAGGTATTTTAGGTGGTATGTGGGGAATTAAAGGTAATGTAATTCCAATGAAACAATCCATCTTGAGATTCTCAAAAGACAAAAAATTAGGTTATGGTATAGACCAAACTTTTTTGAAAAATATCTATAACATTTTTAACAATGACATGTGTGTTCACGATGAGTTTTTTTCTAACAAACCATTCCCAACAAAAAGAGAAGGTCAAAGATTTATTGGTGAAAGAATTGGTATAGATGACAAACCGTCGGGGACTGACCATCTACAAATACCAATCCAATGAAAAAAATATTATACCTAATTCTACATACTGAAAAGCATTCTGACCGTTGGGGTGGATTGACACAGACATGGTTAAAGGGTCGTGATTATATTTTTTATTCTGACCATCAGGATGATTCTAAAAATATAATAAAGGTTACTAGTGATAATACTTACCACTCAAACGAACCAAAGTTTGTAAATGTAATTACTTTGTTACCCGAAAAGTATATGGGTTATGAGTGGTACTTTTTTGTTGATAATGATACGTGGGTTAATAGTAATAAACTAGAGTCGATGTTAGATTCATTTGATACTAATGTTCTTCACGGGTCAAAAATATATTGTTGGCCTCATGACAAAACATTAGGTTATTTGTCGGGTGGTGCGGGCATCTTGATACATAATTCTAAATTCAAACACTTAAGAGACAATTTCAAAAATTATAAAACGGGTTACTCTGATGTGAGTTTAGGATATTACATGAAAGAGTATGGTGTTGAATGTGTGGATAATGATATGTTTAAGTCACAAGCACCATCACACTATGAAATTTCTGAAGAAAATATTTCAAATTATTTAACTTTTCATTATATTAAAGACAAAGAGACACAAATAAGATATTCTAATCTTTGTCAAAAATGAAAAAAAAATATTACATATACCATCACTTAGGTTTGGGTGACCATATAATTCTTAATGGTCTTATAAGAAAACTTATAAAAAAAGATGGTATATATTTTTTATTTTGTAAAAAACATAATGTTGATAGTGTTGAGTTCATGTTTAATGATATTGACAACTTACATCTAATTTCAGTAAACTCAGATTCAGATGTACATAAATTTTTATCATCAAATAAAATTAATGATGTAATTAAAATCGGTCACGAAAATTTGGAGTTTATCAAAAGATTCTATAATTGTACTTGGGATGAGGCTTTTTATAGACAACTAAATGTAGATTTTAAAGAAAGATGGGATTCATTTTTTTATAAAAGGGATGTGGAAGTTGAAGATTGTTTATTTGATGAGCGTAATCCCGAAAAATTACCATACTCATTGATACACAATTTAGATTCAACAGGAACCGATAGAATTGATTATAGTAAGGTGTCACCAGCACTAAAAAGAATTTATGTGACAAAATCAGATACTATTTTTGACTACGGTAAATTGATTGAAAATGCAAATGAAATACATTGTATAGATTCGTCTTTTAAACACATCGTTGATTCTATACCAACTAATGGTGAGTTATTTTATCACAAAAATTATAACTTCAGGTCTACATCATCTAATGACCATCAATATAGAAAAAAATGGAATGTAATATGACAAATTATTTTCAAATTAATAAATTATCAAAATTACACGATGGAAAAAATATAATTTTTTGTAAAACTGATTTTATACAACAAGAATTTCAATACATTAACACATTAGAAAATAATGTAATTCTTATTACTGGTAATTCCGATTATCCTATAGACCATCACAAATTTAATACACGACCAAAAAATATTAAAAAATGGTACGCACAAAACGCATTAGTTAATCATGAAGATTTAATTCCAATCCCAATTGGATTAGAAAATAAAACACCATCGATAAGAGAAGGTCACGGTATCGGTTATTTTGACAGAGTAAAAGAAAAGGAAGAGTTATTAGAAATGAGTGTTGGTGTTGTACCACATAAAGAAATCTATGCAAATTTTAATGTGAATACAAACCCGAGCTACAGGAATTTAGTTTTGAATACAATTAAAGATTCTTCATTTATTGATTGGGAGCCTTGGAACTTATCATTAAAGGACTTTTTTAACAAAATACTTGAGTATAAAATGGTCGTTTGTCCTGCGGGAAATGGTGTTGACACACATAGATTGTGGGAAGTATTATATAGTGGTAGAGTTCCAATTACGATTAAGACGGGTGATTATAAAATATACGAATTGTATGAAAAATTACCTGTAATAATTTTGAATGATTTAACAGAATTAAAAAATCAAAATTATATTAATTACCAATACGAAAATTTAAAAAACAAAAAATTTAGTCGTGACTTATTAGATGCAGATTACTGGTTGTCTAGCGTAAATAATTTTGTTGTTTAAAAATTTAAATTATGGGTTAGTGTTAAATAAGTCTATAAAAATAAATTAATCATATGACACAGGGACAAATTACTGAAAATACTGAAAGATGTGAAATAATAAAAAATGTAATTAACACATATAAACCAAATATAATTTTGGAAATTGGTACTTGGAAAGGACTAGGGTCCACAAAATGCATAATAGATTCAATTACCGATAACGTATCTTTTTTATCATTAGAAACCAATAAAAGTTTCTACGACATAGCCACTGAAAACCTGAAGGGTTATGAAAATAAAGTTAAATTAATTTATGGTAGAATAGTAGAAAAGGATGAAATTTTAAATTTTGTTCGAACAATAAATTTAAATAGGTGGGAAGAACAATGGTTAAGAGAAGATTTGGAAAATGTAGATAAATGTGAAAACATTTTAAATGAAATTCCTGAAAAAATTGATTTATTACTTTTAGACGGTGGTGAATTTTCAACATATTCTGAATGGTTAAAGTTAAAGGATAGGTCGACAATTATTATGTTAGATGATACCACAGTAACTAAATGTAAAAAAATAAACGATGAGTTAAAATCATCTGAAAACTACACACTTATTTTTGAAACTTTAGAAGGTCACGGATTTAGCGTATTCAAAAAAATAAACGACTAAAATATCACTAAATTAATGAAAATATATTTTGTTACATCTTGTAAACCAAATCATGATGAAAAAGTAAAAACTAGACAGGTTAATTCCATTAAAAGTTGGAAATGGCTAAATTGCGATAAAGAAATTTTTGTATTCAATAAAAATCCACAAATTACTGAAATGTGTGAAGAGTTGGGTGTAACTTTAGTAAATGAATATGAATCCTCAGACAAATCAGACTTACCCACATGGAGAGCTATGAGAGACTATGCTGCCGAATTAGCGGGTGATAACGATTATATTATTTGGGTAAATTCAGATATTATTTTTAATGAATCATTATTGAATACATTAAAGTCACTAGAATTGCAAAATTTAAAAAACTTTATATTAACAGGTAAAAGAAATCCATGGGACAATTACTATTCTTTAGAAGATAAGGATATGTTGAAAGATATCCCATTTAAAAATACTGGCGATGTTTGGGAAATTGACTACTTTGTTTTTAAAAAAATTCATTTTTTGAATACTCCAAAATTTTATATTGCGAGAATGAGATTTGATAACTACCTTATGCAAAGAGCGATTCATACAGAAGAATTTACGATTGATTGTACGCAAACAATAAATGCCATACATCACACTCACGGATATGGAAATGATTCAAAATTAATATGGAGTGAATATGTTAGTAATCACGGAAACGTAAAAGAAGAAGTTGATGAAAATCAAAGAAATTGTGGTAATGGTGGAAATATCGAGCAATGTAGATATATAACTAAAAACGAAAACAATACAATAAAAGTAATAAAAAAGTAATTTATTATGGATAAAAAAATTTCAATTATTGGTGTCGGTAAGTTAGGGTTATGTTTATCATTGAATTTGGAAAGAATAGGGTATGAGGTAATTGGTGTAGACATAAATCAAGAATACATAGATTCACTATCCAACAAAACTTTTCAATCAACAGAGCCATTCGTAAACGATTATTTAAAAGAATCCAAAAACATTTTATTTACCACTGATTTAAAAAAATCTTTAGAAAGTGATATTATATTTTTAGTGGTTAGTACACCATCAACAAGTGACTTTAAGTATGACCACAGTTCAATTGAAAAAGTTGTTGAAAGTCTTAAAGAATTTGGTGTTCAAGACAGAAGAAAAGAATTAGTAATTAACTGTACCACTTTTCCTGGTTATTGTGATAACCTACAAAATCGTATTAAAGAATATAACTACAAGGTTTCTTATAATCCTGAGTTTATTGCTCAGGGGTCAATTATTATGGACCAAGTAAACGCAGATAATGTATTAATTGGTGAGTATGATGAAGTATCTGGTGATGTTATAGAAAAAATCTATCGTGAACTATGTCAAAATAAAATATCGGTTAACCGAATGTCACTAATCGAAGCCGAATTAACTAAACTTTCAGTTAATTGTTTTTTAACTACTAAAATTAGCTATGCAAACATGATAGGAGACATTTGTAATCGTTATGGTGCAAACCCGAATAAAGTTTTATCAGCAATTGGGACTGACAGTAGAATAGGTTCAAAATATTTGAATTACGGTTTTGGTTTTGGTGGACCTTGTTTCCCAAGAGATAATCGAGCGTTGGCAAAATGTGCGGAAGAGGTTAACATAGATGCGGTAATATCAAAATCAACTGACGAAATGAATAAACTTCATTTAAAATATCAAGTTGAAGATTTTTTTACCTCACACCCAAACAAAGATAATCCGGTTGAAATTGATTATGTGACATACAAAAAGGAAAGTACGTCAATCGAAGAATCTCAACAATTAAAATATGCAATAGAACTATCAAATTTAGGATACAAGGTAAGAATTAAAGACTCAAGACCTGAGGTAATTAATCAAATAAAAAACATACTAAAATAATGTTACATCAAGAAATAATTAATTGGATAAAAACATATAGTATCAACAATAACAATTTAAAATTAGTTGTTGGTGTTTCAGGTGGTGTTGACTCGGCATTAGTTTCAACATTATGTGCTATGACCGGCATTGAGACACATGTAGTATCAATGCCGATACATCAAAAAGAAGAACAACTCACGTTGGCTAAAACACATATTGAGTGGTTAAAAAATACCTTTGAAAACGTATACTCTCATGAACATGATTTGACAGACTCATTCGAAAATTACAAATTAAATTTAATATCATACGATGATAAATTAGGTTGGGCTAACACAAGAAGTAGATTTAGAATGGTAACACTTTACCTTATTGCAAATTTTGTAAAAGGTATTGTTGTTGGTACAGGGAATAAAATTGAAGATTTTGGTGTTGGATTTTTTACAAAATATGGTGACGGTGGAGTTGATATTTCGCCAATCGCAGATTTAACAAAAACAGAAGTTAGAGAAATGGCAAAAAAATTAGGGGTTAGTGAAAGTATTGTTAGTGCAAAACCAACTGATGGATTATGGGAAGATGATAGAACTGACGAGGACCAAATCGGAGCATCTTATGAAGAATTAGAATGGGCTATGGAATACCTTCAAGATTTAGACGATAGAAAAAAAAAGGTTTTAGAAATTTATAGAAAATTTAACGAACAAAATACACATAAAATGAACGCAATCCCCGTGTTCAAAAAAAACAAAAATGAAGATATAGGATTAAATAAAAAAGGAATCTATTTGTTTCAAGAATTATTTAAAGAAAAAAATCCCGAAAGAGAAAACGAGTATCTTTTTTGTATAAATAAAAACCTATCAAACCCTATTGTCAATAAAATATTTTACGTATTAAATGAAGATGAATATAACGAAAACAAACAATATTTTGACGGACTAAAATCTACATACTTTGTTAACCCCCATAAAGTTGAGTTTATAATATCTAAACAAAAAAGATTTACATTTAATCAGATGGTTGATTTTAGTAAAATCTATGTGGAAGAAAATAGAATTATTTTGGTCACAAACTTAGACATATTTTTACCTGAAAGTAAAGAATGGGAAAATTTGTATGATGATTTTTTTATGTCTACAGATAAGTCAGTTTGTTTAGCACTTTCACGCACAGAATACTTAGATGAAAAAACTCAATGGATTGATAAAATAGCGTGGGGAAATGGTGAGTTTGCAGATGCGTGGGGTTTTTTATCACCATTAAAAATTAAATCAGAAACCTTTCCATTTCAAATACCCGTAGGTAACGCACCTTCATGTGATAACTATATGTTTTTATTATTAGGTATGGCTTACGAACATGTATTCAATTGGGCAGATAAATACAAAATATATCACTATGATGTCTGTAGAAAACCTGAAGTGGTTAGTACACAAAGAAGTAAAATGATACAAAATGATAGTAGTGTAACCTTATCTAAAGATTACTTACATAGTTTTGAATCTTCGAAATATATGATAAAGGCCCATGAAGATTGGCAAACACTTTTTAATACTATAAAAAAATGAACAAAGGAGCACTAGAAGATAGATATGCTAAGATAGAAATTACAAAATTAATTGAGGATTTTTCTATCAAAAGAATTATTGAAACAGGAACATATAAAGGTTGGAGTACTAAAGAATTTGCAACATTATGTGATAATATTGACACGATTGAAATTAACACAAGTTATATAGAAGAGGCTTATGAATTTTTAAAAGGTGTTGAAAATGTAAAAATACACAAAGGTTCGAGTCCCGAGGTAATGAAAAGCATTATTACTAATGGTGAAAAAAACTTACTTATTTTCCTAGACGCTCACTGGGAAAACTATTGGCCGGTTAAAGACGAGTTGAATGTTTTGATTGAAAAGGACATACGACCAGTCATATGTATTCACGACTTCTTCGTACCCGGTGGAAATGTTTTTGTTGATAAGTATGGTAGACGCATACACTCAAACGACGGTTCAAAATTTGGTTATGACCAGTATAATGGGGTTGCTTTAGATTTGAATTATATTACAGAAGAACTTAATAAACTATACCCTGAAGGTTTTGATTATCACTATTCAAGTCAAGTTAGTGAGGTTGACTCGGGTTTAATATTTATATACCCAAAAAAACATGATAACATTTAATTATTATTTAGACAACAAACAACAACAATATCACTGTTCAAAATATTACGATTTTGACCGTGGTTGGTTTTTAAACGCTGAGGTTAATACAAGAAATTTTGTACAAAATTTTGTAAAACCTAATTTCACAATTATTGATGCTGGCGCTCAAATTGGTATGTACACAATACTATTTTCTAAATTGGCATATAACGGAAAAGTTTACGCATTTGAACCTACCGACACTGTAGATTTTTTAAATTCTAACTTGGAACAGAATAACTGTAAAAATGTTGAAGTATTAAAGGTACCATTGTCGAATAAAGTTGAGACAAAGTCGGACAAAATTTTTAAAATATGGTCAAAACAAATTATTGACGAACAAGAATATAATTTTGAAACAATCGACAACTTTGTATCCTCAAGAAATATTACGGTCGATTTATTAAAAATTGACGTAGATTCATACGATTATGAGGTACTGTTGGGGAGTGAACAAACATTACGTAATCAAAGTCCTTATGTGATAGTTGAGTTAAATCATGCGCTAGGTAAAAGAGGTTTTAATAAAGAACAAGGTATTGAGTTTTTACAATCGCTTGGGTATAAACTACAGCATCATTATGACGATGATAACTTCCTTTTTTCCAAATAGTAGATTACTATTTGGTTATTGTTAAAAACTAATTAATTATGAAAAAAATCGTAGTTCTCGGTGGTGGTGGATTTATTGGAGGTCACCTCGCTAAAAGATTAAAAAATGAAGGTAATTGGGTAAGGGTTTGTGATTTGAAACGTCACGAATACTTTACACAAGATGAGTTTTGTAATGAATTTATTTTAGGTGATTTAAGAGACCCAAATGTAGTTTCTTTAGTTATTGATGATACTATTGATGAGGTTTATCAACTGGCGGCTGACATGGGTGGAGCTGGTTACATTTTTACGGGCGATAACGACGCTAATGTTATGCACAACTCAGCATTAATTAATTTAAATGTGGTTCATGAATGTGCGAAGAAAAAAGTGGGAAAAGTATTTTATTCGTCATCTGCATGTATGTATCCTGAACATAATCAGTTAGACCCAAATAACCCAAATTGTGAGGAGTCGTCAGCATATCCAGCTAATCCTGATTCTGAATATGGTTGGGAAAAGTTATTCTCAGAAAGATTATTTTTAGCATTTAACAGGAACTATGGTTTAGATGTTAGAATTGCCAGATTCCATAATATTTTTGGACCTCAAGGAACATGGGAAGGTGGTAAAGAAAAGTCGCCTGCGGCTATGTGTAGAAAAGCTGCCGAGGTAAACGATTGGGACGCAGTACCTGGTCAAGCAAGACCTGAATATGAATTAGAGGTGTGGGGTGATGGACAACAGACACGTTCATTCTTATATGTTGATGAATGTGTAGAGGCAGTTCTAAGACTCATGGAAAGTGATTTTACAGGTCCTGTTAATATTGGTTCTGAAGAAATGGTAACAATTAATGAACTAGCACAATTAGCAATTGATTTATCAGGAAAGGATATAAAAATTAAAAACATAACAGGTGAAGAATTTCAAACAAAATACGGATTTACTTGCCCTGTGGGTGTAAGAGGAAGAAATTCTGACAATAAACTTTATCGAGAAAAAGTTGGTTGGGAATCTAATTTGACTTTGAGAGAAGGTATGGAAAAAACATACAAATGGATTAATGAACAAGTTCAGAAAAAACAAGAAGAACGAGTTTTTATTTATGAAAGTCCTGACAAAGGCAAAACAGTATATCGTAGAGAGTTTATGGAAACTAAAACTCGTGAACTTATGATTGATAATTCCTAATATAAATTAAATGGCAAATACAAGAACAAGAAAACCAGAAGTTACACAACAACTGGCGAAAATGACAAAAAAACAAATTATTACTAATATTTTAGATAAACCACTCAAAAAGAAATTTTTATCAGAAGGTCAAAGAAAATACTTTGAATTATTAACAAATAAGGAGATTGTTCTTTGTACAGGACCCGCAGGTGTTGGTAAATCATATGTTGCTATGAATGCTGCGGTACATTTACTCGCAGACCCAGCAAATAATTACGAAAAAATAATTATAGTAAGACCTGCAGTTGAAGCGGAAGAAAAGCTTGGAGCTCTACCCGGTAATGTTGAAGAAAAATTAGACCCATATATTTTTCCATCCTATTACTTACTAAATAAAATCATAGGAAAAGAGGCGAGAGAAAAATTAAAAGAACTTGAAGTTATTGAAGTGTTTGCACTTGCATATATGAGAGGAATGAACATAGACAATTCTATTTTGATTTTTGAAGAAGCTCAGAACGCAACACCAAAACAAATGAAATTATTATTAACAAGAATTGGATTTAACTCAAAATTTTTTATATCAGGAGATTTAGAACAAACTGATAGATACAAAGATAAAACCCATTCAGGTTTATGGGATGCTATTGAAAAGTTTTCTAATTTAAACGAGATTGGTGTATATAATTTCGATTCTAAGGATATTATTAGAAATCCAATTATAACTAAAATCTTAGAAAAATACGAAGAATGAAAATCTCAATTGATGTAAACGGAGTACTCAGAGACACCTTAGGTAAGGTTGAACAAGTGTATCAAAAATTTTTTATTGAGGATTATGTTAAAGAAGAACATGAAGATGATTTTGAATATTCTACAAATCTTCCTGTGACTTCTATTGATTTAATTAATCATTTTACTTTTCCTAATAAAGAATCTTTATTTGATTTCCTATATGTTGATTTTCCTATGAATATATTTGGACATGCAGGTTCATCTGAAAATAGTACATTTCATGTTTTAAATGACATTTATTTAGATTTGAGAGATGAACATGATTTAAATATAATTTCGGACGAAATTGGTAAATCTAAACCCGCAACTCTATTTTTCCTATCAAAATATGGTTGTCAAATAGAAACTATTAAATTTTACTCAACATTGACGGAAAATTGGGTTTGGGAAAATTCTGATATTATCATAACATCAAACCCAAAATTATTAGAAAAAAAAGTAGAAGGAAAAGTTTTAGTTAAATATGAAACAACGTACAACACTGACTCATATTCTGATTATACTATCAAGACTTTAGAGGAATTCAAAAACCTTTACAAAGAATTAAACATCAAACAAAATGATTAACGTACTAGGACAAAATTATTATTTAGATTTGAATGAATTAGATAATTTCATTCAAATAAAAGGCATTGAACAAACAGGAAATACTGAAACTTTTTCGGTAATAAAATTTGAAGTTGTAAAGACAATGATTGAAGTTATTATGACAGAAAGAGAAGATGAGATGGATAGCAACTTAGGCACGTATAATCAAAACAAACTAAGTATTCCCTTTAAAATTGCTTTTAATACATTATTAATGTATAAAATTATCAAACATTTAGAATTCTAAAATGGAACAAGAAACTATTTTAAAGATAGAACAATCTATCAAGAACTTGGAAAGCAGAGATGCTAGGATTTATTTCTTAGTACAAGACACCAAAGGCAACGCCAAAGCCGGTATTAGATTTATTTACCAAATGGCTAAATCACTTAAAGACAATGGATTCAACCCTATTATTCTTCATGAAACCAAATCGTATCAAGGAGTTGCTGATTGGATGGGTGCAGAATATATGGAAATTCCTCACAACGCAATTGAGAATCAAAATTTACAAATTTCTCCCGAAGATATCGTGGTTATTCCTGAAATTTACGGGCACGTGATGGAGCAAATTTCTAAATTACCATGTGGTAAAATCGTATTGTGTCAAGCTTACGACCACATGTTAGAAACACTTTCACCTGGTGTGTCATGGTCACAATATGGTTTTATGAAATGTATCACAACAAGTGATTTACAAAAAGAACACATTTCAAAAATCATGAAAAATGTATCGTTTGATATTGTTGAACCATTAATTCCTCAGATTTTTAATAAAAAAGAAAAACCTGCTAAACCTATTGTTTGTATTCATACAAGAGAACCAAGAGACACTATGAAAATTGTCAAAGAGTTCTACTTAAAATACCCACAATATAGATGGATTACTTTCCGTGATATGAGAGGTACAAACCAAGAAGAATTTGCAAGATTACTTAAAGAATCTTATGTTTCTGTTTGGGTTGATGATACAAGTGCCTTTGGTACTTACCCTATTGAAAGTATGGCAGCAGGTACACCTGTGATTGGTAAAGTTCCAAACATGAAACCTGATTGGATGACGGATTCAAATGGTGTTTGGACTTACGAACAAAATTCTTTGGTGGATATTTTGGCCGAGTTTACACAAAATTGGTTAGAAGATAATATTTCAGACCAACTTTACGGTACAGGTTTAAGAACTGCCGAAAGATTTAAAGATGCTGAATACTTCACATCTACAGTCGTAAAACATTTTGATAGTTACCTATCAATTAGAAAAAATTCTTTCCAAGAACAATTGGATAAAATGAAATTAACAGAATCAGAATAATATGGAAAATTTAGATATTTCAGTAATATTACCGATAGAGTCATCAAAACACTTGGACTTTACGGAATACTTTGACAAAGCAATTTTGTCTATACAAAACCAAGTTGTTGGTATTAACGAATTAGTTATAGTTCACTCAGGTGAGGAATCATTATCCAATTACCTTAACAATTACGACTTCAGTGGTATGACTGTAAACATTTATCACAACGAAGGTAAAACTGATTTTGGTAGTCAAGTAAATTTTGGTGTATCAAAAGCAAAATCTAAATGGATTTCATTATTAGAATTTGACGATGAGTTCGCATCTATTTGGTTTAAAAACGTAAAAATTTACATGGAGGCATATCCTGAATCTGACGGATTCTTACCAATTGTTGTTGACGTAGACGGTAAAGGGGTATTTGCAGGGTTTACAAACGAAGCAACATTTGCAGCTAGTATGAATACTGAAATCGGTATTTTGACTAATGATATGTTGTTAAGTTATCAAAATTTTCAAACATCAGGAATGGTTTTGAAAAAAGAAACATTTGAGGATTTTGGTGGGTTCAAACCATCATTTAAACTTACATTTATTTATGAATTCTTATTGAGGTTGACTTATAACTCAGCAACTTTAATGACTATTCCAAAAATTGGTTATAAGCATATCAATTTACGTGAAGGTTCAATTTTCTGGAATTATAAAAATGGTTCACAGAGAATTACGGATGACGAGGTTCGTTTTTGGATTGATTCAGCTAAGAAAGAACATTTTTTCACTGAAGATAGAGGCATAAAATATGAACCAGTCGATGCTTAATGTTAGTGGCCGAATTGTCGGGTTCCTCTCAAACAATAAGTGAATCTAAAAAGAGAGGTAGAAAACCTACAAATACAAATTATTTCGACGTAAGAGAGGAGACGGCAGTTAGGATGTTCTTAACTGCCACAACCTATAATGAACGTAATGATATCTATAATGAATTCTTACGTGCACCGTTAGATAAGATGATTGAGTCAATCATAAGACGGTACAAACTATACAGAAAAGACATGGATTTTATTGAAATCCATAATGACACACATTCTTTTTTAATTACTAAAATAGAAAAGTTTAAACCTGATAAGAACAAGAAAGCATATTCATATTTCGGAACTATTTGTAAAAACTATTTGATGGGTCAAATTATAAAAGACCAAAAAGAAACAAATAGAAAAATTTCATACGAAGACATTTCGATGTCATTAGAAAACAGACCCGACATGATTTATCACATTGATGGGACAACAATAGAACCCATTGATGTTATTGAGCAATTCATCAAGGAATTAAAAGATTTTTTATCAGACCCAACTATGAATGAAAACGAACAGAAGCTTGGGAACGCACTTGTTGAGTTATTTGAAAACTATGATGACATTTTCATTGGTAATGATAATAATAAATTTAATAAAAATATTATATTATTATCTCTCAGAGAAATGACAAATCTTTCAACAAAAGAAATTAGAACCTCAATGAAAAGATTCAAAAAACTTTATTTTGAATTAATGAAAAGACTTAATGAGTTATAAAAACTCATTTGAAATATTTATAGTATTATGGCAAGACCTAAAAAGAAAGATATTATACTCAGTAAAGATTCTGTTTTGAGTCTGATGCAAGAAATCTACAATGAACTTGTAGAACAACGTACAACTGCAGTCAGAATACAGAATAGACTAATTGGTATGATGAAAGACCCTAAGGATACTGTGGCTATTTCAAACATGTTGAAAGAACAACAAAAGATTATTAACGATACAATCGAAAAGAAATTGTCTCTTTCAAAACTTCAATCTACAATTTGGGAAAAATCTCAAAACTCAGGTAACGATGAAACTTTCGACCTTTCAGAAATGGACGAAGATGTACTAAAGGCATTAATCGATAAAGATATTGATAATTCGTCTGGTGGGGGTTATAAACTTAATAAGTAATAACCAAAATGGCAACGGAACCACAAACTAACCCGAGTGAAACAGACCCTCTCTTAGAGAAATACGAAAAGTTTAAAAACAAAGCTCAAGCGTTTGAGACTGCAATTGAGACAAGAAGGGACCAATTAGATATTATTAGAAAAAAATCGGGTGACCCGTTTGCTCAAGATAAAAAAAGGGTCTTTAGCGCTCTTAACGATTTTGGGGATGATACAAATACCATTCAGAATGATTTTAAAAAACAATTACAATCTTTCAAAAAAACGCAATTAGACCAACTTACTGAGATATTCTTAATTACTAAAAAAAACAAACCGTTAAATCCAAAAACGGCTGCGGGTAAAGTAAAAAGTCCTTTAAGAAAAACAGGTGAAGTTGCCGGCAAACGAACAATTGACACTCTAATTGATTCTTATAACGACGCAATTCTTTCTACTAAGGCTCAGATTCCAAGAATATGGAAAGAAGAGTTGGCTAAGATGTTAGGTTGCTCTGAAGAACAAACATATGACAATGATGTTGACATTTACGTTAAATTAGAATCTATCGATTTCTTTGGTATATTAAAAGAGGCTCCTGACTCTTTACCTGGCGGATTATTTTATGAAACAGGTACAACCGCCAATGGTAAAATTCCTTATAATATGAACAAGGAATTGTACCACAGAACACTATTTCCTGGTTACAGTTTCATACAAGAATACGGAGAAGATTACTTGGGGGCATCTAAAAATCAATTGTTTGATATTGAATACGTTACTCAAGACCAATACGGTAACCCTGGTAATTTTTACAAGGTACAAATGAAGTCAAGACCAAACGATGTTAATAAAATAACAGATTTTTTAGTAGACTATTACGAATCAATTGAAATTTTAGATTTCGATACTTTAATTGCTCAAGTTTTAGACATGTTAACAGGAGCGTTTTCATTCTCAGCTTCGGTATCTACTGACAAATTAAGAGAACAAAAATGGTTTGAAAAAATACTTCAAAGAATATTAGGTTTATGTTTTGATACTCAGCAAGAAATCGATGTTAGTGGTGTTGCTAAGTTATCAGTATTAGATGATATTGATGATAGTTTTTTTGAATTATCACCAAGAGAATGGGCTGAAATTGATGAAGAGATAATTAATATTCAAATGGGTGTTACTGAGTTCACTTCATGTGATAGTGTAAAATTACCATTAGATGTAAACGCAATGTATGAGTACTCAAATAAAGCGAGAGGAGCTGCGACACTCACAGATAAGTTAGCAACACTTTCAGAATCTTTAGATGAAATGGGTGAAAACCAAGATTGGAAATTACTATTACCGAATATAGAATTTGATTTATCTATTAAGACTGACTTCTTGAAGATGATACCTAAAGCGATTTTATCTGCAATATTATCACCTAAAGTAGTTTTGGGTGTAATGGTATTGGCTAAGGCAATAAAAAACACTGTTGTTGATGAGATTGAAAATCTAACAGACTTTGTAACTAAATTAAGGGATTTGATTATTTCTGTTATGTCAAGAATCGGTGCAATATTCGTTGAGACTGTATTCATGAACATTAAAAAGAACATGAATTCACTAATACAAAACTTACTTATTGATATTATTCGTGAATCTAAAGATGCCAGAGTGAAAATGATTACAAGTCTCATTGCAACGGCAATTATCGTACAAAGGGGTGTTAGAGATTTTAGAAGGTGTAAATCAGTAATTGATGAACTATTAGGTCTATTTAGAATTATTCAAGCAAACTTGGGTAATCCTGATTTACCTCAAATTGCATTAGCTGCGGCAAAGAGATTAGATGGTATGAATAAGACAAGGGTGTTTACAAAAATTGTTGAGGATTTACAACAGAAAGGAATGCCGACAGGTGCTTTACCTGATGGTTCACCTAACATGATGAACCAAGATAAAAAGTCTTTCTTAGAAGGATTTTTTGATGAAATGTATGAAAACGGTAAAACTGAAATTTTTATACCACCATTAACTATAACACCGGCAGGATTGACTTTACCTTCTAAAGGTTATGGTAAATCTTATTAATATGGAAAACTTGGAAAAGATACAAAATATTATATCCGATTATAAAAACAAATCGAATGCCGATTTGAAATATGTTATGGATTATTTATCAAATGATTTTGAAGACACTAAAAGTCTTTTAATAAGATTGAGTCATCATTTAGACGCCACAGAAAAAATATATAACGAAGTTTATAAAGAATATAAAAAAAGGACTAAAGAATGAGTTTAACTCCTGATGAAAATAGAATAGTAACCGAAGTCTTAAGAAAGGTCAGACCTTTAGTTAAGACATTCAGACCTGCAAAAGTGGTTGATAACCAAGACCCACAAATGTTAGGTAGAATTCGTTGCGTTCCTGAGCAAATCAATGAACAAGATTTACAAAATTCGGTATACGACTTTAATCCAAAAAAAGATAAATGGACAGAAAAAGACCCGTTCGTTTATCTACCATTTTTACCATATTTTATTTACCAAGTACCAAAACCTGACGAGTATGTACAATTACTTTATTCAGACCCGACAGACCCATTGAATACTTCAAGGTATTATGTTCAAGGACCTTTTTCTTCACCAACAACAATTTATAAAGAAAACGTAAGTTCAGCCAAAACTTTCCTTAACTCAGGTATAAGAAACAAAAGATACAAAGCACTAAAAAACCAAGACGGTGAAATAGAAAATCCAAACACTGCAGGAGTTTATCCTGAACCTGGTGACAATGCAATTCTTGGAAGATATAACTCAGATGTTATCACCAAAGATGGTGAAATACTTTTTAGAGCTGGTCAACACAAACCATTTGTTAACGGACAGATTCCCGTTGCAAATACTGAAAGGGCTTTCTTACAACTTACAATGTTTGATGAAACAATCCAAACAGCACCAAAAGAATCTCAAATTAAATTAACTCCGCAAGATAAAAATATTACAAGATTGATAGAATATACGGTTATCAATCCTGAAAATATGTATAGTGCACTAACGGGTAATGTTATTATCTATACAATCACACCTGATAAATCTAATTCGGGAAACACATTAGCAAGTAACATAACACCAACATCAGATTTAGATAGTTACAAGTCAATTCAAAAAATTCTACCATTTAGTAATATGTCGTTAGGTCAAGTGGCCGAATTTATTAATAGCGTTTTAGCTCAGGTAATGGCAGGTAGATTAGACGACGGAACCCCTATTATCAATCAGTACCCGTTTTATTACAGGTCATCAACTAGTTTATTCAAACAAGTGATGGATAGTGATTTAACCACGGCACCTGAGGTGTTAATGAACTTATTAACCCTGTTTCCACTTATCAAACCAACAAATTATATTTTATCAAGTTCAGGTAACGGTCTTATATACGATAAAAAAGGTTCGACAACAGTACCTAAAACACCCAAACGTGAAAGTTACACACCAAAAAGAGTGGTTGGTAAAAACAACACCGTTGCAATCATGGGAGCAAAACAGTTGTATTTCTTGTCACACGACACAATCAATCCAACAAGAGGTAAAATACAATTAGATGGAACAGTTTATGGTATTGACCAAAATAGATTAGTTGATGAGATTCAGCCAAAAACATCTTCATTTGTTAGGGGTGAAGAACTAATACAATTATTATCAAAGATTGTTGAGGTATTAGCAACACACGTACACCCATATCCGGGATTACCCCCAAACCCTGTCACTGTTAGTGGTGCACAGATAGAAACATTACTTACGGAACTAACAGAAGCGGGTCAAAAAATATTAAATAAAAATATTCGACTGAACTAAGTATTTATAGTAAAATACTCAGATGGGAACAGTAAAATCGTATTTTAGTAAAAACGATACATTAATTTATAATTCTTTTACCAATACAGGTAGAAACCCTGTTATTGAATTGTTTTACGGTAGAGTGGATAATATTATACCACCTCCAGGTTTTAGCCGTTTAATCTTTGATATCAATTTAGACTTATTACAAGAAAAGGTTGCCGAAGGTACAATCTCAACAGGTTGTTCTCGTTCAATGACTCACGTTCTTAAGATGACAAACACATCACAGTTTGACGAGGCGTTGTTAAACGGTTATTGGTCAGACGGTAGAAGAAGAGCAACATCTTTTGATTTGATTTTATTTAGAATACCAAAAGTTTCAGGAGCTACAGGAGATGCTCAAACATGGGATGAAGGTGTTGGTTATGATTATTATAATTCTGCAGTTCCACTTAACTCATCGAACGCTCAGAGTGTAACAGAACAATTATTGACTGACAAATCATTCTCAACACGTCCTGTTAACTGGTTCCAAAGAACAACAATTAAAGATTGGTCAACACCAGGTTTATACAATAATACAAACTCACTTACAGGTCTAACAGGTCTTAACTACTCTGCACTTACTATTGTTGATGTACAACACTTTGAATTCGGTAATGAAGATATCGAGTTCGATATGACTAATGAAATCAATAATATATTAACAGGAGCAACTACAGGACACACAGGTTGGGGGGTTGCATTTGTACCTCAAGTTGAAAACCTTACAGGACTAACAGAAAACTATGCTGTTGGATTTTTCTCAAGACACACACAAACATTCTACGAACCTTATTTGGAAACTACGTATGATGATTTGATTACTGACGATAGAAATAACTTTATCGAAGGTCAGCCAAATAAATTGTATTTGTATGCTTACGTTAACGGTAACCCTATTAAGTTAGATACACCACCTGTTGTAACAATTTATGACCAAGATGATGATATCATACAATCGGGAATTACATCATGTATGATTACCAAGGGGGTATATGAAATTACTGTTAGTGGTATTACCGCAACAACAATTCCTTGTATGTTCTATGATGTTTGGTCTGGATTATCGTACAATGGTGTTTCTATTGCCAATGTCGAAAACGAATTTGTTCTTAAAAGTAATTCTAATTATTACCAAATTGGGACAAGCACACAAACACCTAAGATATACGCATTTGACTTTTTTGGTATTAGACAAAATGAAAAAATTATTAATACCGACATTAGAAAAGTCACATGTATAATCAGACAGGCATACTCATCTAATGTTATTTTAAACACCGTAGATGCTTACTACAGAGTATACGTTAGAGAAGGTCAAACAGAAGTTGAGGTTCAGGGTTGGACACCAATTAACAGAACACCCGATAGTTTTTATTTTGTATTTGATACAAGAGATAAAATACCAAACGAATACTTTATTGACATGAAAGTGGTTACTGACCTAAATGTTGATATTTATAAACAGACATTACAATTCCAAATCGTAAATAGAAAGTAAAATGAACAACACAAGATATATGTTCTTTCAGAACTTAGAACAAATGAAAAGACAATGTGAGATGCTCCTTCAAATGGATGAATCAATGATTGAATCACTATTGAATAACGGTCACGATTGGGCAGATGACCACATCTCTGAAGCCAAAAATAATATGGACCAAGTATTTGATTTCATTATGAATGAAAAAGATGATACTCATGGTGAAGAAATGATTATCGATGATGTTATGGAAAATAAAAAAGTAGTTAGAATTACTGAAGACATGTTAGAGGCAATAATCAGACGTGTAATCAGAGAAAAAGAAAAAGACACAACTCTTTGTTCAAGAGGTATCGCAGCAGCAAAGGCTAAATATGATGTATACCCATCAGCTTATGCTAATGGTTATGCTGTTCAAGTATGTAAAGGTGATATGCCAGATGTGAATGGTGTAAAAAAATGTTCAGGAAAATATTGTTCAGGTAAATAAATTGCAATATATTTGCAACCTGAATATTTATTTGCATGTCTTACCAAACTTACACCCTAACCAAGGATGACGAACTCATCCTCGAAACTCAAGCAGCGACTGTTGACCGTGCTATCGATTACTTTGCTATCGATTATCCCCAATTATTTTCAGTAAGTAGTGGTTATTCAGTTGGATTGAAACAAAAGGATAAATACCAATCGTTTCAACAAGAAAAAAGGGACAATTAAGTCCCTTTTCTTTTTTTATAATATTCTCTGATTGACCATTTATATCCGACATCTCCACCCCTTAACAAACTATTAAGGTATATAACGTCTTCATGTGGTTTTCCTTTATATGATTCTGACAAAGTAACTTGTTTATTAAGTTTGTCAAAAAATTCTTTGATTTGTTTTACATCATCAAAACTAACCTCACCTGAAACAATTCTTTCAGATAGTCTATTAGTTCCACCTCTTTTTCTAAGGTACTTAAGACCCTTTTTAACTACCTCAATTACTTGTTTAGGTACACGTACTGTATCAACCTCTTCTGTAATACGTATTTTAAGGTCACTGGTACCCTTAAATATTCTGTGGTAAGTCTCCTTATGGATTTCTATTTTTTGTCCAACAGAGAGTTTCTTTGGTAGTTCATTTTCCATTTGTAATAACCAATCATCACCTTCAATAATTTCAACTACTCTATTTTTCTTATCACGATGCCAAATCAACTCTTCCGAGTCAACATCTTTTGAAAATACTCGTTCAAAAATATTCTTTTTAATATTTGATTGTGTGTATACCATTACCAATATCTACCAGGAACATTATTACCGAAATCCTTGTGTGCTCTACAAGCCCAATATCCAGGTTTTGTTCTATCTTTTTTCTTTTCACACTGATGTCTTGCAGCAAATGAAGCTCTTGCACCTGCATCGTTCCATTTTGCGGTCATTACAGGAGAACCGTACGAAACTTTAACTATTTTACCTGTTTGTGGGTTTTTAACATACACATACCATTTTTTAGGTCCACCTGATTTAGGTTTACCTAATTCTACATTCTTACCTTTATATTCGGCTTCATTTATCAAAGGATAATCTAATGGCAATCTTTCACCGTTATAAATAAAAAATTTACCTAAATCACTTTCTAGTAATTCATTATCAAATTCATTGTCGTAGATTCCTTTGTTCTTTAACTCTCTCGCCTCATTGATTAAGTTGAAGTACTTTTCACTACCCGGTCTAAACACATTTTCACTAACAGGAATATCATTTTCTAAATGGTATTTTAAATCCTCTGAAATTAATGGTGTTTCTTTATAGTCTTTTAGTGCTTTAATGATTGATTCTTTCATTGATTCATTTTTTGGTTTGTATGATGTCATTACAGGTTTTTGACCTTTACCTGTTTGAGTATCTTTCTTTTCAGCTGCTCTTTTTTGTCTACAAGCCGCCTTTTTTTCTGCGTCACTCATTTTACCGGCAACTCCTGCAGCCCTACACTTCGGGTAGGATTTAGAACCTGCTTCAGGTCTACCACAGGGTGGATGTTTACCGTCTTTGTCACGAGAACATATATTTACCCACGGACCTTTTGGTTGTGAACTACCTTTTGGTTTTTTCTTTTTTCCAAACCAAACAGCTAAATCTTCAGAAAGTTGGTACTCACTCATATTGATAAATTTTAAAAAATACTTATACATATAAATATCAAACAAAGTAATTATGTCACAAAATTTTGATGAAGGAGTTTTATTCGACGCAATCAAGTATCAGAACAATGATGACTTGGGTCGTTTTTTAGAAAAGATGACACCTGACCAAGGGTTATACTGTCTTATCCAAGCAGCTAAATGTGGGTTTACTCGTGGAGTTTTCTCTATTGAGGAAACTGAAGTATTATCTAAAGCTATTAGACTGATAACTCGTGATACTGACGGAAGTCCGAGTAGTATAGGTGACCCTGAAATTCACAAAGCTTAATTTTTTTTAAAAATCTTTAAAACAAAAAAAGGGGACCGAAGTCCCCTTTTCCTATTTAGTGTTTTGAGTATTATCTCAATTCTCTTAAGTCGAATGTTCTAACACCGTCAACTGTAACCTTACCGTAGAATCTGTTGTTAACCATCTTCTTAGCGTATCTTGTCATGATACCCTTGATAGGTGTAAAGTTGAATGGGTTGTACATAGTTGGAGTCAACTGAAGAGGTACATATGGTGCGTAAACGTAACCTGTATCCAACAAAGAGTTACCTTTGTGTCCTAACAATACTGTGTTAGGTGGGAAGTATGGGTCACGATATACTTGATATCTACCTGCTAATGTACCGATTCTTTCGATACCCATGTTGTACTGGTCTTGCTCAGGAGCTGCGTTTGAAACGTGGAAGTACTCCAAGTCATCAAAAATTGCACTGATTTCAGAAGATACAACAATCCAGTTAGCTCCACCTCTTAAAGTAGACTTGTGAATCTGAGCTGAAATTTGGTTGATTGCAGTAATCAACGTTTGGTTCCAGTCTTTCTGAGTGTACTGAGTTAATGGAGTAGCTGTTGTTCCTCTCTTCCAACCATTGTAGTCCCATCTTAATGTCCAAGCCGCACCTTTTCTAAGGTCTCTCAAGATTTCTCTGTCGATTTCAGCCGCCACTTGCTCTGACAATAAAGCTGTTAATTCAGCTTCAGCGTCGATGTTGTGGAATGCTGATACGTCTTGTGCCATTTCTGGTGACCATTGAGCTCTTAACTTTCTTTCTGTAACAGAAACAGTTACAGCTTCAAGGTCGAATGAAACTTCACCAATTCTATCTTCAAATTCCATTTCTTTGTAGATTCTGTAAGTTGTGATGAACTGTGAACTTGCAACTGTTGAACCGTTAGCGGTTGTAGTGTAACCTGAGTAACCGTCAAATGAACCTGCTCCGATAGAACAAGGAACTTGGAAATCGATTTCAAGGTAAATCTTACCATCAGCATCACAAATGTTGTCGTATGAACCACCGTTAGCAGTGTTAGACGAACCAAATGCTGGTGTTGATGTTCCACCGTACTCTACGATACCTTTACCGTACTTCTGAGTTACAACTCTGAACAACAAGTTACCTGTAACCGCTGACCATGGAGATGTACCTGAAGTTGATGTGATAGTCAAATCAGAAAGGAATGTTTCTGTGTCGACTGTGTTACCATCAGGACCCATTAACTTACCGTATGAACCTGCGTTAGAGAAACCTGACATAACAAGTAATACTTTTCTGTACTCACCTGCAGTGTAACCTGAAGAAATTAATGAATCACCTACCCATACTACAGTTACGTTTGGTGCAGTTACAGAAGAGAACTGACCTTTAGAGTAATCGAATAATCCTGGTGGGTCAAGAGCTGGTTCGTTACCTTCGTAGAATCTATCGTAAAGGTCTTTACCGTTGTCTGCTCCATAACCTTGGTTAGGGTTGTTCTGACCTGAATCAACTGCTTCAGGTGAACCGATTGGTGCGTAGTGGATAGTACCGTTAGCACCACCTACATACTGTTGAATTTTAGGTACGAAGTAGAACAATTTACCGATAGGTAAGTTCATTGCTTGTACTGATACGATATCGTTAGCCAATAATTTAGAGAATACTCTTCTAACGATAGGGAAAACAACTGTCTCAAATGAACCTGTGTCAGATGTAGACGATGCTTCGTTGATTAGGTAAGAAGCTTGGTTTTCGTAAAGTTGAGCCACGTTTTCTCTCATGTGACCTTTCAAACCTTCCAAGAAACCTAACTTATCCCATTTGTTGATTGTGTCTTCTTTGATAACTTTCAAGTGCTTAAGACCGATGTTACCAACTAAGCCTGATTCTAATAATGCTCCCATTTTAGTTTTTATTTAGTTTTGTTTTAGTTTATTTTTATTTTTGTAATTTACTCATTAAATCTTTCATTCTTAAGAACTGAGGATTTTCATAAGTTTTTGACTCAATAAGGTTTGTAGAAGCTCCTCTTGATGGAGTCTTAGCAACTTTCGCTTCAACTGATTCTGAAATAGTTGTAGTTTCTTTGCTTTGATATTCTTCTTTCAAAGTCTTATAAAGAGTCTTTGATTCTTTTAAAGTTTCGACTGTATCGAATCTTCTCAAAATGTTGATTTTTTCTTGTTTTGTTGTTGTGTGCTCAGTGAACAATCTAGTTGCGTAAGCTAAGTTTGAATTGAATACTGCTACTTCATTTAATTTTTCTCTGAAAATATTTAATGCTTTTCTGTATTCTTCATTTTTAGCTCTCAAAGATTCTACTTCTTTAGCCATCTCACTTTCAGATACAGTTCTTACCTTTTGTTTTGGTAAACCGTGTCTTTTTGGGTCGTTCTTAGAACCATTACCCAAAGTACGAGCAGCTTCAGTTGTTTCAGCTTCATCTTCCTCTGACATTTCAAATGACTTCTTTTTCAAGTTCATACCAACACCCTTGGGTTTAATTGTCATGTCACCTTCTTTCATTTCACCTTCTTCCATTTCAGAATCTTCCATTTCAGATAAGTCGAATGATTTTTTACCAAGGTTCATTCCCATTCCTTTTGGTTTAATAGTCATAGACTCCTCAACCTCACCTTCGAATGCTTTTGTTTTTTTAGTCATACCTTTTTTAGTTGTGTAATCTTCATCACCTTTATGGGTTTTTGATTTTTCACCTTTTCCCATACCGTAGTCACCTTCACTCATTTCTTCGTACTCTTCGTCAGAAGATTCATCTTCATAATCCTCCATTTCGTCTTCGTCTTCAGAAATTTCGATTTCGTAAACTACATCGTCTTCTTCGTACATCTCATCCATTGTTTCTTCTTCGTCCTCACCTTCTGTGTGAATTTCATATTCAACATCAGAATTAGTATCTTTAAGATGAATTGAATCTTCATCTTTTGAAACAATGATACCATCTTCTTCGCCCATAGCTTTGAAGACTTTCAAGATTTCGTCATCAGACGCAGTTCTAAGGTCTAAAGGTAATAGAACCTCTTCTTCGTCATCTACTTCTAATTCATCACCAGGTAGGTCCAAAGCCATAAGGTCTTCTTCACCTCCTAATGTTTCATCAGAAAATTCATCGTCAGATTCTTCATCGTCAGATTCTTCATCGTCCATTTCAAGTTCAGCTTGTTCTTCCATTTCGTGAGCGTGCTCACCTTCTTCCATTTCTGATACTTCCATAGACTCCGCTTCTTCAACCTCTTCAAGAGATTCCTTTACTAGTTCACTGATTTCTTCCTTCATAGTAGAAGCAAGTATTCCTTTTGCATTTTGAGTTACGGCTTCTTCCAAATTTTTCATTTGTAAAAGTGCCTCTTCAACTAAAGATTTTTTTGTGTTTTGCATTTTAGTTTTAAGCAAGAGTTTGTTTATTTTTACTAAATAAATATCTAGCTTTTAAAAAAAGTTTGTTTTTTAACAAAAGGGCAAAAAAAAATCGGGTTTTACCCCGATTTTAATTTTAATTAATTTAATTTTTTTTATTCGTAAACTTCATCAATTTTACTTTCACTAACTGAAGTAATTCTCCAATCATTCGTAAAACCTTCAAACTTTTTAGTTACTTTGGCCTCAACATCTGTAACACTGAAACCTTTTACTAATTTTTCTTCTCTGATTTTTTTAATCTTGCCAGTATCAGAATCTACTAAGTCATACTGAATTTTGGCTACAAAATATTTTTCGTCCATAATTTTTAAGTTTTTTTAATAACCTAAATAATCGGAAAGTCTCCTCATTAAGTCAACAGACTTATCATTTTTTGTTACGTTTTCAGGTGACTTTTTTTCCTCTTCCAAGTTCTCCTCGTATTTCGCCCTATCATCTTTGTTTAGGAATAGATATGCCCCTGGTGTTGATGGTGATGATACTAAGTCAAAACAAATCAATTCAAAGTCATCTTGAACTTCATTCTGTTCACCTTTTTTAGCCAACGAACCAATACCTCTTGATGATACACCCATTGTAACACCTTGCCTCATTAGGTTAGCAGCAACATCACCGGGTGATGATACTATACCTCTTTCATGAAATCCTGGTGTTGTAAGTAATTTGATTTTACCCATCAAAACATTACCTTCCCACCATACATCAGTAATCAAGTGAGAAACTCTTTCCAAATCAATCAATGAAGATTCAGGGTGATTCAATTCAGATATTGATAATCCCTTACCAATCGCATTTTTATATTTTTCAACTTCTCTTTTTAAAATTCTTTCAGGATATACTCGACCATTTCTATTTGGTACACCGTACTTTTGAAGTGTTGCATAAAATTCAAATGGCTTAGAATGTTCTAACTGTCCGTAAGATTCTCTTATTACTTCGGCGTTTCTGAATTCTTTTGGTGAAACTGTTCCAGCATCCCATTCAACTAATATTCCTTTTCCTGTATCACTTGGACCTAATACTTTCATTGTATTTTTTTCTAATAAATACTATGGAATATCAAATGTTTTTAGATTTTGATTTTGATAGTTGAAAATATTCAGACCTTAGTAGTTCATCTTGATAAACTGATTTAGCAATTTTTTTAATTTTTTCTTTTAATATTTGTGATTTAAATTCTAATGAGTCTTTTAAAAATAGTGTAATTTCCAAGCTCATAAAACTTTTTTTGTTGAGTTGTATTCCACTTGAACGTAAATCTAAATCTACTATTGAGTTCTTTTCAAACACATCTTGGTCTATAACTTCCAATAGATTGTGTTTAATTTGTCTATTTAAATTACCTGTAACTCGGTCCCAATTTTCTACCTCTTTAATTGGTTCTACCCATGATTGTATGTTTATGTAAAGTGACTTGAAATTTATTGAATCTACTGTTCCGTACACACATTTCGCATTATCAAAAATTGATAATTTTGAAGTTTTTCCTTTTTTCATTTTATATTTTTCATCTAAAGAAATTTATTGTTAAATGAATTATAAACAAAAAAAAAGTTTTTGTCAAAATCTTCCCAAACTCAAATGTATTTATTAAGATAGTATTATGATAGTAATAGAAATTCAAAAAGGTGAAAGTATCGAAAAAGCATTGAAACGATACAAGTACAAGGTTATCAAAACCAAGCAGATTGATATGTTACGTGAAAGACAAGAGTTTGTCAAAAAGTCGGTAACAAAAAGAATGAAGAAACAAAAAGCCAAATACAAACAATATATCCAACACATGGAAACAAAATAAAAAAGTCCGACTCAGTCGGACTTTTTCTTTATAACCCTTGTTCTAATTGTTTTAGTTTGTATAACGAAACCAAATCAGATTCACTTTCTTGTATCCTTTGAATTGTATTACCAATCTTTTCTTTTAACTCGATATCATCTGACTCATTAATTTTATCAGTCAACTTTGTTATCACATTTTCTTTAACTGATTTGATTTCTTCTGAAATTTGTTTTTTATTCAAGGACAATAAAGATTTTAGTTCTTTCTTATCTTCTTCAGAAATATTAGAATATTCGTTGTTAAATGTATTTGTCACAATTTTTAACATAGATGAAAGTGGTATGTTAACACTCTCTTGAACTTTTTCTTTTTTTGTTGTTGCTAACAAATTTTTGATTTCTTTTTTTGTTTCCAATATTCTTTCAAGATTTGTAATTTTATTTTCATAAACTACAAAATCTATTCTTGAATATTCGTTTTCAACATCACCGTCTAAGTTTGTTTTTACCCACTGATATAATTCATCAATTTTTTTCTGATTAGAAGAAATCAAATTAGACAATTTTTCAAATGATTCATTTACATACTCACTTGCAATTTCTTTATTGATACCTTTTTCACTTGATAAATCATTGTAGATAAAGTACATCTCAGAGATGGCTTTATTGGACAAGATATTCTTTTTGAATTCTTTCATAACAGTTTTGAAATTATCTTTACCGTACGACTGAACCATTAATTGGTCTAAGTTTGATTTAAATTGTCCGAACTTCTTCATAATATTTTTATTAATAAATATTACTTATTCAGTAACTCATTTAGCTTATCCTCAATTTCACCTAAAGATTTTTTTCCCTTTGATAAATCAAGAACATCTTGACCTCTCAAAATATCATCTTCAATCAATAAATTCATATCTCTATCCTTAACAGATTCAGGTGTTACTTCAGCCGCTCCACCGCCAGGTGCTGGCTCTTCAGGTGTTTCTGGAAGTTCAGGTGCTGCCGTTTCCAAAGAACCAGGTTCTCCGAATCCACCTAAGTCTCCAACTCCCGGTTCAGTTGTTTCACCTGCAGGTTCTTCACCCGGTGCGGGTTGTGTTCCTTTAGTTCCATACAACTTATCCAAATTATCAAATATACCGGTCTTAGTAATGACTTGAGGTGTTTGTTCAAGTTCAGCTGCTACCGCCTTTTCAATTCTTTGTTGTTGAATGTCCAACTTAATTTCTTCATCTGAGAATCCAAGAATATGTTTTTTAGCCCATGATGATGAAACTGCTTGAATACCATTTCCTGGGTCACTAACCGCATCTTTATAAAGAAGAATTTTTTCTTTCCAAGTTTCAATCTTAAGAAGGTCGGCTTGAGAAGATGGGTTTGTTAATCCTAATACGAAGTTATTTAATTCATCTTCAAAACCAAGAATGTATAAGTGAATAATCGCAATTTTATTCAACTCTTGAATCATAGATTTTTGAATTCTATTAATTGTTCTTGCAAAACGAATATCTTGTAAAGATAAATTCTTACCATCACCAACAACTTCTTCAAAACCCAAAAATGCCTTTGGTACACGAAGTGCCGTTAATAATTTCTTTTGAATGTATTCAATATCTGCAATCTCCGATAAGTTTTGAGCTCCAGGTAATGTGTCGATAGGATTTGGAGCATTTGGGTCACGAACAGGAATAAAGAAATCCTGGTCTACAGCCATTTGGTTAAATCTTAAATCAACGTTACCTGTTTGAGGGTCAGCAATTTGGTCTCTCTTAAACTTGTTGGCAACTCTCTGTACATATGGTTCAACATCTTTGTCGTCCATATTACCGACGAACACTTTAAACACACGTCTTTCAGGTGCTCTTGAAGTTCTGTATACTAACATCGCATCTTCTGACAAAATCAATTGTTTCCAAATACGACGGGCTTTTTCCAACATAGAAGTTCCATACGGTAACTTTCTATCATCACCCAACAATCTAAAATGCGCAATTTCCCAAGTGTTAAATTCCAAATCTTTTTCATTCCAAATAAACTTCAAAGCATCTGTTGTGGCATCTGTTTGATATTTGCCTGAGGAAATTTTCATTCCTCTTTCAATTCTCTCGATTTGAATATTTGGAAGTTGTTGTGTTCCCATGACACCCTTTTCAGGGTCTAACTTCAAGTAGACAAAATTGTCTCCATACTTGCAAGTATTTCTTGTCCACATAGGTAGATTAGTATTAATATCCAATCTGTTATTGAACAAGTCTGCAAGAATTGATTTAATTCGCTTACTCTCAGAGTATATCTGTAATATAAATCCATCTTCATTTACTGTTGTTGATTCTTCGGCATATATGTCAAGTGCTGCTGAAATCTCAGGAGTATACTCCATACTCTCATAGTCATAATACGCCGCTAATCTTGTTGGTTGATAGTAAACGGCTTGAGTATATAAATTACTTTCTACTTTCGTCCACTGTTGACCTAAATAAAGAGATTGTTGAGCTTGAAGTTTTTCTCTGTCATACTCTTGTTTATCCGTAGTCTTTAGTAATTCCTTTTTGTCGAATTTGTAAACAGGAGCTTGCTGGTCCAAAGTTGAGTCGGGACCAAATACTTTACCAAGTCTCTGCCAAATCGTTAAATTATTTTCTGCCATTATACTATTGTTAATAATACGTTCATTCTTCAATAAAGAAATAAATATTTACTTACCGAATAACCATAAATACTTCTGATAATCACTTTGTGTAGGTTGTCCAAACTTTTGATTGTCCCTTCCGTAATTACCCATAGATAAACCAGGATTGAAATCCTTCATTGAACCCCTTACAGGTGTTTCGTTCACAGTCCAACTCTCCACCATCGCTTTGGTTGTTTCCGTTACCTTTTCCAACTGTGAGAAAGAAGTCTCACCAACATAAATTGCCATGGCACATGACATAATAAGGTCATCGTGTTGTCCTTTAAGGTGGTCAGGTCTACCGTTTACATAAACAAACGTATTTAACTCATTTAACAATCTACTTGACCTAATATGAAATCCATGTCTTAAAGCTTCTTCAAAAGCGGCAATAATCTGAACTCTTTTGGAGTTAAAATTTATACCAGGAATTTTCTCCAATGCTTTTGGGTCGTACTTCCATTTATCCGCAACGTTTACCCCGTCAATGTATAAATTTTTATAACCGAGTTCTTGTAGTTTTCGTGATGTAGAAACCCCCATCCCTCCTGTGATATCAATAACAACAAATGCGTTGTACATAACAGCCCATTTCATTGCAACATCGGCAGCCACATCAGGTGGAATCTTCCCCAAATACTCTAATACTTGTTCTCGTTCGTCAAAGTCAATTATGTTAAATGTGGTAAAGTCTTCAGAGTCTCCTCGAGATACGTCAATACCCATAATATACTTGTGACCCTCTACAGGTTCTTTCCACTGCCAAATAGCACCACCCATAAATTTGTTTACAGGATTTTGAATGTCATTTTCTTTCATTCTTTCCACAACATCAGGGGGGATTACAGAATCACCTGAACCCAAGAAGTTACACTCCAATTCCTGTGCGATTTTTCTTCTATCAAATTTTAACTTTTTTGCCATCGCTTCAAACCAAGATGAATATGGTTTGTAACCATCCGCAAAATGTTTTTTAATTTCTTCAAAGTTTCTTTCATAAGGGTTTATGTGTGAATAGTCGACAGTTATTTCATCGTCTTTATATTCTGAACGATTTAACATGTAGTGAACGATGTCTTTTACTTTGAGTAACTTTAAGTCTTTAGAATAACGTGGGTCACGATACCAATACATCTCTGTAATTTTGAAATCGTTCATACCACGAAGGGCTTGGTCGTAGATACTGTAATAAATTGGGTCAAATCCGTTTGGTGTTGAGATAACGATTACCTTACCACCTGTTGACAAAGACGCCATACACGCAGACCAGAAATCATCATCTGCATCGATAAACGCAGCTTCGTCAAAAATTAAAACTGTTGGGCTATATCCACGAAGTGCATCTTTTGAAGTTGCAACAGCTTTTACTTCACAACCATTCGACAGTTTAAAATGTTTTTGTGCGTTTTTTTCGTTAGAAAACCCAACACCTAACCAAGAGGGCCATTGTTCAACAAATAACCTAATCTTGTTTGCCATCTCGATTGAAGTATCTTGTTTGTTAGCAATTACAAGGATTTTTTCAGGTTTTGTTTTTGAGGCAAATACTAATCTTTTTGAAACCCAAGCAGATGTTACTGTCGAAACACCCGCTTGTCTATATTTCAATGCAATGTTTTCTTCGTAGGTATCGTAATCATCAATTAACCTAACTTGGTCAGGAAAAAGTTCTAATGGAACGTATTTCGATTGTGTGTTATCGTAGGTTTGCAAATATGTTCTCAGTGCGTAGGAAGTATTCTTTACACACTTAGCATACTCTAAAATTGCCTGTTCTTTCGATAACGCCATCAACCATAGTATAAATGATTTATGATAAATCTATACCTAAACCACCCAAAAAGTTTCTGAAGTCGTCGTCATCGTTTTCGTCTTCATCGTCAGCACTCATAGCGTCTTCGTAGTCGTATTTCTTGAGTTCTTCGATGATTTCGTCAACCATTCTTTTTACGATTTGTTTTCCTGCGGGTGTCTTACCCATAATTTCTCTAGCCACTTGGAAGAATTCTTCAGTACTTAACGCTGAAAATCTTGAGAACAAGTAGTTTTGAATTTCTTTTAAATCATCCTCAAATAATTCATCAGGATATGATTCCAAGAATCTTTCCCAAATAACAGGACCTAATCTTAAATCCCACATTTCGTATGGTAATGTATCTTGTGACATCATAACCATCTCGGCAGCTTTAGGGTCATCAGGTAAACCTTGTGTACCAAGTACCTCATATACACCTTTGAGTAATTCGTGGATTAGAATAGGGAAAAACAAACCTTTAACTTTAATAGTTGGTGGGTCAGTTTTATCATCCACTTCTTCTGTTCCTTCAACACCTTGACCTGTCTCACCCATCATGTTCATCATCTGCTCAGGCATAATCCAATACAACAAATCGTTGATTGACATTAACACTCCGTAAAGATTCAAAAGTCGTGGGTCGATTCTATTTAATTCTTCTTCAACTAAATTGAACATGTAATGTCCTTTTTTGGAAGCTCCTTGAATCAATGAATTAATAAATCTTCTTTTCGCCTTTTCCAAGTCAAACTTTTCAAAAGCTTTCATGAAATTATCAATATCATCTTCGGCTTCGTCTTCAGATACACCAAACTTTTCTAATACATCCTCTTCAGATGGTTCTTGTGATTTTTTTGGTAACTTAGAAGTATCTACTTGACCCATACCACTTGTAAGTTCTACATCAAATTGGAATGCGTTTTCAGGTAAAGACATTTCTTTCTTAACCAAGTCAACTGCTAAGTTTTCTAAGTACTCTTTGTTTTGATTTTCAATAGACTTAACTGTTTGAACAGCCTGTGACATCATCATCATAAGTTGTTGTAGACCATTCATACCCTGTGGGATATTAGTCAAACCTGTATAACGTTTTACCTTGTCAACAACGTCTTTAAATCTTTTAGAAGCAATTAATTCTTCAAAAGTAGACACGGTACCATCATCATCTATATCAATATCCAATGCAGGATTATCCGAAAACGGGGTATCCTTATCCTCAATACTTCTTTGAATGTCTGGTGACATTCTTTCAGGTCCATCGTAACTGATTGGAGCTTCGTTAATTTTAATCCTCGTTTTCATCTCTGAATTGAATATTTAAGTTTTTGAATTTTAAGAAATCAGGTAACTCAGCTTTTGGTGCTGGTTGGTGTTTCGGTTGGTATGGAGATTTTCTGTCAGGTTTTGTTGGTGTTTTTACCGGAGTCTTAACAGGAGCCTCTTTTGTGTCACCAGCTTTTGGTGCTGGCTGATGTTTTGGTTGGTATGGAGATTTCCTGTCAGGTTTTGTTGGTGTCTTGACCGGAGTCTTAACAGGTGCCTCTTTTGTGTCCGCCTCTAAAATATCTTTCTTTGTCATTTTTTCAGTCATTACGTATTTCTGAATCAAAGATACTAAAGATTCTTCAATCTGTCTAACAACCTTTTGATGATTCTCATTTTGTTGTTTTACGTCTCTAACACATCTCTCATATTTATTCATTTGTTTGGCACTCCACTCACTTCTTTTTCTTGTTTTGAATTCTTTCCCTAACTGACTAGTACAGATTGCCCAAGCATTGTTTTCTTCTTTTTCCTCACCCATCGTAGTACGATTGTTATCAGAATCATCGTCCATTCCATCAGGTGCCATATCTTTTTCATCGTGAGGTGTTTCTTGACCTGTATCGGTCTGCATGGCTAAATCACCCAAAGCATCATCAGCTTCAACATTATCTTCTTCTGATGCAATTTTTTTAGCTATTGTATCTACAGTTTTACCCAAACCCGCCAATTCTTCTTTGGCTTTTTTAGCTGCATCCGTAATACTTTGTTCAGATATTAATTTACCATATAAGGTATTAATCTGTGATTCATTTAATTTAGATAGTGTTTCAAATCTAAATCCTTCTTTCAATAAGGCTATTACTTTGTTTGATTTCATAGTACTAGTGTTTTTTCATAATTTAATACGATATCTCTTTCGTATAATTTATCTTCTACTTGTTTAACAGATTCACCAAAATGAAAAACTAATCTTTTCATTTTTTCTTCTGTAACGGCTTCAGAATCTGAATCTTCCCATCCTAATGCTATAACACCTTCGACCGAATCATAAACTGAAAAAAAATCTGAATTTTGAATCAGATTTAAATGTAATCCAGAATTTTTAAGAACTCCTACTTTCTTTATAAAATCAATTTGGGGTGGAGAAGGTTTACCTGAAGCTGGTTCAGAATCCCACTCATCACCCCAAACGTCATCCATATCAGAGAAGATAAACTCGTAAATGTTATCGCCTCTAAAATTAGGTCCTAACTCATTTACGTAGACTAACTTCATAAAATTTCACCTTTTCGTGTAATTTTAAGTTGTTGACCTTCGTTTTCAAAAACTAAATTACCCTTGTTTGTTTTACCTAAGAATTTAATATCCTTGTGTTCTTTAACCAAAAAATCAGATGTTAATTCTTGTTCAATTGTTTCTGAAAGTTCTTTGATTTGTGACTTGATAGTTACTTTGTTTCTGATTTCAGAAATATAGTTGTTAACTTTCTTATCCTCTTCAATTTTCTTTTCAGACTCAGTAACTACAAAATACTTTGAAAGAACTTTGTCAATTTTAGATTCTGAAAAAATTTCATCCATTATTTTGTCATACCCAACTTCTCCTTCAGCCATTTCAGGTTCTTCAGCAGGCGCTGGTTCTGTCATATCAATATCAGCATCAACGTTCAAATCAATTTCATCGTCAACACCATAGTCGATAGTATCTTCATCACCTTCAAGTTTGTTAAGAATATCGTCGTAGTCCTCTTCGGTTAATTTTGATAAATCCATGGCAGAAAAAATAGAATTTATCACGTACTTCATATTCTCAGAGCTTAAACCTTGTTGAGTGTCTAAAGTTCTTAATTTTTGTGTAATTTTACCTGTAAGTTTTTGAATTGTCTTAAAAGAAACTTCTTCTTCACTACCGTCAGCGGCAGGTTCAGTTTCCATATCAAGACCTAAATCTATTTCTTCACCACCATCCGCAGCTGGTTCGTCCATACTCAAATCTAAATCTAACTCATCAGTTGCAGGTGCGTCCGCCATAGGTTCTGCAGGTGCAGATGCCGGTTCAGATGCAGGTGCCGCAGGTAAATCAAAAGTTGGTTCAGCTGCAGGTTCTTCAGATTTAGGAGTCTTTAAAACAAATTTCTTTTCTTCACCAAATAATGAAACACCCTCTTCATTTTCATGTACTCTGTTCAATTCCTTAGCTAATAAATTGAAACTCTTAAGTGCTTGAGAATATGAAGAATAGTATTTTCTATTTTTCATTGGCTCCATGTAATCTCCTGTTGATTCGTCTATGCTAGACTTGATAATATAACCATTCTTTTCATTAACGATGTGGTAATTTTTTCCATCAGCTAACTGACGGCTATATTCAGTAGTTGATGTTTCTTTGATGTTTGAACGGTCTACTTCGTTGAAACGTGCTATTTCCATAATACGTCTTAACTTAGCTTCACCTGTCAACTTTTCACTACCAATTGGTTTTAAATCTGCCATTTTTGTATATTTTTTTGTTAGTTGTTTAGTCCATTGAACCCTCCCAATGTAAAGGACTGACATTGGATAGCAATAACTTCAGGTTCTCCACCCTCAGTCCAAACAGGATGTGGTAAATCCCACGTTACAATTTCACCCACAGTTTGTCCTGAACCAGGTACATAACCCGTCAATACTGCGGTGTAATAAGAAGTACATGCTGTTACTGCCATAATTTTTTTCTATATAAATATACTGAAATATCACATTTTTCAGCGTTTTATAAATTATTCAACAACTTCTTGTTCTAAGGAAAGATTTTTGTCTGTCAATTCATTAGCAAAATCAAAAAGTTTTTGTATATATCCATTCCTTCTCAAAAATTTAAACACTAAATTTTCATAGGAATATTCACCTTCTCTTTCAAGTCCGGCACTTCTATAATCTTTCAATCTATCTTTAATTTTTTCAACCATTTTGATAGACGATTTAAAATCATCAACGTCTGAATCTTCTATAGTCATATCGATTATATCCATCCACTGTTCAACTTTTTCTTTAATTTTTCTTTCGTCTATACTTACTTCTTCTAATGATGGTTCATTAATCCACTCATCAAAAAGAACTGAATAAACACCTGATGATATATGTTGTTCACTACTATCTTGTACATATAGTTCAACTTCATACCCTTTTACTTGAATATCGTGAGTTGAATTGAATAATGTTTTTTTCATTTTGAAAAGCTCTTTGTAAATTTCTTTGAATTCTCCAGCCTCATCAAAATTATACATTATGTGTAAATCGACATCGGAAAAATCCGACCAGTTATAATTGGCTAATGAACCGGTCATTGTTACATCGGATACAAAAATATCAACATTTAAAAATTCAATAAATTCGTTTGCAATCGCTAATAAAGCTTCCCTAACATCAGGATGCATTTTTGATTGTTCTTCATTATCAACATTTGTCCAAATTTTAGGATTTAGGGTATCCTTAACTTGGAAACTAGATAATATCTTTTTGAATTCTTCCATTTTTATAAATATTATTCATCAATCCATTCTACTACCTCTAATAAGTTTACAAACTTATCATATTTTTTAATTACATCTTGAGCAATTTTGAATACTTGTCTAGATGTTATTTTATATGTACCCTCAGGATTAAGTTCCTCATCCTCCTCAAAAGGTCTATTTCCTTGTACTAAAATTTTAGCCTCAAAATAATAGTCATCCCAATCTAATGAATCTTGATTTGTGTACATCACAATCTCCAATTCGGAATCTATAAATGCTTGTTCACTAACACCATTAGATAATAATTCCGATTTGAAGTCTTGATTTATTCTTTTAAACACATTACTCAAAACATCACTTTCAGGAACCTCATAACTTAAAACCATACTTTTATATGATAAACCTAAATAAGATGCTGCTTTTGAGAATTGGTCAGGAAATGTCGAAATTATACGATTGTATTTTGAATCCCCATCAATAAATGTACTTGAATACCTTTCGAGGTCTACGGATACTATTATAAAAACTTTTTCAAGCCCATCAACTTCATCAAATCCAACTATTTCATAATCAACATTAACATCTTTGAATAAGATGTTATCAAATAATTTTTTGAATGATTGTACTTTTGAATTCATTAGGTTTATTTCCCTAATAAATATCAACCTTGAGAAAGTTTTGTAAATTTGTGTTTTTTTGCTATTTCAGTACTGAAATATTTTCCTTGTGATTCAGACATTCTGAATCTTGTGTATGTCTGATGGGGAACATCTTCATATTCATATTGTAATCCATTCTTGAATGTCACCAACATTTTTTTGGTTGCGGTGTCGTATTCAGTTTTAGATAGATTTGAAGATTCTACTTCATTAATAATTTTTGTGCCGTCAATTTTTTCACTTTTGATTGCCATAGTATTAATCTTTTAAAGGTGTTTGTAAATCTATTTTAAGTAATTCTTGGTTTAAGTAATCATTAAATTCTTTTTCATTTTCAATTAGACCATACTTTCTTAAAGTTGTTACAATATGAGTTAAATAATTTAATATTCTATCCCTAATACGATACCCTTCAGTGGTTATGTTTTCACCCTTTACAAGGTCACCATTTCTAACGTTATTTTTTTGGAACAGTATTCTCATTTCATAATATGTTTTGAGTAATCTTTCAAAATCATCTTTCAAAACCGTATGCAAGAATTTTTTCCAAGGGCTTTCCATAACAATAAATATAAGAAACCCCCACTTTTGGTGGGGGCTCTAATTAACCCTGATACTTTTTTAGTTGTTCTCTGATTTCGATTGCTTGTTCGAAATCTTGTTTTTCAATACAGTCTTTCAATTTAGTCTCAAGTTCCGCAATTAGGTCCTTATTGTTTTCAAGGTCTTTAATCATATCACGAATCTTGATTGCCAATTGAAAGTCTTCGTTTTCTACTGCTCGGTCTAATTCTTTCTTTAGACTTTCAACTCTTGCAGGTTCTTTCTTTTTAATACTAAATGGTTTCATACCTTCAGAACCGTAAGTTCTTACAATACTTGTAATTTGGTATGAACCATCTTTTGATGTGAAGGTTTCTTTTGTCCAATCACCATTTTCATCAGTTCCTTTTTCTGTTGATGATTTACCAACAATATAACCACCACCCATGGGATTGTAACTTGAACCCAACATTTCTTCCAAATCTTTCATCATCTCATCGAGACTCTTTTTTCTTCCATTTCCAAAAAAATCAAACATAGTTTTTTTTATTTAAGTTTTTATTTTATCTTTGTAACCACAATAATAAAAAAATGTGCCAACCTATCAATACTGACATAATGTCATTTACTAAAACTGTAATATGACATTTTGACAAAAATTTGATACTTTCACAATTATTGTTACCTTTGAACTACAAAACATAAATACTATGATAGAAGAAATGGACCCTAATGAAAAATCTGGTCGTCGTAATAAAGACCAAAATCCTCAATCTAATACACCTGTATTGGATAATTTCTCCCGTGACCTAATCAAGTTGGCTGAAAAGGGAAAACTTGACCCCGTTATTGGTAGGGACCAAGAGATTGCACGGATTGCACAAATCCTATCTCGTAGAAAGAAAAATAATCCAATTATTATTGGTGAACCAGGTTGTGGTAAAACTGCAATCGTAGAAGGGTTGGCAATGAAAATCTTCCAAGGGGAATGCCCCCAAAATCTTTGTGACAAACGTATCGTGTCTTTGGACATGACATCAATTGTTGCTGGTACAAAATATCGTGGACAGTTTGAAGAGCGTCTTAAGGTTATCCTTGAAGAACTCCATAACAATCCTGATATCATTGTCTTCATTGATGAAATCCACACCATCATCGGAGCAGGTAACTCGTCAGGTTCTTTAGATGCCTCGAACATCTTCAAACCAGCACTTGCCCGTGGGGAACTCCAATGTATCGGAGCAACCACTTTGGATGAGTACCGTGAGAACATCGAAAAAGACGGAGCATTGGAACGTCGTTTCCAAAAAGTAATGGTGGATGCAGCTTCACCTGAAGAAACACTTCAAATCTTGAACAACATCAAGGACCGTTATGAGGCTCACCACAAAGTGGAGTATTCAAAAGAGTCACTTGAGGCGTGTGTATTCTTGGCTGACCGTTACATTACTGACCGTGAGTTTCCTGATAAAGGAATTGACATCATGGATGAAGTTGGTGCTCGTTCTCAAATCAATGTTAAACTTCCCGAGGAGATTGAACAACTCAAACTAAAAGCTGCAGACATCAAAGAACAAAAACTTCTTGTGGTTAAGAAACAGAACTACGAAGAAGCCGCTCATCTTCGTGACAAGGAAAAGAAAATCCTCAAACAACTCGAGGACGCTAAGAAGGATTTTGAACTAAAACAAAATACTCAGCGAAAACTTATCACGGAAGAAATGGTCTACGAAGTTGTTTCACTTATGACCAAAATCCCTGTGAACAAACTTTCTCAAAAAGAGATGGAAGGACTCCTTGAACTTGAGAACAGTCTGAAAATGAATGTCATCGGTCAGGACTCTGCGGTAACCAAGATTGCAAAAGCAGTTCGTCGTAACCGTGTGGGTATCAAAGACCCAAATCGTCCAATCGGTTCGTTCATCTTCTTAGGTTCAACAGGTATTGGTAAAACACACTTGGCAAAACAATTGGCTAAGGAAATCTTTGGAGCGGAAGATGCTCTTATTCGAGTGGACATGTCAGAATATCAAGAGAAACATTCTATGTCTCGATTGATTGGTTCACCTCCAGGTTATGTTGGATTCAACGAAGGTGGTCAACTTACCGAAGCGGTTAAGAACAAACCATATTCTGTTGTGTTGTTTGACGAGATTGAAAAAGCGAACAAGGATATCTTCTCTCTTCTTCTTCAAGTGTTAGATGATGGTCACCTGACAGATGGTATGGGTCGTAAGATTAACTTCAAAAACTGTATCATCATTATGACATCTAACATTGGTGTTAAAAAACTTCAAGACTTCGGTACTGGTGTTGGATTCGAGACAACTTCACGTATATCTTCAAACGAAGATTTGAAAGTACAACTTCTTCAAAAAGAACTCAAAAATTATTTCACTCCTGAGTTTTTGAATCGTCTTGATGAAGTGGTTATGTTTAACTCTCTCGGAGAAACTGAAGTAAAACAAATCGTGAACATTGAACTTGCAAAACTCACGAAACGTTTGACTCGTCTTGGTTACCACGTTGACTTTGACGAATCACTTCACATGTTCTTGGCTAAAGTTGGATTTGACGAAAAGTACGGTGCCCGTCCAATCAAACGAGCAATCCAAGAAAAAGTGGAAGACTTCATCTCTGAGGAAGTACTTCGAAGTAACATTAAGATTGGTGAATATTACCAAATCACTGTTACCGATGAAGTTGTAACTCTTCAATCAAAAGAAGAAGAAGTAATTGAGGGGGGAAATTAATCCCCCCTTTTTTTTGTTTATTAAAAATTTTTTATTATCTTTGTAGTCAACTATGGAAAATAACACCCTCGAACGATTTATGGAACTACTTTCAGTTCCAAGCAAAACTTACCGTGAAGAACGAATGGTAAATTACCTTATGGGTGTTATTTCCAAAATGGATGGTGTTTCCGTATACAATGACGAGTACGGAAACATATACGCTACCAAGGGTATCTTGGCATCGGGACACTACCCAATGTTTATTGCCCACACCGATACGGTACACGAAATGGTGGAAGAAATTATCGTGGTAAAAACTTTGTTACCAAAACCAAATACCTTCGGTATGAGTTTTGACCCTACCGTTCAACATAAAGCTCTTAAAGCAATTACACCCGATGGAGACCCTACAGGTATTGGTGGTGATGATAAGTGTGGAATTTTTATTTGTTTGGAACTTCTTGAAAAACTCGAATACTGTAAAGTTGGTCTTTTCGTTTCTGAAGAAACGGGTTGTATTGGTTCCTCAAAATGTGATTTAGACTTCTTAAAAGACGTGGGTTATGCCGTTCAGTTTGACGCACCTGGTGATGCTCTAATTACCGAGTTATGCTCGGGAGTTCGTTTGTTCGAGCAGAACGGTGAATTCATCAATCAGGTTCTTCCTGTGATTGAATCTGCCATGGGTATCAAGATGCTTCGTCAATCTCACCCTTACACCGACGTATCACAAATTAAAAAGAAGGGTGATTTTTCTTGTATCAATATCTCTTGTGGTTACTACAACATGCACACACCGAATGAGTTCATTGTAGTTGAAGATGTTGAAAGGGCGATTGAGGCTGGTTTGAATATTGTTGAAAAACTTGGTTACAATAAGTTTGAATATGGTTACGAAAAACCATCATACTTACAATACGGACTCTTCAATTTGGGTGATGTGACAGATGAAGACGATGATGAGGATATGAGTAATCCTCCTTTTGATACTGATGATTTTGAATTGGATATGGATTTCAACAGGGCAGTCTACTACGATGGTTTGTTGAGTATCATAGACAAAGACACGAATAGTTCTGTTGTCTTGACTGAAACTGAAATTGAAGACTTATATAATCAACTTCGTGAGATTATGACAAAAAAGTATTGGGACTATTAATCAAAAATATCAAACATTTGATAATTTGAAAAAAGGTTCTCAAGGTTTTCAAGACTACTAGTGACGTGCTTACTTTGCCATTGTCCGTCTTTTGAATTACCCGAGATATAATAACCAATATCCCCATCAGGAAGTATCTTTTTAAATGATATTTTGTAGTCTGTATTAGGGATATTAATATTTGTATCCATACCACCTTTTTTGTTGATGAACTCATATGATTTGGATATAGAATCGATATCATATTCACCCTCTTGGATTTTTTCAAGTAAATTCTCCAAAATACTATCCATTCTTCTATCCCATTCACCTCTGAAGGCTTCCTCATCTTTTCCTATATTCCAAGCCGTTTCCATAGGACTGGAATTAAAGGCATCAATAACATTATCTCTTTCATAATGTTTTTTAATTATGTCAATGATACTCAAGTTAGTTTCTCCTCTTTTTGAGTACATTGCAATAATGTTATCAATAGGAATTGATATTTCTTCAGTACCATAGTAACTACTGTAATTAGATGGTAATTCTTTTTTAATTTTGTCAAAAAGTTCATCGGTATATTTTTCCATAGAGCTACTTATCGCATAGTCCTCGGCCTGACAATAAAGTTCCTCAGTTAAGTCCCTAAAGTCTTCAAGTTTTTCTAACTCTTCAGTTATCTTTTGGACACAATCACGTGATATATCACTTTTACTTTCTTTAAAACATTCTATTAGTTCAGGTCTAACATAACTTATGATTTCTTTAATTTTCAAAACTTGTTCTTCAGTAAATGCATATGGAAATATATAACCGTTATCCCAATCTTCTTTAGTGTTGTAACAATCATACCAATCATACCTATATGGTTGTTGCCACGCCCACATCCAACTTGAAATATTACCTTCACTATCTTCAAAAATATCTTCTAAAAATTCAGTGTATGAGTCGTATTTTAAGTATACGTCATCATTGTCAATATCATCTATCTTATCACCATCGAGAAATGTTGCATCAGAAGGGTCGATTTTCTTCAACTTAACTTTCATAAGTGTTAAAAAATCGTTTGTACTCTGTTCAGACAAAATAAGTTTTCTGAGCTTTAACTTTGACATATCCATATAAATACTTGTCCAGTAGAAAAATGATATTTATATTTGTATGAGAAATCACGGGTGGCTCCCTTAATAGTTAAGGCTGACCTTAAGCATCTTCTCGAAAGGGATATACAGGGGGCGAAAGTGATTTTTTATGTTCTTTGAAAATAATGGGGGTGCCTTGGTATCGATTGGCAGGATTAGTCATCGGGGGCATGCAGTGAGACGTTCTCTATCACTATAATACACGGGGATAATTTTTAGGTGGCAACACTTTGAACAAACTTCAGGCTGTAGGTCTTCTACGTACTGAAGAAGTAACTGTAGCGTAAGACGCCGCAGCGAATCGGGTCGGTGGACATATAACCTATGAACAGAAGTCTTAATTGTGGTGTGGTTTCTACCCTAAAAGAAACAAAGTGGAGGATTAGTTCTCAGTAAACCGAACCACTATAAAATAAGGGAATTGTGAAATTTCGGATTGTTAGCTAAACAATGACCTAAGCATGTAGTCCCTTATGGGTAGACTGAGCAAGACAGGGGTTCGACTCCCCTCACCTCCACCAACAAAAAACCCATCAAAAAAATTGATGGGTTTTTTTATTAGCCCTCTTGTCTATTTGACACTTTGTTCTATATTTATTTAACTGATAAACAAAATTTTTTACATTATGAAAAAAGTAATTTTCGCAATCTTCGCAGTAGCCATGTTGGCATCTTGCTCACAATCAACTGAAACTACACCATGTGATTCATGTACAACTGATTCATTGGCTGTTGATAGCACAGTTGTTGAGAAGGATACAACATTTTCTTCAGAAGAGTTGAAAGACACATTGAAGTAATCTTTAATTCTGTCTTAAAATGAAAAAGGGGTCGATGACCCCTTTTTTTATTTAGTTATAGTTTGGATTTGATTCCCAATTGTATCCTCCTGAACCGTTCTCCACCAATCTGTAGAATCTACCACTGTAATCTTCCGGTATCTCCAAAGTAGAATCATCAACGGTAATCAATTCCATACCGTGTCCCGTTCCCCATCCGTCCAATGGTTCAACGATTTCTGTACAACCCGCAGATTCTGCAGTCCACTCGGTTAAGTTAACCGCTCCTGTTTTTGTAACAAAGTGTACTACCTTGTCTTCTTGTTTTCTAATAATCCACATAGTCAAATATTTTCTAATAAATATTTCAGGAAAGTGATAAAATACAAATCTGTGCCGTATATTTGTATTGTTAAACCACCACACACTATGACAACCAACAAGACCATCATCCTCGACAAAGTAAAATCCTACAACGGTTCAAACGACTTCATTCGCAAAATGAGCGAATCTCTTCACAAGTGGGGTCGTCTCACAGACAAACAATACGCAGTTGTTGAGAAACTCGTAATCAACGAAGACCGCACCAAAGAAGTTGACATGGAGTCTCTTCCCACCGAGATTCGTGCAATCCTTGAGTACAACGGTCAGACCTCATTCATCATTGACCTTAAGAGCAAATACTTGACCTACCGCACTCTTAGCGACAAACAAATCCAAAAAGGATACGAGGCGGTAAATCGTGAGAAAGCAAAAAACTCTCAAACCACCCTTAACCTCAAGTTGGTAGGTAACACCATCAAGTTGGGTCGCAAAATCGCCGAGAAAATCAAAACAGAAAAAGGTTTGGAGTTCTTCCCCATCTTGGTTGACGTAACCGAAGTGATGGTAATGAGTGACAAGGCTTTCAAACTGAAAGCCAAACTCACCAAAGAAAACGGAGGCATCTGTCGTTGTTGCGGAAAAACTCTGACCGATGAAATGTCTCGTCTGACAGGTATCGGTCCCGTATGTTCAGCATACGTAGGTGTTAAACACCCCGCAACCAAAGCCGACCTCGTAGAGTACCGTATCAACATCAACAACAAGATTGACGAAATCGGTGAGTTTGAGTTCTGGATTCCAAAACGTGGAATTGTACAGTGGAACGGAAACGCTGGTGTGATGTTGAAGTTCTAACAAAACGGGGGGAGAAATCCCCCCACTTTTTAAAATCATGAAATACCTACTATTTTTTCTACCAACAATTCTACTCGGACAGGTTCCGAATTACGACGGAACCTCATATGTGGGTGAACATAACGGATACTACTATTACAAATCAAATGACCACTTCAACTGGTCAGGAGCAAATGAAAAGGTAAAATCTATTGATACATCATTTGATTTGCTCTCTATTCATTCAATACAAGAACAAGAGTTCCTTTTTACGAATATCCCAAATGGAATGCATTGGATTGGTTTTACTGATACAACAAACGAAGGTGAGTTTGTGTGGACTGATGGTTCACCTGTCGATTTTGTGTACTGGGATGTAAACGAACCAAATAATTCTACCGCAGGAAATGAGGATTGGACACTCTTCGGTTACGGACATCAGGGTAGTTGGAATGATGGTACCAACTACTCTTGGGACAAGTATCCGTTCTTGTTCAAAGTTAAGAAAGTAGTACCCCCACCACCACCTTTACCAAAATTTACTGAGGTAAAGATTTACCCCACTTTGGTAAACCGTTCAAGTTATTACAAAACAAAGATTGAGGTTCCAAAAGATTTTTTGTTGACCACCATGAAGTTTTACATTCACGGAGAATCTGGTCAGTTGGTTGAATACAAAGAGTTGGTAATTTACGATGAGACTATCGAGGTACCGTTACCGTGGGTTTCTGAGTCAATGTACTATTTGACTGTAATCGTTGGTTCTGAAAAATATTTTGAGAGAATTGTTATTGTCGAATGATATTAACATCATCAGTTTCGGTAAGTGAATTACCTGCCGATTCAAACCTTGTCTGTCCGATGTAGTTGGTTTTTGTTGCAACCGCTCTAATATTGGGAATATACATATCTCTCATATCTTTTCTTGGGTGTGTTGATATGACCGCAGATAAAAACTCGTCAGAGACCACAATGTTTTGTTTTAAGACATCCAAATGGTCTTCAATGAGTCTGATTATCCCATCACTCTGTAAGATGTAAGAGTGGGTGTTATAGAAGAATGATGGACGTATAAAATGTTCTTTACCGATTCTCGATGGTCTGATAACATCACCAAAGTAATCGTGAAGAGAGTTGTGAGCCAACAAACAAAGGTCCCAATCATAATCTTCCAACTCATCAAATATTGACCAATCAAGTCCATGGATAACATCAAAGTCATCCTCAAGTATTAAGATACTACTGAAGTTATTTTCATAAGCATGTTCCCAACATTTTGTGTGTGATATCATACCACCAGCCTCACCAGCAAGTGCCGGTCTCTGCCACCACCACCACGTACCGTCATTAAGATTCCAATTAGGGTAGATTCTATATTCAGGAAACTTATCGGGGTTTTCTAATAACTCTTTACCGATAAAACCTGGCATAATCATAATGGGGGTATCTTCACTCAAAGGAATATTCCTTGCCCTGTCGATTAATTCTTGATGATATTCAGGTCTATGGTCAATAGATATGATGTATACTTGGTCAAATTTCATAATAAAAAAAGGGGAGTACTCTCCCCTTTGATAATAGTAAAATTATATGTGATTTAAATATTACTCTGATGTGTTAGATAGACTTTGTCCGTCTTCTTCATCAACTTTTTGGATTAACATTTTATCTCTATCCTCTGAGTTGAACCAATAGTCAACCACCTTATTAAGGTTACCAACAAAAGCACCAAAAAGAATCAATAACATCTCTTTCCAATTTTCTTGGATTTCAATACCGAAGAAAACCGCTGAGTTGATACCTAAAATGATAAAGAAGAATAAGAACAGGACCACTAAAGTAATCTTCCAACGGTTCGACTGCATTTGTTGTAACATATAGTAGAATCTGTTTTTGTCATCTACTTTAACGTAACCGTCACCACCTGTAAATAAATTCTTTAACTTTGACATTATGCTAAATCACTTGATTCAATTAATGTATATGTGAATGAATTTCCGTGGATTTCAGATGCTTTTTCACATAACGCCATAAATTTGTCAAAATCAGTTACTGTCGCAAAAACCTGACAACCTTCAGACCAGTTTTCAACATAAGTTGATGTACCTGTTGCAGATGAACGGTGAATGTTAATACCAAAAATTCCTTCAGCAATTTTTGTTTCATCGTAAGTCAAATCACGGTTTGGGTCACGATAAACCTTAACAGGTTTAGCTTGTTTTAGAGCCTTATACTTACCTTGGTGAAGACCGATAGAGTGTGAACCTCTGTATTGACCTTCAACTAATCTCGCAACACCAGCTGCGTTGTGGTATTCCATTACACCTTTCTTTCCTGGGTCTGTAGTTGCGTTCCACTCATGGAATTGCCATTCACCATTTAGTTTATAAGAAACTGTGATTTTGTCATCAAACACGTTTGTGACTTTGTTTCCTGTTGCAGAGTTTCTAACTCCAACAATGTTTAGGTCATAATCCTTAGTTCCTTCGAACCAAGCATAACCTTTTGCCTTTACGGCTTTTTCAATTTGTTCCCTTGTGTACATAATTAAAATTTTGGTTTATTTATTTATGAATAAATACCTTTTGATTTGATGAAATCATTTTGTATATTTGCTTAGAAATTAAAAGACATGGACAAGGTACTAGTATTGAATTCCGACTTTACACCGTTAAACGTCACGACACTTAGACGTGGTTTTATATTGGTGCAAAAAGGTCGTGCCGAAGTACTCAAGAAGGGTGACGATATAGTTACAACTATTGGTAATTTTGTGAGACCAGTTATTATCAGATTATTGAATTTTGTTAGGTTTAGACCAACAAATTTGAGCGTGTCTCGTAAACGTTTATTCAAACGAGACAATCATCAATGCGGATATTGCGGTTCACAAAAGAATCTTACTATCGACCACGTAATCCCAAAATCACGTGGCGGTAGTAATAGTTGGAATAACTTGGTAACTTGTTGTAGTCGTTGTAATAGTTTCAAAGGAGACAAAACTCCTGAAGAAGCGGGTATGAAATTGCGTTTCAAACCAACAACTCCAAACCTATTCTCTAGAGTTGTAGATGAAAATGTAGAAAAAGTTTGGAGTGAATTTGATTACAACTTTTCTTAATAGTATTTAATTGTTATATTTGTTTAACAATTGCCGACGTGGTGTAAAGGTAGCCACGAGGGACTTAAAATCCCTTGGACAGTGATGTCCGTGCCGGTTCGAGTCCGGCCGTCGGTACAAAAGAAAAAAGGTGTACTTTCGTACACCTTCCTTAGATGAAATCACCCCCTTTCTTTTAGTGATTTATGAAAGAATATTATCTCTAATATCTTTCAGTTTCAACTCCATCTTGGAATTGATGTCTCCCATCATAGGACACAGTTTGTCGACAAAAGAATCTTCCAATTGTTTCTTTGTCGTATTATCTTTAACAAAATCAGCCATTTTGTTTTTCATAAATTCAGGTAAATCATTCAAGTATGTACCTGAGAAATCTTCAGTATAAACCTCAGCTAATTTTGATGCTAAAAATCTACAGTCAGTAAATAATTTAGGAACGTCATCATATTCGGTATCACCGATAGCTTTCATAATGACTTCCTTTTCAAAACCTTCGTAACCTAATTTAGTTACTAAGAAATCAGAAAGTTTTGATTTAACAGTATCCATAAATGATTTACCATCATCTTGGAACATTGAATTAAGAACTTGTAATAAGTTCTCGTTAATGTTGTTAGTATCAAAAGATTGTTTGTTCAAATACTTAATTTCAGAAAACAGACTGTCAAAAGATTCGACTAACTCAAATCTCTTTTTGATTATTGAATTTTCAATAATCATCTTCTGTCTTTTTTGTTCAATCTCTTTGATATAATTTTTAATAGTATTACTCATATTACTCGATATCTAAAAGGTTTGCACCACAACCAACCGCTTTTTCTGCGAAGTTAATTTTATACTTACAATATTCTGCATTGACAAACTTATTCTCAATGTCATTCAAATAAACATTAGTCTTACTCTTAACTAACTTACCGTTTAAGAATCCCGCATCTTTTGTTCCCCAACCATCTCTGTATTGTGCTCTACATGCAATGATAAATTCAGCAAACGCTTTTCTTGCTCCATCACTCATAGTTTTTCTGTCCATCGCACCGTCATGATAAAGTTTGATATTTTGTTTACACAAATCCTCAGTTATATCTTGTGAGGTTAAACCAGTGGCAATATTTTCTAAAGCGGCCTCAGTTAATCTTTTTATTTTATACATCATGAATGTTGGAAAAGAATCGAATGCCGACTCTTTCCCTTTCAAATCAATCGTTTCATACATTGACATGTCAGCATCTGCAGGTTTTGATGTTTCATAACCCTCGTTAGCATATCTCTGAACGACTCTTTTTTGTTCATCATTTAATGATTTCATTACAGGTACCGTACCTTGTGTTTCGGCAACTTTAACTACCGCTTCAGGTTTAGGTGTTACACCTAATTGTTGTTCAGGTCTTGCCTGTGGTGTATTTTGTGCTGACCCAGTTTGTGTAGGTTGAGAGGCAACTCTTTCGACTTTTCCTGTACCTGTTTTTGGTTGTCTTTCACTTGTTAAAGCGAAATTACCATTACCAAGGTTTCTAACATACATTCTTGATTTAAATGATTGTTCTAACAATACTGATAATCCTAAACCGATTCTTTTGTGGTTATCGGCAACTAACTTAATGTCAGGTGTTGTCAAGAAGTCAACGTAGTATACCATAACATTTTTCTTGTCTTGTTTAAAGAAAATTGCGGCTCTTACAAAGGCATCATCGTCATCATATTTTTTACCACCAATGTTTTTAAACTTAGGTAGTAATGACATCACTTCTTTTTTCTCATCATCAGAAAATTTAATTTCTTTTTCGTCTTGGTCGTAAAAAGTAAAATCGTTAAAATATTTTAAAGAGTCTTTTGCTGGTTCTTCAACTGCAGGTTGTGTAGGTTGTGCGGGTGCGGGAGGTGTTTGTGTATTATTTGTGGGCGTGTTTGGTTGTGACCCGCCTTCAACAGGTTTTGCTCCTGGTTTTTTCTTTGGTTGTTCTAAAAGAACTTTTAATGACTTGTTCATCTTATTAATAAATATTACAATTTAGAGTTCCATATCAGAAACTAAATACCATCCACCCGGTTCTCCCATATCAGGACTAGGTGGGAAATAAACTTTCCACTGTCCATTTCTTTTTTCTACTACAAATTCTTCTGTTCCCCAAAATAAAGTGTTATCACTTTTTATTTTTATTTCACTAGAACGATTACCCATTAAAGTTTTTAAGTCATCAGGAATTGTACCTTCAGTGGTTGGTGTTGTTGGAGTTGTTTGTGTCTTACTTTCACCGTCCTTTGGTTCTTTATAGTCGTCATTTTTGGCAAATGACCTGATAATCGCTAATAAACGTGATTTAAATACTGGTCTTAAATCTCCTAGTTCTATTTGTGTTTCTGTAGATTCAGGGTCTTTATTCCAAATATCAAGTAAGTTATCAAACCACAAATCAGCCAATAAACTTGAGAATGTACCTTCGTAGTCATCCCAGTTTACATCTAACCCCAATTCTTCAGCACCCTGTTGGAACCATTCAGTAGCGGGTATCCACACCGTCCAAAACGCTGCGTTCGCAAACGGCACAATTAATTGAGGTCCAATTGCCCTTAAATACGTTTCCGTAATCCACTCATTTGCACCTGACTTTCCTGGTGGATTTGATTTAATTAATCTTTTGAGTATATCAGCACCTGTTTGTGCACTATTAAAGGCTAAGAAATTAAACATTCTTCTAACTCCCTCTTTGTTAAGAGTAACTTTAGGGACCCACCCAAATTTACCTGTTCTTGAGGTCCAATCTAATTTAAGTGGTGAAAACGCCTTTTTACCATTTTTAAAAAACGAACCCAAACCACTAACTTGTTTATCAAGTTCTTTATAATTTGGTGCGATAAACTGATTCCAAAAATCAGTACTTGAAATTGTATTTTTTTCTTTTAAAAACCTGTCATAATCAACTCTAGAGATTTTATCATTTAATAAAAGTTGTTTATATGCGGATTCAATTTCACTTAGAACTCTTTCGGCACCCCCATCAGAAATACGTTCGATAGTTGCCAATTTATCTTCTAATGTTGTTTTTAAATTTCTTAAACCTTCTTTATCAGTTAAAACATCATCAAATAAAGAATTAATTTCTTCTTTTAATACTTGAATTCCTTTTCTTTGTTCTGATAAAATAGTAACAACAGTTTTTAAATTTCTTGAAACTAATGGCAATAACCTAAACACACCAGCACCGAAATCGGCAAGACGTGAACCTGTATATTTTTCAGCGGCAGTCACTACTTCAGGGACCACATCATCAACACCTTTACCTGATACCCTTACCCCGTCTTCAATAATATTTTTTAATTCATTTTTAAGTGACTGTATTAATTCAGGTTCGGAATCTCGTAGATAAGTTAATTTATCAATAAGGTCATTAAATTTTTCAATAACACTATCATACTTTTCTGGATTATTTTTTAAAAATAAAATGGCTTCATCAATTTTGGAATCAAATTTAGTTCCTAATAATTTATTGTCAAATATTATTTTAGCTATATTGTCAAAGTCCAAATTCTTTACTATTTTTTCTATAATATCATCTGAAACCGTCTCACCCCTTTTAATAGTGTTGACAGCATTATCAACATCACTATCAAATGTTTTAAAAATTTTCTTTATAATGTCGTCACCTAATTCTGCAATATTTTTTAATAATTTCGGCACAGGTTGTTCAGAAATAATAGATTTACCCATTAATTCTTGAATTCTAGAAACTTCACTGATTAATTTTTTCTTCATAGAAGGTTTTTGATATAAATATTACGGATTTAGTTTAATTTTACTCAAATTTGAAATCACCCCAAACCTTTTGAAATTCAATATTTTTTTGTTCATCTGTTAGATTACCTGTTAATTGAATTGCTGCCTGTTTATCTATCTCTTCTTTGTTCGCCCTATACTCATTCTCAAGTTTAATTTGTTCAGGAGTTTTTTCAATACCAAATACTTTTGATTTTATCGTATCGGATATTTTACCTTTTGTTAAAACCCATTCTTCAGAACCTTTCTTCTTGGCATAGAAATTATCACCATCCATTTTGTAATCCCAATCTTTATCGTAATTGGAGACTATCTTAACCAAACTTCTTGGTTTTTGACCTGGTTTTGTTTGTGTTGTTTTCGGTTTAATTCCAAATATTTCTGCCAATTTCGCATATGAGTACCACACACCACCAATTATTAAACCCATTTTTGTTAAGTTGAATTTTGTGGGATGTTTCAAAGATAAATTATACATACCTCTAACAATTTGAGGTAGACTTAACTTTTTAAATGTAGACTGAACTAATAGTTTAGAGGCTTCTTTTGCTGCGGTTAATTTCAACCATTTTTTGTTTTTATTAATCTGTTCTAAAGCTTCTAATTCTGTTTTAGTAAATTTAGCATCTTGTATTCTTGCCTTTTTTAATAACTTAGCTAAACCATCCCTACCTAACTTTTTTACTGCAGGTATCTTAGCAATCATCTCACCACCAGGAATCAATGCAAATGCTAACGAAAAACCAGCCATATATGGGTCATCCTCAGAAAGATATAATGCTGAGTTAGATAATTCTAAACCTAAAGATATTGCAGGTCCGACAACAGGAATAAATAAAGAACCAATAGCCGCAATATCAATCAAACCATGTTTGTATTCGTCAACAAACTCATATATTGAACTCATATCTGTTTGAAACTTCTGAGTATCAAGCGTACCATCTTTCTTACGATACTGTGGGGCATCGGGTTGGAATGGCATCAAATTATCAGGTTTTTGCTCTGACAATATTGAACTATAAACCATAAGTTTATTTATGGTTTCAATCTGTTCGTTTAATTTTAATTTATTTACCATATCGGATTACCTTTACCTCTTTGAACTCCAGATTCCCATTTAGAACCTGTTTCTATTGGATTACCTTTACCTCTTTGAACTCCTGAGTCCCATTTACTCATCGATGGTGACGATGGTGCAGATTCTCCACCTCCATCATCTTCTTCATCTATTTCACCCTCAACAACATCTTCATCTTCAGGATAACAATCACATGATTCATCATAACCTTCAGGTCCTTTGTATGTCGGTTCGTTAGAACCTTCACCAAGTCCCATGATTTCTTTTAATCTACTAATGTCCTCATTGAGTGTTCTCACGATTTTGTTTTACTATAAATAGACACCAGTCAAAAAAAATTTGTATAGTAATAATCAATTCACTATATTTGTCATATGAAATACAATGTTGGTGACCGAGTTGAAGTTTTAGGAACTCAAAAACAAGTCCTTGTTGAAGACATGGAGCAATTTGATACTTTGAATCTGTACTACACGTCAGACCGAAGTGCTTATCCTGAAGACAAACTAAAACCTGTTGGATTTCAAACATTAAAAACCATTTTTACTTTATCCGATGATGAAAAAAATCAACAATTCAATGAAGCTTGGGGTAATTACTCTTTTTAGTCTTTTTCTTTTCTCATGTGAACGATATGAAGAACCTTCATATCCAAACATCGATGGTGAATATGTTATTGACCACGTACAAGTTTTAATTGAAGACCAAATTACTGGTATTCGTAAAGACACACTGTGGTATACGGACACATTTTCACTATACATGCCCATCACCCCGTTGGATTCGTTCATCGTAGGTACCACTCGTTTTAAAATCACAAACAACGGTAGAACGTTTATGTGGAACAAAGACCAAACTGTATTTGGTAATCCGTGGACCGACCAGGCACCATCATACATTCACCAGGATGTTCTTAGTCGTGAGTGGGATATACTACAAATACATTTTATGTACTCATCTTCGGTAACCCGGGTATTTGAATTGACAATGGTAGGTATGGATGATTTCTCAGCGTGGATTCGACAATACCCCTTCAAGGCGGAAGGTCCAAAATACCAAGTAAGGTACCACTTTCATAAGGTGGGTCCATAAAAAAAGGGTCTTAATGACCCTTTTATTTTTTTAACATTTCTTGTATTAGTTCAATGTTTTTTATGAACTTCTCAGGATTGAGTCTTGCCCACTCTTTTATATTATCAGGCAAATTGGATTGTTCCAATTCCTCCATAACGATACATTTTAAACTTTTTTGTCTACTATGGTCACCCTCCACCATAACGTCGCCAAGGGTGGAGGAAAGTCTACGGGCAATTTGAGGTAAATCAGTTTGGAAAGAAATTGTGTATCCATTGTTGGCAGCCCAACTTTTGAGTTCTTCCAAATCAATAATATTCTTTTCAGTAAAAGGAAATTTGTCTTTCAGTTTTTTTGGTGTTGCGTGGATGGCATAAACTTTCATTGATGGGCCGACCACTACCGTAATGTCATAGGTATCCATTCCAAAAAAAACAGGTTTTTTTAGAAATATTTTACCAAGCAGATTAGATATGAGAGACTGAATATCCGACATATCTATAAATATCTTTATTCGGATTCTGCTTCAGGTAATTTGTCAGGAAATACTACATAATATTCATTTAAAAATTGTATGAGAGTATCTTCATCCATATACTCATCATCCATATTTTCAATCCACAAATCCTCATCTTCATCGTCTTCGTATTCGACTTCAAATACATCAATTTCAAGACCATCAAAACCGAACTCAACAACATGTTCATATTCGATTACATCCGCTCTGATTTCTGAAGGTCCATCAGTGTTCAATCTAAATTCAACTGACAACATATTGTTATCACGATTGATAAAATGAGAAATTATTTCTATTACTTCCATTTTAAATTTTGTTGATAATGTTTATTCTTTATAAACAGAAATATCAAAAAAAATACTAAAAGACATAATTCGACTTAAAAAAAATTAAAATGAAAATACAATCTACATCATTTGACAATGTTTATTTGATTCACGAAGACGTACATTCTGACGACCGTGGAATCTTTATGGAGACATATAATGAGTTAAGTTACACAAAAAAATCACTTCTATTTGACATAGAATCTGAAATGGCAATGAAAGATGACGGAACTATATACACAACCTATTTTGTCCAAGATAATCTATCAGTGTCCAAAAAAAACGTATTCAGAGGTTTACATTATCAAACAGGGGACTACGGACAAACAAAATTAGTCAGAGTACTTAAAGGAAGTGTTGTAGATTTTATTGTAGACCTTAGAGAAAAATCAGATACCTACGGTAAGTTCGAATATTTCGAATTAAATGACAGAAATAAATTGTCATTGTTTATTCCACCATATTTTGCACATGGATTTTTATCATTAGAAGATGACACAATTTTTACATACAAATGTGGAAATTATTACAACAAAGAAAGTGAAGGAAGTGTGAACTATTCGGACCCTATTCTAAGACACGTCACCGATATTAAAAATACTCTTTTAGATGTCATTCAGTTGTATGTACAATACGAAGATGAAAGTGACTTAATAATGTCACCAAAGGACAGAGAAGCTCCTAAATTTCTTAAAAGAAAATACTAACAAAAAACCCCTCGATTAAGAGGGGTTTTTATTTATTTTAAAAATTTTAATTTATAGAGTGTCGATGTTATCAACTCTATAATCTCATCTATAATATTCTGAAGATGTGAACCGTCAGCCGACTCTCTGTTCTCATCAATAATCTTTTTTAGATTATTAAAATAAGCAACTACCATTTCGTTTCCATCGTACTTTTTAATTGGAAACGCTTTGTATTCCTCAACGATTCCGTTTGTTCCTTGATAAGATTCAATAAGAGAATCCATCAAATCATCAATTCCTTCATAGTAGTCTTGTAGTGCCTTGTGTTCTGCGTATGAACCTGTTTGTAAATGGAATACGTGAACCTGCGTTTGTGAATGTAATAGATATGAAGCTAAAGTCACAAAAGAAGACGACTCCGCCTGTTCTCTGATAATTTTCTTAACGTTTGTCTTCATATTAGTTATACTTTTTGAAACGGTTAAACATTTCTGTTATTCTTTCTTTTTCTTTTTTGAATGATTCTTGTAAGTCTTCCTCAACTTCTTCTTTCATCCAACACTCACATAATGATTCAGTCATACCACACTGTTCACACATATTCTCTTCAATAACCGACTCATACATATCTTCATCATCGTCATTGTCTGGTCTACCGTACATACTTAGGATGATGTCACCATACTCGTCTTTAACTGTATCAAATAAATCATCATAAAAATCTTCACTATCATAATCAGACAATAGTTGGACTAAAAAATTATCAGCAAATTCGAATTCATCACCATACTCAAATGGTTCCATCTCATTTGCAATTTTTTCAAATTTTTGTGATAACATGAGTTCTCTTGCGATATCAGTTAGAGATTTTTTACTTTCATCTTCTTTGATAACCGATTCGTATGCGTCTGCGGGACCATCAGATTCAAAATCATAAGCGTTTTCTTCGTCACCGTATTTTTCTTTACCTGAAAATTCTTGGTCCATCGCCTTTTCTGAATTTTTTACCATTTCCCTTGCGTCAGGGTCACTATCATGTTGTGATTGGAA
>SXGQ01082367.1_pt1 | contig 66632 bp, 55 predicted proteins | sample 3178371 | NCBI WGS metagenome assembly SXGQ01 (sample SAMN11356859, study PRJNA531348) | freshwater metagenome | isolation source: freshwater sample F1-20 | place: China: Fuxian Lake, Yuxi | collected 2017-12-25
CGGGGCATCGTTGATGCCATCGCCTACCATGGCGGTGGGGGTTTGGGCCGACCAAGCTCCGATCTTTTCGAGTTTTTGCTCCGGCGTTTGTTCGGCGATCACGGTATCGATGCCAAGTTCTTTGGCCAGTACATCGCATTTGAATTGACGGTCGCCGCTCAGTAACACCGTCTCAATGCCACGGGCATGCAGATGCTCGATTACGGATTTAGCTTCGGGCCGGATCTGGTCCTTCACATCGATCCATCCTAAAAGTTTTCCATCGCGCAAAATGTAAACGTTGTGGTCCGTTTCGCTGATCAGTCCCACCGCCGCTTTATACGACCCGGCTACATAGGTCCTTCCCTCCGTATCGGTGGCTTTCATGCCCAGGCCTTTTACCTCTTCGATCGATTTCCACCGGATCTCATCCGATGTCTTCCATTGTTGGGTGATGCAAACGGCGATGGGGTGATTCGAATATTTCTCTAAGGAGTACACGATGCGTTTAAAGGCCGCTTCTTCGATCCTCTCCTCCTGTTCAACGTGGTATTGTGCGATCTCGAATTTTCCGGTGGTGAGTGTACCGGTCTTATCGAAGACTACTTTTCGGATGCTTTTAAAAAGTTCGAGGCTGGTGGCGTTTCGGAAGAGGATGCCGTTGCGGGCGGCACGGCCCAGTCCCACCGCGATCGCGGCTGGTGTGGCCAGTCCCATCGCACAGGGACAAGCGATCACCAGCACGGCGATACTATTGAGCAGGGCCGTTGAGAATTCTCCGCGCAGGATCCAGGTAAGCGTGAAGGTGAGGGTGGCGATACCGAGCACGACGGGAATGAAAACGGCACTGATGCGATCGGCCAGTTGTTGGATGGGTGGTTTTTCGCCTTGGGCTTGTTTGACCAGTTGAATGATGTTGGACAGGATGGTGTCTTCGCCAACGGCGGTGACCTGCGCTTTCACGGTGCCGTCGGTGATTAGGCTACCGCCGATCAGCAAGTCTTTTTTCTCTTTGTGGATGGGGGCGCTTTCACCGGTGAGGATGGATTCATTGGCGTGCACTTCGCCCCAGAGGATCTTGCAGTCGATCGGGACTTGTTCGCCTGATTTGATGAGGATCAGGTCGCCCACGCGCAGGGCTGTATTCTCAACGGTGAACAGTTGTTCCTGATGTTGGTCATCGAAGGCGATCATGGTGGCCATCACTTTTTGTGACCGCACCAGTTTATTGAGTTCGCGTTGGGTGGAACCGATCGAGGCCTCTTCGAGATAATTGCCGAGGAATACCAGGGTGAGGATGGTGGCGGCGGTTTCGTAGAAAAGATATTTTTCAGGTTGGCCGGTCAGCGACCCGTACAAACTATAAATGAAGGCGGCTGTGGCACCAATGGTGATCAGCACATTCATATTGGGCATCCGGTTGCGGAGACTTTTCCAGGCACTGCGCCCGAAATATCCCATGCCTACCAGATAAACGGGCAGGGTCAGTCCCAATTGCACCCAATGATTCATCAGCCAATGCAAGTGCAGGCCGGGAATCATGTGGCTCATCAGCAACGCCGTGAACGGAAAGCAGAACCAGAAACGTTGCAAGTGCGATTGGAACCAGGGTTTGCGGATCTTTTCGCGCTGGTGCTCGACCACCTCGTACCCGAGATCCTGGATACCGGTTGCCAGCAGATCCTCTTTCACGCCCCCGGGGTTCTCAAAACTGACATGCCCGGTAGCGTAATTCACCTTCACCTGCTGCATGCCCTTTTTCTCCAAATATTTGTGGATGTGCAGGGCACAGGTGTTACAATCCATTCCCTCTACTCGCCAGGCGACTTTTTCCATACCACAAAGATAGTTGAGAAGGTGAAGGATGAAGGATGAAGGATGAAGGGTGAAGGGTTTGGAGTTGAGGAGTGACGGCGGTCGGCACGTAAGTGCTCATCTCCTCATCATATCTTCGCATCATGACCTACCTCTACACCTTATCCCAAATTAACGAGGCGGCCCGGTGGTTGTTACAGCAGATCGGTTCGAAGCGGGTGATTTGTTTTCGGGGTGAGATGGGTGCTGGAAAAACGACCCTGATCCAGGCGATCTGTCGGCAATGGGGGGTGGTGGGTTCGTTTGGCAGCCCGACGTTTCCCATCATTCACGTTTATGGTATGGAAAAGGGCGACGAGGTGGTTTATCACATGGATTTTTATCGGCTGGGCGGACCGGAAGAGGCCGAGCGGGCCGGGGTTGCCGAGGCCTTGCACAGCGGAGCGCGTTGTTTGGTGGAATGGCCCGATCGCGTTCCGGAGATCCTTCCCTCGGAGGCGGTTTGGGTTCAGATTCAGGTGGTGGATACGGATCAGCGTCGCCTCGAGCTCCTGAATAAATAGTATATTTGGTTTCGCCCTTTTTATGAGTCACCAGAAACCCAAGATCGATCCCGGCATCAGTCTCCAAGCGCTTGAGGAGACCTTGGAGGTGATCCCCAAACCGGCGGGTATGACCTTGGGGATTCCCAAGGAGATCGCCTTTCAGGAGAACCGGGTGGCGCTAACGCCTGATGCGGTGAACCTATTGGTGAACAATGGGCACCAAGTGGTGGTGGAGCACAATGCCGGAGAGGCCTCGCATTTCAGCGACAAAGATTATTCGGACGCCGGTGCCCGTGTCGTATACGAGCGATCGGAGGTATTTCAGGCACCGACGCTGGTCAAAAGTGCTCCCATCATTGAAGCCGACCTGCCGCTGCTACAACCCCATCAACACATCATCTCGCCGATCCATTTACCGGGTATGACCTCAACGATCCTGGAGAAGATGATGGAAAAGCGCATTACCGCCCTGTCGTTCGAGCATTTGAAAGATGACAGCGATTCCTATCCCATCGTGCGCAGCATGAGTGAGATCGCCGGCTCGGCCGTGATGCTGATCGCGGCTCAATATCTGGGTTCGGCCAATCACGGCAAAGGCGTATTGCTGGGAGGGATCTCCGGTATTGCTCCCACGAAAGTCATCATCATCGGAGCTGGTATCGTGGGCGAGTATGCGGCCCGCACGGCCTTGGCCTTAGGAGCGTCGGTGAAAGTTTTTGACAACGATGTATACAAGCTGAAGCGTTTACAAAACAATATCGGACATCGGTTGTGGACCTCGGTCATTGAGCCGCGGTTGTTGGCCAAGCAGCTCAAAACCTGCGAAGTGGCGGTAGGGGCCTTGAGCTCTGAATCGGGACGTACACCCATGGTGGTGAGCGAAGAGATGGTCAGCAACATGCGTACCGGCTCGGTGATCATCGATGTCAGCATCGACCGCGGCGGTTGTTTTGAGACCTCCGAGATCACGTCGCACGAAAAACCCATCTTCACCAAATACGGCGTCATTCATTACTGTGTTCCCAATATTCCATCCGGGTTCTCTCGCACGGCTTCGCAGGCGATCAGTAATGTGCTGACCCCTTTACTGATCGAGGCGGGCGCAGAAGGGGGCTTGGAACATCTCCTCTGGCACAAGATCCATTTACGCAATGGCATCTACCTGTTCCGAGGGGCCCTCACCAATTTTTATATGAGCCAGCGGTTCGATCTGAAGTACACCGACCTGAACCTGCTCATCGCTTCGCAGCGATAAATACCTTTTATTTTTTGAAATCCCGGATGTCGAGCCGGGTGGTGCAAGAACGGATCTCATTCTCGTCGTTGCTGCAGATGACGACTAGTTTATCGCTCGTCAATTCATCTACTAATTCATGATAGCGTTCAATGCCGGCCGCATCCAGGTTGGTACAAGGTTCATCGAGCAGCAGGATCGACTTGGAGGAGAACAGGGCTTGTCCGAGTTTCACTCGTTGCTTCATCCCGGAGGAGAAATATCGGATCTGTTTGTGCTTGGCCGCGCCCAGTCCCAGCCGATCGCAGATCGATTCCGGGGTAAAGCCCGACAGCATCGGGTAGAAGGTGGATTGAAATTTCCAGAACTCCATCAGGTTCATTTCTTCCACCACCTCGAGGTAGGGGGCGGCGAGGGCAACGTGCTCGAACAGCTTGTCGTCGGGTATGAATTTTCCAGCGGGATCGGTGGTCAGCAGGCGTCCCTCACTCAACCAGCTGTAACCGGCCAGTGTTTGGAGGAGTGTGCTTTTGCCGGAACCGTTGGGGCCTACGATGGCATATTTTATTCCGGCATGGAATGTGTAATTCACCTGGCGAAAGATCCAATCGTAATTGAATCGTTTGCCGGCATCAAACAGGGAGATCGTCATCGGAGGCGCCTTTGGTGAAGCGTTTGATGATGCCACGGCCACTTTCACGAATGAAGGTCACGATCTCGTCACGCTCATCGGTGGCCGCCATGTCTTCCTCGATGTATTCAACAGCCTGACTGGTGTTGAATCCGCGGTTGTAAAGGATACGATAGATATCGAGGAGGTGGTTGATGCGGTCGACGCTGAAACCCCGGCGTTTGAGTCCGATCGAATTCACCCCTGCATAGCTGAGGGGTGTCCGTCCGGCTTTGATGTAAGGTGGCACGTCTTTGCTGACCAAGGCACCGCCACTGACAAACGAGTGCTGGCCGATCTTGACGAATTGGTGCACGGCACACATGCCGCCCAGGATCACCCAGTCGCCGATGGTAACGTGGCCGGCCACTTGGGTGTTGTTGCTGGTGATGCAATTATCGCCCACCAGACAGTCGTGTGCAAAATGACAATAGGCCATGATGAGACAATTCTTTCCGATCACGGTCTTTTCGCGGTCCTTCGTGCCCCGGTTGATGGTCACGAATTCCCGGATGGTGGTGCCATCGCCGATGAACACGTTGGAGTATTCACCTTGGAACTTCAGGTCTTGGGGGATGGCCGAGATCACGGCTCCTGGAAAGATCCGGCAATTTTTTCCGATTCGGGCCCCTTCCATGATGGTCACGTTCGAGCCGATCCAGGTGCCTTCGCCAATCTCTACGTCCTGGTGAATGACCGTAAACGGGTCGATCTTCACGTTGGGCGCGATCTTGGTATTGGGGTGGATGTAGGTATGGGGATGTATCATTTCCGGGAGTCGGCAAAAATACCCTTTTCGGGGGGAAACGCGGTTTCAGGTGCCTGCAAACTGTTAAATCCCCCTAAAAAAATGGCCCTCCTCCCCGGGAGGAGGGGGAACTACTAATTTTGCGGCATGCTTCAGTCCCTTTACATCGATCCGGCTTATCAGGGTCTGCTGGGCAATCCGCTTCCGTATTTTCAGGAGCGCTCACAATGGATTCCCGGATCGGTAAAATATACCATTCGCCGGTATGACCGGCAGGGGGACTGGTCCGAGCCCGACGAAGGCCTGCTGGTCTACCAGTACGACCCGCGGAAGCCGTCCGATTCTCATGTGGAGCTCCATTTTTGCACGACCGGTCAGGTATCTCCCCCTCCGGGTGGGTTGGCCACACCTGTTGGCGCAGCCGCCAAGTCGGATGCCGGTTTTTCCTCGACCGATACGGTCGACCTGATCAGCTTTCGCTACTCGGCCAAGCACCTGAGTCAGTGGTCCCGTCCCCGTGGAAACCCAAACGGGATCATCGATGCCATCGTGCGCTTCAAGCACCCGGATTCTTTCCGTCAGTCCATTCCCCTGAATCAGGCGATACTGACCATTTTGCAAAGTCTACTCAACCATTCGTATCAAGATCACCTCGAGAATATTTTTGTGAACGCGCAGGCACAAATGTTGCTCCTGCATTCGCTCGATTCGGTTGAACGTCCCCCCGCGAGCGAACCGGCTCCCTTTCTCGAATATCCCTCGGAGCGGGAAAAGATCCAGCAAGCCCGGGACTGGCTCGTGGACCATATCGGAGAACCCATTACCATCAAAGAACTGAGCCGTAAGGTGGCCATGAATGAATGCTACCTGAAAAAAGGGTTTCGGTTGATGTATGGCACCACCATTTTTGATTTTTATCAGAGCCAGCGCATGGAACATGCCCGCTACCTGCTCTATGAGAAAGAACTGAGCGTGACCGAGGTATCGGTTCGGTTGGGATACTCTTCCATTTCCCATTTCTCGACGGCCTTCAAAAAGTATACCGGACTCAATCCCGTCGACCTGCTGTGGCGGGAAAAGAAGCTCGCCGACGAATCGGCTCAATAAAAAGTCTGATTTTTACGTTTCAGGATTTTACACCCAAAAATCGATACCTTAACGCATGATTTCCCCGATCGTCCGAAAACTGGTTTTTATTTCCCTGTTGTTGTCGTTGGGCATGACCGCTTGTCGTCATCAGCCCCTGCTGCCCAATGGTGGCGCAACGGTCTCGGCCAATTGCAGCACCGACACCGTGTATTTTGTAAATGATGTATTGCCCCTGTTGCAATCGAATTGTGCCATGAGCGGTTGTCACGACAACGCCACGGCTGCCGATGGGGTCCGCATGACCAACTATGCCAACATACTAGACGAAGTCAAGCCCGGCAATGCGGGCGACAGCAAACTCTATAAAGTCATCATTCGAACCGATAACGAAAGGATGCCCCCGCCACCCCGTTCCGCTTTTACCACGGCCCAGAAAGCCTTGATTCAAAAATGGATCAATCAGGGTGCACGTAACAACAGTTGCCTGAACCGATGCAATGCTGCGGTGTTCACGTATGCCGGCGCGGTTCGGCCCTTGCTCGACGGCAAATGTGTCGGATGTCACAGCAGTGCCAGCCCAAGCGGCGGCGTAAACCTCTCCGATTATACCAATACCCGCACCTGGGCGCTCAATGGAAGATTGTATGGGTCCATCGCCCATCAAACCGGTTTCTCCCCCATGCCCAAGAACGCGGCTAAACTCTCCGATTGTGAGATCCAGCAAGTGCAACAATGGATCCAGGCCGGAGCCTTAAACAATTGATCATGAAAATATCTTCCGGTTTGATTGTTTTGATCGCGGGGCTGGTGGGACTCACTGCTTGCTACTACGATAAGGAAGAGGTGTTGTACGGGGCACCGCCTCCTTGTACCGACACCACCGGCACGATCTCGTATACGACCAAAGTGGTGCCGATCCTGCAAATGAGTTGTTATGGATGTCATAGCGGGGCCAGTCCCTCCGGCGGACAAGCCATGGGCACCTACACCGCCGACAAAACCATGGCACAGAATGGAAAACTCCTGGGTACTATCAGCCATGCCACGGGTTATTCCCCCATGCCCAAAGGAGGTTCCAAACTTTCCGTGTGCAACATCGCCATCGTCCGTAAGTGGATACAGGCCGGAGCACCGAATAATTAATACCGATTACATGTTTCGATCCAAGACATTCAAATGGGTGCTCGCCGCCGTCCTCTTGCTCGCAACCCTTGGCGGATACTACGCATTCACCGAATACAATCGACGTGCTCCTTCGATGGCCGATACTCGGCCGGCCTTTGAGCTATCGTCGATGGAAGTCCTGCAGGCCTTTGCCTCCAACCCGGAGGAATCCGGAAAAAAATACATCGATCAGGTGCTGGAAGTGAAAGGTACCGTGACCCATCTTGAAAAAGATGCGACAGGTTTTTATACGATCGTACTGGGCGAGGAGGGTGCGATGTCGGCGGTGCGTTGTGTCGTGGACAGCCTCTATACCTCCGCTACGGCTAAGTACACCGCCGGCTCGGTCGCTACCGTGCGCGGTGTTTGTGTCGGGTATTCACCCGATGACATGGGACTGGGAGCCGATCTTTTATTGAATCGCTGTTATCCAAAAGAATGATCTTTTACCATAAACCTTACAATATGAAAAAGTGTTTCTCTCTCTTGCTGCTGCTGGTGCTGGTTGGCACCGTCTCCGCCCAACGTTATTTTACCAAGAACGGTACCATCAGCTTTGATGCCACCGCCTCCGGATCGCCCGAAAACATAACGGCCGATAACCGTACCGTTACCTGTGTGATCGATGCCGCCACGGGTGGCATCCAATTCAAGGCTGCCATGAAGGCGTTCACCTTCGAGCGGGCCCTGATGCAAGAGCATTTCAACGAGAACTACGTCGAGAGCGATAAATACCCGGATGCGCTATTCAAGGGAACCATCAGCAACTTGTCGTCCATCAATCTTTCGCAGGATGGAAGTTATCCCGCCAACGTGAAGGGAAAACTGACGATGCACGGCGTGGAAAAAGAGGTGGAAACGACCGGCAAGATCACCGTGGCCAAAGGAAAAGTAACCGCCACCGCCAGTTTTGCGGCTCTGCTATCTGATTACAAAATAGATGTACCGAAATTGGTTTCTGATAAAGTGAGCAAGACCGCTAAGATCACCGTCAATTGCGGACTGGAACCCTTAAAATAATCTCCATGCGATCGATCCGAAAATCCGCGCTGCTTATTCTTTTCTCCCTTGCCTCTACTGGGGCTTGGTCGCAGGAAGACCTCTTGGGCTTGCTGGGAGAGGAGAAGCCCAAGAAACAATTCATCAAAGCGGCCTTCAAATCCAGTCGCGTTATCAATGCGCATTCGATAGAGTTCCTCAATGCGGGCACGATGGATTTTCGGATCCTGCACCGGTTCGGTAACATCGATCAGGGGCTCAAGAATTTTTTTGGATTGGACCAGGCGTCGATGCGGATGGGGTTTGATTTCGGGCTGCGCCCCAACCTGATGGTGGGTATCGGACGTAGTACCTTCAAGAAGGAAGTGGATGGCTTCATCAAGTATGCCCCCATTCGGCAATCGAAAGGACCGGGCAGCGCACCTGTTACCGTGGCATTGGTGGCGGGTATGACGGCGGACGGACTTCCCTGGGCCGATCCCAACCGCGAGAACTATTTTACCTCCCGGCTTGCCTATTATTTTTCGGCCATCATCGGTCGTAAATTCAGCGAAGCCTTTACCCTTCAGGTTTCACCCACGGTGGTCCACAAAAACCTCGTGCAACTCCAGACCGATGCCAATGATATCATGGGGGTGGGGGTAGGCGGCCGACTCAAACTGAATAAGCGCATGGCCCTGACCTGGGATTATACACAGGTTTTCAATGGGCTGCCGGATGGGTATCAAAATCCGTTGTCGGTGGGACTGGACATTGAAACCGGTGGTCACGTTTTTCAATTGCACGTGTCCAATTCGGCCGGCATGAATGAGCGCGCCTTTATCACGGAAACCACCGGTCAGTGGGGTAAAGGAGAGATCCGGGCCGGCTTCAACCTATCCCGTATGTTCCAGCTGAAAAAGAAAAAGAGTTGATCGCTACGCCTCCGTATCGGGTTCTTTTTCCCTTGCGGGTGGCCAAGAGCCGGATCGCCGGTTTAGGGGCCTATGCACAGGGCGTTATTCCGGCCCGGCGCAAGATTGGAGACCTGGGCGGAGTGATCATCACGATGAAACAGGCCCGAGCCCTGATCCGCAACAAGAAAGTCATCAACCTGGTGGAATTGGACAATGACCTGGCCCTGAATGCCTCGGCCAATCCCAATGACATACGCTTCATCAATCACTCCTGTGCCCCCAACACGTACATGCGGGTATTGAAAAACCGGGTTGAATTTTACTCGCTCCGGCGGATCCGAAAAGGAGAGGAGCTGAGTTGTAATTATGGCGAAACTCACCACGAGGGTACCCTGCCTTGCCGCTGCGGGGCTGCCAATTGTCGGGGTTTTATTTAAGAATGGGTTGATGTATCTTTGCACTCCCATTTTATAACGAAAACCACACGACATGAAACGCATACTTTTTTCCTCCTTTTTGGTCCTGTCCTTCCTCTTTGCGCAAGCCCAGCCCCCCGCCGGGGATGCCCTGGCAGGCGATAGCTATGGCGCTAAATTCAAAGTAGAAGAAGCCGTCAGTTTGCAGGATGTAGCCAAAAAACTAAAAGGGGGTTCTGCCATTCCGGAGGAAATACAAGTCACTGCCAAGGTAACGGATGTTTGTCCCAAAAAAGGTTGCTGGCTGAAGTTGGAATTGTCCAACGGCGAAACCGCCACGGTGAAAATGAAAGATTACGGTTTCTTCCTCCCGGTTGCTGCCATCGGTAAGCAAGTGGTGATCAACGGGGCCGTGACACTGAAGACCGTCTCCGTCGCCGAGCAAAAGCACTATGCCGAGGATGCCAAAAAACCTCAGTCCGAGATCGACGCGATAAAAGAACCCAAACAAGAGATCCGGGTGTTGGCCAGCGGAATACAAATCACCCAGTAATTGTTTAGAGAGCAGGGTTTAGCATCTAATGTGTTTCTACCCCCAACCTTTTTTGTGCTAAACTCTAAACCCTAAACGCTCAACTCTTCATCCTTCACCCTTCATCCTTCACCCTCCCCCATGTACCGCGAGTTTACCGGATTGAATCTTCCAGCCTTGGAAAAAGAGGTGTTGGAAACGTGGGGTCGGGAGAAAACTTTCGAGCAAAGCATTGCGCATCGCGCCGGGAAGCCGGCCTTTGTGTTTTATGAAGGTCCCCCCAGCGCCAACGGACTACCCGGTATCCATCACGTCATTTCCCGAACGCTCAAAGACCTGGTCTGTCGCTATCAGACCATGCGGGGACATCAGGTAAAACGCAAGGGCGGTTGGGATACGCACGGACTTCCCATCGAACTCGGTGTCGAAAAAGAACTCGGCATCACCAAGGAAGACATCGGCGTGAAGATCTCCGTGGAGGAATACAACCGCAAATGCCGCGAGGCGGTGTTGCGGTATAAGGACAAATGGGATCAGATCACCACCCAAATGGGATACTGGGTCGATCTCCAACATCCCTACATCACCTTTGAAAATGGATATATTGAAACGCTCTGGTGGTTGCTGAGTGAACTTTACAAAAAAGGTTTGCTCTACCAGAGTGTCAGCATACAGCCTTATTCACCGGCGGCGGGTACCGGACTCAGTTCGCACGAACTCAATCAGCCCGGAACCTATAAAGATGTCAAAGACACTTCGGTGGTGGCTATGTTCAAAGCCATTGCCACCGATCGATCGGCCTTCCTCTTCGAACGATCGGGTGGGGCGGAATGTTTCTTTCTGGCCTGGACCACCACGCCGTGGACCTTGCCCTCCAACCTCGGTCTCACCGTAGGCGCCAACATTGATTATGTGTTGGTCAAAACGATCAATCCCTATACCCATCAAGTCATACACGTCGTTTTAGCCGAGGCCTTGCTCGGTAAACACTTCAAAGAGGAGGGAAAGGACGGCGATTTCAGTGCCTATCAGGAAAAAGATAAGCTCGTACCCTGGCAAGTACTGCACCGATTCAAAGGATCCGATATCGAAGGGTGTCGATATGAACAACTGCTCCCCTTTGAGGCCAACCGGCCCGAAAATGTGGAGGGCAATCCGTTTCGGGTGCTGACCGATTCGTTTGTGACCACCGAGGACGGAACCGGTATCGTACACACCGCGCCGGCTTTCGGAGCGGACGACTATAAAGTGGGCAAGCGATATGGTATTGGGATGCTGACGATGGTTGATCGCGAGGGAAAATTCGTGGACGGGCTGGGCGAATTCAGCGGTCGCTACGTCAAAAATTATAAAGATCAAAAAGACTATGTCGATGTGAACGTCGACCTCGCCGTCAAGCTGAAAAAAGAGAACCGCGCCTTCAAGGTAGAAAAATACGAACACGCCTATCCGCATTGCTGGCGTACCGATAAACCTATTCTTTACTATCCGCTGGATGCCTGGTTCATCCGCACCACGGCCCTGCGCGACCGGATGGTGGAACTCAACAAGACCATCCGTTGGAAGCCGGCTTCTACCGGAGAGGGACGTTTCGGGAATTGGCTGGAGAATATGGTGGACTGGAACCTCAGCCGCAGCCGCTATTGGGGAACGCCTCTCCCGATCTGGCGCACGGAAGACGGAAGCGAAACGCTTTGCATCGGTTCGGTGATGGAGTTGAAAGAAAAAATTCGTGCGGCCGTGGAGGCGGGTGTCGAGATGCGCGGTTTAAAAAAGGGCATGAATGATCTGACCGCAGCGATCGATTCGCTGGTGGTCGACCTGCACAAGCCGTATGTGGATGAGATCGTGTTGCTGAGTCCGGGCGGACAACCCATGCACCGCGTACCCGACCTGATCGATGTGTGGTTCGATAGTGGTGCCATGCCGTATGCACAGTGGGGACTACCCGATACCAGCTCGAATGCATATGGTCCGCTCACTCCACAAAACTTCTTTGCTTATCACCAACTCAATGGCAGCGACGGCGGATCGGCCTTCCCGGCCAGTTTCATTGCGGAAGGAGTGGATCAAACGCGTGGCTGGTTTTATACGCTGCACGCGATCGGCAGTTTGTTATTCGATTCGGTAGCGTATCAGACGGTGGTCAGCAATGGATTGGTGCTGGACAAGAACGGAAACAAGATGAGTAAGCGGCTGGGTAATGTGGTGGATCCGTTTCAGACCATTGACAAATATGGGGCAGATGCCACCCGCTGGTATTTGGTGACCAATGCCTCTCCCTGGGATAACCTGAAATTCGATCTGGAGGGCATTCAGGAAGTACAACGAAAATTCTTCGGTACACTTTACAATACCTATCAGTTTTTTGTCCTCTATGCCAACCTCGATGGATTTAAATATGCTGAACCCGATATTCCGCTGGCGGAAAGACCCGAGATCGATCGGTGGATCCTTTCCTCGTTGCATACATTGGTAAAAGAGGTACAAGCGGCCATGGAGGAGTATGAGCCGACGCAGGCCGGTCGCCTCATCGAAGATTTTGTGGACGGACAATTGAGCAATTGGTATGTGCGGCTTTGCCGGCGTCGATTCTGGAAAGGTGATTATGGCACCGATAAGATCGCGGCCTATCAGACGCTCTATGAATGTTTGGAGACGGTGGTACGGTTGATGGCGCCGATCTCTCCCTTTTTCAGCGACCTGGTTTTCCGGGAGCTGAATGCGGTGACCCATCGTCAGCCGGTCGATTCTGTACACCTGGCCGATTTCCCGGTCTCGGATCCGCACCGGATCGATTCCGGATTGGAAGAGCGCATGCAATGGGCGCAGGATGCCAGTTCGCTGGTGTTATCGCTCCGTAAGAAAGTCAAGATCAATGTGCGTCAGCCGCTGCAGAAAATGATGATCCCGGTGCTGGATCCGAACATGAAAAAACAATTGGAGCGGGTGGCCGACCTCATCAAAGCAGAGGTCAATGTGAAGGAGTTGAGCTACCTCGACCCGAACAACACGTTCATCCGCAAAAAGATCAAGCCCAATTTCATTGCTTTGGGAAAGAAACTGGGACCGAAAATGAAGTCAGTTTCTGCGGTTCTGGCAGCGTTTTCACAAGAACAGATCGCCGAACTGGAACAAAAGGGTGCCCTGGTTGTAGCGTTGGATGGAGAACCTTTTTCCCTGCAGGTGGGGGAAACGGAGATCACCAGTGAGGATGTGCCGGGATGGACAGTGGCTTCCAAGGGCCGGATCACGGTGGCGCTGGACCTGAACCTCACCCCGGAACTCGTGGCGGAGGGGCAGGCAAGGGAGCTGGTGAATCGGATCCAGAAGATTCGGAAGGATAGCGGATTTGAGTTGACGGACCGGGTGCAGGTAAGCCTTTTTGCCCCCTCGGGGCTCACCGTGTCTTTCGGACGCTTTAAGGACTATATTTGCGCGGAAATTCTGGCTGACGACCTTCATTTTGAAGTTGGTCCCCAAGCCCAGGAAATTGAAATAAACGGTGAAAATCTGACTGTTACGGTCACAAAAAAAGGCTAATATATGGCCCTCAAGAAAAAACCCACTCCGAAGAAAACCGCCAAACCGGTAGCCAAGGCCAAGCCTGTTGCCAAAAAGACTGCACCGAAGAATGCTGCCAAACCGGCGCCTAAGGTCAAGCCTGTTGCTAAAAAGCCTGCACCGAAGAATGCTGCTAAACCGGTGGTCAAGGCCAAGCCGGTTGCAAAAAAGCCTGAACCGAAGAAAGCGGCGAAACCTTTGGCCAAGGCTAAACCGGTGGCGGTAAAACCGGCTGCCAAAGCTCCGGTCAAGCCCGTCTCCAAACCGGTGGCGGTGAAACCAGCTGTTAAAGCCTCGGCCAAGCCTGTCGCTAAACCCGTCACTAAGTCAACAGCCAAACCCGCGGCGGTGGTCGCCAAGCCGGCGCCTGCCCCTGCCAAGCCTGTTGTTCCAGCTCCGAAACCGGTAGCCAAGAAAAATGATCCGGCCAGTTTGGTGTCCATCAAACCCAAGGCTCCGGTCGTGACAAAAAAAGAACCTCCTCGTCCGGCCAAAGTGGTGCTTCCCAAGCTCACCACTCGGAGTGCCGTTAAATACGAACCTGATTTTACGCGTTCGGTGTTGGACTCGAAGCCCAGTTTGCCGGCGGGTCCCACCATGCGCTATTCCGATTCCGACCTCGCCGAGTTCCGCGAGATCATTTCCCGCAAGTTGGATGCGGCCAAGAAAGAGTTGGCGTACTTGCAGGGATTGATCACCCGCAAGGATGAGAGCGGCGATTTTGAAGATGCCCGGTATATGACCATGGAAGATGGCAGCGTAAGCATGGAGCGTGAGCAATTGGGACAGATGGCCAGCCGCCAGATCACCTTCATCGATCACCTCGAAAAGGCCCTGATGCGCATCGAAAATAAAACCTACGGGGTATGTCGGGTCACTGGTAAACTGATCGACAAGGCCCGCCTTCGCGCCGTTCCTCATGCCACCCTCAGTATTGAGGCGAAGCAGATGCGGAAGTAATTTGGTTTAGGGTAGAGAGTAGAGTGTAGAGATCTCAACCCTCATCCCTCAACTCTAAACAATCTCTCATGAAACGAATAGTTGTCATCTTACTCCTTCTTCCCGTTGTGTTGCTGGCACAACCACGTGTCATCAGTGGTCCGATGTTGGCCGGTGTGGAATTGAGGGATGTGCGGGTGTGGACGGAGGTTTCGCCCGAGGTGAAATCCGTTTCGATCCGATACGGACAAATCGGTAAAGAGATGACGGGTCAGGCTACTTACCGTGGTGCATTGGGCAAGGATTTTAATCCCATCACCGTTACGATAGGCGGACTCGAGCCTAATACTACCTACGATTATTCGATCTATATCAACGGAAAGAAAACCGATCGGGGCGGTTCGTTCACCACCAAAGAGCTTTGGCAGTGGCGCAAGCCTGCGCCGGATTTTTCCTTCCTGGCAGGTTCCTGTTCCTATTTCAACGAGGCGAATTATGATCGGCCCGGTCGTTCCTACGGACAAGACTCGAGCATCTTTGAACCCATGTCAAAGGAAAAAGCTGCTTTCATGCTTTGGCTGGGTGATGCCTGGTATACGCGGGAGGTGGATTATTATAGTGAGTGGGGACTTTGGAACCGCGCCAGCCGCGACCGTTCCTTGGGCGTTCTGCAACCACTCTGGAAAGCCATGCCGCATTACGGCATTTGGGATGATCATGACTATGGCCCCAACAACAGTGGCAAGAGCTACGAGCTCAAGGAAGTGAGCCGTCAGGTGTTCAATGCCTATTTTCCAAATAAATCGGCCGGGCAGAATGGGCAGGGCATCTATACCAAGCTCCAGCACAATGATGCTGATTTCTTTTTGGTGGATGATCGCTGGTGGAGAAGTGAGGACCGCACCCGTGACTCGATCAATGGTCAGCCCAACCCCGACAAGCGCATGCTGGGTGCTCCGCAAATGGAGTGGTTAAAAGATGCCTTGTTGTACAGCAACGCTGTTTTCAAGTTTATCGTGGTGGGCAGTCAGGCCCTGAACGATGTATCGCCCTACGATAAATGGAACGATTTCCCTCTTGAGCGTCAAGAGCTGATGGATTTCATCCGACAGTATAAGATCAATGGCGTGGTCTTTATCAGTGGCGACCGTCATCACAGCGAAGTCATTAAAATGACTCGTCCGGGTACTTACCCCCTTTACGACATCACCGTTTCTCCGCTTACGTCGGGTACGCACAAGTTCGATGGTCCCGAGGCCAACAATCCTCTCCGGGTATTTGGACTGGATCAAAAGAACAATTACGGACGCTTTTCCATTACCGGTCCGAAAGGACTTCGCAAGCTCACCGTCGAATTTCTTGGCACGAAGGGAGAGAAGCTGGGAAGTTGGGAGGTCAATGAGAGCGATCTGAAAACGCCTCGCTGATCAGAGTATTTTCTCCATCACCACATGCGGCAGGGTGACTTCGGTAAATGCCGGGCTGGTGACTTGGTACCCCATTTTTTCATAGAACCCCACGGCGTGCTCACGGGCATGCATGATCATGTTTCGGTATCCTTGATCCCGGGCGATGTTTTCCGCAAAATTCATCAGGGCCTTGCCCACGCCTTTTCGTTGGAGTTTGTCCGACACCGCCATTTGTCGAAGCCGGACCGTTTTGTCGTTTTCCCGAACCAGCATGCAGCAGCCCAGCAGGCTATCCTCTTCAAAAGCTCCGATGTGCACATGCTTCTGTTCCGTTTCCAGCTCAGCCGGTTCCAGCTGCAGGCCCAAGGGACGACGCAGGATGTCTTGCCGGAGGCGGACCATTTCCTGGTATTCGGGGGTTCCGTGGTCGATGATCTTGAGGGCCATAAAAAATAGCTGGACATTCAATATACGATTTTCCGGCGAAACGGGTCCCCGTTCAATGATCTCAGTCGGACATTAAACAATCTGAGTCATTCGTTTTCAACTATTTATCTGTTATCGGAAAAAAGGGTCCGGAGGCTGTCATTTTGATCAAAAACTATATTTTTGCACCCAATAAACAAAACCTTAACACATGTCAGACATCGCATCTCGAGTCAAAAAGATCATCGTGGATAAACTGGGTGTAGATGAAGCCGAGGTGACCAACGAAGCCTCCTTCACCAACGATCTGGGAGCAGACTCTTTGGATACCGTAGAACTCATCATGGAGTTCGAAAAGGAGTTCAACATCTCCATCCCCGATGAGCAGGCTGAAACCATCACTACGGTTGGACAGGCCATCACTTATTTGGAAGAGCATTCCAAATAATTCGACTCCGAGTCGTCAGCCGACCTTCGACGAAACGACTGATACATGATTAACCGCCTTCTTGATCGGACGCCCGGCTTGAGAAGGCGGTTTTCATTTAATCCAAATCTTCTGACTAACTTTCCCCTATGGAATTGAAACGCGTAGTGGTTACCGGTATCGGTGCCCTCACTCCGATCGGTAACAACCTGGACGATTACTGGAACGCCCTATTGGCCGGTAAATCCGGTGCGGGTCCCATCACCCAATTCGATGCCAGTAAATTCCGGACCCGTTTTGCCTGCGAGATCAAAAACTTCGACCCCACCCAATTTCTAGATAAGAAAGAAGCCCGGAAGCTCGATCGTTTCACGCAACTCGCGTTAGTCGTGAGCGACCAGGCCATGGCCGATGCCGGTCTGAACAAAGACAACATCGATCCCGATCGGGTGGGCGTGGTCTTTGCCAGTGGAATTGGCGGACTCATCACCTTTCAGCATGAGGTGACCGAATTCGCCAAAGGCGATGGTACCCCACGCTTCAACCCTTTCTTCATTCCCAAGATGATCCTGGACATAGCGGCCGGGCATATTTCCATGCGGCACAATCTGCGCGGACCCAATTTTGCCGTAGTCAGTGCCTGTGCCAGTAGTACGCACGCCATCATGGATGCTTTCAACTTATTGCGGTTGGGCAAAGCGGATATCATTCTTTCCGGCGGGGCTGAATCGGTGATCAGTGAAGCCGGGGTTGGCGGGTTCAATGCGATGAAAGCGATGAGTGAACGCAACGATGATCCGCATACGGCCAGCCGTCCCTACGACAAAGACCGCGACGGATTCGTCATGGGCGAAGCCGCCGGCTGCCTGGTGCTGGAAACACTCGACAGTGCCTTGGCGCGCGGTGCCAAGATCTATTGCGAAGTAGCCGGTGCCGGTGCCACGGCCGATGCCTATCACATCACGGCCCCGCACCCGGAAGGGTTGGGCGCCAAGAACGTGATGTTTGCCGCCTTGGCGGAGGCGGGTATGCGTCCCGACGAGATCGATTACATTAACACCCACGGCACCTCTACGCCCATTGGTGATGGAGCCGAGGTCAAGGCCATCACCCAGGTATTTGGGGAACACGCGTATCAGCTCAACATCAGTGCCACGAAATCCATGACCGGTCACTGTTTGGGGGCTGCCGGTGTCATCGAGGCTATTGCCAGTATCCAGGCCGTGATACACGATATCATTCCGCCCACCATCAACCACTTCACGGACGATCCTGATCTGGACCCCAAGCTGAATTTCACCTTCAATAAACCCCAGGCTCGTACCGTGCGCGCGGCCCTCAGCAATACGTTCGGTTTTGGCGGACACAACGCGTGTGTGATCGTGAAAAAGTATGGCGGATCATAATTTCCTTCACCGGATATTCGGATCGGCCGAGCAACGGATCTTCCGAAAGAACTTGCGCAACTTGTTGGGATTTCGTCCCCGTAACTTCTCCGTCTACGAACTGGCGCTGACCCATCGGTCGCTCAAAGAGCCGATCGACCAAAACAATGAGCGCCTTGAATTTTTAGGGGATGCGATCTTAAGTTCCCTCGTGGCCGAGTACCTGTTCAAACGCTATCCGTACAAGGAAGAAGGATTTTTAACGGAGATGCGCAGCAAGATGGTGAACCGACAGCAGCTGAATGATATTGCATTGCGGATGGGACTGAACAAAATCGCCATCTTCAACCGATCTGATGGGGCCCTTCGCAACAGCCAGATCTTCGGGAATACCCTCGAGGCCCTGGTGGGGGCGATCTATCTCGATCAGGGTTATACGTACACCGACAAATGGGTGCTGCGTAACCTGATCCAGCCGCATTTATCGATGGACGACCTCGAGTCGATCGACCTCAACCTGAAAAACAAATTATACGGTTGGGTGAACCGACAAGGAAAAACGCTTGAATTCGTGACCCTGCATGAAAAACTGGAGCGTGGCCGTCGGCTCTTTACCATTGCCGCCGTCATCGATGGCGAACCCATCTCCGAAGGAAAAGGGTATAATAAGAAGGATGCTTCCCACATCGCCGCGGAAGCGGCGATACATAAACTCGGGATAGAGTAGTTCGGAGTTCAGCGTTCGGAGTTCAGTGATGAGTTATTCGTTTGAAGTCGGACTCCAAACTCCAAACTCCGAACTCCGAACTGATTCAGCCCTTGGGCTGAATCAAGTCCCAGAGATTCCCATACAAATCCTCAAACACCAGTACGTCGCCGAAGGCTTCGTGGGAGCGATCCCGAACGATCCGTATCCCGTTTTCCCTCAGCCGTCGCTCGTCGGATAGGATATCATCGGTATGCAGGAAGAGAAATACGCGTCCCCCGGTCTGATCCCCCACCCGCGTCAATTGATGTTCGTTGGCCGCTTTGGCCAGCAAAAGCCGACAACTGTTCTCCCCCGGAGATACGGCCACCCAACGCTTGGTTTCACTCATCACCGTATCCTCGAGCAACGTAAAACCTAACTTCCGTACGTAGAAGTCGATCGCCTCGTCGTAATCTCGCACCACCAAGGTGAACTGAAACAATTGATGATTCGGCATAAATGAATGCGCGTTAGAATAGAACTTGGTTAAAACCCAACTAATAACTAAAAACTAATAACTATAACTCCGAACTCCGAACGCTGAACTCCGAACTAGCAGTCTTGACACAATTCAACCAACACCCCCCCGGCCGACTTCGGGTGTATGAAACAAACCCATTTACCATCCGCCCCGGGCTTGGGCTCCTCGTTCAGCAACTGAAATCCGGCTGCCTTCTTTTGCTCCATTTCGGCCCGGATATCGGCCACGGCAAAGGCGATGTGATGCAACCCTTCCCCCCGTTTTTCGATGAACTGGGCTATGACCCCGTCGGGGGTGGTCGATTCCAATAGCTCGATCTTGGTCTCCCCCTGCCTAAAAAAGGCGGTACGGACCTTTTCGGAGGCTACCTCTTCGGTTTTATAGCAGTTCGTCCCCAACAGCTGTTCGTAGCGGGGGATGGCCTCGGCGAGGGACCGGACCGCAATCCCGATGTGTTCCACCTTTTCCATGGCAGTCAGCAGATTAAGAAGTGCTTACGCGTAAAGAAATTTCTCATTTCCCCTCGAAATTACCATATACGGTACAACCTTTTGCGGTAATTTTGCGTTCTTCTATCGAACGATAAATCATCTTATGCTGAACCTTCCCGTTTACCTGGATCACAATGCCACCACCCCCTGCGACCCGCGCGTGGTAGAGGCCATGATCCCCTTTTTCACCCAAAACTTCGGCAATGCCGCCAGCCGTAACCATCCCTTCGGATGGCAAGCCGAGGAGGGGGTTGAACAGGCCCGCGAACAAGTCGCCAAACTGATCGGGGCCGATCCCAAAGAGATCATCTTTACCTCCGGCGCCACGGAGGGCGACAACCTCGGCATCAAGGGGGTTTTCGATATGTACGCTTCCAAAGGCAATCACATCATCACTTGTAACATCGAACACAAAGCCGTACTCGATACGTGCAAACACATCGAACGCGAAGGCGGGGAGGTGACCTATCTCGACGTGAAGCCGAACGGACTGATCGACCTGCAGGAACTGGAGGCGGCCATCAAGCCCACCACCATTCTGATCGCCATCATGTACGCCAATAACGAGATCGGCACCATCATGCCGGTGCGCGAGATCAGCGCTATCGCCCGCAAACACGGCGTGCTGTTCTTCACTGACGGCGTACAAGCCGTCGGAAAAATTGCGGTCGACGTGAACAAAGACGGTATCGATCTGATGGCCTTCACGGCCCATAAAATGTATGGTCCCAAAGGTGTGGGCGCCCTCTACGTCCGACGCAAAAATCCCCGCGTCAAAGTCACCGCCCAGATCGACGGCGGCGGACACGAGCGCGGCATGCGCAGCGGCACCCTCAATGTGCCCGGCATCGTTGGTTTCGGCAAAGCCTGCGAGATCTGCATGCAAGAAATGGAATCCGATACCGCCCGGATCATCAAACTGCGCGATAAACTGGAAAACGCCCTTTTACAAGTCGATGAATCTTACCTGAACGGCGACAAGGAACAACGCCTGCCCCACGTCACCAATATCTCCTTCAAATACGTAGAGGGAGAGGGACTCCTGATGGGGTTCAATAAGAACATCGCCCTCTCCTCCGGCTCCGCCTGTACCTCCGCCTCCCTGGAGCCCTCCTATGTGCTCAAGGCGCTGGGACTCGGCGATGACCTCGCGCACAGTTCCCTTCGCTTCGGCCTCGGGCGCTACACCACCGAAGAACAGATCGATTTTACCGTCGAACAAGTGACCGGCACGGTCAATAAACTCCGGGAGATGAGCCCGCTTTGGGAAATGTTCAAAGAAGGCATCGACCTGAACACCGTTCAGTGGGCCCACCATTGATTTTTTAAAAAAAAGTAACTTTACTCATTATGGCATACAGCGAAAAAGTAATCGACCACTACCAGAACCCCAAAAACGTGGGTACGTTGGATAAGGCAAAAAATAACGTGGGAACCGGTTTGGTCGGTGCCCCCGAATGCGGCGACGTCATGCGCCTCCAAATCGAAGTGGATGAAGCCACCGGCATCATCAAAGACGCTAAGTTCAAAACCTTCGGTTGCGGATCGGCCATCGCCTCCTCCTCCCTCGCCACCGAGTGGCTGAAAGGAAAATCAGTCGATGAAGCCGTGAAGATCGATAACATGACCATCGTGGAGGAACTCAACCTGCCGCCCGTCAAGATCCACTGCTCCGTGCTGGCCGAAGATGCCATCAAGGCCGCGATCAACGACTACCGGAAGAAGAATGGATTGGAGGAACTGCAGTTTGATGAGTCCGTAGTCCATTAGGCCTACGGCCAGTTTGAACAGTTTGAATAGTTTGAAAGTTTTTGAAGTTGTTATGAGTGATACGTTAGCGATAGAGACGAAGCCACAGAATGCCATTTTCGTGAGTGAAAAGGCAGCGGAGAAGGTGCGTCAGTTGATGCAGGAGGCGGGCGTGGCCGATGATCCTTCCTATTTTCTACGCGTAGGCGTGGTGGGAGGGGGTTGCTCCGGACTCAGCTATAAGATGGATTTTGACAACGAGGTTGGTGCGACCGACCAAACATTCGAAGACAACGGCGTCAAGATCGTTACCGACCTCAAGAGCTTTCTGTACCTGGTGAACACCGTTCTGGAGTTCTCCGACGGATTGAACGGGAAAGGCTTTCATTTCGCCAATCCCAATGCCAGCCGCACCTGTGGTTGTGGCGAAAGCTTTTCCGTGTAATTTTACCGAAACCCCCGGTCGCAATTTTCATCCCGCCCGGGACGTTATCCTCCTGCATGTGGCCGGTCTGTAAAAAAGAACTCCGACAATTTTTTTCCGGTCTTACCGGCTACCTCGCCATCGCGGTGTTTTTGGTGGTGAACGGACTGGCCCTCTTTGTCTTCAACGACAACCTCTTCGATTACGGCTATGCCACCCTCGATCCTTTCTTTGCCCTTGCCCCCTGGATCCTGTTATTCCTGATCCCCGCCATCACCATGCGCAGTTTTGCCGATGAATTTCGCACCGGCACTTATGAGATCTTGCAGGCACAACCCCTCTCTACCTTTCGAATCCTGTTCGGAAAATACCTGGCTGCCCTGCTGGTTGTTCTGCTGGCGTTGATCCCCACCTTCCTGTACGCACTTACGATCAATCAACTTGCCGCCGGTCAGGGACTGGATGCCGGTGCCACCCTCGGCGCCTATTTCGGATTGATCCTGCTGGCCGGCGTATTCGCCACCATCGGTCTCTATTGCAGCAGCCTCACCGCCAACGCGGTCGTGGCCTTTCTGCTCGCCGCGATCGGATGCGGGCTTATTCATTACGGCGCACAAGCCATCAGCCAACTACCGGCCTTTTCCGGAACCTGGGATTATTTCATCGACAGGGCCGGGATCGAATTTCATTACCGAAGCATTCGTCGCGGACTCCTCGATAGTCGCGATTTGATCTATTTTATCTCCATCATCTCTGCTTTTCTGTTACTCACCCTCCGAAACCTGCAACGCCGCCGATGATCGATCGCCTGCACCATATTTTCTTGCGACGGGGAGGCGGTTGGATCCTGTTGCCAGTCCTGTTCCTGGTCAACGCCTTGGCAACGATCGGTTCCTTTCAAATCGACCTCACGGCAGATAAACGCTACACGCTGAGTCCCGCTACCCAACAGCTGGTTCGTTCCCTCACGGCACCCATTACCATCGACGTCTTTTTGGAAGGGGAATTTCCCGCCGGCTTTCGCAAACTGGCCAATAGCACCCGCGAATTTCTGGAGTTGCTGAAAAAAGAGAATGGACCGAACATTCAATTTCGTTTTGTCTCCCCCGAAGCATTACAAGAGAATAACCTGCCCTTCTCGGATACGCTCACCAAACTGGGCGCCCTGCCCATCAACCTGACCGTGCAACAGAAGGCCGGGCAATCCACCAACCTGCTCTATCCCTTTGCTTGGATAAGGAGCGGGGAACGCCAAGAACTGGTGCCCCTGTTCGGTGGATCCAAAGGACGGATCAGTCAAGAAGAGATCAACGGAGCCGAAACCTTACTCGAGTATCAATTTGCCAGCACCATTCGCAAGTTGAGTACGACCGGACGGGCCACCATCGCCTATGAAATGGGACATGGGCAGCCCACCGACCTCCGCGGATACGATCTTGAAAACACACTAAAGGCCGATTATCGCTTTGGCTTGTTGAATATCCAAGATTCCCTGACGATCCCCGAAGGGATCGATGTGCTGATGATCGTCAAACCCACACAGGCTTTCTCGGAAGACGATAAGATCAAACTCGATCAGTTCGTGATGCGCGGCGGAAAACTCCTGCTCTTCCTCGATAATCTCATCGCGGAGCTGGATAGCCTGATGGCAAAACCAACCGGTGAAACCATCGCGTATGACCGTAACCTCGAACTCACCGATCTTTTGTTCCGTTATGGATGCCGGATCAATTCTGATCTGGTAATGGATCTTCAATCCGAGTTCATTCCACTGGTAGTTGGCGGCTCACCCGAAAACCCACAGTTGGAGTATCTGCGGTGGAATTATTTTCCGCTGCTGACCGGAGCCGGTCCCTTTGCCAAAAGTCTGGGCTACGTCTCCACCCGTTTCGCCAACTCCATCGACACCATAGAGGTGGCGGGGATCACCAAAACCCCGATTCTGGTTTCTTCCAATCATTCCCGACGGCTCTCCACTCCGGTCATGATTCGCTTCGATGAGAATCGCAACGCGCCGGAGGATGAGCAATTCCGGTTGTCCAATCTGCCCATCGGCTATTTGCTCGAGGGAAATTTCACTTCCCTGTTCGCCAACCGCATCAGCCAGACCTGGCGCGACAGCCTGCAGCGGGCCGGTAAACCCTTTCAACCCCGATCCACCACCAACCGCATGATCGTAGTGTCGGATGGTGATGTGGTGCTAAATGAAGTCTCATCCCGCACGGGCCCACTTCCGATGGGATGGAATCGATATAATTATTTGGCCTACCAGGAGGGGCAACCCGGGGGACAATACTTCATCCCCGCCGCCAACCGCGATTTCCTTAAACTCTCCATCGAACAATTGATCGGCGACCCGGCCATCATGGCCACGCGCAACAAAGAGATCTTCCTCCGTTTACTGGACGCCCAAAAGATCGAAGCCACTCGCGCCCAATGGCAATTGATCAATCTAGCACTACCGCTGATTGTACTGGTGTTATTCGGCGCAGGGTTGTATGGGTGGAGGCGGAGACGGTATGCGGTATAGTCCGCTGTCCTCCGTCGGCCGTCCGCTGTTAGTTTAGTGATGAACGCGCTCTATTAACAATAAACTCAAAACAGCGGTCGGCGGACCGCGGACTACTCTTCAACATACACCCGCTTCACCCGTTGCGAAATACCGGTCATGATCTCGTAAGGAATCGTGCCGGCCAATTCGGCCAGTTCAGTGAGTGGTAACTCGGGACCAAAGACGATGGCGGTATCACCTACTTGTACGGAAGGAATACCGGTTATATCGACCATGAACATATCCATGCAAACGGTGCCCAGCACCGAAGCTTTTTGTCCCCCCAACATCACATACCCCACTCCGTTTCCAAGCCGGCGTGGAAATCCGTCCGCATACCCCAGCCGAAGGGTGGCGATCCGCGTGTGACGATCCATCACGGCGCGACGGTTGTAGCTGACCGAATCACCCGGTACTAATTCTTGTATTTGTGCCACCGTGGCCAACAACCGGGCTACGGGTTTCAAGGATACCTTGTCCGTGACGGCCGGATCGATGCCATACAACCCGATTCCGATCCGAACCATGTCCAATTGCCAAGCCGGTTTTCGGATCGCAGCGGCTGAATTCGCCAAGTGGATCAACGGTTGGGCCGAACAAGCCGCCCGCACGATCTCGGCACCCCGCAAGAGTGTATTCAACTGCTCTGCACTGAACGCATCGGAGGATGCATCCTCGCCCGCAGTCAAATGCGAAAAGACCGAACAAACCCGAAGGAGATCGTTTCGCTTGAGTTCCGTGCTCATTCTCTCGTAATCACCGGACAGAATCCCCAATCGATGCATCCCTGTTTCCAACTCGATGTGAACGGGAAACGCCGTTTCCCCTTGAGCTTTTACATATTGCTGAAAGGCCAAGAGCAGGTCGATCGAATACAAGACCGGTTCCAACCGATGCTCCCGGATCGCCTCGAAGGCGGCCGGTTCGGTATTCATCACCAGGATCGGTAAACGAATGCCAGCGGTACGCAGCGCCACGCCCTCATCGGCATACGCTACGCCGAGGTAAGCGATCCCCTCCTCCTGCATCACTCGGGCGACCTCGACGCCGCCACTGCCATAGGCGAAGGATTTGACCATGGCCATGATCTTGGTGCCGGCACGAAGAACGGACTGATACTGCCGGATGTTATGCCGCAAAGCGCCCAGATCGATCTCCAGCCGCGTCTGATGTAACTGTGCTTCCAACAAAGGCAACAACCTTTCCATCTCAAATCGTCGGGCCCCTTTCAGTAAGATCGCTTCGCGATGAAAGGAATGCGCCACAAAGGTTGTTTCCAGTGCTTTTCGGTTGGGGTAAGACTCCACCCGCAACGATTCAAACGAACGCTGTTGGAGGAAAGCTTGAAAATTCGGCCCGATCGTGATCAGCCGGCTCACCTGATGGTGTAGCAGTAACTCCAACAACGACGCATAATCCGTTTCATCGCTCTGGGGAAGGTCGCTCAGAATGGCCGTTCGACTCAAATGACCCGACTGCTGCTTTAAGTAATTCAAGGCAATCGATAGGGAGTCCAGGTCCATGCTATACGCATCGTTCAGGATCAGGCATTGTTGAATACCCTGCTTGATCTCCAGCCGCATTTGTATCGGTTGGAGCTGTTTCATACGCAGCGCTATGGTTTCGATCGAATAGCCAAGCAATCGCATCACCGACCAACAAGTCAGTGCATTTTGTATCGAAGCTTCATCGGTGAAGGGGATCTCGATCGTTTCTCCGTGGGTTTCGATCAGTTTCGTAAAGCCCTTCTCCTCGATCCGGTCCGATACGTCTACGGGTACGGGCATCTGCGCCCCTTCGAATAATTTTCGTTTTTCGTTTTCTTTTTCGGCGCGCGAGGCAAAGCCCTCGTCGTGTGCGGCGCCGAGGTTGGTGAGTACGCCGATCGTGGGACGAATGATGCCAGCCAACTTTTCCATTTCACCCGGAAGAGAGATCCCGGCCTCGAATATGCCCAGCGTATGCGAGGCATTCATGTTCCAGACGCTCAGGGGAACTCCCAGCTGTGAATTGTAACTCCGGGGCGAGCGTACGATGGTATGATCGGGTGACAGCAATTGATACAGCCACTCCTTGACGATGGTCTTTCCGTTACTGCCCGTGATACCGATTACCGGAATGGAAAACTGAGCCCGGTGATGGGCGGCCAATTGTTGCAAGGCGGTCCGTGTGTCCGTAACCTCGATGAATACCGCATCCGGATAGTTTTGACGATCGACCGATCGACTCACCACAAATCCCCGCACACCGGCTGCATAGGCATCTGAAATAAAATCGTGCCCGTCCCGACGCTCCGAAACCAACGCAAAAAACAAGGTCCGGTTGGGGTAGGGGAGTTTGCGGGAATCATATGATAGTTCCGTGACCACGAAATCTGGGTCGATTCGGGCGGGTGCTCCGGAGAGGAGGTGTGTAATATTCGAAATGCTGTACGTCACGGAACTATCAGTTCAGAGTTCAGAGTTCGGAGTTCGGAGTTCAGAGTTCGGAGTTCAGAGTTAGTTTTTGGGCGGTTGTCTACTGTTCACCCAAGTTTCTCCGGGGTTCCGGGTTTTTTCATGAAGATGGAGTAGAAGATGGAGCCGCCGATGCAGAGCATGATCACCCCGAGCGAGAGGGCGACCATCGTCGTTTTGTCGAACCATTGATTGAGCCAATGTTCGGCCAGCATTTTGACACCGATGAAAACCAGTACGATCGAGATGCCCTGAGGCAAATAATCAAATTGACTGACCGCTCCCCGCAACAGGAAGAAAAGCGAGCGCAGGCCCAGCACGGCGAAAATATTGGAGGTGTAGATGACCATTTTATCGCGCGAGATACCTATCACGGCCGGGATCGAATCCAATGCAAAGACCAGATCGATCGCAGCGAGCATCACCACCACTACGAACAAAGTGGTGTAGGCAGGGCGACCATTTTCTCGGACCATGAATTTTCCATCCCCATCATGCGGCACCAGAGGCAGAAACTTCTTAAGGAATATGTAGATCTTGCTCTGCTTGGGGTCGAACTCTTTCTCTTCCGTGGAGGTGAACATTTTGTAACCGGTATAGACCAGGAAGACGCCAAAAATATATAGGATCCAATGAAACCGATCGACCAGGGCCACACCCACCGTGATGAATACGATCCGAAAAACGATCGCCATTAAGATGCCGATCAGCAACACCCGGCCATAATTGCGCGGGGCAACCGAGAAGGCGGAAAAGATGAGGATAAAGACGAAAATGTTGTCGATGCTCAAACTCCATTCCATCAAATAGGCACTCAAGTATTGCAGCGCGATGGTTTGTCCCTTTTCATACCAGACGAAGAAGAAAAAAGCCAGGGCTAGTCCCACCCAGAAAAATGTTTGATTAAGTGCCTGCCGGATCGACACCTGCTGGTTCTTCTTGCTGAGCAATCCCAGGTCAAAGATCAGCGCTAGAGCTAAAATGATTCCGAATACGAGGTAGGTGATTTGATCGACGGTCATGCCGTAAAGGTAATTTAATGTCCGCAGTCCGCGGTCGGCCGTCAGCGGTCAGTGGACTGCGGTCAGTAATTAAAAAATCTCCCTCGTATCGTTATGTCGTTGGCTGGTGCTGATGGTGGGATTGCCGGTTTTATCGGCCGTGGGTGTCAGCAAGCGTTTTTGGAAGAAGAAGAGGACGAGGACGCCGATGGAGATGGAGGCGTCGGCGATGTTGAAAATGGGACTAAAAAATTCGAATTCCTCTCCGCCCACCATAGGAACCCAGTTGGGCCAGTTGGTTTGGAGGATGGGGAAGTAGAGCATATCAACGACACTGCCGTGCAGGAACGAGGAGTAGCCGCTGCTGCCCAGATGAGCGGTACCTACATAGGATACATAGTCGCCCACCGCGGCATCATAATGGAGGCCTTTGTCGAAGATCATACCATAGAACATGCTGTCGATCAGGTTACCCAGGGCTCCGGCATATATCAGGCCGGCACAGATCATGAGTCCCCGGGAATAATCTTCTTTAGTCATTTTATTCAGGTACCAGGTCCCGAATATCACGGCCCCCAAGCGGAACAAGGTCAGGATCATCTTTCCGGTCTCATTCCCAAACTTCCAACCCCAAGCCATCCCCGGATTTTCGATGAAATAAATTCGGAACCAATCCATTCCGCCCACCCGCATCACCTCCCCAATCGGATACTCCGTCTTGATCCAAACTTTCAAAGCCTGATCCAACACGATCACCCCCGCAATCAACAACACCAAGTATGTAGGCTTTAACTTTCTCATCACTTAACTAAAAAACTATAAACTAACGACCCAAACTTCTCAAACTTCTCAAACTGGCCGGATGCAATATCATCTTATTGACCAGTCATTCGCTCCGGCCTCACCCACTCATCAAACTCCTTCCCCGTCACATACCCCAGCCGAATCGCCATCTCCCGCAGGGTGGTTCCTTCTTTGTGGGCTTTCTGGGCGATCTCGGCGGCTTTGTAGTAACCGATCTTGGTATTGAGAGCGGTTACCAGCATCAGCGAATTCTCGACGTGTTTGCGGATATTGGCTTCGATGGGTTCGATGCCGCGGGCACATTTCAGGTCGAACGAAACACAGCCTTCGCCGATCAGTCGGGCACTGTGCAGGAAATTATAGATCATGACGGGCTTGAACACATTGAGTTCAAAATGGCCGTTCGCACCACCGATGTTGATGGCCACATCATTGCCCAGCACTTGCGCCGCGATCATGGTCAGCGCTTCGCATTGGGTGGGATTTACTTTACCGGGCATGATCGAGGAACCCGGTTCGTTATCGGGAATGAAGATCTCGCCGATGCCGCTGCGGGGACCAGAAGAGAGCATCCGTATATCATTGGCGATCTTCATCAAACTCACCGCCACGGTCTTCAAGGCTCCATGCGCTTCCACAATGGCGTCGTGGGCTGCCAAGGCCTCGAATTTATTGGGTGCCGTTACAAACGGCAGACCGGTGAGGGCCGCAATGTGTTTGGCTACGTTCTTGGCATAGTTGGGTGGCGTATTGATGCCGGTGCCTACCGCAGTGCCGCCAAGCGCAAGCTCACTCAAATGCGCGAGGGAATATCGAATGGCCTTCATGCCATGGTCGAGCTGTGCCACATAGCCGCTGAATTCCTGTCCCAGTGTCAGCGGCGTGGCATCCATGAAGTGGGTGCGACCGATCTTGACCACTTTATTGAACTGCTTACTTTTCTTGGCCAACGTATCCCGCACTTGTTGGATGCCGGGCAGCGTGGTCTCCATCAGCATTTTCTAGGCAGCGATGTGCATCGCGGTGGGAAACGTGTCGTTGGAGGACTGCGATTTGTTTACATCATCGTTTGGATGCAGAAACTTGACCTTATCCGTCAGCGCCCCACCTTTGATCACGTGTCCGCGGTAAGCGATCACCTCATTGACGTTCATATTACTCTGCGTGCCCGATCCGGTTTGCCATACGACCAGCGGGAATTGATCATCCAATTTTCCTTTCAGGATCTCGTCACATACTTTTCCGATCAATTGGGACTTGTTCTTGGCCAGCACACCCGCTTCCTGGTTGGTGAGGGCGGCGGCTTTTTTCAGGTAGGCAAAAGCCCGGATGATCTCCAATGGCATCCGGTTGATGTCCTGCGCAATGCGAAAATTATCAATGCTGCGTTGGGTTTGCGCACCATAGTAGGCGTCGATCGGCACTTTGACCTCCCCCATGGTGTCTTTTTCGATTCGGAATTGCATAGTGCAAAGGTAGGAAAGATGAAGGGTGAAAGATGAAGGGTGAAGGGTGAAAGATGAAGGGTTGGTAGGTCAAAAGTTCACCCTTCATCTTTCATCCTTCAACTAAATCTCGGGTTTCGTTTCTCGAGAAACGCCCCCACGCCTTCTTTCATCTCGTCGGTGCCGAAGCATTCGCCGAAGCGGCGGACTTCCTCGGCATACCCGGCATCGTTGGGGGAGCCGCAGGCATTCACGGCGGCGATCACATGTCTCACGGCATTAGGACCTTTCGTGAGGATCGTCGCCATTAATTTTTTGGATTCTTCCAACAAGGCATCTGCGGGGTAGACCTGATTGACCAACCCGATGCGATAAGCTTCGGCCGCAGATATCATATTTCCGCTCATCATCAGTTCCATTGCTCGACCCTTGCCCACCAGCTGGGTGAGTCGCTGCGTACCACCGTAGCCGGGAATCAATCCCAGGTTCACTTCGGGCTGACCAAACTTCGCGTTTTCACTGGCCAACCGCACATGACAACTCATAGCCAACTCACAGCCGCCACCCAATGCAAATCCATTGACGGCGGCGAGAATGGGTTTGGAACTACGTTCGATCCGAAAAAAACAATCCTGTCCGCGCTTGGACAATGCCATGGCCTCCTCTTTGCCCAGCGAGGTAAACTCGCTGATGTCGGCCCCGGCCACGAAGGCCTTGGGACCGGCACCGGTCAGGATCACCCCGCGAATGTTTGGATCGGCCTCCACCTCGTCCATCAATAAAAAAAGATCATCAAACACCGAGCGGTTCAGGGCATTGAGTTTATCGGGGCGATTCAGAGTCACCGTCAGGATACCATTCTCCAGCGCGGTCAATAGTGTTTGATACATAAATAAGAATTAGAATGATCTGTTTTCCTTCACCCATTGTTGGATATAGGTGACGATCTCCTGCATCGGAGAGCCCGGTGCGAATAATTGACCAACACCCATTTCCCGCAGCGCTTGCATGTCCGCCTCCGGAATGATGCCGCCACCAGTGAGCAGCACATCGTTCAATCCTTTTTCTTTCAGAAGTCCGATGAGCTTCGGAAAGACGGTCATGTGTGCCCCGGATAGTATGCTGATGCCGATGGCATCCACATCCTCTTGCAGCGCCGCATTCACTACCATTTCAGGTGTCTGGCGTAGACCCGTATATATGACTTCCATTCCCGCATCCCGCAGGGCGGTGGCGATCACCTTGGCGCCGCGAGCGTGTCCATCCAGACCAACTTTGGCGACCAGTACGCGTATGGGACGATTCGAGCTCATCAGTTTACAAATTTAGTTGTTCGACAATTGAGCGGTGAGCAACCCGATGCGCTGGATCGTTTCCTCTTTTCCGAGAATATCGGCGATGTCAAATACACCCGGACCAAACTTACCACCCACCAACATGATGCGAAGCGGTAACATCAACTCACCCGGCTTGATCGATCGTTCCGAAGCCAATGATTTGAACAACTCCTCCAACTTCGCTGCCTGCCACTCGGTCTCCGAACCATACCTCGTTACTAATTCATGGAAAAAGGATGTTTTCTCCGCATTCCACTTTGGTTCAATCGCCGCCCGATCCACCTCCTGCGGATATTCAAAGAAGTATCGCGTCTGCTCCACAAAATCCGTCAACAAATGACAACGATCCCGAACTAACGCAACTATCTTCTCCCACTTCAAACTATTTAAACTACTCAAACTACTCAAACTTTCAAACTGACTCCGAACGCTGAACGCCAAACGCTGAACTGGCTCTCTCAAGAGCCACTCGTGGTTGAACCACTTCGCCTTCTCGTAATCAAACTTCGCCCCGGAACTATGCACCCGTTCCATCGAAAAGGCCTGTACCAGTTCTTCCAGTGAGAACAATTCCTTCTCGGTGCCGTCATTCCAACCCAGCAAAGCCAATAAGTTGATGAATGCTTCGGGCAGAAAACCGCGCTCCCGAAATCCCTCCACGTTTTCGCCGGTTTTGGGATCTGTCCAGTTCATGGCAAACACCGGAAAACCGTATTTGGCGCCGTCGCGTTTGCTGAGTTTTCCGTTTGGTCCCAGTATCAACGGCAGGTGCGCCCACTCAGGCATGGCCGCTCGTCCGAATAATTTTTCCCAGAGCCGAACGTGTACGGGCGCGGATGGAAGCCACTCTTCTCCGCGAAACGCATGGGAGATCTGCATCAGGTGGTCATCGACCACCACGGCCAAATGATAGGTGGGCATGCCGTCGGCTTTCAAGAGGACTTTGTCATCCACCGTGCTCATATCAAACGATACCTCGCCGCGGATCATATCCGTAAAACCGATCATTCCGGTGCCGGGCATCAGGATCCGGATCACGTGGGGGGTGCCGGCTGACAATAACCGATCCACTTCCTCGGGGGAGAGGGTGAGGGAGTTGCGCATCCGAAGCCGAAGGGTATGATCGTATTGGGGAGCGGGATTTTGATCGGACTTGTACTGCTCGCGCATCGCTTCCAGTTCGGCGGGTGTGTCGAATGCATAGTAGGCATCGCCTTGGGCGATCAGCTTTTCGGCGTAATCGCGATAGAGTGGTTTGCGTTCGCTTTGGCGGTAGGGACCAAAATCGCCGCCATGCTGTACACTTTCATCGGGTTCCAGTCCGCACCAGCGCAAACAATCGAAGATGTATTCTTCGGCGCCGGGCACATAACGGCTTTGGTCGGTGTCTTCGATGCGGACTATGAAATCACCGCCGTGCTTCTTGGCAAATAGGTAGTTGTAGAGGACGGTCCGCACCCCACCCAGGTGAAGGCCGCCGGTGGGACTCGGCGCAAATCGGACGCGGACTTTTTTGGACATGCCGCAAAGATAACCCATGGGAACAGGCGGTTATCTTTGTTCCGATGCGTGATTATTGGACCCAGACACCCCGGTGGCTACCTTGGCTTTACCCCAACCGGGTTTGGCGGATGCCTGCGTTCGAAAAAACGATCTATCTGACCTTCGATGATGGTCCCCACCCCGACATCACCCCCTTCGTTCTAGATCAGCTCGGTCGCTACCAGGCAAAGGCACATTTTTTTTGCATCGGGCAGAATGTGGACCGTTATTCGGAGACCTATCAATCCATTCAAGCTGGCGGACACGGCATTGGAAACCACACGCAACACCATGTGAACGGATGGAAAACGTCTTCCGCCGATTATTTGGCCGACGTAACGCTGGCCGCTGCCCGCATCGATTCCAATTGGTTTCGCCCGCCTTACGGTCGTCTCCGCAGCCAACAGGCTCGCTCCATTCTTACTCATTTTCCGCAGATGCGCATCGCGATGTGGGATGTGCTCAGTGGCGATTTTGACCGAAGCCGGGACGGGGAGTACTGTGCCCGGCAAGTACAGAACTATGCGGGTCCGGGTTCTATAGTCGTCCTGCACGATTCCGAAAAAGCCTGGAATCGGTTGAAGGTTTGCCTCCCAAAAGCCCTGGAATACTTCCACAAAAAAGGGTTCCGGTTCGCAAAACTGCCGGATGCTTAGAAAAAGTTGGGCCGAGGTGGAAACCCCGGCCCGTTTTAATCCGTACCCTATGAAAACTCGACAAATATAGCAGAAGGGCCATTTTTGGGACCTTTTTTGCCCTTTTTGGGCCAGAAAATGCAGATTTTTGAAGTTTAATGACCTTTTTAGACAGCCATACCCATATTTATCTGGCGGAATTTGATGCCGATCGGTCCGCCATGCTCGACCGGGCCCGGGCTGTCGGGGTTGAAAAAATGCTTCTGCCGGCCATCGACTCCGCTACCCATGAAAGGCAATTGATCGTGGAGGCGGACTATCCCGGCCAGTGTTTGTCCATGATGGGATTGCATCCCTGTTCGGCCAAAGAGACGGTGGAGGAGGAATTGAAGATCGTTCGAGCCTATCTGGAAAAGCGCTCTTTTGTGGCGGTGGGTGAAATCGGGTTGGATCTGTATTGGGACAAAGACCATCTCGACCAGCAATACCTGGCTTTTGAACGGCAGATCGAGTGGGCATTGGAGTTTGATTTGCCCATTGTTATTCATTCAAGGGATTCGATGGATCGTTGCATCGAGGTGGTTAAAAAGTATCAACGGGGAAACCTGCGCGGGGTATTCCATTGTTTTTCGGGTTCGGTCGATTCGGCCCGTCGTATCATCGACCTGGGATTTTATTTGGGGATCGGAGGGGTGATCACGTATAAGAATGCCGGCTTGCCGGCGGTGATCGCACAGCTATCCCTGGATCATTTGATCTTGGAGACCGATGCGCCGTATTTGTCGCCCGTGCCCTACCGCGGCAAGCGAAACGAGCCGAGCTATCTTACGATCGTTGCCGAAAAGATCGCGGAGGCAAAATTTTGCTCCGTCAAGGAAGTGGCGGAGCAAACAACCGCCAATGCGAAACAATTGTTTCGACTCACCTGACCTGTTACATTTTTTTCGATTCGGGCACTAATGAGTAAAAATAATTTTATGAAAGTCCGGATCACGCTCTGTATGGTTTTTTATGTTCAGGTGGTGTTGGCCCAGACCAATCCACCCCCCGATGGCAAGCAGGATGCGGCCGGCCATACTTCGTATTACCCCGGAAACATGCCGTTGGTGATTAGCGTGCCGCATGGGGGTACATGGAACTTGACCGACATAAAGGACCGCGACTGTGAGGGAGCGGTGACGGTGACAGATCGCGATACGAAAGAGTTGGCCTTTGAGATATCGGATGCTCTTTCCAAATACCACGGTATGCGCCCTTACCTGATCGTTTGTAACATAACCCGCAAGGACGTGGACCAGAATCGGGAGATCAACGAGGGTACCTGCGGCAATCCGGAGATGGCCATTCCCTGGCAAACCTTTCATGAATACATCGATACTGCTTTGGCGGAGGCTGTTCGTAGATTCGGATATTGTCTGTACATCGACTTGCATGGGCATGGCCACCCCGAGCAACGCCTGGAACTTGGCTACCTGATCTCCGATAAAAAATTGATGCCTTTTTATGAGCAGACCGAAATGGTAACGGAACGCAACACCTCGCTCGGAAATCTCCTGCAGCGCAAGGACGTCGGTTCACTTCGGGATTGGCTGTTCGGTGAAAGATCGTTTGGTACCCTGATGGCTGCCAAGGGATATCCATCGGTACCCAGCCAGCAGGATCCGTATCCGAAAGAAGGCGAGAAATACTTCAATGGTGGTTACAACACCAAGCGCTACACAGGTGTGAATTATCCCAATGTGTTCGGTTGGCAGATCGAAAGCAACTACCAGCGGGTTCGGGATCCGAAAGGACGACCGGCTTTTGCGATCGCCTTCAGTGAGGTGATCACTTCCTTCATTCGTCAATTCCCCTTTGTGAAGATGCCGACTTCCGTAGCGGATGGGGTACGGTAAGGATCAGGGCCGGTGTTCCAATGTTTTCGCCCAGTCCAGGTGGCTGCGGAGTCGTTTGATTCCCTGATGCAGGTGGTTGCGGGCGATCTGATAATCTAAAGAGAGTATGGCACAGATCTCCCGGTAGGGTAGGGCCAGATAAAATCGCAGGTAGATCACCTCTCGTTGACGGGGTGAGAGTTCGTCCATGGCATCCACCAGCCGGCGATTTCGTTCGGCATCTGTTTCTTGCCGCATGCGAAAATCTTCCGGACTGAGTACAAAGGGTTCTGTTTGTGTTTCGATCGCTCTTCGTTCCACCTCCTTTCGGCGCGAGCGGATCAGTTTGTATCGAAGGGATTGAAGTAGGTAACCCAGGATTGACAGAACAGGCTTGGGTTCTCGTTGTTGCCAGATCTCGATGAAAAGGTCTTGTATCAGATCATTGATCGCCTCCCGGTCGGGATGCAGCTTATGGGCATAACGATACAGCCCGGCATAATGCCTTTCGAACAGCTTGGCCAAAGCTTCTTTGTTGCCTTGGCGAAAGCTATCCCACAGTATATCATCTGTCAGGGCTTGCAATCGTTGGTCTTGGTACTTAAAAATAGCGTTTTAGACCTGTTACAAGTCCACATTTTTATACACTATGCAATTGTACCTATGCCGCTCCACCCTCATTTCCCCTTTCATTCCGCAGACCAATTGCTGCTCGATGAGCGTTTTTTGGCCTGGGCGGCTGGAAAGGATGACACGGCGGCCACGGAGTGGATCGAATCACTCCGGCGGGTGTCGGAGGGTCAGGAAGAGGAGGTGCTCGATGCCTTATCGATCTACAGCGCTTTACATCGTGAGGAGATCGAGATATCCGGGGTGTGGGAGCAGCGTGACCGTCTGCTGGAGCGGCTGGAACGGGAAACTTCCCCAGCCCATTCCGGGAGGGCCTCTCTAAAAAGCCATCGTCGACTTTTTCAGTCTGTGGGAATTCTTTTCGTCCTTCTGTTGGGGGGATGGTTATTTTTTAAGACCCAACCGGCAGACCGGAATACATTGACCGGGCAGGGAACAGCTGCCAAGCTGCCGGATGGAACGGTGGTCTCGCTCCGGGGTAAAAGCACTATTTCCTATGCCGACGGGTTGGAATCCAAAGACGTGCGTGAGGTGTGGGTGAAAGGGGAGGCTCAGTTTGAGGTCACCCACCGTGCCGACCATCAGCCCTTTGTGGTGCACACGGATGCCTTTGATGTGCAGGTGACCGGCACCCGCTTTATTGTGAACAATGATTCGAAAGAGGCTAGTGTCTTACTGCAAGAGGGTTCGGTGAGTTTATTGTTTCCCGGGGGAGAGGTCGTGAGCATGAAACCCGGCGATTACTTTTCCTGGTCGCCCAAGTCTGTTGATCCGGCCTTGCCCGCACCACCTGTTTTATCAAACCTCGAACGCCATATTGTATTTGAGAATACACCTTTTCTCCAGGTTGCCCTTGAGATAGAAAGGCGGTATGGTGTTCAGGTGGAGATACTCACCCCGGCTTTGCAGGATAAGCTGATCACGGGTATTTTACCGAACAATGACCTTCCCGTGTTGCTCCGGGCGTTGGAATCGGCTATGGATTGCTTGATCACCCAGCAAAAACAGATCATCTACATTAAAACCGCTTTATAACCATTGCTTATGCGACCCAATAATTTTTATGCGCTGCCTCGTCTTGTATTGGCTGTATGCTGCCTGATCCAAACCGCTGCGTTTGCCCAGGAGGCCTATGCAGGCGTACCAAAGTCCGTTCAATCGGAGCGATCTGACCGGATGAGTAGTGATTCGAATGCACCCAACACGGCCCTGTCGGCGGTGCTCAAAAAACTGAATCAGGAAAAAGGTATCTACTTCATGTTTACCGACCCGGCGATCGGTTCCACACAAGTATCGGATCCGGATTATCGAAAACAGCCCGAGGCCATCTTGGAAGAGATCACGCGTCCGGCCGGACTCGAATACAAGAAGATCGCCGAGAATACCTACGTGATTCGCTTGGCCAATCGCCCACGTACGACCGGCGACGAAAAGATGTACAAGTTCGATTCCATGACAGCCGAGGAGATACCGGTGAAAGGGAAAGTGTTCAATGCGAAGGATAATAGTCCGATCGAGAACGTCAGTGTCAAAATCGTGGGTGCTAAGAAAGGAACCACCACCAAGGCCGATGGCAGTTTTAGCATAACTGTTGAAAAGGGTCAGTCCCTCGAATTTTCCAGCGTGAACATGGTATCGCGTACGCTGAAGATCAATGATGCGAAGGAGTTGCAGGTCTTCCTCCAAGAATCCGAGAATAATCTATCCGAAGTAATGGTGGTGGCGTACTCGAGTCAAAAGCGCAGCACCTTTACGGGGGCGGCCACCAGTATCAAGACATCCATCTTGGAGAGTGCTCCCACCACATCGGTGCAGGAAAGTATACAAGGCAATGTGGCCGGGGTGCAGTCTACCAACGGTAGCGGTCAGCCCGGACAAGCTCCGGACATCCGGGTGCGCGGTATCGGATCCATTTCGGCTTCCTCCACGCCGCTCTATGTGATTGACGGAATACCCGTTGTCAGCGGTGATATCTCTGGGGGGAATACCAATACCATCGCGGGGCTCAATCCCAATGACATTGCCAGCATGACCATCTTAAAGGATGCGTCGGCCACCTCTTTATATGGTTCCCGTGCGGCCAATGGCGTGGTACTCATCACCACCAAGGCCGGCAAGGCCGGCAAGGTGAAGGTCAATTTTACCTATCAGCGAGGGTACAATAACTATACCATTCGGGAGCAGCAAAAAACATTGACGACTGCCCAGTACATTCAATATTACCGAGAAGGTTGGGTCAATGCCGGCAATCCCGTTTCCTCCTATGATTCCCTGTTAACCGCCAACCGAATCGACACCACCATCAATACCGATTGGTTCGAACAAGTACTGCGTCAGGGTAAATATTCACAATACAATTTGAATATCAGCGGCGGAACGGATCGAAATACCTATTATATGTCTGGCAGCTATTACACCTCCGAAGCACCGACCAAAGGGGTCAATTACGATCGGGGTACTTTCCGGACCAGCCTTACCTCTGAGTTGTCGAAGCGTTGGTCGGTCAAAGGAAGTCTGGCCGGCAGTTACCAGCGCTCCACCAACTTCCTGGGAGGGTCCTTTTTTGGCAACCCAATTCGGGCGATGTACCGATTGGCACCGTGGTTACCTGTCTATAAGTCGGATGGAATAACGTATGAATTGGGATACAACAATGGATACAATCCGGTCGCCGTTATTGAGACCACGAAGCGCCTGGCACAGACCTATAACCTGGCGGCAAATGCCTCTACCACTTTTAAGATCCTTGAGGGCCTTCAATACGAGGGGAGTTTGGCCTTGGACTTTAACCATGCCTTCCGCAGCATCTTTTACGATCCCCGCGTCGGCAATACCTACATTGCGGTGGGCGGATCGGTTACGAACTACACCCAGGATATCACCAACTGGGTAGCGACAAATATCCTGCGGTATAAACGAAATTTCCGGGATAAGCACGCCGTAGAGGCTTTTGCGGGATATGAGGCACAAAGTCGGGGTGACTTGGAAACCAATGTAACCGTGAATGGGATCGCGCCCGGTACCAGTACGCCATCCGGCGGGTCTTTGATCGAATCGGCTACCGGTACGGCAACCGGATACAAACTGGTCAGTAAATTCTTGAACACCAGTTACGCCTTCCGCGATAGATATTTTGTGTCCGGCTCTATACGAGAGGACGCTTCCTCCCGATTTGCCAAAAATTTCCGGTCGGCTGTCTTTTGGTCTGCCGGTATCGGCTGGAACATCGCCAATGAATCCTTTTTTAAGTGGCGTGCGGTAACGGAATTGAAACTCCGTGCCAGTTACGGGTACACCGGCAATCAGGGAATCGACAATTTTGAGTCGCAAGGACTTTACAGTGCGGGCGGGGACTATAATCAATCCTCCGGACTGACGCTGAGTCAACTCGCCAACGACAACCTCACTTGGGAAAAAAATCGTCCGTTCAACATTGGGTTGGATTTCGTGGCCTGGAAGGGGCGCCTGTCGGGTACCTTCGAATGGTACTCGCGTGAATCCAGCAACCTCCTGCGCAGCCAGCCGGTACCCAGCACCAATGGTGTCACCACCGTTACCGTCAACAATGGGGCCATGAAAAATACGGGGGTGGAAGCGACCGTTTCGATGGTCCTGATCGCACCGACCAAGGCACGCGGATTCAAATGGACCACCGACATGAACATCACTTCCTTCCGCAATGAGATCACGCAGATCGATTCCAACTTTTCGAATAATGCCAACTATCTGCGTCGGGTGGGCACCAGCTATTATACGCACTTCCAGCGCGGGTATGCCGGTGTGAATCCGCTCAATGGGGAGGCCCTCTGGTATACCTCTACCGATAAGGAACAGACGACCAATAATTTCAACTCGGCCGTGCGAATCCGGTATGGGTCCGCCCTCCCTCGCTTCTACGGCGGGATGTCTCATACATTCTCCTACATGAACGTTCGCCTCAGTATGCATTGGTTCATCAACTGGGGTAATTTCATCTACGACGATTATGGGTATTTGCAGAAGACCGATGCCAACATAGGCTTCTCGGATCAAAGCAATGGCATCAGTCGGTATGAATATGCCCGTCGTTGGACGACACCCGGTCAGGTTACGAACGTACCGAAACCCGTCTTCCTCGGTTCCCAATCTTCTGCCGCCAGCTACGAGAGCACTCGATTCCTCTATGACGGTAGTTACATTCGGTTGCGCGACGTACAACTTTCCTATAGTATTCCCAAAAAGTGGTTGGCTAAATACAAGATCAATACGGCCCGGGCCTATGTGCGCGGACAAAACCTCTTTACCTGGGTAAAGGACATGGGGTATAATACCGACCCGGAAGCCGGCATCGATGGGGTGCTCTCCCAAAAACCCCCGGTATTCAATACGGTACTCTTTGGAATTGAATTCACCCTCTAATCTAATCGACCAAAACAAATCGATATGAAACGTTCCCTTGCTTTAGTCGGATCCCTGCTGCTGCTGACATTATCCTCTTGTAAAAAGGATTTTCTGGACATGCGCCCGCAGCAAAGTGTATTCACCACAGATGTATTCTCCAGTTTGTCGACGGCCCGGGCCGCGGTGAACGGTTTGTATTCCCTGATGCAGTCGTATAGCTACTATGGCCGTGATGCACACGTGATCCCGGAGATCCTGTCGGACAATGCGACGCGCAGCATCAAGTCTGGCAACCGGTACACTGGCATGAATACGATGACATTTGCTTCCACCGATGCCAACGTTGGACGGATGTGGGATCAGATCTACCGGGTTGTGATCAATGCCAATGCCATCATCTCCAACGAGGAGAAACTCCGGGGTATCGTGGCCCCGCTCGAACTTCCGGAGCTTTCGCAGCTGGTTGGAGAAGCTTATGCCGTACGGGCATTGGCCTATTTTGACCTGGCCAAATTCTTTTCCCGCCCGCTTAAATTCACAGCCGATGGATCACATCTTTGTGTGCCGTTGGTACTGAAGCAACCCACCACCGTGGGACAGCTTACCTATCCGGCCCGCAACACCGCGGCGGAGGTGTATGCACAGATCGATCGCGACCTGACCGATGCCCTGAGCCGACTGCCTCAAAATGGAAACGTAATAGTAAGCGGAGCGGAAAACGCTACATGGTTCAAAGTTCGTCTGAACCGGCTGAGCACGTTGGGATTGAAGACCCGGGTAGCCATCTACAAAGAGGATTGGACAACGGCCGCCACCACTGCCACGGAAGTGATCAACTCCGGACGTTACACCTTGTATCCCTTTGCAAGCATGGTGCAGGATTTTCGTACCCCCGGGAACTCGGAAGCCCTCTTTGAGGTGGTGAACAACACGAACGATAACCCCGGTACCGACGGACTGGCCTATCTATCCAGTCAACAAGGCTACGGCGAGTTGCTGGCCACCCGTCAATCCATGAACCGCCAAACCGGAACGACCGCGGCCACCTTTCGCGGGCTCTATGATGCCTACAGTGCCTCCGATGTTCGTCGTCAATTCATCGCTTTAGGAAATCGGAACTCGGTTGGTGGAGAGATCAATGTACCGCTGGCCCTGAAATACGTCAACATCGTGAATTACCAGGAGAATTTGAAGATCCTGCGTTTGTCTGAAATGTATCTCTCCCGTGCCGAAGCGTTGGGACGGCTCGCCTTGCAAAATGGAGATGCCGTAGCACTATCATCCTCTGTGGCTGATCTCACGCTGTTGCGCAACCGTCGAGATACCGCTACGATCAATCGTCCCCTCAATGTTACCCTGGCCGGAGTGCCACCCACCGGATCGATCTCACTGCCCGCCTATTTGGATACCGTGATCCTGGAAAGACGGCGGGAATTGGCCCTGGAAGGTCAACGACTCTTCGACCTGAACCGTACCCGCACCAATTATGTCAAGATCAGTACAGCCGGAAGTGCCACCTCTCGATTGATCGAATACAACATGGCACCGACCTCGTTCTTCAATCGCAGCATTCTGCCCATCCCCAATGGTGAACTGGCCGTGAATCCCAATCTGGTCCAAAATCCCGGTTTCTGATGCATATCCGGATTGTTTGGATATTGTGTTTGTGCGCCGCTGCCGCTGCCGCCCAGCCTGACCTGAAAAAGGCCGGCAAACAGTCCTTTACCTACAGCGAGGCGTCTGCGGTTCGGGAAAAACCGATTCGTGTTTGGTATTATAGTCCCACCGACCGCCCCGACACCCTCCCAATCGTGATCATGCTGCACGGCGCCGAGCGCAATGCCTCCGGATACCTCGATAGCTGGATCCCCGTCGCAAACCTGCACCAGTATGTGGTGGTGGCGCCCGAGTTCTCCAAGGAGGATTATGCCGGTGCCGCCCGGTACAACCAGGGCAATGTATTTAGCGAGAAGCAGGATGCCTTTCTTCCGGCCTCGAAGTGGACATTCTCAGTGATCGAACCCTTATTCGATTTTGTGCAGCAACAAACCGATAACGGATATCCGTGGTATTATTTGAGCGGACACTCGGCCGGCGCCCAGTTCGTACATCGGTTTTTGTATTTCGTGCCCAACAACCGGGCACAGCGCGTCATGATGGCGAATGCCGGCTGGTATACGTTGCCTGATGCACAACTTGAATTCCCGTTCGGACTGGCCCGCACCCCTGTACAGGCCGACCACCTGCAAATGGTTTTTAATAAAGAGGTATATCTGGTGTTGGGTGAATCCGATACGGATACGACCAGCGCCAATTTTCAAAAGGGATCCGAATACAACCGTCAAGGCTTGAACCGGTACGAACGGGGACGAAACTATTTTTCCCACTGCACCAAGCGTGCAGCCGATCTGAATACTCCCTTTCGGTGGAGATTGATCTCCTTGCCCGGTGTGGCACACTCCAATGCAGAGACCGCCAAGGCCGCCGGTGCACTTTTTAAAATGAATCTTCGGTAATGGTGAAGGGTATCAAAAATATTGTCTGCACACTTACCTTCTGGGTGCTCACCGCCATCTTCGCCGGGGCCTTGCTGGGGCATTTCTATCCGCAGATAGGCATGTCTATGGAGCCGCTGGGCAAACAATTTATCAATGTCGTCAAATGCTTCATCTACCCGATCATTTTCCTGACCATCGTGCTGGGCATCAGTAGCATGAGCGATCTAAAACAAGTGGGTCGGGTAGGAGGGAAGGCCATTCTTTATTTTGAGATCGTGACCACCCTGGCGTTGTTGATTGGAATTGTAGTGGCCCATTTCGTACAACCCGGTGCCGGCGTCGACACCGCATCGGTGACCCCGGTGTCATCAGTCGAAACCTATCAAAAAAGAGCGCAAGATTTTTCCTGGCTGCTCTTCCTCCGGGAGAACCTGACCATTCAGGTGCTGTTGTTCTCCATCGTCTTTGGCATTTGGCTAGGTCGATACAATCAAAAAGAACGCCTGATCAAGCCCCTGCAAATAGTCTCCCAATACGTATTCAAGGGATTACATATCGTGATGTATGCAGCCCCCATCGGTGCTTTTGGCGGCATGGCCTTCACGATCGGAAAATATGGAATCGACACCTTGATCCCGCTAGCCAAACTGATGATCTCGGTCTACCTAACGATGGCGGTATTCATCCTGGTGGTTTTGGGAGGACTCTTACGATATTATAAGATATCCATCTTTAAGTTCCTGAGCTTTATCCGAGAGGAATTGCTGATCGTATTGGGTACGAGCTCCTCGGAAGCTGCCCTGCCTTCGTTGATGGAAAAACTGGAGCGGATGGGTTGTCCGAAGCCGGTGGTGGGACTGGTCGTGCCGGCGGGGTATTCCTTCAACCTGGACGGCACCACGTTATACCTTTCCATGGCCATCCTCTTTCTGGCGCAGGCCTTTCAGGTCGATCTCTCATTTGAGCAAATGCTGTACATCACGGGCATACTCATGATCACCTCCAAAGGGGCCGCGGGTGTCACGGGCAGCGGGTTTGTAGTGCTGGCCTCTACGCTCACGGCGGTGCCGGTGATCCCGGTATACGGCCTGGCCTTGCTGCTGGGCGTCGATCGGTTCATGTCGGAAGCCCGTGCCATCACCAATTTCATCGGCAACGGGGTGGCGGCTGTTTTTCTGTCCAATCAGGAAAAAGTTTTCGATCGTGCAAAAATGGAAGAAGCCTTTACCACACATAAAACTCATTTATAAAACCCTTTTGATATTTCTTAAATCTAATGAATATGTTCACCTCCTCCTCACTCCGTTTCCTCTGTGTTTTTCTGTTTGCTTTGTGGACCACCACGTCTACCCGGGCACAATCGGTGATCTTCTCCGAAAATGCAGGTGTGCCAGGGGCCACTACCTTGGTTAATGCCTATACCGGTTGGCAAAACTTTGGGGTCCTCACATTTACCAACGGGGGGCAACCCACAACGGCGGACGTACGCACCACCAACGCGTCTGCTGGATACACGGGAGCCTCCGGGGGAGGAAACGTTTTTTTTACGGGCGTAGGGAGTGTGGTGGTAGGATTTGCGATCGAGGGAATTAATGTAGCGAACTATGTCAACCTTTCCTTGGAGTATGCTTACCGGAAGGAGTCAGCTACCGCTTTTCCACCGTTTGCCGTCGATTATTGGAATGGCACTGCTTGGGTAACCCTCGCCAATACGGCCACTAACTTATTCAACGAGGCGGCTACGGCTGCGGTTGGCTGGTATCCAGCGAAGACGTTGGCCCTGCCGGCTGCCGCACAAATAAATGGACTCAAGATCCGGTTTACCCGTACCGGAACCAATACCAATACCACGCGTATCGATGATATCGTGTTGAAAGGTATCGATGCGAGCGGACCCGTTATCATTCCCAACACTACCAGCTTCAATGGATCATTTGGTGCTTACAACGTAGGTAGCTCTTCCCCTTCTTCCTCCTTCAGTATTCAGGGAGCGAATTTGGGTGGCAGTTTAACGGTGACCCCGCCGGTGGGTTTCGAGATACGCACCGGGGCTAACCCATTCTCTGCCAATCCGCTCGTATTTACACCGTCGGGCGGTGCAGTTCCTCTGACTACGATCGATGTTCGCTTCACGCCCACTACCTATGACCGGTTGGTTGGCAACGTCACCTGCGTGTCGGCCGGTGCCACCACCATCAATGTTCCCGTCAACGGCTATGGTGCGGTCAAAAACATCGCGAGCGGAAACTGGAGTAATCCCACAACCTGGGAGGGGGGCGTGCTTCCAACAGCCACCAAAAATGTATATGTAAATAGCGCCTTTCCTGTTACGATCGATATTCCCAATGCCGAGTGTAAGACAATCGATTTCGATGCAGCTGGTAGCAGTGGCTTACTCATCATGGCCTCCAACACCAGTGCCCTGAATGTGTACGGTGATTTCAATTTGGGCAATACCTCCCAACTGGTTTTCAATACCTGGCCCGCCGGTGCGAAACTTCGGTTTTCCGGTAGCGCGGCCACGCAAATGATCAGTGGATTGAACACCAGTACGACCAATTCCGGCGGCATCATGGAATTAGAGGTGAATAAATCAGCCGGCAAACTCACAACCCAGGGAAACAATAGCAAGCTCACGATCGGTACCAGCCTGAATATCGTTTCGGGTACGTTCGAGTTGGGACTGGCCGACGATCTTTTCGGACGAGACCAAGCGGGTGCCAGTACACAACCCTCTATCACCGTTCAATCGGGTGGAACCTTCACGATCGTATCGAATGGTGCCTCCCAAATCAATGCCGGCAGCGCCTCAACCGGCGGTAAGATCGGAAAGATGACCCTCTATGGTACGGCAGAGCTCTCCACCACCAGCAGCGTGGGTCTGCAATTCAGCGACATCGATGTTGAATCGGGGGGCATTCTTCGATTGATGCCAACTTGGTTTACCAGTAGCACCATTGCGTTCAATGCGGGCATCATCACGGTGAAGTCGGGCGGAACCCTTCGCTACTCCACCACCAGCAACGTACTTTGGAATCCGGCAACCTCGGTAGTTATGAACAGCGGCAGTGTACTTAATATCACGACCACCACCTCACCTACCTTGCCCGTCACCTTCACTGATAATGGTGCGACGTGGCGATATAACTATGCCGGGAACCAAGATGGGGTAGGTATCAATGCCCGTGACATCAAGAACCTGGAACTGGCGGCCGGGGGCGTAAAAACCTTAGCTGCAGCGGCCATCAACATCACCGGAACCCTCACCTTGTCGGAGACCACCACCCTCGCATCGGGTACGGGTAGCCTGTCCTATGCAGCCAGTGCCACGCTTCAATACGGAAGCGCAACACAGGTCGATCCGCAAGTGACCTCCCCCAATGAATGGCCCGTTGCCGCCGGTCCCACGAATGTTCGCATTCAAAATGCCGGCGGCGTAACGCTGCTGAGCAACCGTTCCCTTACCGGAAATCTCGACCTGGTCAATGGTATCTTCTCTCTTGGAAACGAAAATTTCTTTACGGGTACAACCAGTGGTGCTTCATCCTCCAGCTATGTTTCGACGAGCGGAACGGGTAAGTTTTTCATCAACTCGGTAGGGGCAACCTCGGTCTTATTCCCCGTCGGGAACGGTAGTTATACGCCTATCCTGATCCAAAACAACGGCACGGCGGATTATATATCCGTTTACGTAACAGCTATCCCACCCACCGGTGCCAATGTGCTCAGCAGCGTAAACCGTACTTGGTATATTGACGAGGGTACGCCTGGTGGAAGTGAGTTGGATCTGACTTTTCAATGGAACCTCGGGGAGGAAAATTTCAATTTCAACCGAGGTATGGTCACGGGCTATCGGGCGAACGATCTCATTGGCAGTGCCGGTCCGGCCGCCGGAACAGGCCCTTATACGAAAACATTCAACGGGGTGACTACCCTGGGCGAATTCGGAGTCATCAACAGCCCCAACGATATTTCACTCAACGCTCTGGTGTCGCCCAGTACCGGTGGCTGTAAAACTGCGACGGAGAGTGTCGTAGTGGCCATCAAGAACAACGGTACGTATCCGATCGATTTCAGCAAGAACAATGTTGTCGTAACCGTCACCGCAACCGGTGGATACAGCAGCACACAAACTCTAAGCAGCGGAACGCTGGCAGCGAATGCCATTCGAAATGTAACCTTACCGGCTACCATCGATATGAGTGCCGGCGGGTCCTTTACGTTCAATGCGACGGCGACCATTGCCGGCGATGTGAATACACCCAATGATGTGTTGCCCTCGGTTACATTGACCGCTTCGGCTCAGCCCACGGCCACGATCAACTATACCGGAACCCCCTATTGCGCGAGTGTCATAGGGGCACAGCCAGTCACGTTAACTGGCACCACCGGCGGAACCTTCAGTGCCGGAAGTGGCCTTACGATCGATGGTACCACCGGCGCAATCACTCCCTCGAGCAGTACCGCCGGGTCCTATACGGTCACCTATTCGATCGCAGCGTCAAACGGTTGCAACGCCGTGTCGGCTACCGCATCGGTAGTGGTCAATGCCTTGCGGGATGCCTCCTTCAATTATGGAGCGACCAACACATTCTGCCAGACCGGCACGAATCCATCTGCTATCATCACCGGAACGCCTGGTGGCATATTCACGTCCTCACCTGCGGGATTATCCATCGATGCGAACACCGGCGCAATCAATCTGTCCACCAGTGCACTGAATAATTATACGGTCACCTATACGACACCGGGTCCCTGTGCTGAATCGGTCACCCTGAACATTGCCGTTAGCAGTGCACCCTCTGCCAACTTCAGCTATGCGAGTACTGCCTACTGCACCAATGGCACCAATCCGCTTCCTGTATTTGGTACCGGTGCCAGTGGCGGGTTGTTCAGTGCCACCCCGGCTGGATTGGTATTCGTGAGCACGTCCACCGGCGAGATCAATCTTTCGGCCAGTGCCCCTGGTACATATGTTCTGACCAATAGCATTCCGGCCGGTGGAGGATGTGCGGCTGCGACTGCTACGACCAGCGTGACCATTACATCCCTGCCGCAGGCGTCGATTGCTTATTCGAGTACCGCTTTCTGTGTGGCAAATACCACAGCACAATTTGTAACAATCACCGGAAATACAGGTGGCTCATTCAGTGCCTCCCCCGCCGGCTTATCCATCAATGCCACAACCGGATCGGTTCTTCCGGCAAGCAGTGCGCCCGGCACCTATACCATAAGCTATACCATTGCTGCGGCAAATGGCTGTGGCGCCGTAACGGCCAGCACCTCGCTCACGATCAATCCGCTGCCAACGGCCAACGTCAGCTATGCCGGTTCTCCTTTTTGTTCTTCCGTAAACACCGTACAGCCTGTTACGCAAACCGGAACACTCGGGGGCACCTTCAGTGCTTCCTCTGCCGGGCTCAGCCTCGATGCCAGTACGGGTGCCATCATCCCATCGGCCAGTACACCCGGCACGTATACGGTCACCTATTCGATCGCGCCCTCTGGTGGCTGCTCGGCATTGAATGTGACAACACAGGTTGTTATTACTGCGGCTCCGAACGCCAGCCTGAGTTATACCGGCACTCCGTACTGTGCCTCCCTGACAACTGGGCAAAACGCTACTCTGACGGGCACCGGCGGCGGAACGTTCAGTGCCCCTACCGGACTTTCCTTGAACACCGCGACAGGTGCAATCATACCATCCAGCAGTACGCCGGGTACCTATACGGTCACCTATTCCATCGGTGCATCAGCGGGTTGTTCGCCCTATTCAACCACCGCTAATTTGGTGATCACCGCTGTACCCAATGCTTCGATCAGTTACACGAATAATCCGTTCTGCAATTCCTTGACCATCCCCCAGTCGATCACGTTGACAGGCGTAGGAGGCGGAACATTTAGTGTCCTTCCGGTCGGACTTTCCATCAACACGAATAGTGGCACCGTTCAGCCTTCTACCAGTGCGCCCGGTTCATACACGGTTAGTTACACCATTCCCGCCATCGCAGGATGCCCCACGCGCGACGTAACGACCCCGGTCACCATTACGGCAGCACCCGCAGCGACGATCAGTTATCCAAATGCCCCATATTGTCAAGGCGGCGGATTGGCGGCCGTCACTCGTGTCGGTACAGCCGGTGGAACCTTTAGCTCTACAACTGGACTATTTATCAATTCCGCTACCGGTGAGATCAACCTGAATACGAGTACGCCCGGTACCTATACGATCACCTACACGGTTGCAGCGGCCGGTGGTTGTTCGGCATTTAGTACTACCGGATCCATTACCATCAACCCATTATCTGTAGCTGCCACCAGCGCCACTGTCACACCTTCTGCCTTCTGCGGCATGACGAACGTGACCTTGCGTACCATTGGTGGTACCCTGGCTCCTGGGGCAAGTTGGGTGTGGTATAGTGGAAGTTGCGGTGGTACCCGCGTCGGTACCGGGGCTACCCTGGTCCTGTCCGGTGTCGCGGCCACCACGACCTTCTTCGTTCGGGCCGAAGGAGGTACTTGCAGCAACTCCGGATGTGTCTCTACGACCGTTACCATCAATACAGTGCCCACCATACAGCTAGAGGTGTTGGGCGATACCAGTTTGCTGCCGGCTAAGACATGCACGCTGATCGGGGTAGCTACTCCCCTCAATGCCAGCAATCAATACGCCTGGTTCCTGAATGGTATCCAGGTTACGGGAGCGACAGGCTCCTCCTTGGTTGTGGATGTTGACAAGGTTGGGTTGTACACCGTTCGCGTCACCACCCCGAGTGGATGCAGCACGACCAGCGCCGCTCGTCGCATCACCGCGGCTGCGTCGACAAACGTCTGGGTCGCCCCGAACCCCAGCACGGGCCGCTTCCAAGTTCGTTTTTATAGTCGCGCCACTGTATTCAATTTCAAACGCACTTTATTAGTATATGATACACGCGGTGTGCTTGTACATTCGGTTACTGTACCGGTAACTGGACCCTACAGCACCATTGAGGTTGACCTGACCGCTAAACCCCGCGGCATGTACTTCCTCTTCCTGCGAAAAGAGAATGAGGAGAAACTGGGCGCAGGACGGATCTTCCTGTATTGATCCCACTCTCAAACAATCCAAAGCCGGGTCAGTCTGACCCGGCTTTTGTTTAACTTGTAGTCTATGAAAAAACAGTTTTTCGCCTTCCTTCTTCTTTTTGTCGGTTCTGCTTCCGCCCAAGCACCCATCGGGGTGTTTGATTCGGGAACAGGCGGACTCACCGTACTCGAAGCCATCCTCAGCCTCGATGCCTTTAATAATCGCACCGGTAAACCCGGCGCCGACGGAAAAAAAGACTTCGCCAACGAATCTTTTCAATACCTCGCCGATCAGGCCAACATGCCCTATGGAAACTATGCCGGGGAGAACAAAACCGACCTACTGAAGGAAAATATTTTTCGATGCATGGATTTTTTACGGGGACAAACCTTTCAAACCCGACTGGATGGTCGGTGGAACCCTCAACGCAAAGCACCTGTAAAAATGCTGGTGCTGGCCTGTAATACGGCAACGGCTTATGCCTTAAATGATATTCGGGATCGGGTACGCTCGGATAAACCTGGCCGTCCTGTCATCGGCGTGATCGACGCCGGTTCCAAGGCCGCGTTGTTACACCAGCAAAAAAACTCCGGCACCATCGGCGTTTTTGCCACCGCCGGCACTGTGGCCTCCGACGGCTACCCGCGTACCCTTCGAAGAATGGCCACCGATTACGGATTAAAGGATCTTTCCATCGTGAGCCAGGGCGGATTCGGATTGGCCGAGAGTATCGACCGCGATTGGAGTTTTTATGCCGATACCCTTACGCGTACACGCGCCGATTATAAGGGCCCCTCGCTACAACATAAAAATTATCCGATTCGTCCCGAGCTGATGCAAGTCTATCGTTTTGATACCACGGACCACCGGCTACTTTGTGAATACGACGATCAAGGACGCTGTACGGAGATACAATTAAATGATCCCGTCAACTACACACGCTACCACTTGGTAAGCCTGTTGGAAAAAATGCTGGCCGAAAAATTCATTCGTCCCCTCAACACCCTGATCCTGGGCTGCACCCATTATCCGTACATGCGTGATACGATTCGAAATGTATTAAAGGAGTTGTATAACCATCAAGAGAAGGGGGTATATGTATATCGTTCGGTGCTGGCGCCTGTTGTGGAATTGATCGATCCCTCCGTCGAAACCGCCAAAGAAGCCTACGTTGCCCTGCGCAAACAGCACTTGGAGAATCGCAAAGCCCTGTCTTTCTCCAATGCCTACCCGCGGGCGGAGTTTTTCATCACCGTTCCCAACATCGACGAGCCGTCGGTACAATTGCAACCCGATGGTTGGTTTACCTATGAATATAAATATGGGCGCCAACCCGATCCCGCTCGCCAGGATGTGCAGGTTGTTCCCTTCGATCGAACCAACGTTTCGGAAGCAACCTACAACCGATTCAAGACCGCCCTTCCCGCCGTGTATACGTTGCTTTTGAAAGCGGTCTTTCCATGATGTTCCTTTTGATCGCCGAACTTACCTCCGGCCCGATACGCTATTATTTTCCGATCCAGTCATACGGGGCATTCGCTTGCTGTCCGTCCGGCCGATTTGTATTCCCCCGAATCGAATAAACCGTATGGGCTTTTAACTGATCGGAAGGCATTTCGATCGCGGTAATGGATCGTATTGCCTGCTCGTCTAAGGTAGGGTCGATCCAAGCCAGCGCTTGCTCCGGCTCCAGCAATAAGGGCATCCGAAACTTATTACCCCCGTCGTTGTGAATGTTCCGAAATAATTCATTGCCCTCGCGGGTCAGGATCGCAAAGCTTTGCGTTCGCGGGTTGAAAAGAGAAGGGATCAGCAAGGGTGCTCCGGAGGCTAGTCGAATATACCAAGGCATTTTGCGGGATCGCCCCGCTACTTTCTGATGCTCGTACACACCATCGGCCACTAACAAACAACGATCGCTTCGGTGGTTGTACCAGGCCGATCCCTTTTCCAGTACGCGTTCGGATCGGGCATTGAAAAAATGATTGCCGTATTTCTCAAATTGATCAGGCCGATCAACCATAAAATCGGCTATCAGTCCCCACTGCATCGGCACTACCTCCGGCGCCTCCTCTTTTTGAACGATCACCCAACATGCTGGTCGCGCAAAAGCCGACAAATGCGGGGCATCCTGATCGGACTCCGTGAATTCCTTTTTGATCCGAACGCCTTTTACTTTTTGAGGTAAGCCATTCGGACCCAGCGCTGCTTTATATCCAATGTCTACACACATGGTATTATCAATTACCAACCGATCCCGTAATCCTCCCCGTGATTGCTCGATCCACCCCAAAGCGAACCGTGTTTCCAGTCGAAATAAATGGCGTTGATCGGGCCGGAGGTGCGGTCCTCGAAACTCAACTTATAGCCCATCGATTTCAGCGCTTCTCGTACGGATGAAGGTGTTTTGTCGGATAGGAGTAAGTTGCCCGGGCGAGGTTGGCGTTCTGTGATCTTATTTCCCCCCAGTGATAACCAAAGTTGATTGGTATTGATGTTAGCCGCCTCGGTGGCCTGCTGCACCGTCATCCCAAACTCGACCATATTCAAAAAGAACTGAAGGAGATTTTGGTCCTGCGTATCGCCCCCCTGCACTGCAAATGCTAAATAGGGCTTTCCGTCGCGCATGGCCAAACTTGGCGTGAGGGTTACCCGAGGGCGCTTGCCCGGTGCTACTACATTGAACGGATTTAGCGAGGAGTCCAACACAAAACTCTGCATGCGCTGACTCATCCCCACCCCGGTTCTGCCGGCTATACAGGCCGGGATCCAGCCCCCGCTGGGCGTAATGGAAACCACCCACCCTTCTTTGTCTGCGGCTTCAATGGAAGTAGTGCCCATCCACAATCGTTCCGAATAGGTGCTTTCCTCAAAGGCAATGCCGGCGGTGTCGTGTGCCGGCGCAAAATTTCTTTTTTCCTCTTTTTCGCTGGTGGGGTAACGTGACTTCAGCCAATGGGTATAGGGATTTTGTTTGCCTTCGAAAGGGTAGGGGTCGCCCGGACCGATCAACGAATCATTTTGATTCCGATTCATCGAAGTAGCCCGTTGTTTGGCATATTCCTTACTCAGCAAACCCTTCATCGGTTCTTGTGGAGAAAAATAGGGATCACCATAATAAAAATCTCGATCGGCAAAAGCCATGCTCATGGCTTGATACAAGGTGTGGATGTAGGGAACACTGTTGTAGCCCATGGATTTGAGGTCGAAATTTTCCAGAATGTTCAGGGCTTGCAGCATCGAGGGACCTTGTGTCCATGGTTGCATCTTATAAACGTCGATCCCTTTGTAGCTCACGTGTAGCGGCTCTTCCTCGATGGGTTTCCATCGGGCCAAATCATCCTTGGTAATGAGTCCGCCCTGCTCCCGACAACCCCGCACGAACTCCTCTGCGATATCACCTCTGTAAAACCGATTACAAGCTGCTTGGATCGCCGCTTTTCGGCTGGCGCCTTTCATCAGGGCTTGTTGTTCGGCCTCCACCATTTTATTGAGGGTGTTCAACAGGTCCTGTTGGACAAAGATCTCTCCGGTCTCGGGGGCTTCTCGTTTCTCTCCCAGGTGGGGAAGAAAAACGGATTTACTGTAAGGCCATTGTTTGATCAATCCTTTCTGACGCTCGATGCTGTTGGCGGTTTGCGCTTCGATCGGATAGCCCGCCGCCAGTTCCATGGCTGGGGCCAATACTTCTTGCAGGCTTTTAGTGCCGTATTCGGCGAGCAGGTGACAGAGTCCGCCCGGTGTACCCGGCGTAGTGGCGGCCAGCGGACCATATTCCGGCGGAAACGCATATCCCTTGCTCTTGAAAAATTCGGCCGTGGCACCGGTGGGCGCTACGCCCATGGCATTGAGGCTGATGACCTTTTTTGTTTTTGGATTATACAGCAACACCTGAGTCTCGCCTCCCCAACTCAGCACGTCCCACATGGTGCACGTGGAGGCAAGCATCGCACAGGCGGCATCGACGGCATTGCCACCCTCTTGAAATAGTTTCGCGCCAGCGGTAGCAGCCAAAGGTTTTCCCGTGATGGCCATCCAGTTTTTTCCGTGCAGCGGTGGTTTTTGGGTGCGCTGGGAAAAAAGGAGATTCCCGTTGAATAGAGCCAGCATAAAAAGAATGAAGATCTGCTTGGAGTGATTCATGTTGGTTTATTACATAAATGGTTGAGTACAATTTACTCAAGATTTTGCAGGTCAACCGGCAGTCTGTTGAAAATTCCTTTCCTTACCGCGCTTATCCTAATATTGTATACCATTTCTTCCTGAAAACCTAATTGTTTAGATCATGACAACTCTTTTCCTCCCGATTCACCGTTATGCCGGTGTCGTTTCGGCATGTATCTTTTTTTTGATGGGACTCTTTATCCCCATTTCTTCATTTGCACAAGTCGAGTTGCATATCTTGGGTATCACCCAAGACGCCGGATTACCACAGTTGGGATGTCTGCGGTCTTGTTGTCAGTTGAACGGCAAGCCAAGGGAGCGCGTGCCAGTTGTATCGCTTGGCATCACGCAAGCCGATTCGTCCAAAGCCATTTTAGTGGAGGCAACACCCGATATCAATTCACAATGGCAGCGCTTGACCGAATTGAATCGAGGCACAGAGCCTTCCTCCGTACTCATTACCCACGCACACATGGGGCATTACGGCGGCTTGATGCAATTGGGACGAGAGGCTCGCAACACCAACGGGGTTACTGTAATCGGACATCCCTCGCTGATCGATTTTCTACAGCGTGATCAACCCTGGAAGCAACTGATCACGTTGCAAAACATTCACTCCTTTCCCCTTCAGCCGCTGGAGACAAAAGAGATCGGTCAACTTACGATACGGCCCATTTCGGTGCCTCATCGGGCAGAGGTCAGTGCTACCTATGGATATGTGTTGGAAGGTCCTTTTAAGCGGGCATTATTCGTGCCGGATATTGATAAATGGTCTAACTGGAATATTTCGATTGATAGTTTACTTCAACAAGTGGATTATGCTTTTTTAGATGCCACTTTTTTTGATGCCCGCGAGTTGCCCGGTCGAAACCTTCGGGAAATACCGCATCCAACCGTACTGGAAACAATGGAGCGGGCGCGGGATTGGCCGATTTCTCTTCGGCAGAAGGTTTACCTGATCCATTTCAATCATACCAATCCCTTGTTGCAGCCAGGTAGTCAGCCCGAGGAGCTCGTCACCCAATTTGGAGTCCGGATCGCTCGGGTAGGGGATCGGATGGAGTTGTAGGTCCTGTTAAAATGACTTCTTCTCCAATTTCTCCGCCGGTGGATCTTTCGGGGTCTCTGGCATCTGAATGGCGATCATTCGGCCCTTGGATTTCAGCAGCACCGAAGCGGCCTTTTTGACATCCGCCACCGAGAAGGCATTGTAGTATTTCTCGGCATTGACCACATATTCCGCACTTCGTTCGCCCCGTTTAATCTCCTGCAACACATCCAGCCAGTATTCGTTCTTCTTCATATCCACCCGGTGCTTTTCGATCCAGGCCTTTTTGACTTTGAAAATATAGCCGGTGTCAACACCCGCTACGGCTAATTGCTGCAGTTGACTGCGGAAGGTGCTGACCAAGGTGTCGACCTTAGCCGGACCGCACGGCAATTGCAGGATGAACTGATAACTGCCGATCGGATACTTGCTTACTTCTATCTGTGTGCCGCCACCGTAGATGCCTTGTATCTTCTCGCGCATCTCCTCGATGATCGTGATGTTCATCACCTCGCTCAGGCCGGCCAATTGCAATGCAGACTTCTCGGAGTAGGGAATCTCTCCGTGGTATACTCCCAAGATAAGGCTCTTGTCTTCTTTCCCTTTTTTATAGCGGAAATCATTGACCCCGGAAAAGGGCCGAACCTTATTATCCGTGAACCGTGCTTTGCCTGTTGCGGGCAATCCAGCTACGTATTTTTCCAGCAACGCGCGAACCTGCACCTCGTCTAAACTGCCCACCATTACGATGTGCAGGCCGGCTACATTTCCCAACCGCTCCCGATAGATCTCTTGTGTCCGGTTCAAGTCGATCTTGTCAAAATTCTCTGCCTTCGGCACCGCTGTGGGGGCCAGGGGATTGCTCTCATATAGTACTTTATACAGCGTATCGATAAAAGCTACCTGCGGGTTGGCACTGAGCATGGCTACCTGTGCTTTATTCCGGGTGATCACCGAGCGGAAAAGGCTGCTGTCTCTGCGGGGCTCCAGTACGGCCAAGTGCAGCAATTGGAACAATGTCTCGAGATCTTTTTTACTGCTGTTTCCGGAGAAGCCGGAATTGTATTGGGTGATGGAAGGATTCAGTACCACCGATTTACCGGCCATTGTTTTGCGCATGTCGGTTGGGCTGAACTGTCCGTATCCCATGCTCATCGCCATCATCGCGGCATTCTCGGCATTGTATTTATCGGCGAGGCCATATTCGGTCAGACCGCCCTCGCGGGTGGCTGAGAATAGGATCTGATCGTCCTTGAAATCGGTTTGCTTGAGGGTGACGGTTACGCCGTTGGACAATACCAATTCGGTGGTACCCAACACCGCATCTTTTTTGCTTCCCGTGATCTTACCCGATCGGGGAGGCGTTGACAATAGGTTCGCCGCGATCGCTTTCTCCTCATAGGGTTTGATCGAGAGATCATTGGCACGCGAGGTGGTTACCATGCTCAGTAAGGCCGATTCGCTGGGTAACAATTGTTTTTCATCTTTTTCGGGTCCCGTGACGTACGTAAACAAATACGCATCGTTGCGGTAGTTATCGGTGATCGCATTCACCTCTTTGAGGCTGATGCCAGCCATCAGCGATTTGACGTATTCATATTCCGCATCGATCCCGGGAGCTGGTTCCTGATCGGTGAAGTGACGGATGTATTCGTCGGCATAATCGGCCGACTCGGTCTTGTCTCGGTTGTTCCATTGGCGCTCGTAAAACGTCAATGTATTTTTCTTGGCCCGCTCCAATTCAGGCTCCGTGAATCCGTAACGCTTGATTCGTTCGATCTCGTTCAGCGTAGCCTGGATCCCTTTACCAATCTCCTGGGTACCGGTCGATCCGGATACACTGAAGGATTCGTAGCGCTTGGCATAGCTGTCGAAACCGGCCCCGGCAAAAATGAATGGTGGGTCTGCCTTTTGCGTCAGCTCCCGAAAGCGATTGTTGAGCATGCCCACATAGATACTTTGGATCAGGGTACTGCGGTAGGCACCGAGGGTCTGTACCGGTGCTTGCGGTTTGGCCGGGTATTGGATATTGAATTGATAACCGGTAGCCTCTTTGTCGGTCACTACCATGGCTTTGTTGGCGGAATAGGGCGGTACGGCAGCGTATTCGCGGGGGCGGGGACTGGCCGGGTTGATCAACTTCTCAAAATGTTTTTTGATGTATCGCAGGGCTTCCGCTTGGCTGATATCACCCACCACTACCACGGCCATCAGGTCGGGACGATACCAGTCGCGGTAAAACCTGCGAATGGCATCAGTAGGAAACTGACGGATGATGCTGTCGACCCCGATCGGAAGACGTTTAGCATATTTAGACCCCTTGAACAGCTCCGGATATACTTTCTTGAACATCCGCTCCTCGCCGCTTTTCCCGAGGCGACTCTCTTCCAAAATGATCCCGCGCTCGCTGTTAATGTCATCATCCAAATACGTTACCTGATGGGCCCAGTCTTCCAAGATCTGAAACCCTTTGTCAAGATTGCCGGGCTGATCGGTGGGAATGGGTAAGATGTAAACCGTCTCATCAAAACTGGTGTACGCATTGAGGTCATTTCCGAATTCTACGCCAATGCTTTGCAGGTAGGAAACGATATCGTTCTTTTTAAAGTTTCGGGTACCGTTGAAGGCCATGTGTTCGGCCATGTGCGCGAGTCCTTGCTGATCATCGTCCTCCATGATCGATCCCACTTTCACCACCAGCCGCAGTTCAACCTTTTTTTCGGGTTTCTTGTTTTCGCGGATGTAGTAGGTCAGTCCGTTTTCCAATTTTCCACTTACGGCTTTCTGATCGAAGGGCAAGCGTGCATTCGGATCATACTGCGCCAGCAAACTTCCGGTACAGTAAAGGGCGATCAGCAGTAAAAAGGAGAATTTTCTCATGGGGGGTTTTTTGTATGGGTCAAAGATACCCCCGCGGCGTCTCTCGGACGGCCCACGCTGTTTTGAAACTGTTAAAACTGCTTCATTGGGGGAAGATTTTCTCTAAATCGAAAATGGGTTCGTTAGCCTGAAACACATAAACGCTTAATGTTGCCCACTGTCCGACCTTGCGAGCCTTGGCGTAGGCTGGAGTCGAATGTTGTCCGCCGTCCGCGGTCGGCCGTCGGCGGACAGTCGGCGAAGCGGACTACTCAATTACCCTAGTTTTGCAGGAGCGCAAATCTATGATTCGGACATTCTTACTCGGCTGTTTTTTCTTGCTGGTCACGCCGGCACAAGCCGCCACGATACGGGGATTGGTGGCCGATGCGGAGGGTAAACCCCTGCCATACGCCTCGCTGTCGGTCGTGGGTACCAGCAAAGGCGTTGTGGCGAATAGCGAAGGCCGGTACGAACTCACACTCCCGGCCGGCACTTATACCTTGCTCTGTCAATATGTGGGCTATGCCCCGCAGCGAAAAAGTATGACCGTGCTGCAAAGCGACCTGGTGGTGAATTTTGTGCTGGAGCGACAAGAATTGGTGATGCCCGATGTGGTGGTGAAGAAAGGGGAGGATCCTGCCAACGAGATCATCCGCAACACCATCGCCCGACAGTCAGCGAATCTCGACCGCACGCGGGCATACAGCTGTCAGGTCTATTCAAAAGGTCAGCTGCGGCTCCGATCCTATCCCAAAAAATTCTTGGGCGAAAAAGTTGATTTTGAGGATGGCGACTCCAGCCAGAAAAAGATCATTTATCTCTCTGAAACCGTATCGCGATTCTCGGTCGATGGACCGGCCAAGCGAAAGGTCGAGGTCATTTCTTCCAAGGTGAGTGGCAGCAGCGATGGCTTCGGTCTCGCCGTACCGGATGCCTATAATCTCTATCAGAACAATGTGATGATCTCTACGCGGATCAATCCAAGGGGATTTGTCTCCCCCCTGGCCAACAATGCACTGGCCTTCTATCGATATAAACTCTTGGGAACTTTCTACGAGAATGGAAAGCCCATCAGTCGCATTCAAGTAACGCCCCGAAGAAAGCAGGAGCCGTTGTTCAGCGGGCAGATCACCATCGTGGAAGATGATTGGCAGTTGCATTCGGTCGACCTCACCCTCCTGCGCGAACAACAGATTGAATTGCTCGACACCCTTCAGCTTGTGCAACTGTATCAGCGATACGATCCGGGCGATTGGCTGGTGTCGAGTCAGGTACTCTACCCGGCAGCCAAGAAATTCGGGTTCGATGCCTACGGCAGTTTTGTGAATGTGTACACGGAGTATGACCTGCAGCCTACTTGGACCAAAAAATTCTTCGATCGTACCCTGCTTCGTTACCTCGACAGTGCCAACCGTCGATCCGATGCCTATTGGGAAACGGCCCGCCCCGTTCCCCTGATGCTCGATGAAGGGCGGGATTATGCCCAAAAAGACAGCCTGGAAAAGGCCCGAAAAGATCCGCGCTACCTCGATTCCCTCAACCGGGTCCGAAATAAATTCACCCTGTCCAAACTCATACTAACCGGACAGCCACTTTATGCCAAAGGGGAGGTCTTCTCCGTTTCGATGAATCCGGTATTGGCACAGATCAATTTTAATCCTGCCGAAGGCTGGGTGGTCCAACCCGAGCTCTCTTGGCGACGCGATCTGGATAGCACCGGCTCCCGTCGTTCCCTCTCCGGTTCCGTTGCATTACGCTACGGATTTGGCAATCAGCGATTCCATCCCCGCGCCAGCATCAACTATACTTTTGGATCCAAACTCTCTCGCTCCCTTTCCCTGGCGTTGGGCCGACAAGTGATTCAATACAATAATCAAAGTCCCATCGACGAACGCAACAACACGCTGGCCTGTTTGCTCTATGAACAAAATGTGATCAAGACCTATCAATCCACTTTCGCCCGTTTGGGTTTCAACACCGGTATCGGGGCCGGGCTCTCTCTGAACACTTCGGTTCAGTATGCCGATCGGTCGCCACTGGATAATATCACCGACTATACCTGGCGAAACCGGGATAACACATCCTACTCACCCAACTATCCGACCGAGATCGCCACCTCTAACATGGCACCGCATCAGGTTTTTTTGCTGACGGCGGGTCTTCGTTGGCAACCCGGCGCCCGCTACATCGAGTTGCCGCAACGAACCATCAACGTCGGGGGTAAGGCGCCTGTTTTCTCGGCTCAAATCACCCAGGCACTGCAAGGAATCGCCGGAAGTGACGCCTCCTTTACCAAATGGCGCTTGGAGATGACCGATCAATTCAATCTCAAACTAAAAGGTATTTTTCGCTACCGGATCGGTTTGGGCGGATTCCTGAACGATGACAACGTACCATTACCCGACTATACGCATTTCAATGCAAACAACTGGCCTTTTGGCACCAATACCCTGAACAGCTTTCTGCTGCTTCCGGCCTATCAACTCAGCAATACCGATCCATTGTACCGACTGGCCCATGCTGAATATAACCTGAGGGGATTTATCACCAATAAGATCCCGGGTATCAAAAAGCTGAATATTTATTTGCTCGCCGGTTTGAATACCGTCTATGTCAGTGCCAACCAACGATATTTTGAATGGTATCTCGGAATCGACAATCTGTTCAAGATCGTTCGGCTCGATTATATTTTCTCCTATCTGCCCGGCCAGCCCATGCAATCAGCCCTTCGGTTCGGAGTGACGGATCGGTTGGTGCGGTAAAGGTCCGCCGTCGGCCTGTGCGGCGATCGAATCAAATTTTTCGGCGATGCCAACTTGACCCGAACAACTGTTTAATTTTTTTCGAATACGGTATAGGCACTATTAGACAGTCATATATGTAGTATATCTTTTTGTTATTCAATGGGGGAGGCATGGTTTGAGCAGCAGTCACAGAGGTGCTATCACTAATGTCTGATGTGGTTCGCTGTTCGTAGTGCGGAAAATTTGTACATTTATTTTAGTGATAAATCCAATTGGACCTCCAAAAAATACTGCATGATGAAAAAATATTTTATTGCCGGGTTGCTGCTGTTTTTTGCTCTTGGCAGCACGGCTCAAAAATCCGACACGCTTTGCATTGTTCAAATTAACGACGTGTACGAGATTAGTGCCTTACAGAACGGGAAAGTGGGTGGATTGGCGCGTATTGCCACATACATCAAGTCTTGCCAGTCAAAATATCCAACCTATAGTGTACTCGCAGGTGATTTTTTAAGTCCCTCGGTTATGGGTACGGCCGTAGTGGATGACGAAAGATTGAACGGCAAACAAATGGTGAATGGACTGAACGCTTTGGGGATCGACTTTGTCACTTTTGGAAACCATGAATTTGATGTGGGAGAAACCGCCCTACAGAAAAGGATCAACGAGTCGAATTTTGAATGGATCAGCGCCAATGTATTTCGAAAAGAGGGAACCCCTTTTTACAAAGAGTTGAAGGGGGAGAAGAAGTATTTCCCTCGTCAAGTAGAAATATCTTCTACCAACGATCAATTTAAGGTTATACTATTTGGTCTCACGTTGCCCTCAAATACTCCTCCCTACTCACGCTTTATATCCTACGACTCGGCCTTGCAGAATGTCTCTTTTCCCAAAAATAGCAAGCGCGCAATGGTCATCGGTTTGACACATTTATCTGCAAAAGAAGATCTTGATCTTTTAGAGAAATATCCCTCGATTCAAATGGCGTTGGGCGGACATGAACACGATAATATGTTTTTGACCTCGTCGCACCAAACCCATGTAGCCAAAGCCGATGCCAACGGGAAGTCGCTCTATCGTCACCTGATCTATCGTGACCGATCAAAAAAATTGGTCGTAAAAAGTGAATTGATCAAGATAGATGAAAGGATCTTACCTGACTCCACAGTAGCTGAAGTCGTTCGCGGCTGGGAAGAAAGAGTATATCGAGCTTTTCGGAAGATCGGATTAGAGCCTACGCGCGGGATCTGTAAGGTGACGGATACCTTGAGCGGGTTGGAGGCCTCTATTCGCTACGAGCAAAACAGTCTGGGGAAAGCGATCAATTTGGCATTGTTGGACGATGAAAAAGCAGATGCCTCTTTTATCAATGCAGGTGCCATTCGGATCGACGATAACGTGACTGGACCCATCACTGAATTGGATGTAATCCGGATTATGCCCTTTGGAAATAAGATCGTGGAGGTAGAAATGAGAGGCGAGTTGCTGGACAAGATGATTCGGTCAAATGATTCTCGAAAAGGACTGGGTGGTTATTTGCAATTGGGCCGTACGATCTCCCGGAATGGGGATCAAGTTTTGATCAACGGAGTACCTATCGATCTGGTAAAATTATACCGTATACGGACAATTGAGTTTTTAATCTCCGGCAAGGAAATGCGGCTTGAGTATTTCAACGGTCAAAATCCATTGGTCGTTCGTGTCACGCCCCTTCTGAACGAGCAGAACGAACCCAAAGACCTGCGAATGGCATTCATTTCTACCTTGAAAAAGTTATACGAATAGAAGCCACCGATGTGTGGAGTTTCGTGATGCAGGAGATGGGGATGAGATAGTCCGCCGTCCGTCGTCCGCGGTCGGCCGTCGGCGGTCGGCGGTCGGCGGACTTTCTCTAACTTTGCAAAACCATATAAAACAGCGATATGAAGCTCTCGTACACTCTCCTCCTCACCTTACTCTTCGCTTTTACAGGAACAAACGTCCTGCAAGCCCAAACCGACAACCCCGATGCCATTGTAGGCGTTTGGAAGACGGGCGAAGGAAACGCTATGGTGCGCATCTATAAAAATGGAGAAAAATATCAAGGAAAGATCGTTTGGTTAAAGGAGCCCAATGATCCGGAAACCGGCAAGCCCAAGGTCGATAAGAACCATCCGGAGGAATCTGCCCGCACCCGTCCGATATTGGGATTGATCAATGTATGGGGATTCACCTACGCCGAGAAAAACGTTTGGGAAGAGGGCAACATCTATGATCCCAAAAACGGCAGCACCTATTCCTGCACGATCAAAATGTCGAACCCCAACAGCATCGATGTGCGTGGCTACATCGGAATCTCATTGATCGGAAGAAGTGATACCTGGACCCGCCAAGTGGCCAAATAACCATCAGGGCGATACGAAATTCAGACTGAATCCCACGTACAAGGGATTGCCGAGCGCACTGGTAAAATAACGCTCACTCTTCGCCTTCCCATTGTACACGTTCATCCCATCAAAACGCCAGTTGTAACGCAGCCCGGCCTGTACATTCATCCAGATAAAGCCGGATAGCTTCTTGTCCCACATGATCCGCGGCTTGAGCTCGCCGCGTTGCAGGAAAACGGTGCCGGTGGGACTATTCGCTACATCCATCCAAAACTGATTGCCCTCCAATTCAAATCCCATCTGTACGATACTGGCCGTAGAGAAATTGTAACGCAAATGCCCGCGGGCCGGTAACAGGAGCTCCATACCCCATTTGTCGTTAAAGGTTTTATTCCACAGCAATACGGGTACGTGTATGATCTGCCCCGCTCGATAAGTACGCGCCACACCCACTCCGATCATGTTCTTTTCGGAGCGTTTCCATCCGTACACGGCCGTGGCACTGACGGTCAGCGCGCGTCCATTGATATCTCCGATCTCTTGAAACAACCCATTCAGATCGGCACTGGCCTGCAGAATCAAAAAATTCTTTTCATTCAGGGGTTTGAAGATCGTGGTGTTGATACCGGCGCTGGTAAGATTATGATTACGCAGTTGCTTGGCGATCAGGTTGGTGGTGAGGTCAGAAATGGCGATCCGACTGCTCCAGTAATTTGCGCCCAATTGCCAGATGACCTTGTTATTCGATACAACCGGTATGTTCACCTGCCCCTTGAGGGCAATCATCTGCGAAGCCAAAAAATTTTGCATCGCGGGCAGCATCGCCGAAACCGGAATGCTGGGCACGTCAAAACTTCCCATCCGCTCAATACCCAAACTCACGATCCGCGTTGGCGTCTGATTGAGCACTTTTTGATTGCAATAGCGCTTCACGCCCTCGGCATCGCCGAACTGACTGTAATCAAAGTTGTCCGTCGTATCGGTCTGCGCGGCAGCCAACAAGGGCCATAACATCAGCCAGCAAATGAGTTGATTTCGCATGAGGGTTGGTTTTTGGAGGGATTCACAAAATTAAGGGAGGGTGGGGGAATGGGTATAATTTACCTCCGATGCCGGGAGGCTAGGAATTTTTGAACTACCTTGGGGAGCGATTATATTGAGGTTGATCGAGAAGTTACGGGCAACGAAGTGATGTGATTGGCCGACTTTGGGCTGCAGACATCGGTTGGGTCACTGAAATGAGGTTGCAGAGTATTTTTTGATAGCCACAGCGCTATGCGAGCTGGAAGGGATATGGATTTGGGGCTTATTTAATAGTCAGCTCACTTGAGTATTCGGCTCCGATTCATTTCTCATAAAAAAGCCCGTTCGTTGCACAGGCTGGGTTACTTCGGACATTATTTGTAATCAGTTGAATCGGTAATTACTAGTGATGTTCAATTTTCAATTGTATTTCAAATGGGTCCTCATAGAAGCCTTTGTTACAGCTAATCAAAAGCTCATTAAAAGATACCAATGGATTCTCGATTGTCTCTTTGGCAGTGGTCAGTAGATCAAAGCAGTTGAATTGATTCGAACTTGGTAATCGGTTGGCATGAAAGCTGAATTTAGCGGATGGCCCCAGTAGTGTCAGCTCTAAAAAAGGCACGGCTCCCTCTATAGACTGTCCTGCTCTCTCTTCTGCAAAGATCAATTTTACCGACTGGAAGGGTGTTTTTGTCTTTATGGCTGTACTATACTCATTTTCATTTAGTTGCAGCTGCGTGATCATTTAGTAATAAGTTGGTTCGATATAAATCTATTTAAAATTTGACCTCGGAGGCCTAGAAATGCGTTAATTTAAATCACAGCCCGTTCTATGAGTTCATCTAATCTAAAGCGTAAATTAAAGGCTCTCCAATCTCAGATACCGGAGTTGCATGCTATCCGGCTACACCGCTCCATCAGTTGGCTACGTGCGGCCGAAGAGCAGGAAAAAGTTCCGGACCTGCGCCTGATCTGTTTGTGGGTTTCCATGAACGGACTCTACGCCATGGATGATGCCCGTTTCGAGCGCCTGCCAGAACGCGAACGTTTTGCCGATTTTGTGGATCGACTGGTTGAGTGTGACCGCGAATCGAGGTTGTACAATATCCTATGGACTAAATTCTCCGGACCGGTACGCCTGCTTGTGGAGAACAAATATGTGTATGGTCCCTTCTGGGACAACCTCCGGGGTGAATCCCGTAGCTGGGAAAAAGGCTTTCAACAGTCGATTGTAGATGCAAATCAAGCACTGGCCAAACGAAATGTTCCCTACCTCCTGCGAATCGTATTGGATCGACTTTACGTACTACGCAATCAGTTGATCCATGGTGGAGCAACCTACAAAAGCCAGGTAAATCGAGCTCAGGTAAGGGATGGGGGTAACATTCTGCTAGCATTGCTTCCGGTAGTTATTGAACTAATGATGCAGCATCCTGAGAACGACTGGGGGAAGATCTATTTTCCGCCAGTGGAGTAAAAAATAAAATTTAGCTTACATCATAAATAGAAATACATGACAAGAGGTAAAGAAGTATTGAAGACAAATGACGGCCAAATTCGTGTGATCTTTCGTGGCGAAACATTTGAATTGGATGATGATCGATCAATTGTTACGGTTCATTATGATTTTGATGACAGCGAAGAGAACAGAGACGAGACCGACCCGAATTTACTAGTCAATATTTCGAGTGTGGATGGGTCATTGCACATAGGCGATGAGGAAGCCGGTTTTTTTATACATGTCAAGTTCGATACCCGGAAGATCGATTGGAAAATCAACTGTACCAGGATATTTAGAGTGAGCGGATTGATCTACCCGCATGAGATTGAACTAAACCTCGACTCATTGGAGATGCTTGTCCGATTTGATGTTTATTCCTAATCCTTTTACCCCTCCACCTTCTCCATAAAATAACACAACCCATTCGCCAGCCGCATCTGATCGGGCGTTTTGCACTCCGGTTCAAATAACAGCGGTGATCCTATCAGAATAAACGCAGCACGCGCCCTTGATACGGCCACGTTGAATCGGTTGGGGTTATATAAGAAGTCCATTCCCCGGGGTGCATCGGC